>Ga0070693_100001436_pt1 | contig 10739 bp, 12 predicted proteins | sample KBSK1103metaG_FD_65472 | JGI IMG/M metagenome (GOLD analysis project Ga0070693, IMG submission 65472) | Corn, switchgrass and miscanthus rhizosphere microbial communities from Kellogg Biological Station, Michigan, USA - KBS K1-10-3 metaG | ecosystem: Host-associated > Plants > Roots >...
GAACAGTGGCAAGACTTACGCGGCAACAGAATTGATCAAGCAGGCGACGCGCGCGGGTCTGCGTGTGGCGGCAGGAAAACTCTCGGGAATCGCGTGCCTGCGCGACACGTTGAACATGTCGGACCACGGTGCGGTTGCGACCGCGAGTTTTCTCGATTGTGGTCTGCCGTCGACGGTTGATATCGAAGATCTCGCGCCGCCGGCGAAGGCGATCATCGCGCGCTTGAATGAGGTCAGCCCGGATTTGATCGTGATTGAGCTGGGCGACGGGATTCTTGGCGGTTATTCGGTCGACACTGTGTTTGGTGATTCTGAATTACTCGACGCGACGGCGGCGCTCGTGTTTTGTGCGTCGGATTATGTTGGCGCGTGGGGCGGAATCGAACTGCTGCGACGACGAGGTGTCGAAGTCGATGTAATCTCGGGGTCGGTGACTGACTCGCGCATGGGCGAGGACTACATCAAGACGCAGTTCAGCGTGCCTGCGGCAAACGCGCGACGCGACGGCGCCGCGCTTTTCGAGTTCGTGATGGCGAAAGTGGAAGCATTCTCTGCGGCCCTCTGCGTACCTCTGCGTTCTCTGCGTTTAAACGCCTGATCGAACGCAGAGATCGCAGAGATACGCAGAGGACGCAGAGAAGAAAGAAATGGGAAAGCAAAAGAAAATTCGGGTGGGAATCTTTGGTGGCTCCGGGTACGGCGGCTCGGAGTTGCTGCGCATTCTGCTATTTCACCCGAACGTCGAGCTTGTGTTTGTGACGGCGAACGAGCAGGCGGGTAAATCGATCGGCGAAGTGCATCGGAATCTGAATGGGCTGACGCAACTGAGTTTCGTCAAGTCACCGGAAGAAGTGGATGGTATCGACTGTGTTTTCCTCGCGCTCCCGCACGGGCAGGCGATGGACGTTGTTCCGCGCCTGCCCGGAGATCTGAAAGCGATTGATCTCTCGGGAGACTTTCGACTTCGCGATCAGAGTGTTTTTGAGAAGCATTACAAACAAGCCCATACGGCGATGGGTGCGCAGGCGGAATTTGTTTACGGCCTGACTGAAACGAATCGTGAAGCGATCAAGCAAGCACGCCTGATCGCGAATCCGGGTTGTTTTGCGACGGCGACCTTGCTCGGGCTGGCGCCGCTCGTGGCGAATGGGCGCATCACGGGCCGCGTTGTTGTCGACGCAAAGACAGGCTCGTCGGGCTCGGGCGCGAAAGCGGCGGCGAACACCCACCATCCACAACGGATGAACTCGTTCTACGCGTACAAGCCGTTCACACATCAGCACGTGCCTGAGATCGAACAGGAACTCGAGCATGTCGGCGATTGGACCAGCGAGCTTGTTTTCATGACTCACTCGCTGCCCGTCGCACGCGGAATCTTCGCCTCGATCTACGCCGAAGCGCGAAACGAAATCACTGACGCGGAATTGCGCGAGCTCTTCGCGGATTACTATCGCGGCTCTTTCTTCGTGCGTTTGGTTGACGGCTCACCCGACATCAACTGGGTGAAGACCACAAACTTTTGCGACATCGGCTTTGCCGTCCGCGGAAAGCAGCTCGCGATCTTTTCCGCGCTCGACAACCTGGTCAAAGGCGCGGCCGGCCAGGCAGTGCAAAACATGAACCTGATGTTTGGGTTGGATGAAAAGAGTGGTCTTATGTTAGTGGGAACTAACCCATAACGAGACAGGATTTAAATGCTGTCCAAGGTTTTTATTGTGGTCACAAACGAAGATCAGTTCCAGCTCGCCACTTACAAAAAAATGCCGATCGCCGCACAACGCGGCGAAGGGGTATGGATCTACACGAACGACGGCGATAAATATCTCGACCTGTACGGTGGTCACGCGGTCGCGGGCACGGGCCATTGTCATCCACATGTCGTCGAAGCACTCCGCCACCAGGCGAGTACGCTGATCTTTTATTCGAATCTCGTCTACTCTGAAGCTCGTGCACGCGCCGCGGAAAAGCTGGTCTCAATTTCGCCAGCGACGCTGACGAAAGTCTTCTTCTGCAACTCGGGCACGGAGGCCAACGAGAATGCGATGCGTATGGCGCGGATGTCTACGCGGCGCGAGAAGATCATCACGTTCTCAGGCGGCTTTCACGGGCGGACCGCCGACGCCATCAGCGCAACCTTCCTCGGCAAGTATCGTGAGATCGGAAAGCCGAATGTCCCAGGCCACCTCGAAGCCGAGTTTGGCAACATCGACTCAGTCCGAGAGCTTGCAGACGAGACGGTGGCGGCGATCATGCTCGAGCCGATTCAGTCGATGGCGGGCGTGCGCATGGCCCAAGCCGATTTTTATCGCGCGCTGCGCGAGTTGTGCGAAGAGCGCGGGATCGTTCTGATCTACGATGAAGTGCAGACCGGCGTTGGACGCACAGGTGAGTGGTTCTTTGCCGGCAGTGAAGCAGGCGCCCACGTTGTTCCTGACGTTGTGACGCTCGCGAAAGCGCTGGGCAGCGGTGTTCCTGTCGGCGCGTGTGTCGTCAATGAAGCGATTGCTTCACAGATCAAAGAGAACGATCTCGGAACGACGTTCGGCGGCGGCATGTTAGCGATGGCAGCAGTCACGGCGACGCTCGAAGCGATCGAAAACGATCGCATGCTCGCGAATGTGCAAAGAGTTGAAGCTTACTTGCGAAGTCGACTTCAGGAAGTGGGGCAAGTGAAAGCCGTGCATGGTCTTGGTTTCCTGCTCGGGATCGAATTCGACGACAAGGCAGCGCCGGTTCACCAAAAACTACTCGGTCGCAAGATCATCACCGGCACGTCGAGCAATCCAAACGTTTTGCGGTTGTTGCCGCCGTTGTGCCTGGCAGAGGAACACGTGGATCTGTTTGTAAAGGCGCTTGCGTGATGCATTTTCTTACCACCATCGATTTATCTCGCGAGCAGCTCGATCAACTGATCGAGTCGGCGTTGCGCTTCAAGCGCGGTGAGGATCGATCTACACCGCTGGCGGGCAAGTCTGTGGCGCTGGTGTTTTTCAATCCCAGCTTGCGCACGCGCGCCTCGATGCAGGTCGGAATTTATGAACTCGGCGGCAATCCGGTTGTGCTCGAACCGGGCGGGACGAGCTGGACGCTCGAGCATCGGGAAGGCGTCGTGATGAACTCCGACAAGACCGAGCACGTCGCGGAGTTCGTGCGCGTACTCGAGCGGTACTGCGTCGCCATCGGCGTCAGAACATTTGCGACTCTAAAAAACTGGCCGGAAGAGCGCATCGATCCGGTGCTCAACGCATTCGCGCGATATGCGTCTGTGCCGATCATCAACCTCGAATCCGCGATGCATCATCCCTGCCAGTCACTCGCCGACATGATGACGATTCGTGAAAAGCTCGGCGCCGGGCGCAAGCGCGTCGTGTTGACCTGGGCCTGGCACCCGAAGCCGCTTCCGATGGCGGTGCCAAACAGCTTCGCACTCGCGGCAGCCCAGATGGGCCACGATCTCGTGATCGCACATCCACCCGGATTCGAGCTTGACGAAGAGCTCATCGACACGTCGCGAGACGTCGCGAACGCGTCCGGTGGAAGTCTGAAAATCACAAACGATATCGAAGCGGCTTTCACAGACGCCGAAGTCATCTACGCAAAGAGTTGGGGTGGAAAACAGTTTTACGGAAACAGCGAGCAGGACACGATCACCCGAGCGCAATATCGACGCAAGTGGATCGTGGACGAAGACAAGATGGCACGCACCGACAGCGCGATCTTCATGCACTGCCTGCCCGTTCGCCGCAACGTAATCGTGACCGACGCCGTGATCGATTCGCCGTCTTCCGTCGTGATCGACGAAGCTGAGAATCGTTTGCATGTGCAAAAGGCAGTAATGAATTTGGTACTTGGTAAATGACCACTGCAACCGTCGACGATCAACTCCGTCTCGACCTCCTGCGGGAGGCGCTGCCGTACATTCAGCGCTTCAAAGGGCAGACGTTTGTCGTCAAACTCTCCGGGAAGGTCACCGAGAACCAGGAGAACCTAATCTCAATCGCGGAGGAGCTGGCGCTCCTGCACCAGGTGGGCATTCGCATCTGCGTGGTCCATGGCGGCGGCAAACAGCTAAGCGAGCTGGCAAAGCAGTTGGGAGTCGAACAGACGATCATCGAGGGTCGCCGCGTGACTGACGACGCCACGCTCGACATGGCAAAGATGATCTTCGCCGGCAAGATCAACACAGATATTCTCGCCGCCCTGCGCAATCGCGGAATCGAGGCAGTCGGTCTTTCCGGCGTCGACGGCAACATCGTGCACGCAGAACGACGCCCGCCCAAAGAGATCCTGAACCGCGAAACCGGAGTGCGAGACAAGGTGGACTTCGGTCACGTTGGCGACGTGGTCCAGATCAACGCAAGACTGCTCACGGTGTTGTTGGACCACGGCTATCTACCGGTCATCTCGTCTCTGGGCGCCGACGCGGAAGGCATGGTTTTCAACATCAACGCCGACACGATCGCCGCGGAGATCGCGGTGCAATTGCGTGCCGAAAAGTTGATCCTGCTGAGCGACGTCGACGGTATTTACCTGACCGCCGGCAACCCGGCAACGAAGCTCTCGCGACTTACAGCAACCGAGGCAGGCGAACTGATAAGCAGTGGCGCTGCCTCTGGCGGCATGATTCCGAAACTCCAAAGCATCGTGGTGCTGCTGGAACGAGGCGTTCACAGCGCCCACATCATCAGCGGCACGAAACGCAATGCCCTTCTCTCCGAGATCTTCACCGACAAAGGCACCGGCACGATGATCGTCGCCTGACGGGGAGACGAGGAGACACGGTGACGGGGCGACGCGGAGACGCGGAGCGGCATCTCCGCGTCTCCCCATCCCCGCGTCCTTACACTATCGGCGACTGCGGCAGGAAGCGATCGCGATCGAACGGCGGATCTTCGTGTTCGGGAATCAAGTCGTTGGGCCAGTCGTGGGCCCATTGCCGGCGATGCTCTTCGTCAGCGTAGTATTTCAGGTACGTCTGATTGTCTTCGTCGCTGCCGCTTCCAGTCAGATCGATCATGTAAGCGTAGCTGGGATTCTCGGGAAAGAGCACCGCTTCTTCACGCAAAGCGTCGTGGTAAAGATAGTCGTAGAGTTCGCGATCGGAGAGGTGATTTGTGTGAAACACGTAAGCTCCGAGCGTCGACAGTCGCTCGATGAGTGTCTTCAACTGGATGCGCAATCCGTCTTTGTCGAGCGTGTCCGGAGCCGGGACCTCCAGTCCGGAATTCTCGAGCAGGCGCATGAGGCTGATCGGCTCGGCTGTTTCGTATTCGAGTACGTGTCGTAGAAATTCTTCTTCCATGTCGGCAGGCATCGACTCGAGCGTCGTGGTGCTGCCGCCAAGTTTTTCCAACTCAGCGCGGAGTTTCGCGATGCGTTCTTCCTGACTGGGTTCGTCTGCGAATTGAATAAATGACATTTCTGGCTCCTTAAGGTTAAAGGTTAAGGTTTGAGGTGCCCTGGTGGAGTTTGTGAGGCCCTCCGTCCGTGGCGCATAGACTAATCTTTCTCGCGCAAAGGCGCAAAGGCGCGGAGACGGGGGACGCGGAGACGGGGGGACACGGCGACGCGGAGAATAATCACCGTGTCTCCGCGTCTCCCCGTCACCGTGTCTCCCTGGGTGGTGCAGGAGCTGTGAACATGTCCAGATTCGACATTCCAAGACTCGTTTCGATCTCTTCCATCCTCTGCAACGCCGCGTCGAATCCGTCGCCGCCGAACTGTTCCGTTTCGATCTCTTCGAACTTCGCTGCGAGGGCGTCGAGTTCTGCTTCTCCCACGGCCGCCTTCCACGCGGGAAAGATGATCGTGTCTTCGATCGCGGCATGATGCGCGTACATCCGCACGAACGACTCCATTGCTCTTGCCAGAGGCTCGATGCTGTTCGATGGAATTCGATCTTCTTTGGTTATCGACAACACGTACTCCGTGATCTCGCGGCCGCGCGCGTGTTGGGCCAGCAGCACGTCGACGTACGAGGCAGGCGCGCCGGGCGACTTCTTCACAGTTGGAAAAATGAAAACCTCTTCCAGCTTCTTCTCGTGGTAGTCTTCGCCGAAAACGCGAAACAGGTTGGCGGCCTTCTCGAGTGTGTCGGGTGGAACTGACGAAGGATCCTGGCGCAACCTGGTTGCCGATTCCTGGTAGACCAGCAAAGCGCGGCGAAGAATGCCGTGTTCGCGCATCAGGTCTTCCGTCGCAGTCACTTCAACAGGCTCGTGTTCGCCAGGCGCTGGTTCGCTCTTCTGTTCATTCGTTGCGCTGCCGGATGAATTCGACGCGCTGCGGCACGCGTTGAGCAGAACACCCGCGCTTGCCAGTGAAATGCCTGTCAGTAGCTGTCTTCGTTTTTCGTCCAAGTTGAAATCTCCTCGGCGTTTCGATCTTGAAAGCCTTTGATATTACTCTGCTCGGGACGTTAGACTAAGGGTAAATCAATGGATAATGAAGCAATCGCGCGACGATTCTATCGTCTCGCAGGATTAATGGAGATTCGCGGCGACGATCCATTCCGGCTGCGCTCGTATCGCAACGCGGCGGAAGCGATCGAGGTCTGGCCGACGCCTTTGAAAGAGATCGCGGAGAAGGAAGGTGTCGCAGGTTTACAGGAGATTCCCGGCGTCGGCAAAGCGATTGCGGGCAAGGTCGTCGAACTGCTGGAGAAAGGGACTTTCGACGCGTGGGAGCGGCTCACCGCCGAAACACCCGAAAGCGTACTCGATCTAACAGACGTCCCGGGGATTGGTCCAAAAACCGCCGCGCTCTTGCTCCAGCGCTTCAAGGTCTCTTCGCTCGCCGACCTGAAAACCTTCGTCGCCTCAGGCGGCCTCGACATGGTCGACGGCATTGGCCCGAAGACCGCTGAGAAAATAAAAGAGGCGCTGGAGTAGCCACAAAAAGGCACAAAAGGCACAAAAGCGTGTACTAATTTATTTTGTGCTTTTTGTGCCTTTTTGTGGCAATCAATTCGTGTTAATCTGCGGCCCACCATGAGCAAAAGAATGAAACGCCGTGATTTCATGCGTAACAGTGCGGTTGCGGGGCTGGCTGTGGCAGCGACTGAGGTCAAAGGGTTTCCGATGATCCTCGAACAGAGTGTCGTGAAGCCGCTCGTTATCGCTTCGGCGAATGGAAACAGATTCAAGAACGGCGGCAATGTGACGGCGGTGCAGAAGGCGTTCACGATGATGACTGCTGGTTCTGACGTGCTCGACGCGGTTATAGCAGGCGTGAATATCGTCGAGCTTGACCCACTCGACGACAGCGTCGGTTACGGCGGCTTGCCGAACGCGGACGGCGTGGTGCAACTCGATTCGTCTGTGATGCATGGTCCAAGGAAAGCTGCCGGCGCCGTGGGCGCACTCGAAGGCGTGCGCACGCCTTCGCTGGTGGCTAAGGCGGTGCTGGAGAACACGGACCACCATCTCATCGTCGGCAAAGGCGCGCAGGATTTTGCACGCAACATGGGGTTCAAGATCGAAGACGATCTCAACACTGAGAACTCGCGCAAGCAGTGGATCGAGTGGAAACGGCGAACAGATCCCAGTCACTATCTCGATCCGAAGAAGCGCGCCGCCGCCGGACACAAAGCGGCGCTCGACATGCTCGCCGAGGGTCTCCTGCGCGAGGAGAACCTGCACGGAACGATCAACTGCGATGGCCTCAACTCGAAAGGCGAAATCTGCGGTGTTACCACGACCAGTGGTTTGGCGTGGAAGATTCCCGGGCGACTCGGCGACTCGCCGATCCTCGGCGCGGGACTCTACGTCGATGGCGCCATTGGCGCTGCGGGTTCAACGGGACGCGGTGAAGCGAATCTCTTCAATCTCTGTTCGTTTGTGATCGTCGAGGAGATGCGTCGCGGTGCTCACCCGAAAGACGCAGGCATGGAAGTGTTGAATAGAATCAAGAACAACACGATCGAGAAGAGACTGCTGAACAGCCGTGGCTTGCCGAACTTTGGGATTAATTTCTACATCCTCAATGCGAAAGGCGAATACGCGGGAGTGACGATGTACGAAGGCTCCTCCTTCGCGTTATGCACTGAGAATGGACCACAGACGCTGAAATCGGAGCCGCTCTTGCAAGGTAAGCCGAGCGATTAAATTGGACGCGGGGACAGGGAGACGCGGAGACGCGGAGAATATCACCGTGTCCCCGCGTCTCCCCGTCCCCGCGTCTGGTTTTACTGGGCATTAGGGTCGTTCTGCATCATCCCGAAGATGTTTCCTTCGGTATCCTTGCAGTAGACCAACCAACCCACTCCAGGTATCGGCATCTTCGGCACAACAACCTGCGCGCCGTTTGATGTCGCACTCTGCGTCGACTCATCGACGTTCGCGACGTCGACCGTGCAGACGTACGCAATCACTGCCTGCCCGTCAATCTCACCCTGCCGCCGAATCAAACCACCATTGATTCCCGGCTGACCGTCTGGACCAGTCGTGACGAGCCAGTAGTCCATCGGTCCTTCCCACTTTTGAAAGGTCCAACCAAAAAGAGTTGTGTAAAAGTTGACGGCGCGATCGGGATCGCCCGCATGAATCTCGAAATGAACGACTCTCGGCATTGACGTTTCTCCTTTACGAATTCGCCGCGGCGGGCGTGTTTCCGTACTTCTGCGTTGCGAAGCCCACAATCAATCCGACCAGTGTGCCGGGCAGAATGATTTGGAAATAATATTTGCCCACCATGAGCGCGGTGAGATAAGCCAGGACCGCTCCTATCGCAACTCCGAATAAGATGCCAATCGGCAATGAGTGGAACTTCTTTGCAAAAAAGCCAATTGCGATTCCGGCGATTATTCCCTTAATTGTGGAACCGACTACTATACTGCCAAGTTCACTTCTAGCGTCTGGCGTGAACCATGCAGTCAGGCCGTCGATAACGCCGAGAACAGCGCCAAGAATCAAGCCAATTAGGGGTTTGGACATTGTCGTTTCTCCTTCTGTTGAATGGTCTCGTTGTTCTATTAAACGTCTGCCGAGAAATTTTTAAGGTTGAGAGGTAAAAACTAAAAAAACCCTCATCAGGACGTAAGCAAGCACCAGCAACACGAGAAAACGGTTCTTGCTGACCCAACGGCTCGCCTTCTCGATCGCGCTTTCCCGGTAGGCTGAAACGGGTTCTGCATCAAGCAGCCGGCCGATGTCAGCCGACAACTCTGACGCAGTCGAATACCTGTTCTCTTTTTCATCCGCACGCGCTTTCAAACAGATCGCCTGAGCAGCTTTGCTGAGTTTCGGTTGGTCTTTCAACAGAAAATGCAGAACTGCGCCGAGCGAATAGACGTCTGCGCGCTCGTCGAGTTGGTCGATCTCGCCACGCGCCTGCTCCGGCGACATGTAATCGCGGGTGCCGATCACTGTTCCTGCGTTTGTGTTAAATCCGTCCACAGATTGCACAGATTCGTCTGTGAAATCTGTGTACGGCTTTCCCGTTAGCTTCGCGACACCCCAATCCAGCACGAGCACTTCCCCGAACGATCCGATCATGATGTTCTGCGGTTTGAGATCGCGGTGAATCACGCCGTGTGCGTGAGCGAAAGCAACCGCATCACAAACAGCTTGAAACTTTCGCAGACGATCCCTGATCGAATCGTTCTCTGCCGCATACTCGTCCAGGCGGCTGCCGCGTACATATTTCATCGCATAGAACACACGGCCGTCAGGCAACGTGCCGGCGTCGTGAACCGGAACGATTCCGGGATGCTCGAGTCGCGCGATGATCTGTGCTTCGCGAACCATGCGATTTCGCAGATCTTCAGTTATCTCGGGTGTGTTGAGCACTTTGATCGCGACGAGGCGGTTGAGTTCACGATCTTGCGCCAGGTACACAGTACCCATGCCGCCGCGCCCGAGTTCTTTGATGAAGGTGTACTTCGTCGAACTGAAATCCGGGTTCGCTACGACGGTGCGGAGATAGTTCAACTTGTCGTCCGAGAGCCACTTCATTTCACGTCGACTCCGAGCAGCGAGCGAGCCTCAATACGAAACTCCTCGTCCGTCGCGGTTATCTCGCGCAGCTTCTCCAACACGATACGGCGGAAGTCACGACGCACAGCGGCGAGGTAGTTATTGACTGTTGCCGGTTCCAGGCCGAATTCATTCGCCAGTGACGCATAGGAAACGTTCGTATCGTCACCCAGATCGTAGCGCTGAAAGAGTTGAAAGTGGGTGGTGCGGCCTGACTCTTCGCAGCGCTGTCGCAAGGCGTCGACGGCGATGGTGAACATCCAACGCACCCACTCGCGATGAAAGTAGTCTTCCGGGCTCAGATCCGAAGCGACTAGCTCGTTTTCCGCCGTGGCGAAGTCCAACTGATAGTGGTCCATGTCGCCGCCGCGTTTGAGCCGGCGACCGGCTTTGCGTTCGTTGGCGATGAACCCGTCGAGACACGTGCGCAAAAACGTTTGAAAGCTGGCCTTGCTCGCGTCGTAACCAGCGAAATGATTCTTCTCGAATGCGTTCGCAAAGAATCCCTGTGTCAGATCCTTCGCGTCTTCATTGTCAGCGTGCCATTTCAGACGAATGTATTTGTACGCCGGTTTCCAGTAGCTGGTAAGGATAGTATCGAACGCGCGGCGCCGTGTGACTTGATCGTCGCTGCGAGCACCGACGATGGCTGAGTGATTGGTGGCCGGGAACTTGTGAAGTGGGCCACCGATATCGGTGTCTGGATCCATGATGTTGAAGATTTAAGCCGCAGATTTTCGCAGATGAACGCGGATCAGATCCGCG
>Ga0070693_100001438_pt1 | contig 10728 bp, 14 predicted proteins | sample KBSK1103metaG_FD_65472 | JGI IMG/M metagenome (GOLD analysis project Ga0070693, IMG submission 65472) | Corn, switchgrass and miscanthus rhizosphere microbial communities from Kellogg Biological Station, Michigan, USA - KBS K1-10-3 metaG | ecosystem: Host-associated > Plants > Roots >...
CGGCTCGACGTACACCGAGGCGCGATTGCCCATGTCCTTCTGCGAGATGTCGAAGATGTTGCCGGCGGGATCGTTGGCGCTGATGCCGGCGAAGGGGCGCGTGCTCGGGCGCTTCACGAAGTGCGCGCCGGCGAATTTCGCGAGTCTGGCGCACGCGCGATCGGCATCGTCCACCTCGAGCCCGAAATGGTCCAGCCCCGCGGTACGGCCGGGCTTGCGCGGGTTGATGTTGAGGCCGACGTAGCCGTCGCTCACGGTCACGGCGCGCTCGGGGCGCTTGTCCTCGGCGGCGCGCATGCCGAAGATCGCTTCGTAGAAGCGTCCCTGCAGCGCGTACTGGTCGCTCACGATGGCGATATGCCGGATCCGGGTCATCGCCGGAAGATCTCCCGGAATTCCTTTTCCCGGACGTCCATGTCGCGCGCCAGCTCCGGCTTCACGTAGAAAACCTTCAATGCCGTCGTCGTCTCGAAACGGGCCGGCACGCGGCCCTGGTTGGCGATGATGCGCTGCCCTTCTTCCGACAGCACGAAGTCGACGAAGAGCCGCGCCTGCTTCGGATGGGGAGCGTGCGCGGCCACCGCGATGACGCTCGGCGACGTGATGACCGGATCCAGCGTGCGCACCCAGTCCACCGGCGCTCCCGTCTTCTTCGCCTCATCCATTTCCGCCGCGTGCACGATGGCGAGCGGAAAGTCACCGGCGACGAGGAGCTTCGACAACAGCGTGTGGCCGCGGCGGAACTGCGGCTCCTGCTGCGCGAGCGCGCGCATGAACGCGGTGCCCTTGTCGCGGCCGAGGTAATCGAGCATCGAGGCGTACCACTCGGCCTCGTTCTCGTCGATGGCGAGCTTTCCCTTCCAGCGCGGCTGCAGCAGGTCGCTCCAGTCGCGCGGAACCTCGGCGGGCCTCACCGAGTTCGTGTTGTAGCCGATCACGTATTGCCGCACGTAGATCGCGGCCCACTTCCCCGCGGGATGCACGGCGCCGGCGGGATAACCGGTCTTCGTCTCGGGCGACACGTATGCCGCCAGCATCTTCTCGCTGTCGAGCGCCTCCATGTCGAGGTGATTGAAGGAGACGACGTCCCAGAAGTTCTTGCCGCCGCGCGCCTCCGTGAGGATGCGGTTGCGGATCTTCTCGCCGGGCTGGCGCAGCACCGTGAGCTTCGTGCCGGGATACTTTTCCTCGAACCGCTTGCGCAGCGGCTCGGCGTCCTGCGTGTTCATCGCCGTGTACCACACCACCTCGTCGGCCATCACCGGCAACGCGAGCGTGGCGAGGAGAAACGCCTCAGCAAGCTTCATGACAGCAATCATAACGTTCAGACGATCGCAAGCTTAAAGGACTACGGTCCCCGACATGAGCGACGCCCTCCTCGGCTCCATCCTCTTCGGCAGCATCATCGCCGGCATCTGGTTGTCCTATCGCCTCTTCATGCGTGGGGATACGGATATCGAGCGCGTGGCCTCGCGCCTTCCCAAGGGATTCAAGGCCGACTGGTCGTGGCGGCGTGGCGATACCTACCTGGGCTACGACCGCGCGGGTAACCGTCTCGCGATCGTCGACTACCCGAACGCCGCGGTCGTGAATCCGGGCGACGTGAAGTCGATCGAGACGCTCGACGAGAGCGTTGCGTGGATCGTCCACCGCTGGCTCGTGTTCTACGTCGCCAACCCGCCGGGAAAGCTGCGCATCTGGTTCGGGTTGAGCTCCGGGGACCGCGAAGCGACGCTCGCGAAGCTCAATAGCTTACGTTGACGTTTTTCAGCTGGGTGAAGCTCATGAGCTCGCCCAGCGAATGCTCGCGCCCGACGCCGCTATCCTTGAATCCGCCGAACGGCGCGCCCTTGTGGCGCTTCGCGCCGTGCCCGTTGATCCACACGTAGCCCGCCTCGACCGCATCGGCCATGCGCAGCGCCGTGGAAATATCGTTGGTCCAGATGTTCGCGCACAGTCCGTAGTCGGTGTCGTTCACCTCGCGCAGCATCTGCGCCTCGTCGTCCCACGAGAGGATGCCCATCACGGGGCCGAAGATCTCCTCGCGCTCGATGGTCATTCCATGGCGGACTTCATCAAACACCGTGATATCCACAAAGTACCCGTGTTGGGGAACCGTTCCTTCCCCTCGAACCAGTTTCGCGCCTTCTTTCTTTCCTGCCTCGATGTACTGCATGACTCGATCGTATTGGCGCCGGGAAACCACGGGCCCCATCTGCGTGTCCTCCAGCTCCGGCAATCCGATGCGGATCCTCGCCGCACACGCGAGCACCGCCTGGACGAACGCGTCGTGGATCCTGCGATGCACGAACACGCGCGAATTCGATCCGCACGACTGTCCCGCCGAGACGGTGAAATTCATCCCGGCGACCGCGGCCGCCGCGGCCTTCCCGATGTCCACGTCGGGATAGACGATGAGCGGGTTCTTTCCCCCGAGCTCCAGGCTCACGGTCTTGATCCCCGCCGCGGCCGTGATCCGGCGCCCGGTCTCGACGCTGCCGGTGAAGGCGATGCGCCGGACATCCTTGTGCGCGACCAGCGCACCGCCGCACGTGGGACCGTCGCCCGTCACGATGTTCACCACGCCCGGCGGGAAGCATTCGTTCACGAGCGCACCCATCCACAGCGCCGATAGCGGCGTCTGGTCCGCGGGCTTGAGGATCACCGTGTTGCCGGCCACGAGCGCGGGCGCGATCTTCCCGGCGGCGAATGAAATCGGGTGATTGAAGGGGATGATTCGCCCCACGACGCCGAACGGGTGCGGGCGCGTGTAGTCCAACCCGCCACCGGGAGCCGGAATCGTCTCGCCCTTGATCTCCATGCCCAGGCCGCAGAAGAACTCGTGGAGCCCTGCGCCCTTCTTCGCGTCGTCGACCATCGCGGTGAACGGGTTGCCGCTGTCGATCGCGTCGAGCATGCCCAGCTCGCGGGCGCGGGAACGAATCGCCGCCGCGAACTGTTTGCAGTGCTTGACCCGCTCGTCCACATGCAGCTTCGACCACGCCGGGAACGCTGCCTTGCCCGCATCGACCGCCGCCTCGATGTCTTCCGGTCCGCCGGCTGGAACGTCGGCAATCCTTTCGTCATACGCGGGATTCACCGACGCCATCCGCTTGCCGGAGCGGCTCTCCACCCACTTGCCGCCGATGAGCATGCGCCAGCCGCGGGTTTCCTCCTCGGCGCTTCGCAGCACCTGCATGCCGAACGTATCATTCATGTTCATTCCCCGATGATAATCCGCCCATGATCCGACTCGACGTGAACGGCTCCACCCACTCCCTGGACGTGGAGGGCGAGATGCCCCTGCTCTGGGTCCTGCGCGACGAGCTGAAGCTCGCCGGAACGAAATACGGCTGCGGTATCGCGCAGTGCGGTGCCTGCACCGTGCTGGTCGATGGCGAGCCCGTGCGATCGTGCGTGATCCCCGCGGCTTCGGTCGCCGGGAAAAAGATCGTCACGATCGAAGGCCTGGGCTCGAAAGGCCTCAGCGCGGTGCAGAAGGCATGGGTCGAGAAGTCCGTCCCGCAGTGCGGCTACTGCCAGAGCGGAATGATCATGGCGGCCACCGCGCTCCTCGAGAAGACGCCGCAGCCCACCGATGCGCAGATCGACGCGGCGATGACCAACCTCTGCCGCTGCGGCACGTATGCGCGCGTGAGGGATGCGATCCACTCCGCCGCGAAGGAGAAAGCATGAAACGCCGCGCCTTCCTGCAGACCTCGGCGGCGCTCGCCGGCGGCGTCGCGTTCGAGTTCGCCTTCGCCCAGGCGCCTTCATCCGTCACGACCTCTCCCGAGGTCACTCACTGGGTCGTCATCCATCCCGACAATCGCGTCGTGATCCGCATCGCGCGCTCCGAGATGGGGCAGGGGTCGCTCACCGGCCTCGTCCAGCTCGTCTCCGAGGAGCTCGAGTGCGATCCCGCGAAGACGTCATGGGAATTCGCTTCTCCCAACGAGCACGTGAAGAGGAAGCGCATCTGGGGATCGATGTCCACCACGGGCAGCTCCGGCATCCGCACCTCGCAGGAATACCTTCGCAAGTCCGGCGCCCAGGCCCGCGAGATGCTGGTGAGCGCAGCGGCGTCGCGATGGCAGGTCCCGGCCGCCGAATGCGTCGCGGCGAACAGCGTGGTGACGTGGAAGGACAAGAAGCTCACCTACGGCGAGCTCGCGCAGGACGCCTCGAAGCTCGAGCCGCCCAGGGACGTGAAGCTGCGCGACCCGAAGGATTGGAAAGTCATCGGCAAGTCCATGCCGCGACTCGAGGTCATGGACAAGGTGACGGGCAAGCCTGTCTACGGAGTCGACGTGCAGCTGCCGAAGATGCTGCACGCCTCGATCGTCCAGTGCCCGGTCTTCAAGGGCAAGGTGAAGTCGGTCGACGCCAAGGCGGCCGAAAAGATGCGCGGCGTGAAGGGCGTGGTGAAGACCGACACCTGGGTCGCCGTGGTCGCCGACAACTGGTGGCGCGCGAACCAGGCCGCCCGGGCGCTGAAGATCGAATGGGACGGCGGCGAGTGGAGCACGGCTTCCGACGCGACCATCATGGCGTCGTTTCGCGAGGGCATCGCGGCGAAGGACCTGCCCAAGGCGCGCGAGATGGGCGATGCGCGCGGCACGCTCTCGTCGGCCGCCAGGGTCGTCGAGGCCGAGTACACGTCGCCGTATCTCAATCACGCCACGATGGAGCCGCAGACCGCGACCGCGTGGTTCAAGCAGGACGGCACGCTCGAGGTGTGGTCGTCCACGCAGAACGGCGAAGGCTCGATCGCCGCCGCCGCGGAAGCGGGCGGGTTGCCGCTCGAGAAGGTCGAGGTCCACAAGATGATGCTGGGCGGCGGCTTCGGCCGCCGCGGCGCGGGACAGGACTACATCGGGCAGGCCGTCACCATCGCGAAGGATTTCCGCGGCACGCCGGTGAAGCTCATCTGGTCGCGCGAGGAGGACATGCAGCACGGCTACTACCGGCCGGCTTCGCTCGTGAAGATGCGCGCGGGCCTCGATGCGGACGGCAAGTTGGTCGCGATGCACACCGTGATCGCATGTCCCTCCGTGATTTCGCAGTTCCGTCCCGAAGCGGTCGAGAAGGGCATCGACAACATCAGCGTGCGCACCTTCCACGACATGACGTACACGATTCCCAACCAGCTCGTGGAATACGCGATGCGCAACGGGCACGTGCCGGTGGGATTCTGGCGCGCGCCGGGACTGCAGAACTCGTATTACCGCGAATGCTTCATCGACGAGGTGGCGCAGGCCGCGGGCAAGGACCCGCTCGAATTCCGCCTCGCGATGCTGAAGGACGGCGACAGGAACAAGGGCGTCCTGCGGGCCGTGGCCAAGGCTGCCGAGTGGGGCAAGGCGCTCCCGGCCGGCGTGCATCGCGGCATCGCGCAGTCCGACGGGTTCGGCAGCTTCACCGCGATGGTCGCGGAAGTGTCGGTGGATCGCGGGCGCATCAAGGTGCATCGCGTCGTGGGCGCCATCGACTCCGGCTACGTCGTGAACCCCGACATGTGCGTGGCCCAGATGCAGGGCAACGTCATCTTCAACATCGGCCAGCTCTACGAGGCGAACACAGTGAAGGACGGCCGCATCGTGGAATCCAACTTCCACGACTTCCCGCTGCCGAATCTCACCCAGATGCCGAAGGTCGAGGTGGTGCTCGCCTCGACGGGGGGCTTCTGGGGCGGCCACGGCGAACCCGGCGCGCTCTGCGTCGTTCCCGCGATCATCAACGCCGTGCACGCCGCAACCGGCAAGCGCGTGCGCAGCCTGCCCCTCAAGGATGGGATTGTTGCTTAGGGTCCTCGTACTCGCGTCGCTCGCGGGGTGCGTGGCTGCGGGAGATTTCCAGCGAGGCCGTGACGTGTTCGTCGCGCGCGACCAGGGACACTGTGTCCTTTGCCATGCGGTCCCGGGCGTGGCTGGCGGAAATGTCGGGCCGTCCCTCGCCAATGTGGGTGGCCGCCTGACCGGCGAAGAAATCCGCGTGCGCATCGAAGACATCACGCGCGTGAACCCGAATGCGACGATGCCCACCTATCACCGCACCGACAACCTCACGCGTGTGGCGCCGCAGTACGCGGGGAAGCCCGTCCTCACCCGCGAACAGGTGAACGACCTGGTGGCTTTCCTGTCGGCTCTTCGATGAAGCGCAGGATCTTCATTCTCCTCGGGGCCCTGTTTCCTTTCGCGGTGCGAGGCCAGGGCTTCAGCTCCCCGGCCGACGCCGCGAAGTGGATCGCCGAGACGACGGGCGGTGCCATCCCCGAGAAGGCAGGCATCGAGATCGAGCTGCCGCAGATCGCCGAGAACGGCAACGCGGTGCCGCTCCACATCCGCGTCGCGAGCGCGATGACACCCGCCGAGCACGTGAAGGCGATCCACGTGTTCGCCGAGCGCAATCCGCGGCCGCGCGTCGCGACCTTCCATCTTGGCCCCGACGCCGGGCGTGCCGACATCATGACGCGCGTGCGCCTGGGCGGCACGCAGGGCGTGACCGTCCTCGCGGAGCTTTCGGGCGGGCGATGGCGTGTGGCCGCGCAGAACGTGCTCGTCACCACGGGCGCGTGCCTCGACGAAGGATCGCTGTGATCGACGGGCGCCTGCGCGTCCCCGAATCGGTGAAGGCCGGCGAGCCGTTCGAGGTGCGCGTGCTGATCCTGCACCCGATGGAGAACGGCTTTCGCCACGACGCCGGCGGGCGCGAGATTCCCGTGCACATCGTGAACCGCGTCGCATGCACCTACGGTGGCCGCGAGGTCTTCAGCGTGGACCTGGGCACCGGGGTGTCGGCGAATCCGTACTTCGTCTTCTTCGTGCGCGCCGGGCAAGGCGGCGAGCTGAAAGTCGAATGGGTGGACGATACCGGCGAACGCGGCAGCGCCTCCGCGAACGTGCATGTGGCTTAGCGCGCTCTTCGCGGCGTTCACCGCCGTCGCCGGCATCGAATACCAAAGCGATGCCGTGAAGGCGATGCAGGCCGACTCGTTCGGCAATCCGGGATTGTTGTGGGTCGATCGCGGCGCGGAGCTTTGGAAGCAGGAGTGCGCCGGTTGCCACGGCGAGATCGCCTCGATGAAGGGCGTGTCGGCGCGCTATCCGCGTCATTCGGCCCCGCTCGGTCGCGTGGTCGATCTCGAGCAACGCATCCAGGCGTGCATGCCCGGGCTCGCATGGGAGTCGCGCGACCTGCTGGGACTCACGGCGCTGGTCGCGCGCCAGTCGAACGGCCTGCCGATTTCGGTCGATGTCTCCGGGCCCGCGGCCGGGGCATACGAGCGCGGCCGCTCGCTCTACTTCGAGCGCCAGGGCCAGCTTCACCTCGCCTGCACGAATTGCCACGACGCGAACGTGGGCAAGACGCTCCTCTCGGAGCCGATCTCGCAGGGCCAGCCCGCCGACTGGCCCGCCTATCGCCTCGAGTGGCAGTCGCTCGGCTCCCTGCAGCGGCGTTTGCGCGCGTGCTACTTCGGCGTGCGCGCCGAGATGCCCGCGTTCGGAGCCGACGACCTCGTGGCGCTGGAGCTCTATCTCGCCGATCGGGCCAGGGGCCTTGCCGCCAGCGTACCGGGCGTCCGACGCTGACTACATCAGCTCGAACGCCTTTCCATTCGCCTTCAGCGTCTCCTCGATGAAGCGCTTCCACTGCGGCTCGGGCACCCAGACGCCCTGCAGCTTCTTCCACGTCTCACCGGCGTCCGCCCCCTCGTGGATCACGCGGTAGAGGAACACGAACGAGGAGCCGCGGAAGTTCGCCTGGCAGTGCACGAAGACGCTGCGGCCCTCGCTTGCCTTCATCACCTCGGTGAAGAAGCGGAAGTCCTCGGCGATGGGGTGCCTGAAGTCCACCGGGATGTTCACGTACTTCACGCCTTTCGAGGACACGATGCCGCCTTCGTTGGCGATCGAGCCCATCGACTGCGGCGGCGCGAGGTTGACCAGGACCTCGTATTTCTGTTCGCCGACGGTGGCGAGCCACGCCGCGCTCGGCTGGGCCGACGAGGCGAGGCCGTCGCGCCACTGGACGAAATTCTCGGGCCGGTCGGCCGCCTGCGCGATGGCGGCGGCGGCGAGGAGGGCGGCGATCAGGATCCGGGACATGGCGTAGCATTTTAGCCATGGATGACTCGGTCGTGATCATCGGGCGTCGCGAGCTCGCCTCGCTGATGGACCTCGACGCATACCTCGCCTCGTCGGACGCGGCGTTCCGCGCGCACGCCCAGGGGCGCGCGACCGTTCCCATGCCCCTTCACATCGCGGTCGGGCAGGGCGGCTTCCATGCGAAGGGCGCATTCGTCGCGCTGGATCACGCGTATGCCGCAGTAAAGGTCAACAGCAACTTCCCCGGCAATCCCGCGCGGGGGATGCCCACGATCCAGGGCGCGGTGCTCCTCTTCCACGCCGGGGACGGGCGCCTCCTCGCGATCCTCGACTCGATCGAGATCACGTCCCGGCGCACGGCCGCCGCGAGCGCGCTCGCGGCACGGCACTTGTCGCGCGAGGATTCCTCCGCGATCGCGATCTGCGGGTGCGGCGAGCAGGCAAGGGCGCAGCTCGCGGCGATTCGGCGCGTGCGACCCATCGAGCACGCCTTCGCGTGGGATGTCGATGCGGCGAGGGCCGTCACGTTCGCCGCCGAGATGACCCACCACCTTCACCTGGAAGTGAAGCCCGTCGCGCACTTGCGCGATGCGACCCTCCAGGGCGATATCGTGGTCACGTGCACGAGCTCGAAGTCCGCGTTCCTTTCGCTTGGCGACATCGCCGCGGGCACCTTCATCGCGGCGGTCGGCGCCGATAGTCCCCAGAAGAGCGAGATCCATCCGGACCTTCTCTCGGCATCGAAGGTCGTGACCGACCTCACCTCGCAGGCGCAGGTGATGGGCGACCTGCACCATGCGATCGATGCCGGCGCGATGAGCGCGGCGGATATCCATGCCGAGCTGGGCGAGGTCGTGACCGGCCGCAAGCCCGGCAGGACCACGGCGACCGAAGTCACGCTCTTCGATTCGACCGGTGTCGCGATCCAGGACGTGGCCGCCGCGGCGTGGGCTTATGAGCGCGCGATCGCCGCCAGGGAAATCGCGAACGCCTAGCCGTGGCGAAAGCGCGCGCCGGCGATTAGCGAACGACCACCGAGATCGGCGCAGGGCTGTTGTACAGAGCCGTCTGCGCTTCGAAATCGTCGACGATCCAATGCGCCGGGACGTAGTCCTGGTGCCCGTCGCGGGTTTCCCACGTGGCCCTGGCCCAGATGAAGCCCGGGCGCGCCGGAGGTTCCTTCACGGCTTGCGGCGGCGCGGTGTCGTGGCGGCCGGCGTTCGCGTACCACTGGAAGTCGATGTCGGAGGCGACCACCGGAGTGGCGAGAATCATCACCGTGGCGCCCATTGCAGTCCTGAGGATTGCGTTCATTTCGTATTTCCTTCTCTGTGAGGGGCCACTATCGCGCGCTCGCGGGCGCTTCGTCTGTGCGCCGCCAGACATTGCGGCCCGCCGGTCAATTCGCGAGCACGCGGCTGAGGAACGCGTAGGCGCGCCCGTACGTGCCCGGCCGACCCGAAGTGCGTGCGCCCGCTATGCCGAGAACGCGAGGTGCCACATAGGCGAGCCATGCACGGGCCGTCTCGACGGCGTCGCGCGCATCGAGATCGATGACGAGGCAAGGCTTGCCCATGCGGCGCGTGGCTTTTCCCGCGCCCTGCGTGAGGACGAGCATCGCATCCGACTCGTCGACGCAAGCGCCAGTGCCGTGGCCGCGGGCGAGCGCCACATCGAGCGCCGCACGGTCGACTCCGCCGTGCCCGCCCGAGACGATCCGCAATCCGCGATCGGTTTCCATGCGGCCACTTTAAGGAAGGCGAAGCTCAGGACGTGAGCTACCTTCATGCTGCCTTGGCCTCGTCCATCGGCATCGAGTTCCCCGGACGCGGCTTCGCACCCAGGCTCTTCGGCCCGTACTTCGCCGCGTTCGCGTCCTTGAAGAGCAGCATTGCGACCATCTGCTTGTCGCCGGGCTCCTCGAAGCCGCATTCCCCGATGTAGTTCGTCGGATTCCTGAACGTCCCGAACAGCATGTCCCACAGCGGGAAGTCGGCGTAGTTGTAGTAGTGGACACCCTTGCGGTGGTGCACGCAGTGGGATTCGGGGCGCTGGATGAGGTAGCCCAACCACTTGGGCGTGCGCACGTTCCAGTGCTGGAACATTCCGTAGAAGGCTGCGATGTAGCCGACGAGCGCCGCGGCGATCGGATCGAGGCCCAGCACGATCACGGTCACGAAGAGCTGGATGCACACCTGCGCCACCATCTCGAGCGGATGGAAGATCACCGAGCTCGAAATGTCCACGCGCTGGGGGGCATGGTGCATCTGGTGCGAGGCCCGCCACAGGAAGCCCACGTTGTGGCATGCGCGGTGGTACGCGTACGCAAGCCCGCTCATCACGAAGTAGCCGGCGATGGCGCCGCCCGCGATCCCGAGGCTCGTGCCATCCATCCAGCGATGCGCCGCGACCCAGTCCTCGGGCAGGAGGAGGGGCACGACCGTGCCGACCGTCGCGATGAGGACCAGGAAGCCGATGCCGATCCACACCCAGCCCTTGCGCGACGGAAACTGGCGCGCCGGCCAGAGCCTCTCGGTGATCAGGAATGCGAAATAGGTGATCGGGGTTGCGAGTCCGATGATGTCGACGGCTTCCATGCGAGGTCTCCTTTCTCTCTCGG
>Ga0070693_100001442_pt1 | contig 10710 bp, 10 predicted proteins | sample KBSK1103metaG_FD_65472 | JGI IMG/M metagenome (GOLD analysis project Ga0070693, IMG submission 65472) | Corn, switchgrass and miscanthus rhizosphere microbial communities from Kellogg Biological Station, Michigan, USA - KBS K1-10-3 metaG | ecosystem: Host-associated > Plants > Roots >...
ACGGCCGAGGAGGAGCTTGCGGAAGCCGCGGCGACGGCGATCGTGTCGGCGGCGGACGTGCCGACGACGGCGCAGAAGACGAAGGAGGAGGAGGCCGCCGAGGCGGCGAAGGCGGCGGGCGGCAAGGAAGGCGCGAAGCCCGCTGCCGGCAAGGAAGAGAAAAAGGAAAAGAAGAAAGAGTAATAATCAGCGGGGCGCTCATGGGAGCGGACAACGAAACGTTGCCGCTCCATTCGCCTGGCAGATGGACGCCCGCCGCAAGGCGGGCGTTTTCTTTGAATGGAAAACATCCGGCTCATCGTTGGCCTGGGCAATCCCGGGCGCAAGTACGAGAAGACGCGCCACAACGCGGGCTTCTGGTGGGTGGACGCCATTGCCGGGCGCGGCCGCGCATCGTGGTCGAAGCAGACGAAGTTTTCCGCGAACACCGCGAAGGTGGACGTGGACGGGCGCGAGTTCTGGCTGCTCAAGCCCGAGACGTACATGAACGAGAGCGGCCGCAGCGTCGCGTCGTTCACGCATTTCCATCGCATCGAGCCGGCCGAGATGCTCGTCGTGCATGACGAGCTGGACCTGCCGCCCGGAACGGTGAAGCTCAAGAAGGGCGGCGGCACCGGCGGCCACAACGGCCTTACCGACATCGTCGAAGCGCTCGACACCAAGGATTTCTGGCGCCTTCGCATCGGCATCGGCCATCCGGGGCACAAGGACCTCGTCGCGGACTACGTGCTGCACAAGGCGAGCGGTGACGAGCAGGCCCTCATCGATCCTGCATTCGACCGCAGCCTCGACGTGATGCCGTGGATCGCGAAGGGCAGGATGACCGACGCGATGACCTGGCTGCACACGAAGGTGGTCGTTCCTGCGGAGGCGGGAACCCAGCCGAAGGCGCAAGAGAAAGAGAAAAAGTAATGGCACTCCAATGCGGCATCGTCGGCCTGCCCAACGTGGGCAAATCGACGCTCTTCAACGCGCTCACCAAGGCGGGCATCGCCGCGGAGAACTATCCCTTCTGCACCATCGAGCCCAACGTGGGCGTGGTGGAAGTGCCCGACCCGCGCCTGGCGAAGCTCGCGGCCATCGACAAGCCGCTCAAGGTGATCCCCGCGATCGTGGAATTCGTCGACATCGCCGGGCTCGTCGCGGGCGCCTCCAAGGGGGAGGGCCTGGGCAACCAGTTTCTCGCCAACATCCGCGAGACGAGTGCGATCGCCAACGTGGTGCGCTGCTTCGAGGACGGCAACGTCATCCACGTGAACAACAAGGTGGATCCGATTTCCGACATCGAGGTGATCCACACCGAGCTGGCACTCGCCGACATGCAGTCGATCGAGAAGGCCAGGCACCGCTACGGCAAGACGCTGCGCTCGGGCGACAAGGAGGCGATGAAGATCGTGCCGCTGCTCGAGCGCGTCGAGAAGGCGCTCGACGGCCTGCACCCGGTTCGCGTCATGGGGCTCAGTGCGGACGAGATGGCGCTGCTGCAGCCGCTGCAATTGCTCACCGCCAAGCCCGCGCTCTACATCGCCAACGTGGGCGAGCACGGCTTCGAGGGCAATCCGCTCCTCGAGCGCGTCAAGGAGTATGCGAAGAAGGAAGGTGCGCCCGTGGTCGCCATAAGCGCCAAGCTCGAGAGCGAGATCGCCGGCCTCGACCACGAAGAGAAGAAGATGTTCCTCGACGACATGGGCATGACGGAGGCGGGCCTCGACCGCGTCATCCACGCGACGTACGACCTGCTCGGGCTGCAAACCTATTTCACGGCGGGCGAGAAGGAAGTGCGCGCGTGGACGGTGAAGAAGGGCGCGACCGCGCCCCAGGCCGCCGGCGTGATCCACACGGATTTCGAGAAGGGCTTCATCCGCGCCGAAGTCATCGCCTACGACGACTACGTGAGCCTGAACGGCGAGTCGAAGGCCAAGGAAGCGGGCAAGATGCGCCTCGAAGGCAAGGACTACGTCGTGAAGGATGGCGACGTGATGCACTTCCGCTTCAACGTCTAGGCGGCACCAAAGGGCCGTACCCGGCCCGCAGCGCGCGGCGCAATATGCGCCGATGCGAATTCCCGCATTCGAATGGCTGCGCAGCTACCAGGGCGCGTGGCTTCGCGCCGACGTGGTGGCGGGGCTCACGGCCGGCGCGATCGTGATCCCGAAGGCGATGGCCTACGCGACCATCGCCGCCATCCCGCTGCAGGCCGGCCTCTACACGGCGTTCCTGCCGATGGTGGTCTACGCGGTGCTGGGAACATCGAGCGTGCTGAGCCTCAGCACGACCACCACCATCGCGATCCTCACGGGCGCGGCGATCGGCGGATCGTCGGCCGATCCCGTCGCGGCAACGGCCACCCTCGCGATTCTCGTGGGCGCGATCCTGCTCGTCGCCCGCGTGTTCCGCCTGGGTTTCCTCACGAACTTCATCTCGGATCCCGTGCTCACCGGATTCAAGGCGGGCGTGGGCCTGGTGATCGTCGTGGACCAGGCACCCAAGCTTCTCGGCATCAAGATCCACAAGGAGAATTTCTTCGCCGACGTGTGGGCGATCCTCACCCACCTGCAGGACACCAAGGCGACCACGCTCATGGTGGCGCTCGGCACGTTCGCGGTGATCTTCGTTTTCGAGAGATTCTTCAAGCGCGCGCCCGCTCCGCTCATGGCCATCGGCCTGGGTACTGCCGCATCCGCGTACTTCGCGCTGAACGCCTCCGGCGTGAGCGTCGTGGGCGATATCCCGGGAGGGTTCCCCAACCTCACGCTGCCGCACGCGCAGCTTGCGCTCGAGATGTGGCCCGCCGCCGCCGGCATCGCGCTCATGAGCTTCACGGAGACCATCACCTCCGCGCGTGCGTTCGCGCCGCGCGGTTCGCCCCGGCCCGATTCGAACCAGGAGCTGGTGGCGGTCGGCGCGGGCAACATCGTGGGCGGCCTCTTCGGGGCCATGCCCACGGGCGGTGGCACTTCCCAGACGAACGTGAACGTGCAGGCAGGCGCGAAGACGCAAGCCGCCGAGCTCGTGACGGCGGGCCTCACCCTCGCCACGATGCTGTTCCTCGCCCCCGTGCTGGCACCCATGCCCAACGCGACGCTGGCCGCGGTCGTGATCGCCTATTCCATCGGCCTCATCAGCCCGGCGGAGATCAAGGCGATCCGCGATGTCCGCACGCAGGAATTCCGCTGGGCCATCGCCGCCATGGTGGGGGTGCTCCTGCTGGGCACGCTGAAGGGCATCCTCGTCGCGGTGCTCCTGTCGATGGCGGGCCTGCTCGCCCGCGCCAACAATCCACGCGTGGATGTGCTGCGCCGCAAGCCGGGGACCAACATCTTTCGCGCGGTATCCGGCGAGCATCCCGGCGACGAGTCGTTTCCGGGACTCGCCCTCGTGAAGACCGAAGGGCGCATGTATTTCGCCAACGCTCCGGTCGTCGCCGAGCGCCTGCGCGAGATCGTCGATCGCGAAAAGCCCACGGTCCTCGCGCTCGATTGCAGTGCGATTCCCGGAATCGAATACACGGCGCTCAAGATGCTGGCCGACGCGGATGCGACGCTGCGCGGCGAGGGCGTGGAGCTGTGGCTGGTGTCGCTCAATCCCGAGGTGCTCGAGATGGTGCAGCGCACGCCCCTCGCGCAGGCCCTCGGCCATGAACGGATGTTCTTCAACCTCGAAAGCGCGGTGGACGCATGGCGAGCACGGCACCCGGCGTGAAGACGGGCCCCTTCGGGGCGAGCGAGCGCGTGCTCGATACGGTCGAGCGCGTTTCCGAGATGTGCTTCGGCCTTTTCATGGCGCTCACGTTCGTGGGCGCGGTGAATGCCATCGGCGAGGAAGCGCAGACCGGCGTGCAGATGTTCTATACCGCGTTCGGGTGCAACCTCGCATGGGGCCTCGTGGACGCCGTGATGTATCTCGTGCGCACGATCACCACTCGCGGCCGGCAGCTCACGCTCGCGCTCGCGGTGCGGCGCGCGCACGACCCGGCTGAAGGCGTGAGGGCGCTGCGCGATGGACTGCCCGCCGGCATCGCGGCGATCGTCGGCGACGAGCAGCTCGAGCCGATCCGCCAGCGCCTGCTGGCCGCCGAGCTTCCGGACCGGCCGCGATTCAACGCATCCGATTTCGTGGGCGCCTTCGGGATCTTCCTCATCGTGGTCGCCTCCACGTTTCCCGTGGCGCTTCCCTTCGTGATGTTCGCCGACCCGAAGATGGGACTGCTCGTGTCGCGCATCCTCACGCTCGTGATGCTCTTCGGCGGCGGCCTCGCGCTCGGGCGCTACGCGGGCTATGGCAGCTGGAGGAGCGGCCTGTCGTTCGTCGCCCTGGGCATCGTGCTCACGGCGGCCATCATCGCGCTCGGCGGATGAGAACGCTCCTCGCGATCGCCGCATTCGCCGCGTCGGCGGCGCAGGCCCAGGGGAATCCGCACGGGCAGGCGCAGCCCGAATGGGAATTCGCCGGGGCTGCCTACTGGAATGCGCCGCGCGACGGTGATGCCTACGCCTCGGCCATCGTGAGCGCCGATCGCGGCGCGCTGCATCTCGAGGGCCGCGCGAACTACGAAGCGATCCACGCGCAGTCGCTCTTCCTCGGATGGAGCTTTGAATTCGGCAAGGAAGTGAAGGTGATGGCCCGTCCGATCGTGGGCCTCGTCGGGCACAGCCTGCGCGGGCCCATCGCGGGATTCGAGGCTTCCGCCGAAGCGGGACGCTGGGATTACTACGTCGAGGCCGAATACGTGCGCGACCGCGGCGACAAGTCGTCGAGCTACACGTATGCATGGAGCGAACTGGGCTTCCGCCCCGTGGAAGCGCTGCGCCTGGGCATCGTCGGGCAGCGAACGCGCATCTACGGCGGGGACCGCGACTACCAGGGCGGTGGCCTCGCGCAGTTCACCTACGGAAAGGCCACCCTCAGCGCCTACTGGTTCAACCCCGGCTCATCGGACCAGGTGGTGATCGTTTCCCTTGGCGCCTCGTTCTAGTAAAATCGAGGGTTCGGCGAGTTAGCTCAGTGGTTAGAGCAGCGGAATCATAATCCGTTGGTCCGGGGTTCAAATCCCTGACTCGCCACCAAATTCGAAAGGGGCGGACTGACACATATGTGACAGTCCGTACCTACGTCGTGCCGGGCCACCAGGAGGTGGATATGCGCTACATACCGGGAATCGCAATCGCCGCGCTTGCATTCGCATGGGGCCCCGCGCAGGGCGCGGGAATGTCGAAGCAGGACTACCAGGCCGCGAAGAAGCGCATTGCCGCGGAATACCAGGCCGAGCGCCAGAAATGCGGTGCACGCCACGGAAACGCGCTCGACCTGTGCGTCGCGCACGCGCACGGCGCCCGCGATGTCGCGAAGGCCGAGCTCGAGGCCGAGTACAAGCCGAGCCCGCGAACCAATTACGACGCGGCCATCGCGCGGTCCAAGGCGGCATACGCCACCGCGAAGGAAGAGTGCGACGAGAAGCGCGGCGCGGAGAAAACGGCCTGCACGAAGGACGCGAAGGCCTCGTTGGCGCGTGCCAGGGCCGAGGCCGAGTCGGCAAGGACGGCAAACCGCGCCGAAGAAGCCGCCGCCGCCCCGAGGAAATGACTGCCGGGCCCGCCCGCGCGTCGACAGACGCCGGCCCAACTCAGCCTTGACCTTCGTTCGCTAGCGCACAGACGCGTGGCCGGAAGCTGCTGAAAATCGAACGTTGCGATAGTTGCCGGCAGGTGGCCCGGTGGAGATATCCATGCTGTACGAGTTCCTCGACACCAATCGCACCGCGGTGGTGGAAAGGTGGCGCGACAAGGCCGCACGCCGCCGCCAGCCGCGCCCCGCGATCGCCGGCATGTCCGATCTCGCCATCCCGCAATTCCTGGGGCAGGTCATCGCGACCCTTCGCGCCGCCCGCTTCTCGGACACACCCGGGAAACCGCAATCCGCGGTCGCGGCCCGCAATATCCCAACGTCCGAAATCGCCGCCGCCGCCGCCGAGCACGGACGCAAGCTGCTCGCTGACGGATTCACCGTCGAACAGGTTGTGCACGATTACGGAGACCTGGGCCAGGCGGTCGTGGAGCTCGCCGGTGAGCGCGCCATTGCCGTCACCCCCGAAGAGCTGCGGACCTTCAGCGTGTGCCTCGACGAGGCCATCGCCGATGCGGTGAGCGAGTTCGGCTCGCGGCGCGAGCTCCTGCTCGCGGAGAAGGCCGAGCGCGCCATGGGCGAGAAGCTCGGTTTCCTCGCGCACGAGCAGCGAAATTTCCTCAACACCGCGATCCTGTCCTTCGCGGCGATCAAGACGGGCGCCGTCGGCCTGAACGGCGCAACCGCCGCGATCCTCGACAGGAGCCTCATCGGCTTGCGCAACCTCATCGATGGCGCGCTCGCGGACGTGCGCCTCGCAGCCGCGATCGCGCCCAGGCCCGAGCCGATCCCGGTGGATCGCTTCATCGCCGAGCTCCAGGTCGCGGCGAACCTCGAAGCGGCGGGGAAGGGATGCTTCCTGAAGGTGGTCGCCTTCGAGCCGCAGCTCGCGATCAGCGCCGACCGGCAGTTGCTGTACTCGGCGGCCTCCAACCTGCTGCAGAACGCATTCAAGTTCACGCGTCCCGGAACCGAGGTTGTGCTGAGCGTGCGCTCGGCCGGCGACCGCGTGCGGATCGACGTCGAGGATTGCTGCGGCGGCCTGCCGCCCGGCGCGGAGCAGTCGCTGTTTCGCATGTTCGAGCAGCACGGCACCGATCGCAGCGGGCTGGGCCTGGGGTTGTCGATCTCGCGCCGCGCGGTCGAGACGTGCTCGGGCTCGCTTACGGTTCGCGACAGGCCGGGCCTGGGCTGTGTATTCACGATCGACGTGCCACGTTTCAGCGACGTCGCGCGAGCGCAGTAAAAGCGCGGTGTCATTCCGCAAGGACGCAATGACCCGGATGCTGCGCGACTCGGTTGCCGGGTGGCGCGCCGACTACGCCCCGAGCATGGGTGCGGCGCTCTCGTACTACACGATCTTCTCGATCGCGCCCCTGCTGGTGATCGTGATCGCCATCGCCGGGCTCGCCTTCGGAGCCGAGGCGGCGAGCGGCGCGATCTTCGAACAGATGCGCGGCATGGTCGGCGACAGCGGCGCGGCCGCGATCCAGGGTCTGGTGAAAAGCGCGAGCCGGCCGGCGACGAGCATTTTCGCCGCGGCCCTGGGCCTCGTCACGCTCCTGCTCGGCGCGACCACCGTGCTGGGCGAGCTGCAGACGGCGCTGGACCGCATCTGGCGCGCGCCCCCGGTAACGCAACGCGGATGGTGGCGGCTCCTTCGCGATCGCATGCTCTCCTTCGGCATGATCCTCGTGATCGGATTCCTCCTGCTGGTCTCGCTCGTGTTGAGCGCCGCGATCGTGGCGATCGGCGACTGGTGGGGACCGTGGTTCGGGAAGATGCGCTGGCTGCTCGAAGCAGCCAACTTCGCGGTGAGCTTCGTGGTCGTCACGGCGCTCTTCGCGATGATCTACAAGATGTTGCCCCGCGTCCGCATCGCGTGGCGCGACGTGTGGATCGGCGCGGGGGTGACCGCGCTCCTCTTCACGGCCGGCAAATTCCTGATCGGCCTGTACATCGGCGAGAGCGGCGTCTCTTCGGGCTTCGGCGCGGCCGGCTCGTTGGTCGTACTGCTGGTCTGGGTCTACTACTCGGCCCAGATCTTCCTGCTGGGTGCGGAATTCACCGCGATCTACACCTATCGCCACGGATCGCTGCGCGGCCAGGAGAGGGGGACGCTGGTCGCAAGGGCTGCATCCGAATGAGGTCCAGGGACCATCCAAGGGAGTACGCTTCCTTCTTTCGCAAGAGGCTCCATGAAGATCACGCTCCTGGGCGGTTGGCTTGCCGCCGCGGCGCTGGCCGCAGCCACGGCCGCGCACGCAGAACGCCGGGACTATCCCGTCTCCAACATCACGGCGCTTTCGAGCTCCATCCCGCTCGACATCGACATCGTCCAGGACGATAGCGAGAGCCTCACGCTGGATGGCGACGACGGGCAGCTCGCCGACGTCGAGGTTGCGATGGAGGGCGGGACGGTTCGGATCAAGTCGCGCAACCGCTCCATCGACTGGCGCAAGAACGTGCGCGGCGTGCTGCACACTAAACAGATCGCGTCGCTCCACCTCGCGGGCACGGGCTCGATGCGCTCCGCATCGCTGCGCGCCGACGACCTGAAGGCGTCCATCTCGGGCTCCGGCAAGATCCAGGTGAAGCGCCTGGACGCGACCAACGTGATCGTCGTCATCTCGGGGTCCGGCAACGTGGATCTCGGCAGCGGGCGTGTTGAAAACGTGAATGTCACGGTGACCGGCGCCGGCGACGTGGCGGCGGGGAAGCTGCGCTCCGACGCCGGCAAGGTGACGATCACCGGCGCGGGCACGACGACGCTCTGGCCCGAGAAGACGCTCGCCGTTCGCATCACGGGCGTCGGCACCGTGCGCTACTTCGGCGATCCGCAGATCACCGACCGCCACATCGCCGGCGTGGGCAACGTGAAGCGCATGCAGGCTTCCACCACGCCCGAATAGCTTGCGCCGTCGGCGTGGCCGCAAGCTTGGCGCAAGAAAGCAGCAACGTTTGCTAACGTCCATTAACGTTTTGTCACACCGTTCGCGGCCAAGCTGATCCACGCTTCGCTTTCAACAACTTGAAAGCGAAGCAGATGAAACACGCGGCAATGATCGCCTCGGCGCTGATCGCGCTCGGCGTCCTCGGCGGTTGCAACGGCAGCCACAACCAGAACACGGCGCAGGTGAGGATGCTGAACGCGGTCGTCGACGCGGAAGCCCTCGGCATGCTGATCGACGACGGGTCCAAGGCGACGGGCGTCGCGCTGGGATCGGCGTCCCCGTTCACCGAGGCGGACTCCGGGACGCGCGACGTGAAGATCGTGTCAAGCACCACGGCGGCGGTCCTGCTCGAGAAATCCCTCGCATTGCCGGACGGCACGAACGATACGGTGCTGGTGTACGGCAGGCGCGCCACGATGCAGGCGTCGGTGCTCGCCGACGAGACCACCGCCATTTCCTCGGGGCACCTGCGCGTGCGCGCGGTGAACCTCGCACCGGACACCGGCTCGGTCGACGTCTACATCGGAACCGGGGACATCTCCACGCTTCCGGCGGCGATCATCGGCGCCGGCGCGGGCAACGTCACCGCCTCGGCGGAAGTCTCGCCGGGCAGCGCTCCCATCACCATCACGACCTCGGGCACGCAGGATGTGCTCTTCACATCGACCGCGCAGACGTTCACGGCCGGGCAGTACGTGACGATCGTCGTCGTGCCCGCGCCCGGCGGACACCTGGTGAATGTGATCACGATGGTGCAGGGTGGGGCGACCACGTTCCTGCAGAACCCGATCTCCCGCGTGAAGGCGACCAACGGGATCGCGGATGCCGCCGCCGGCTTCAATTTCCGCGTCGATGGCTCGCCCCTGCTGCTCAACGTGCCGTTCGCCGGCAGCTCGAGCTACATCAACGTGTCGTCCGGCAGCCATACGCTGCAACTGGAGCCCGCCAACGTCCCGGGCAGCACCGCGGCTTCCGCGACCACGACGCTGAACGGCGCAGCCGACTACAGCATCGTCGCGCGCGGCACGTCGTCTTCCCCGCAACTCACCGTGATCGCGGATGACAACAGCGCCCCCGGCAGCGGGCTCGCGAAGGTGCGCTTCGTCAATGCCGGATCGACGCCGGTCGATGTGCAGGTGAATTTCGCGAGCGAGGTGAGCAATCTCGCGGTGGGCGCGGCCTCCACCTACTTCAATGCCGGGCCGAGCCTTACCTACACGATGACGTTCACGACGCCCGGAGGCCTCACGGTGCTCGCGAGCGCCACGAACATCGAGATCGACGTGGGCGGGGTCTACACCGCGTACCTGCTGGGCGCGACAGCGCCGCAGCAGATACGCGTCGTGCGCGACCGCTGACTAGCCGCCGGTAGTGCCCGAGGGCGCCTTGGCGCCCTCGGTGCCATTGCGTCTTACGTCTGCAACGGCGCCGCCTTACGTCAAGCCGGAATCCCGGTAAGATTTTGTCTGATTCCACCCCCTGCCCGGATTCAACCTCCGCCTCCAGGACCGAATGACGACGAAGAAGGTTTTCATCCGCACCTTCGGGTGCCAGATGAACGAGTACGACTCGGACAAGATGGCCGACGTGCTCAATGCCGCCGAAGGCTTCGAGAAGACCGAGGATCCCGCGCAGGCGGACCTCATCCTCTTCAACACCTGCTCGGTGCGCGAGAAGGCGCAGGAGAAGGTGTTCGCCGACCTCGGGCGCGTGAGGCTCCTCAAGACAGCGCGCCCCGGCGTCCTCATCGGCGTGGGCGGTTGCGTGGCGAGCCAGGAAGGCGAGGCGATCGTGAAGCGCGCGCCCTATGTGGACCTGGTCTTCGGTCCGCAGACGCTGCACCGGCTCCCCGAATTGCTGCGCGCGCGCCGCGCCACCGGCAAGCCGCAGGTGGACATTTCCTTCCCCGAGATCGAGAAATTCGACAACCTGCCGCCCGCGCGCGTGGAAGGCGCGTCGGCCTTCGTCTCGATCATGGAGGGCTGCAGCAAGTACTGCACGTTCTGCGTCGTTCCCTACACGCGCGGCGAGGAAGTCTCGCGGCCGCTCGACGACGTGATGAAGGAAGTCCGCCACCTCGCGGCGAGCGGCGTGAAGGAGGTGACGCTGCTCGGCCAGAACGTGAACGCCTACG
>Ga0070693_100001446_pt1 | contig 10695 bp, 6 predicted proteins | sample KBSK1103metaG_FD_65472 | JGI IMG/M metagenome (GOLD analysis project Ga0070693, IMG submission 65472) | Corn, switchgrass and miscanthus rhizosphere microbial communities from Kellogg Biological Station, Michigan, USA - KBS K1-10-3 metaG | ecosystem: Host-associated > Plants > Roots >...
CCTTGCGTGCGCTCAAGGAAACGGGCGTAGCAGACACTGTAGTTTTGACCGGATATGTTCCACAGGAGGATTTGCCGGCACTGTATTCAGGCGCGCTCTGCTTCGTTTATCCGTCTTACTTCGAAGGATTCGGATTACCGCCGCTGGAAGCTATGAAATGTGGCGCTCCAGTGATCGTTGGTAATAAAACAAGCTTGCCAGAAGTTGTCGGCGATGCAGCGTTGACCGTGGACCCGTTTGACGTCGAAGCAATTGCCTCCGCCATGAAGAGCGTGATAGATAATCCGGCACTTCGTGAGGACCTAAGCATTAAAGGACAAACCAGGGCCCAGGCTTTTGACTGGCGCGAGACAGCTCGAAAGACTCTCGCCATCTACCAGGAAGTGGCCCAGGAAACAATGGGCGTATCTTGATGCGGATAGCGATTCTAGGCACACGAGGTATTCCCGCCAGTTATGGCGGATTTGAAACGTTCGCGGAGCATCTTGCGACGAGGCTCGTGGCGCGTGGTCACGACGTCACGGTGTATTGTCGTGCGCACTACGTCTCACCAAGACAGTTGGAATATCACGGCGTCCGGCTCCAGGTTCTGCCGACCATCAGGCATAAATACTTCGATACGGTTATTCACACGTTTCTTTCCGCAATACACGCCGTGTCGGGCCGTTACGATGTGGCTCTGATCTGTAACTGCGCGAACGCCCCGTTTAGCCCCATTCTGAGACTCACCGGAACGCCTGTGGCGATCAATGTCGACGGGCTCGAGCACAAACGCAAAAAATGGGGCCGGCTTGGGCGTCGTTACTATCGATTCGCAGAATACCTCTCGACGTTGTTGCCGAACGAAATGGTAACGGACGCACAGGTAATCCAGGATTATTACCTCGCACGACATAACACCCCATCGACCATGATTGCCTACGGCAGCGAGGTGGAGCGACGGACGGACCGTGCTGCTGTTCGTAAATGGCGCGTCGAGCCAAACCGCTACGTCCTATACGTGTCTCGGCTCGAGCCTGAGAACAACGCGCACCTCGTAATCGAGGCTTTTAAAAAGGTGCGAACTGCTTACCGGCTGCTGATCGTCGGCGACGCACCTTACGCGGAAAGCTATATCAATAGTTTGAAGGCGCAGGCTCGCGGAGATAAGCGAATTATCTTTACGGGGTTTGTGTTTGGTCAGGACTATCGCACGCTGCAACAAAACGCCTATTGCTACGTCCACGCGACCGAAGTCGGCGGAACTCATCCCGCGCTCCTCGAAGCAATGGGTTACGGAAACTGTGTCCTAACTCTCGCAACACCGGAGAACATCGAGGTTGTGGGTGAAGCCGGAGTTCCCTACATCGACGAGTATGATTTGGCCGCGAAGTTACAGAGAGTGTTGCGGGACGGATCGCTGGTCCAGGCATACAGAAACAGGGCACAGCAGCGCGTCAAGAGTCATTACGATTGGGAGACAGTGGTCGATCAGTACGAACAGCTCTTCGCTCGGATGATTGGTCAAACGATTGAGACTGAAGTTGAAGCCCCGCAAACAGAACCCGCCGAAGTCTTACGAAAATCTGCCAAGTAGTTCTTCAGAAAAAGTGTTTAAAGAGAGGCGCCCCGTCGATTCGGGGGAATCGACGGGGCAAAGCGTATCGGGCAGGGTCGGGGGAAACGAGTGGCTGAACAAAGCATGAGAACAACCCTCTGGAATAATCAGGATCGTTCATTCGGGCGGCGCGCTAGCGGATAAAATAAGGCCGAATAAAGGGAAATAACGCACCACTCAGTCGCGATCAGCCGCGTTCAAAAAAGATCCAAGACCCCTGCTACTTGGTTGTGTGAGAATTTATACGATTGAATTGTGACCTGTCAAGCACAATTATTACTCTTTCGCAAAATTCTCGTAACAGATTGCGCTGGGGAGGGTTTGAAATTTCACGGAAGAGGTCTTCTATTCACCTGAGCGGACCTGCTGTAGGCGCTGGGCCTGGCGGCGCACGGCTTCTGAAACGTTACGGTTTTGCGTGAGGCTCTGCAGGTCTTTGGTCTTAATCCGAAGCAGAAGGTTCATCACGGTAGGTATGGGTGTGCGTGGATTACGTGCAAGATTGTGGATGATCGGATAAGAACGCGCCCAGCTACGATTGAGCGCGATTAGCCGCAGCACCTCATCCGCAACCGTTCGCATCGCAGCGATGTTTTCAATTTCCTGCTCGGTGATGCGCGGGTTATTCACGACTGCTGAACAGACCACCTTGTTTGAATCGCGGATCAGAATGCTGCGAGCTTCGCGGTCACCTTTCATCGCCAGCTTCATCCTGTCCTTTGTATTCATGAACATGATCTTTCGAATCAGCGAGACTCGGTCGGCACTGATGTCGCCTCGTTCGAGACGTTCACTTTCGATGACCCGTTGAACGTTCGCGGAAACATCCGCAGCGGTCTCTGACACGAGTTCTTCATAACGTTCAGCCGGAAGCCACGCGTCGTCGAGATCGGCGTCCGATACTTCTATGTGTTGCGCAATCAGCCACGCATCGTCGAGGCTCAACTCGCCACCCGGCGTGGTCAACTCGGCCGTTTCAAAAAACTCGGCTGCCGCCATCTGTCCGCGCGCTCTAAGTTCGTCGGCAATCTGGCGCGCGCCGCGTTCTTTCTCGAAAAACTCCTTGCGCGTTTCGCGGGCTCGTCGTTCAGCCTCACCGCCACACGCCGGATTTTGCAGAATCGCATCGATGATCTCAGGACAACGAACTAGTCGCTGCTGGTTGATGGTGATCAATTCTAAAAGCGACCTGTGCGAAGTGGTCGCGGCGAGCTTTGCTAACGCCTGGTCGGGAGTTCGCGTGTTCAGGATGGTCGCTTCGTAAACTTGTGGGGCTCCGTCGGGCTGAGTCGCGAGATAGGCCAAAACGTTTGGAGCCGTGTCTTCCGCTTTCGCCGCGAGCAAAAGATCGTCGGGCCTCTCAGATTTCAGTGTCTCGGTGGCGGCGGCTGAGATTTGCGCGTCGTCGCTGGCGGTGAGAGCAACAAGAACCTCGAGCAGATCGCTCTGTTGCAGCGGCAACATTCCACGGGCCGCTGCGAGACGGGCTGGTTGCGGAGCTTTGCCACTGATGATGGCTTCAACGACTGGATTGTTGGATGAGATCTCGGAAGTCACAAAGGGATTATAGCCACAGATGAACGCAGATTTTATATGGATTTATCCGCATCCATCCGTGTAATCTGTGGCTTCTAAGCGGCGATTCCGTGGCACTTCTTATATTTCTTCCCCGATCCACACGGACAAGGTTCGTTGCGCCCGACTTTCGGCTGGTCTCTCACAACAGTTTTAATTTTGCCGTCTTCTTCACCCGCGGGAGCCGCACCCTGATTTGGTCCAGTGAATCTCAACGCGCTCGGACGCGCCGCCATCCTTCGTCGCTGTTGCAACCTCTCCGGGTCCTGTTCAGTCACGACCTGCAAATTGAACAACGATCGAATGGTGCTGGTGTCGATGCGGTCGAGCATCTCCTGGAACAGGTCGAAACTCTGCTTTTTGTACTCAACCAGCGGATCCTTCTGGCCGTAACCGACCAATCCGATTCCCTGTTTCAGGTGATCGAGCGACAGCAGGTGGTCCTTCCATTGCGCGTCGATGATATTCAACATCAGGATGCGCTCATAGGTGCGCATCGCTTCCGGGCCAATCTGCTGTTCCTTCTCTTCGTACTTGACCTTGAGCCGCTCCCAGATCTTGTCGACCACTTCCTGCGTGGTCATGTTTGGAATGTCGAGCTGCTCGCGATCCGCGTCGAAGTCGTAGATCGTTTTGATTTGCGTCTTATAGTTCTCGACGTCCCAGTCGTCCTGCGACACCTCCGGGTTCAAATATTGTCTGGTCAAATCTGACAATAAATCGTAGGCAACACCTGCCGACGGCGGATCACCGAGAAGGTACTCGCGCTGGTCCGGCTCTTCCATCAACTGACGACGCAAACCATAAATCGTCTCGCGCTGCTTGTTCATCACGTCGTCGTATTCAAGCAGGTGTTTGCGAGCTTCGAAGTTTCGGCCTTCGACTGACTTTTGCGCCGCTGCAATTCGTTTCGAAACCATCTTCGACTCGATCGCGACGCCCTTCTCCATGCCGAGACGCTGCATCAGCGCTTTGACCTTGTCGCCGGCGAAGATGCGCATCAGATCGTCTTCGAGCGACAGGAAGAACCGCGAAGATCCGGGGTCGCCCTGGCGGCCGGCACGTCCACGAAGCTGATTATCAATGCGTCGCGATTCGTGACGTTCGGTGCCGACGATGTGCAACCCGCCCAGATCAACAACCTCCCGGTGCTCGTCTTCGACGATTCGCTTTGCCGACGCGTAAGCCTTTTGCCACTGCTCCTCTGTGACGTCGTCCGGATCGATCTCATCCTTCTTCAAAAACTCGCGCGCCATGAAGTCGGGATTGCCGCCTAACAAAATGTCTGTACCGCGGCCCGCCATGTTCGTAGCGATCGTGACCGAACCTTTTCTGCCTGCCTGCGCAACGATTTCAGCTTCACGTTCGTGATATTTCGCGTTGAGTACGTTGTGCTCCACCTTTTCTTTCAGGAGGCGGCGGGAAATCAACTCCGAATTCTCAACTGAAACCGTACCGACCAGGGCCGGCTGGCCCTTCATGTGACACTCCTTGATCTCTTCGATCACGGCGTCCCATTTTTCTGGTAACGTGCGATAGATCACGTCAGAAGAATCGCGGCGGATCATCGGCATGTGCGTTGGAATAACGATGACGTCGAGTTTGTAAGTCGACGCGAACTCGGCGGCTTCGGTTTCCGCCGTACCAGTCATGCCGGAAAGTTTTTCGTAAAGCCGGAAATAGTTCTGGAGTGTGATGGTAGCGAGCGTCTGGTTCTCTTTCTCGATCTCGACGCCTTCTTTTGCTTCGACTGCCTGGTGCAAACCATCGGACCAGCGGCGACCCTTCATCAGACGACCTGTAAAGTCGTCGACAATGACGACTTCGCCGTCCTGGACCACGTATTGATGGTCCAACTTGTAAAGCGTGTGGGCTTTCAGCGCCTGCTCGACGCAGTGGAGCAACTCCATGTTCCCGGGATCGTATAGATTGCCGACTCCCAGCAGTCGCTCGGCTTTGTCGACGCCTTCTTCGGTGAGCACTGCGGTATGTGCTTTTTCGTCGACGACGTAATCGCCCGTCTTTTTACCTTCAACCTCTTCACCTTTTTTCAGGTGTGGAATGATCGCGTCGGCGTTTTTGTATTTGTCAGTCGCTTCGTCCGATGGTCCGGAAATGATCAGCGGTGTTCGAGCTTCGTCGATCAGGATCGAGTCGACCTCGTCGACGATCGCGAAGTAGTGGCCGCGCTGCACACACGTGGCGAGGTCGAACTTCATATTGTCGCGGAGGTAGTCGAAGCCAAACTCGTTGTTGGTGCCGTACGTGATATCAGCAGCGTAAGCGGCCTGGCGTTCGAAATCGTCCATGTCGTTCTGGATGCAACCGACTTCCAGACCGAGGAACCGGTGGATCTGGCCCATCCACTCCGCGTCGCGCGAAGCGAGGTAGTCGTTGACAGTGATAACGTGGACGCCGCCACGACCGGTCAGCGCATTCAAGTAAGCGGGCAACGTCGCAACCAGCGTTTTTCCTTCGCCGGTGCGCATCTCAGCAATCTTGCCCTGGTGAAGAACGATGCCACCAATCAACTGCACGTCGAAGTGACGCATTCCGGTGCTGCGGACGCTCGCTTCTCGAACGACGGCGAAAGCCTCGGGCAAGAGTTCGTCGAGCGCCGCACGTTCGCGTCGCTTTCGTTCATCCTTGTCGGTCGTGTCGCCGACCGCACGTTGAACGTGCTCTTTGAAAACAGCGGTGCGCGCGCGCAGCTCATCGTCAGAAAGCGCCTGCACCGACGGTTCGAGCGAGTTGATCTGTTGGATTACTGGTCCAATCGACTTCAGGAATCGCTGATTGCTGCTACCGAAGACTTTAGTTAAGAATTTATCGAAACTACCCATTTTAAATAACTACTCCAATTGGGGATGCAGATCATCTCTGCGTTCATCCGCGTAATCTGCGGCCAAAATTATACTCCCGGCTGCAACTGCCTCTTAATCATGTCGACAACGCTCTGCCGTGGCATCGAAAAATTGACCACGACTTTCTTCCCATCAGGCGACGCATTCGTGTTCTTCATCAAAACTTCTTCATCTTTTCCGGCGCGCGACCCGGCGCCGAAGTAAAGCAAATTGTTGAGTGCCCGCGCGAGCGATTCAGCGCGTTCCGGCGAAGACGCTTCAGACTCCACCGACGCCAGCACTTCCTGCTCTCCCTGCTTGACTGTGATCTTCACCGGCGCGCCCGGATTGTCTTTGCTGATCGGCTGCAAGTAAACGAGAAATCCGCTGTCGTTCAGCGCGGCAATCATTCGACCAAAGAGATTCCCGAGATTCGGATCACCCTCCTTCGTCGCGTATCGCCAGTTCTTCAACTTTCCGGTCTCATCTAACTCCGCCTCGATGACGACCTCAAACGGTTTGTTGAAATCGAGCTTGCCCTGGTTCTTCAAATCATTGGCGTAGGCGGCAAAGTCTTTCAGTGGCTTTTTGTTGATTTGAGTCTCATCCGGGAGCGGCACGTCGTTCTCTGCGGCCGTCTTCTCGAGTTCCTTCTGTGATTGCTCCGGAGTTAGTGTCGTACTGTTGTTCGAAGGACTCGGACTCGGACCTTGTGCGACCGCCGCAGACGGAGACGCCGAAGCAGCAGGACTCGCCGCCGGTGACGGGCTCGATTCGGGGCTCGGCGAAGGCGACGCCTCGGGATCGACCTTTGGAGTCGATCCGGCTTGCGAGATTATTCGCGGTGCGAATGGATCGTGACCGCCTGGTTGTGCGGGAAGTTTACCGTCGATTTGCGCTTCAAGCGCAAAGTAACCTTCCGGGTAGCGAAACTTTTCGCTCAACTGAACCATTTGCACGTCGCCAATTTGCGTCGCCTCGTAGTCTTTGTCTACAAACTTCGTGCTTGCAATTAACGCAGCGATGTTAACCGTGTCGCGAACGGCGGGAATGTAAATAACCATCCACAAAAGCACCAGGTGCACGACGAGCGAGGCACCGACAAGCTTCGTCAGCGCCGGCCATCTCGGATCGCGATTAACCTCAAATTTGTCGAATAACTCTGCCATCTTGCGAATCTGGTGACCCTGGCTTAGACGCCATTGTAACTCTCAGGGTTCGCGTAAGCACTTCGCAGGCCACAAAGCCGCAGTTAGAATGGCTTTGTGCGCCGAAATAGCCGAAAAAATTGGGACAAACGCAAGCCCCGAGATCGGCGCGGCCATGAAAAATCGACCCGCAGAACCAGTCACCCAGACGCAAACGAACGAGCAACGCGCGTTGTTCCACACTCGCGGGAGGTAAAACGACTTCTCGAAGGAATCGGAACGCCACGTGCAGCGCCTTTCAAACCTGACCCGTTTCAAGTCGAAGCACTGGCAGCACTGGAATACGAGGACGTGCTTGTCACCGCGCCGACGGGCAGCGGTAAAACGTGGATTGCGCGTGAGGAGATCCGGCGACTTTTGGAAAGCGGACGCCGCGCCTGGTACACGTCTCCTTTAAAAGCACTTACCAACTCCAAGTACCAGGAGTTCAGCGAGGAGTTCGGCGCCGAGCGCGTTGGGATATTGACGGGCGATAGAAAAGAGAACTCGGACGCGCCGCTGATCGTCGGCACAACTGAGATCTATCGCAATCAACTTTTTGACTCTTTGCGAGGCGGGAGTGAAGTCACCGCAGATCTCGTCGTGCTCGACGAGGCGCACTACCTCGCAGACGAAGACCGCGGGCATGTTTGGGAAGAGGCGATCATTCTCTCGCCGCCACGAATCCGTTTGTTGCTGCTGTCGGCGACGATCGGAAACGCGCACGAGTTTGCGTTGTGGCTGGAAGAAGTTCGGGGAGTGCGTTGTGGCGTGATTACGGGGCCGATGAAACGCCCGGTGCCTTTGCGCTCCGCCGTGCTGCTGCCAGACAAGCGATTACTGCCTTTGTTGAATGATGCGGGCCAGTTGAACCCCGAGATTGCGCAGATGATTGAACGCGAGAAAGAGGATCGTGAACGACCGCGACGCGCACGTAGAGAATGGTGATTTAGTTTCACAGGATTTACAAGATTAAAGAGATGATTTACATGTAAATCCTTATAAATCATGTAAATCCTGTGAAACCGACTTTAAGAGATGAAACTGCGTATGCCAGAAATACCGTCAGCCACACTGTTGGCGGCGCTCGATGGTTACAACCTGCTTCCCGCTATCGTGTTCCTGCCGACGCGCCGGCGCTGCGATCAGGCCGCGTCCGAAGCAGCACTCACGCGACGCGATGCGAACGACAGCCGTCGTGACGCACGACGCGATTTCATGCGCGGGTTTGTCGAACAACATCCGGAAGTGCGTGGTCATCGTCACTGGGACACGATCATTCGCGGCGGCGTCGCATCGCATCATGCCGGTCACATTCCCGCGTGGAAACTCGTGATCGAGAAATTGATGAGCGCCGGACTCCTGGACGCCATCTTCGCGACTGCAACCGTCGCTGCGGGCGTCGACTTCCCCGCACGCACCGTCGTTCTGACCGGCGCCGATGCACGGACCGGAAGCGGTTGGCGTCCGCTGTCTGCTTCGGAGCTTCAACAGATGACCGGGCGTGCCGGTCGTCGTGGACGAGACAACGTCGGCTTTGTCGTCGCCGCACCCGGCCTGCACCAGGATCCGCAGCGCATCGCACAACTTTTGAAAGCACCGCCCGATCCCCTTGTCAGTCAATTTCGAGCGACGTACACAACGCTGCTGAACCTGCTCGATGCGTACGGTAGTTTCGAACGCGTGCGTGAGATTGCCGAACGCAGCTTCGCCCATCGCGACTTTTCGCACCGCATGGTCCAACTGGAACGGACTCGTGACGAAAGCGCGCAAAAGATCAAAGACGCATTGAGAGAAGCGGGTTGCGAGATTCCGATTTCAGTGGTGCTTGGCCTGGAACGTCTGCTCGGCATTCGCGCGCGTTTGCAGGAAGCCAAACCACAGACGCGTGCGGAGCTTTTTCACAGTTGGCTGAACGAGGTTGTGAAGCCGGGGCGCGTCGTTGGTGTCGGTCGTGCTGGACGCAGGCTGGTGATGGTCACAGAAAAGCGCGACGGAAGCATTCGCGGGCTGCGTCAGGATGGAACCACCGCGAGTTTTCCACAGGAACGCATCGGACGCGTGTACGCGCCCGTCTATCGTCTGCGTGAGGACGACATCGAGAACGCTTTCGAAGAGATTCGTAGACGCGGCAAGGAGCTCACGCTCGCCGAACCCCGGCTGCGCGACGCATTCAACGAAGAGACCGAAGCATTGAAGATCATCGATGACTCAATCGAGAACCTGCTGCCACAACAAGCCAAAGGTGACGGCACAGCGCGATGCACCGAAGTCGTTTGGGAAATGCATACGACGGCTGAAGACTTTGAGCGCGCGACACGCAGGATCGAAGCGCTTCGTGAAGAAGTTTGGCTGCCGTTTGAGCAACGAGCGAAGGTGCTCGCAATCTTTGGCTATCTCGATTACGCCGCGCAGAAGGTCACAGACCGCGGACGCTGGTTGGCGGATCTACATATCGACCGGCCTTTGTTAGTCGGCGAAGCGCTCGAGAACGGTCTGTTCAATTCACTCGAACCAACCCAGCTCGCGGGGATCATGGCCGCGTTGACTGCCGATGAAGATCGTGACTACGGCGAGCTCGAATTGCACGACGACGTCGTGACTTCACTTGCGCGCTTCGAAGACATCGGTTTCAAAGTTTCCGCCGAAGAGTGGAAACACGGCCTGGAGCCTACGCCGGAGTTGAACTTCTCGGCTGCCGGTGCGGCGGTCCGTTGGGCCGCTGGCGCTGATTGGTCAGAAGTCGTCAGAGAAACTCGCGCTGAAGAAGGTGATCTCTTCCGCATGTTTTCGCGAACGGGTGAGGCGCTGTTGCAGATTGCTGGGCTACATCGCAGCCATCCGCAAGCGGCGCAAATGGCCGCGACGGTCGCTGAGATGGTTTTGCGCGAGCCGATTCGATAGGATGTGCGACTGGCTGTAATACCATTCATAAAAGGAGATAATTTTTAATGTCAATGCCTGCTACGCAGCAACCCTCCCCACAACTGTTTTTCCAGACAATTAACGCGCATCAACGCACCGAAGCCCTGAAAGCCGCGATTGAGCTCGAGGTCTTTACCGCGATCGGTGAAGGAAACACCTCGGCCGCCGAGATCGCCAAGCGTTGTCAGACTTCTGAGAAAGGCATGCGCGTTTTGTGTGACTTCCTGACGATCATGCAGATGCTCACAAAACAAGGTGACCGTTATGCGCTGACGCTCGACTCCGCGACGTTTCTTGACAAGCGTTCGCCTGCATACCTCGGCGGCGCAACTGAGTTCTTGTGTTCGCCCATGACCACCGACGGCGCGAAGCATTTCGCCGAGGCCGTGCGCAAAGGCGGAACCGCGTTGGAGAATGACGGCACCATCGGACCGGACAACCCGATCTGGGTGAAGTTTGCGCGTGCGATGGCGCCGATGATGGCGCTGGCCGCTCAACTGATCGCCAAGCTGGTTGATCCGAATGCCGATCGCAAACTCAAGATTCTCGATATCGCGGCCGGTCACGG
>Ga0070693_100001447_pt1 | contig 10694 bp, 4 predicted proteins | sample KBSK1103metaG_FD_65472 | JGI IMG/M metagenome (GOLD analysis project Ga0070693, IMG submission 65472) | Corn, switchgrass and miscanthus rhizosphere microbial communities from Kellogg Biological Station, Michigan, USA - KBS K1-10-3 metaG | ecosystem: Host-associated > Plants > Roots >...
AGACGAAGCTCTGCTGCACGTTGTGGTAGTCGGACATGAAGATGCGCGAGATCCAGAAGTACTGCGCGCCCGGATTGCTGTTGAGGTTCTCCCACTTCGGATTCTCGGGATCGGCCGGCGGGTTCGAAGGATTCGGGCCGACGTGGCAGAAGCCGCACGACATGCCGACGCGGTATGGCTTCACCAAGTCGGCGCGGTTGGCGTAGCTCGGGTCGCTGTAGTACTTCTCCGCGTTCCACGCGGCCTGCGCCTTCTCATCGAAGTTCGGGTTCGGGAAGAGCCGCAGTCCGACGACGCCGGTGCCGTAGCCGTAGTACGAGCCGAGCTGGTTCTTCCCCTTGCCGCGCGCGCCGTAGGCGACGCCGGGGTACTTTTTCTCGTTCTCGAAGGGATCGTGATTCTTGCAGTCGGGGTTCGCGTCGTCCCAGACGTCGAGGACGAGGCCCCAACGGTCGGCGCGCGGCTGGGTGTTCTTCTTGTAGCACGGCTCGTTGACGACGCCGTACCACGTCCAGCGGTTGTCGCGCGTGTACGGGCCGACGTTGGAGATGGTCTTGAGCAGGTCGAGGTTGCCCACGCTGGAGGCGTTGAGCTTGTCCCACAGACGGTCGTTGCCGCCGGTCCAGACGATCCAGTTGTTGCGGCCGATGGCGACGGCCTTGACGGCTTCGGGGGCGCTGATCCCATGGATGTACGGATCGACCGCCGCGCGCACGGCCTCGGGATTCTTGGTGAGGCCGTAGTCCATGTCGGCGTAATAGTCTTCGTCCGCGCCCGGCATGCTCTTGGCGTCGCGGCCGGCGAGCATCGCTTCGTCTTTCTGCGTGTTGGGCTCGGGGAACTGCTTGCGGAATCGGGCGTAGATGGCCAGCCCGGCCACGATGATGACGAGGATGATGATGATCCAGAGTAGGAGCTTCTTCACGGCGGACCTCCTCCAGCGACTTCGGACGGAATTCAATAGACGGGTACTGTTCGATAGACGGGAGAGGGCCGCGCGTTGTGATCGACGGCGCGTCCGCAGGAGCGCGTCAGCCGATGTCGTTGAAGAGATTGACGGTTCGTGTAACTAGCACAAAACGCTGTGCATACGGGCTGCGGATGGGATTCGGAAAACGGGGGTTTTGTAACACTGAAAGTACTTGCGTACGCGGCATTTCGGACCCATCATGCTGCCACTTCGGTTCGAACGCTACATCGCGGATGTCAACGGAACGAAGGCGCTTTGCGAGGCGATGAATCGCAAGGCAACCGGCTCCCGCACGAATGCCCTACGCGGATGTCAACGTGATGGAGCCGGGCAGCGGCGGCGCGATAGGCCGCCGAGGCAACCGATCCGGTGGGAATGCTTCATCGTAGCTGCCAACACACCGGAACGGAGCTCGGAGACGCGATGAGTCGACGGGCAACGGAGCCGGCACGAATGCTCTGTCGCAGATGTCAACGTGCCGGAACCGTGGCAGCGGCGACGCGATAGGTCGCCGAGGCAACGGGGTCAGCGCGGATGCTGCATCGCAGATGTCAACGCGCGGACACCGGGCAACGGTGAAGCGATGAATCACCGGGGCAACGGAGCCGGCAAGAATGCTCTGTCGCAGATATCAACGTGCCGGCACCGTGGCAGCGATGACGCGATAGGTCATCGCCGCAACGAGCTCGGCGTGGATGCTACATCGCAGATGCCAACGCGCTGAGCACGGGCAACGGTGAGGCGATGAATCACCGAGGCGAAAATTTAGCGCGGATGCCCCTTTGCGGCTGTCAACGCGCTGAGACTGGCCCCGGGATGCAAAGGACCCCGGGGCCGCTTCTTTTCTACGGCACCTCCGGCAAAGGCGGCGCGACGGAGCGCCTGACCCGCTTCGCCATCGAGCGCGGCTTCCGCGGTATCGACAGCGCGCTGCACTTCCGTTACGCCGAGGCCGCCGTCGGTGCCGCCGTCGCCGGCGCGATCCGCGACGGCATCGTCCGCCGCGAGGAGCTCTTCCTGCAGACGAAGTTCAGTCCGGACGTGGGTCTCTCGGTGGCGCAGTCGTTCGCGATGTCGCTGGAGCGGCTGCGCGTCGACGCGATCGACTCCTACATCCTCCACACGCCCGAGGTTGCCGTGTGGCGCGAGATCGAATCTCTCCCGGTCCGCTTCCTCGGCGTGAGCAACATCGCCCTCGATCAGCTCGAAGCGCTCTGGGCGACGGCGACGGTGAAGCCGGCATTCGTGCAGAACCGCTGCCTCGCCACGAGGCGGTGGGATCCCGAGGTGCGCGCCTTCTGCCGCACGCACGGGATCGTGTACCAGGGTTTCTCGCTGATCCACGCAAATCCCCAGGTGCTGGAGAGCGCGTTGGTGCGCCGCATCGCCGCGCGCGTCGACCGGACGCCCGCGCAGGTGGTGCTCCGCTTCGCCCGGCAGGCCGGGATCGTGCCGCTGGTGGGGACGACGAAGCGAAGGCACATGCGCGAGGCGCTGGCGATCGACTCGTTCGAGTTGACCGAGGAGGAAGTTGCGCGTATCGAGAAGGGATGATTCCTACCTTTATCTATGGCACGGCCTGGAAAGAAGAGGAGACCGAGCGCCTGACGCGCCTGGCCATCGAGGCCGGCTTCCGCGCCATCGACACGGCGAATCAGCGGCGGCACTACTTCGAGGCGGGCGTGGGGGCGGCGGTGGCGGGGGCGATCCGCGACGGCGTGGTGCGCCGCGAGGAGCTCTTTCTGCAGACGAAGTTCACGTACGCGAGCGGCCAGGATCACCGCCTGCCATTCGATCCGCACGCCGATCCGGCCGAGCAGGTGCGGCAGTCGTTCGCGAGCTCGCTCGAGCATCTGCGCGTCGAGACGATCGACTCGTACGTGCTGCACGGCCCGTCGCGGCGGCGCGGGCTGTCGCAGGAGGACGTCGAGGTCTGGCGGGCCATGGAATCGCTCCCGGTCCGCTTCCTCGGCGTGAGCAACGTGGCGCTCGAGCAGCTCGACAAGCTCTGCGAGCTCGCGGCGAAGAAGCCGACGTTCGTGCAGAACCGCTGCTTCGCCGCGACCGGCTGGGATGCCGAGGTGCGCGCGCTCTGCCGCGAGCGCGGCATCGTCTATCAAGGCTTTTCGCTGCTGACCGCGAACATGAACGAACTGCGCAGCCGCGCGTTTCGCGCCATCGTGCAGCGCGTCCGCCGCACGCCCGCCCAGGTGGTCTTCCGCTTCGCGCGCCAGGTCGGGATGGTGCCGCTGACGGGGACGACGGATCCGGTGCACATGCGCGAAGACCTGGCCATCGATGATTTCGAGCTGACGGCGGAGGAGGTCGCGGCGATCGAGCGGTTAGCATAGCGGCGCCATGCTCCGCACCGTCACCACAATGGCGCGCAGGACCAACGCGGTCGCAATCATCACGCGCAGAGAGCATCGGTTGGGTTAAGGAGTGCCGGCCATCTCGACGAAGCGGCAGAAGCCGTTCACCAGGTGCATCTGCTCCGGTGTCTTGCATTCGACATCCAGAAGGCGCGGGCTGGCGACGACGATCGCCAGGCAGCGCGCGCGGGAAATGGCGACGTTCAGGCGGTTGCGGCTGAAGAGGAAGTCGATGCCGCGCGGGAGCTCGGCGCCGCTTGACGTGGCCATGCTGAAGAAGACGACCGGCGCCTGCTTCCCTTGAAACTTGTCGACCGTGCCGACCGGCACGCCGCCGAGGCCTGCGTCGCTCATTGCCTTCGTGATCCGCCGCACCTGCGCGTTGTATGCGGCGACGACGAGAAAGTCGGACGGCTGCAAGCGCATCGTGACGCTCTTGGATGACGTGAACGTGCCGCGGAGCATCTTGCGAATCACGGTCGCGATGAGCGCAGCCTCTTCCCGGGACGACTGGGAATTGCCTTCATGCTCGACGGGCAGAAAACGAAGGCCAGTTTTCACGGCACCACCGTTCGTTACCGCCTGATTCGAGCACTCGGCAGCGGAATGGAGACGCGACTCGTAGACGGTGTTGGAAACGAACGCGCAGACGTCCGGGTGCATCCGCCAGCTCTCCTCGAGAAAGATGCCGCGGTCCGGTGGCACGGTTGGATGCGCCGCGAGGAGGTGCTCCAGGACCGACTTGCCGGCGTCGTCAGGGTGTGAGCCTTGCGAAACCTGCGCGAGCTGCAGCGGATCGCCGAGAAGAACGACGTTGCGAGCCGCCGTCGACACGGCCAAGGCATTTGCCAACGAAACCTGCCCGGCCTCGTCGATAAACAGATAGTCGAACGACTGGTCGAGGCGTTCGTCTGCAAAGAGCCACGCGGTGCCGGCGACGAGCTTGACCCTTGTGTCGGCGCACGCGTCGGTGTTGCCCGTCGACTCCACCATCGGGTTCGGAAGCTTCGAAAGGAAGCGCGAATGCTCGTCGTTACTTTTTTTCAATCCGCGGAACCAGAAGTTCTCCGTGTACGCAACCTCTTCGATTTCCGCGAGCAGGTTGTGGATGGCGGCATGTGAATTCGAGGTCACGCCGACGCGCTTGCCGGCGCGAAGGAGGCGCACGATCACGCGCGCGCCGTCATACGTTTTGCCGGATCCGGGCGGCCCCTGGATGAAGAGGTACGATCGATCGAGCCGGCCGACGACGTTGACGATTACCGCAGCGTCGGGACGGCCTTTGACGACGACGTCTCCGTCGCCGAGGTCTGTGATGCGTGGCGGATGGCGGAGGAGGATGTCGGCGCCGGCAGAGTACGGCGTCTGCACGAGGCCACGGTCGAGCGCGGCCTGCGCGAAGCGGCGAATGGCTGCGCGCACGGGCCGGCTGTCGATCTCCGGTTTCGGCATGATCGCGGCCGGCGGCGGCTCGTTGAGGAGCTTTCCCGTCCGGCGGAGCTTCAACACGCCGTCCGCGTCGTCGATTGCGGCGATCTCGCCGGTCCTTTTTCCGTTGCGCGTGTCGAAGACGGTGTGTCTGGCCTCGAACTTGTGCTCCTGCGGCGGAAAGCGGTACGTGAAGATCTGCGCGAGCTTGTCGCGCTCCGGCGCAACGCTCTCGTCGAGCGTCAGCCCGGAGATGCACTCGCCGTCGTCGAGCAACTCTTCGGGCGACATCCTCTGCCGCTCGAAATACGCCCACCACGCTGGGCGCTCTTCGCGCCGGTGGTAATAGAGAAGGTGGGCGAGCACCGGCTGCTCCGTCAGAAGCCGCTGATACAGCGCGTCGTTTTTCTGCTCCTTGGCGAGGCGATCTTCCTCGAGGGCATCGGATTCCCGCGGCACCTTCCACTCGACGTCGTCGGGCCGGATCGCCATCAGCCAGCGGCGCATGGCCACGATCGAGAGGCAATCCTCGCGGTTGTATTTCTCGATCACGACGAGCATCGCCGGATCGTTCGTCTGGAGCCATGTCTCGTACGCGAGCACGGCACCGCCGGCGTCCGCGACGCCTTCCGCTTCGCGCTCGAAATAGAACGTCTCGACTTTCTTCAGGCCATAGCTCGAATGTGAGATGCGCATTCCCTGGCGAACCACGGCGGAGAGGTCGACGAACGCTTCGCGCCGCAGGAGGTCGTCGATCTCGTCCTCGCGCGTGCCGTACTGGCCCATCAGCCGCTTGAGCGTCGCCGGCTCGATTGCGCCGTAGTGGTAGACGTGCGAGGCCGGATGCTCGCGAAGCCGCGCGGCGATGAAGTCGATGAATGCCTCGAACGCGGAGCGCTCCTCGGCCGCGTCATGCCCCCACCAGGGGACATACGTCGGTACGCCGTTCTCTTCCCAGGCCGCGCCGAAAAGGTATGTGAGGCCTTCGCCGACGAACGGGTCGCCTTCGACGTCGAGGAACACGTCCCCAGGGGCCGGCTGCGGCAGGCGGAAAAAGCCGCGACCGCGCTCGCGCGGCAAGAGCTCGAACGTGTGCTTGCCGGTGCGGCGGTGCTGGAGCTGCAGCCGCGCCTGATGATTGAGCGCGCCGAGCGATTCCTCCGCGATCCGATGGACTTTCTGATCCGGGGATGCCTGGGCGAGCGCCGTCAGCGTGCCGATGCCGGCCCGCTCCAACCGCGTCACCTGCGTGCGGTGGATGTTTGCCACAAGCGAGAGGTGGTCGGCCTCGTTCCACCGTTTCCAACAATGCGCTGACCAATCGCAAAGCTGGCAGAACTCCACCGGATAGGGCATCGCGTATTCGTCGCGGCCGAGGAAGCGGTCGAGGGAGGCGCGAACATGGCGGTAGTAGGCAGCGAAGTCGTCGACGCGGAACGACACGCGCTCGCGAGTGCCGAGAACGACGTGCATCGACGTCGGAGCGCGGCCCTGCAGGCGGGCCAAGTGATGGCTGTAGTCGGAGAGTTGGAGGAGGAAGTGCGCGCGCACGGCGCGGGCGAGCTTCGTGTCGACGACCTCGTAGCTCCACGCGCCGAAGGCCGAGGGGACGTCGACGCGCTCGAGGAGATCGGCGTAGCCGCTCCAGCGGCCATCGAAAAACGCGCCCTGGTAGATGTATGCGGCGCCGCGCTGCATCGCGGCGAGAGTGTCGGCTTCGCCGCGGCGGAGCGCGTCGATGCTCCACGGCGCGCGCTCGATGAGGGTGACCTCGTGACCGCCGGCGCGGAGCGACTCCACGTATGCGTGCTCGTGCTCGTCGCCTTTGCCGGCGATCAGCTTCGTCATGGCCGAGGGCGCGGTCCTGGCGAGTGGCGCGATCGTGCCGCGCTTCACCGCGTAGTCGAGGAACGTCGCGTGGTCGCAGCGAGCAAACTTCGTCAGGTCGTTCGTGGCGAGGACGAGCTGCGGACCGATCAGGTGCATGGTTTTGGACAGACACTCAGCGGCGGCGTTTGTGGCGCCACATTCGGAGCCGCGGCGTGTCTACCTTATCGGTCTGCTGTGGTTGTGGATAGGGGTAAGATCTTTCCGTTTTCTATCACTCCTTAACCGCAGCCGTTTCCGCGGTTCGCGAGGATCCGATTGGCGATTCAATCAGAAGGGGCGTCATTTGCCGTCGACGTCACGGCGGCGGGGGCGAGTTATCGGAGTGCGGGAGAAGGAAGCTCGGTCGACGATCTCGCGGCGGCGTTGCGCGCGGCTGCCACGTACAAGGCTCCCACCGCGGTAATCGTTGTGGGCCTTCTCGTCGTCGCCGTCATCGCTATTGCGATTCATCCGCTTCTGCTCCTGCTCGTCATCGTCGGCGGAATCGCGTTGTTGGCGTGGTCGAGCGTGCGGGCGGCGCGCGCCCGCCGCGTCGCCATCGTCTACACCGTCGATGCTCCGTCGGCGCAGGCATTCGAGTCGCTCGGCAATGGCGTCGGATGGCTCGGCGGCAGCCATGCACTCTGGCGCGTGACGCATGAGGAGCACCTGCAGCGGCCGGCAAATACGAGGTCGGTCTCGCGCGTCGCCGCGCAGGTCGTGCGAGGCGAGGCCGCGAACGTCGTGACGAACGCGGCGGTCGTCTCGATTTCCACATCCGGCGAAACGCTGCTGTTTTTTCCCGATGCGCTGTTCGTCCGCGACGCCGGCGGCGGATTCACTGCCGTTCCGTACTCCGCGATTCGCGTCGATTGCGAGACCACGCACTTCAGCGAGTCGGAGTTTGTTCCGCCCGACTCGACGCGCGTTGGTTCTTCGTGGCTCTACGCGAACAAAGACGGCAGTCCCGACCGGCGGCGTGCCAACAACCGGCAGATCCCGCAGCTCGAGTACGGCCGGGTCGTGCTGTCGTGGCGCAATGCGGGTTGGGTGCTGCTCGTGTCGAGCACAACCTCGGCGCGGCACTTCGCGAACGCGGTGCAGGCGATGGTGCAGTTCCGGACCGCGAAGCCGGTCGCGCCGCCAAAGCGGGCGGCGGTCAGCGCGCCACGGCCGGAGCCCAAGCCGTTGCCGCAGACGACGGAGCTCGAACGGGCGCTCGCCGTCTCGCTCGAGCGCAAGCGGCGGCAGGAGGAGCTCGAGCGGCAGCGCGCCGCGACGCCCTCGAAGGCCCGGCAAATGCCTGGCGAATGGATTCCGCGCGGCGGCAGCGCGACCGTGCACGGCCTCGCTACCGGCGACTTCGTCTACGTCGGCAACCAACTGCCGGCGCTCGGCGGCAACGGCGTCGAGCCCGCGCTGATCGACCCGGCCCTCACCGTCGACATCGCCCACCCGAACACCGCGGGTGAAGGCATGCGCTACTGGCCGTCGTATTCGTCGATCGACGCGGCAAGCCGCGCCGCGTTCCTGCTTTGGCTCGCCGGCGGCCGCCGCGATCCCGACGCGTACATCGGCTACGTCTTCATCTTCTTTTACGGTCTGGAGCGGCGCGTCTACGAATTCATGGCCCGCCGCGGATCGAACGAGGACGAGGTGCTGGCCATTGCGCAGGAGGTCGCGCGGCTGCTCGACCTGTACGGCCGCAGCAACTCGTTTGCTTCGTACGCCCATTCGTTTCTCGACCTGGTCGCTGCGATCGAGCCGCGGGCGCGAGTGCTGTTGCGCCGAGAGCCGGTGCAGCCCGGCTACGACGTGCCGCCGCGGCTGAAGATCGCCCTCGGCGAGCTAGCTGTCGCCGGCAAGCCGATCCCCGCGGAGCTGGCGCTCGACTGGGTTCGCGCCACGACGTTTCTGAACACCCCGGCGACGCGCTGTGCGCGCGAGTTCGAACTGCTCTTTCACATTCGTTATGCGAAGGAGCTCGGCGACGGCCTCGTCGTCAAGCCGAACAAGACTCCGCTGCGCTTTGACTACCGGCCGGCGAGCGCCGCGCTCGAGGCGGTGACGGTGCGCCGCGACGTGCCCGACATCACGCAGCTGGGCCGGCCGGCAGCAATGCTGACCGGCCTGGCCCGCCGCTGTAGCGACGCGCTCGATCCATTCAGCCGCTTTCTCGGCAAGAACGACGACGGGCGCAACTCGCTCGCGGCGTTCGCAACGTTGCCGGCAGATCTGGTCGAGGCCACGCCGTCGGCGGACGCGAAGGCGCTGGCGGAGGTGGTGCAGTCGCGGCTCGACGCCAGCGGACGCGCGGTGCTCGGCGCGGGCGAGCTGCTCTACTTCGTCCGCCTGTCAAAGCCCGACAAGGTGTCGAAAAACGAGGCGATCATGCTCGTCACGGCACTAGAGAAGCTCGGCTACGGCATCGAGCCAGACGTTCGCCTCGGCGGCCCCGTGTTCGACGTCGACGGGCGCGCCGTCGTCTTTCGCCGTCTTCCCGACTGCCCCTCGGCCGCCTCCGACGAATACGGCGCGGCGATGTTGCTGGTTCGGCTTTGCGCGATGGTCAGTGCGGCGGACGACGAGGTGTCGCTGGCAGAGCGCGATCTCATCACCCGGAACATCGAAGAGCACCTCGAGCTCACGCCTGGCGAGCGCCAGCGCCTCGCCGCCCACCTCGTCTGGCTGCTCGACGCCGGCCTCGGCATGACCGGCCTGAAGCGCCGCATCGAATCCCTCGCGCAGCAGGAGCGGCGCACGATCGCCAGAATGCTCGTTGAAGTCGCGGCGGCGGACGGGCGCGTCGATCCGCGCGAGATGAAGATCATGGAGAAGCTCTACGCCTTGCTCGATCTGCCGGAGGCGGATCTCTACCGTGACGTCCACGCCCAATCGGCCGCCGACGAGCCGGTCGTTGTCGCGGAGCCTGCGCCGTCGGCGCGCGGCTTCTCGATTCCGAAGAAGCCGGCGCCGTCGCCCGCGGGGCTCGACATGGCGCGCGTGCGGTTGAAGATCGCCGAGACGCGGCAGGTCTCCGCGCTGCTGTCCGAGGTGTTCACGGACGATGAGCCGGCGAAGGCGGCGCCGGCGGTGACGAAGTCCGGCGGCTCGACCATCGGCACGCTCGACGCCGCGCATTCCGAACTGCTGCGCCGCCTCGCCGCACGCGAGAGCTGGCCGCGGCACGAGGTCGAGCAAATGGCCGCCGAGCTTGCGCTGTTACCAGACGGCGCGCTGGAGACGATCAACGACTACGCATACTCGGCCGCGGACGAGCCCTTTTGGGAGGATGACGACCCGGTCGCGATCAATACCAAAGTGGCCATGGAGCTGACGCAATGACGACAACGCAGACGATCCGGCCGAAGCAGCGCGATGCGATCATTCAATCGCTTCGCGCCGGTGTAGTGCCGCGCGTGGGGCAGCAGCACATCCAGGTCGGGCGGCACGACGAGGTGAAAGCGCTGCTCACCGACATCGACCGCATCGCCGACGGCGGATCGGCCATCCGCTTCATCATCGGTGAGTACGGCTCGGGCAAGACGTTCTTCCTCAACCTGGTGCGCTCCATCGCCCTCGAGCGGAATCTCGTCACCGTCAATGCCGACCTCTCGCCCGACCGGCGGCTGCAGGCCACCGGTGGCCAGGCGCGCTCGCTGTATGCGGAGTTGATGCGCAACATTGCCACGCGCTCGAAGCCGGAGGGGAGTGCCATGGCGAGCGTTGTCGAGAAGTTCGTCACCAGCGCGCTTGCCGAGGCCCGCGACGCCGGCATCGGCGTGGAAGAAGTGATCCGCGCACGTCTCGCGTCGCTTCAGGAGCTCGTCGGCGGCTACGACTTCGCGCAGGTCATCGAGGCCTACTGGCGCGGCCATGACAGCGGCAACGAAGACCTGAAGGAATCGGCGCTGCGCTGGCTGCGCGGCGAATACACGACGAAGACGGACGCGCGCACCCATCTCGGCGTCCGCACGATCGTCGCCGACGCGAACGTCTACGACCAGCTCAAGCTCCTCGCGCGCTTCGTCCGCCTCGCCGGGTACGGCGGCCTG
>Ga0070693_100001453_pt1 | contig 10677 bp, 7 predicted proteins | sample KBSK1103metaG_FD_65472 | JGI IMG/M metagenome (GOLD analysis project Ga0070693, IMG submission 65472) | Corn, switchgrass and miscanthus rhizosphere microbial communities from Kellogg Biological Station, Michigan, USA - KBS K1-10-3 metaG | ecosystem: Host-associated > Plants > Roots >...
TGGCGGCTCACCGCGCGCAGCGGCAAGCTGCACACCAAGCTGTTCCAGGAGGATCGCGAGGGCTGCCTGCTGATCCTGCTGGACACCCATGCCAGCATGCGCTTCGGTACTCGCGTGCGTTTCAAGTCGGTGCAGGCGGCGCGCGCCGCCGCCTCCGCCGCGTGGTACGCCGTGCGCGCCGGCGAGCGGGTCGGCGTGATGGCGTTCGGCCATGCCGAACAACTGCTGCGGCCGCAGGCCGGCCCGCGCGGCGCGCTGGCGGTGTGCGGCGCGCTGGCCGAGTGGGATGCACAACCTGCCACCGACCGGATCGAGCCGTTGTCTGATGCGCTGGACCGCGCCAGCCGTGTGCTGCATGGTGCCAGCCGCGTGCTGCTGGTCAGCGACGGCTTCAGCTGTGACGCGTCGGCGCGACAGCGCCTGCTCGACCTGGGCCGGCACGCCGGGGTCAGCGTGCTGGTGGTGGCCGATGCGCTGGAACTGGCGCCGGCCCCGCCGGGACGCTATCCGCTGGAACATGCCGGCGAACGCTGCGAAGTGTTGTTGCAGTCCGAGCGTCAGCGGAGCGACTTCCAGCGTGCGCTGGGTGCCGGCCCGGTCCGGCTGGGCGAATTGGCGCAATCGCTGGGCTTGCGCTGGAACAGCATCGACACCACCGCCGATGCGTTCGATGCGGTCAGCGCCCTGCTCGGCGCGCGGAGGTCGACGCGATGATATCTGCACAGCCCGCGCCGTCGCCCGGCCCGCAATTGCGCGATATCCACCTGCCGCCCGCGCCGTCCTGGTGGCCGCCGGCGCCGGGCTGGTGGCTGCTCGCCGTGCTGCTGCTGGCGGCAGTGCTGGCCGGCATCTGGTGGTGGCGACGGCATCGCCGCGTGCTTCGTCAACGCCGACAGGTGCTCGGCGAACTCGATCGGCTCGCACAGCAGCATCAGCACGACGGCGATGGGCTTGCGTTGGCAAGCGCGCTGCACCAGTTGCTGCGCCGGGTGGCACGCCAGCACGATGCGCAGGCCGCGCAGCAACGCGGCGACGCCTGGCGGCGGACGCTGGCGCGGATGCCGGTCGATGCCGCTACGTTGCAGCAACTGTTGGCGCTGGACCAGCGGATCTATCGGCCGCCCGCCGCGTTTGATCACGCCGCCAGCGTGGCAGCTGCAAGGTCGTGGCTGCGCCTGGCAGTGAAGCCGGCGAACTGGAAACCGGTCGCGACGGAGCATGTCGATGCCTGAGTTCACCTGGCCCTGGGTGATCGCGCTGCTGCCGCTGCCGTGGCTGCTGCGCCGATGGCTGCGTCCGGCCGCGCCGGGGCAGGCGTTGCATCTGCCGCAGCCGGGTGTGCGACTGGCTACCGTCGCCGGCAACCGCGCTCGCGGCGCCACGTCGTGGCTGCTGGCGCTGGCCTGGCTGTGCCTGCTGGCCGCGGCGGCGCGGCCGCAATGGGTGGGGCCGCCGCAGGCGCAGCAGCGCAGCGGGCGCGCGTTGATGCTGGCGGTGGACCTGTCCGGCAGCATGCGCACCGGCGACATGCAACTGGCCGGCCAGGACGTCAGCCGTTTCGGCGCGGTCGAGGCGATCGCCGGCGACTTCATCAGCCGCCGCAGCGGCGACGAGATGGGGCTGATCCTGTTCGGCAGCCAGGCCTTCCTGGTGACGCCGCTGACCTACGATCTCACCGCGGTGCGCGCGCAACTGCAGGGTGCGGCGGTGGGCCTGGCCGGCACCGAGACGGCGATCGGCGACGCCATCGCGGTGGCGGTGAAGCGGCTGGCCGCGCTGCCCGAGCAGGCGCGCGTGCTGGTGCTGCTCACCGACGGCGTCAACAACGCCGGCAGCATCGCGCCCCGCGACGCGGCGCGCGCGGCGAAGGCGGCCGGCGTGCGCATCTACACCATCGGCATCGGTGCCACGCGCATGCGCATTCCCGGCTTTTTCGGCAGCCAGCTGGTCAATCCCTCGGCCGACCTGGATGCGGACATGCTCACCGACATCGCCACGCAGAGCGGTGGGCGCTTCTTCCGCGCCACCGACAGCGGCGAACTGGCCGATGCGTATCGCGCGATCGACGCGCTGGAACCGATGCCGCAGCACGGCCCCAGCCTGCGGCCGCGGCACGAGCTGTTCCGCTGGCCGTTGCTGGCCGCGATCGCGCTGCTGTTGCTGGTGATCGTGCCGCGCCGCTTCACCCGCACGCGGGAGCTACCCGCGTGAGCGCGCTGCTGCAGCAGTTCCATTTCCTGCGGCCGTGGTGGCTGGCTGCGCTGCTGCTGTTGCCGCTGCTGGGCTGGTTCGGTGCGCGCCGCAACGTGGCGCAGGTGGAGCTGTCGCGGCTGGTCGACGCCGAACTGCTGCCGCACCTGCTGCGTGGGCGCGCCGGCAATCGCAGCCTGCCGCTGTGGCTGTTCGCGCTGGGCTGGACACTCTGCACGCTGGCGCTGGCCGGGCCGACCTGGAGTCGGGTCGAGCAACCGCTGTATGCGAGCCGCGCGGCGCAGGTGGTGGCGATCTCGCTGTCGCAGCACATGCTGGCGCGCGACGTGGCGCCGAGCCGGCTCGACCGCGCGCGCTACAAGGCGCGCGACCTGCTGCACGCCAACCGGGACGGCCTCAATGCGCTGATCGGCTACGCCGGCGAGGCGTTCGTGGTGGCGCCGCTGACTTCCGATGCGCACAGCCTCGACGACCTGCTCGCCGCGATGGCGCCGGACACCATGCCGGTGGACGGCGACAACGCGGCCGCGGCGATCGAGCGCGGCGTGGCACTGATCCGCGACGGCAATGCCGGTGGCGGCTCGCTGGTGCTGATCACCGACCAGGCCGATGCCGCGGCCGCGGCCGCCGCGCGCAAGGCAGATGCCGCCGGCGTGCAGGTGTCGGTGCTCGGGGTGGGTACGCCGCAAGGTGGGCCGGTGCCGTTGCCCGACGGCGGCTTCCTGCGCGATGCGCAAGGCGGCATGCTGCTGGCCCGTCGCGACGATGTCGCGCTCGCGGCGCTGGCCGCGGCCGGTGGCGGTCGCTACGTGGCGATGAGCGCGGACCAGCGCGACGTCGACGCGCTGCATGCGCAACTGCGTGGCGCGAAGGCGACTCTGGCCGACGGGCAGGTCGGCGACGCCTGGCAGGACCGCGGTGCGTGGCTGCTGCTGCCGCTGCTGCCGATTGTGGCGCTGGCGTTCCGTCGCGGCTGGCTGCTGTTGCTGCCGCTGGTCGTGCTGCCGCTGTGGCCAGGCACGGCCGCGGCGGCGAGCTGGCAGGACCTGTGGCAGCGTCGCGACCAGCAGGCCGCGCAGGCCTTGCAGGCGGGCGACGCGAAGCAGGCGCAACAGCTCGCGCGCGATCCCGCCTGGCGTGGCGCGGCGGCGTATCGTGCCGGCGACTACGCGGCCGCGGCGCAGGCCTTGCAGCAGGCGACCGGCGGCGACGCAGCGTACAACCTCGGCAACACACTGGCGAAACAGGGCGAGTACCAGAAGGCGCTCGCGGCCTATGATCATGCGCTGCAACTCGATCCGGCCAACGCCGACGCGAAGGCGAACCGCCAAGCGGTCGAGGACTGGTTGCGCCAGCAGCAACAGCAGCCGTCGGACCAGAAGGAGCACGAAGGCCACGGCGGCAAGCAGAACCAGTCGTCGCAGGGCGAGCAAGGCAAGAGCGGCAAGCAGGATGCGAAGGACCAGTCGTCCGCGGCGGACGACGCCAAGCCATCCGAGCAGCAAGGCCGGGATGGCAAGTCGCAGGCGCAGGATCCGTCTGGCAAAAACCAGTCGCCGCAGGGCAAGTCCGAGCAGGGCGGCGCCGATCAACCCGAACCGCAGACCGCGCAGCAGCAGGCCGAGGAGAAGGCGCAGGCGGAGCAGGCGCGGCAGGCGTTGAAGCAGCAGATGGACGCTGCGCTGGCGAAGCCGGGCGACGGCAAGGCCGAGCACCAGCTCGGCGCGTTGGCCAGGGACGATCCGCAGGCGAAGCTGCCGGCCGACCTGCGCCATGCCTTGCAGCGCGTGCCGGACGACCCCGGCGCCTTGCTGCGGCGCAAGTTCGAACTGGAATACCAGCAGCGCCACGGCGGCGCACCGAGCGAGGATGGACAGCCGTGATGTTTCGACATGTCATGAGCGGATGTTTGCTGATGCTGGCGCTGATCCCGGCGTTGGCCGGTGCGGCCGAGGTAACCGCCACGCTGGACCGCGACCACGTGCAACTGGGCGAGACGGTGACGCTCAACGTGCGCATCCAGGGCGACACTGGCGGCGTCGCCGCGCCCGATCTGCGCGCGCTGAACCAGGATTTCCAGCTGCTCGGCACCTCGCAGAACAGCAGTCTCAGCGTGGTCAACGGCCAGGCCAGTTCCGAACTGACCTTCGGCGTGGCGTTGCGGCCGCGCCACGTCGGCGTGCTGCAGATTCCCGCGCTGAGCGTGGCCGGCGGACGCACCGCACCGCTGCAGCTCACCGTGAGCGCGCCGGATCCGGCCGCGGCGACCGCCACGCAGCGCGACATCTTCATGGAGTCGAAGGTCGAGTCGGCGCACGGCTACGTCGGCCAGCAGCTGACCTACGTGGTGCGCCTGTACTACGCCAACCGCATCGGCGGCGACGCGCCGCAGCCGCCGCAGGTCGACGGCGTGGAAGTCAGCGCGCTCGGCAAGGGCCTGAACTACGATGCCGAGCGCGGCGGCCGCACCTATCACGTGCTGGAGCAGCGTTACGCGCTGATCCCGCAGCATGCCGGACAGGTCGAGATTCCGCCGGTGGATTTCCAGGGCGAGGCCGCCGACCCGCGCGACCCCAACAGCTTCTTCGGCGCCACCGTGCCGGTCAGCGCCAGCGCGCCGGCGCAGACGATCACGGTGCAGCCGGCGCCCGCCGACTGGGGCGGCAGTGCATGGCTGCCAGCGCGCCAGCTGGGCCTGAGCCTGGACGGCTGGCCCACCGCGCAGGACGCGCCGCCGCGGGTCGGCCAGCCGCTCAACCTCACCATGAACCTGCAGGCCACCGGTCTCTCGTACGAGGCGCTGCCGGCGTTGAGCCTGCCGCCGCTGGACGGCGCCACGGTGTACCCGGACAAGCCGGTCACCGGTAACCGCCAGGACGGCCAGTGGATCATCGGCCGGCGCCAGCAGTCGTTCGCGATCGTGCCAGAGCGTGCCGGCACGCTGACCATTCCCGCCACCACGCTGAAGTGGTGGAACGTGCTGACCGACAAGATGGAGGTGGCGCAGATCCCCGCGCACAGCGTCAGCGTGCTGCCGGCGGTCGGCGCGGCAACCACGCCGCCGCAGACCGCCCCGGCGGCGTCGGTACACGACGTCGGGGCCGCGCCGGCCGGCACCGCCGCCGCCCCGGCGTCCACGCCTTGGCGCTGGATCGCGCTGGCCAGCCTCGGTCTGTGGCTGCTCAGCGTGCTGGCCTGGTGGCTATGGCAGCGGCGCCGGCGCAGGTCGTCGGTGCCGCCGCCGGCCGCGGCACGCACCTCGGCGCGCAGCAGCCAGCTGGCCTTTCTGGCGGCGGCGCGCGGCAGCGACCCGGCCGCGCAGGTGCGCAGCCTGCTGGCCTGGGCGCGCGCGGAGCGGCCGGCGATCCAGCACCTGGGCGAGCTGTCGGCGGCGCTGGACGACGCAGCGCAGCGCGCGGCGATCGAAACCCTGCAGCAACGCCACTACGCGGCCGCGCCGTCACACGATGCCGGCGCGAACCTGGCCGAAGCGTTCAAGCGCGGCTTCGCCTGGCGTGCCCCGGAGGCGACCGATGAAAACGCCGGGTTGCCGCCGCTGTATCCGTTCAAGCTGCATTGAGTGCGTGCTGGAACACCGCGCGCATGGCATCGCTGAAACAGCACAGCGTCACCTCGATGTCGTCCGCGTCGGCCAGCTCGTCGCGCAATGTGGCCACCGCCACCGCGGCGGCCTGGGCGGCGGGATAGCCGTAGACGCCGCAGCTGATCGCCGGGAACGCGATCGCGTGCAACTGCTGCTCGCGCAGCAGGCGCAGCGCGTTGCGATGGCAGCGCGCCAGCAGCTCGGCTTCGCCGCCGTCGCCGCCATGCCAGACCGGCCCCACCGTGTGGATCACCCAGCGCGCGGGTAGCGCGAAGCCGGGCGTGATGCGCGCTTCGCCGGCGGGGCAACGCACGCCGGGAGCGATTTCCGGCAGCGCACGGCAGGCTTGCAGCAGGGCCGGGCCGGCGGCGCGGTGGATCGCGCCGTCCACGCCGCCGCCGCCGAGCAGGCCGGGATTCGCCGCGTTGACGATGGCGTCCACCGTCAGGCGGGTGATGTCGGCGTGGATGACCTGGATGGGCATGGGTGGCGGCTTACCTTATGCTTCAGGCGGGCATTCGAACGCGGCGGGGTGGCAACGGGTCATGGCGAAAACGGAAGACATTTCCTTCGGCTATCTGCTCAGCGACGTGACCTTGCTGTTCCGCAAGCATTTCGACCGGCGCGCGGTGAAATTCGGGCTGACCCGCGCGCAGTGGCGCGCGACCAAGGTGTTGTACCACCGCGAAGGCCTGCGGCAAACCGAGCTGGCCGAGTTCCTGGAGATGGAGCCGATCGCGGTGGGCCGGGTGATCGACCGGCTGCAGGCGGCCGGCTTCGTCGAGCGCCGGCCGGATCCGAAGGACCGGCGCGCCTGGCGGCTGTACGTCACCGAGCAGGCGCGGGTGATCGTGGGCGACATGGAGATCATCGCGCGCGAGCTGCGCAAGGATGCCACCCGCGGCATCGGCCACGACGAGCTGCAGCAGGCGCTGGCGGTAATCACCCGGATCAAGGACAACCTGCTGGCGCTGGAGCAGGGCGACGGCGGCACCTCTTGATTCGCGCAGGTGGCGGCACTGACCAGTGCCATAGGTCGGGGTCGTCCACAGCACCATTCGCGGCATAGTGGAAACCGGCGTGTCTTCCGACGGGTCAACCTGAGGTCGTCACACGCGTTGTAACGAGCCTGGTGCATGGTCACCGGCCTTGCGGTCCCTCGACCGCGCAAGAACCCCGCCATCGCCACCGCGCGTGGCGCGAAGATCGAGAAGCCCCCGCGCATGTCCCGGAAAAAAATCGTCCTTGTGGTGACTGTCCTGCTGGCGATCGCCCTGGCCATGCATTTCGGGCGCGGTGCCGGCGACAGCAGCAAGGCCACCAGGGCGCCGGCGGCGGTGCCGGTCGAAGTGGCCAGCGCCACCCGGGGTGACATCGAGCTGTCGCTGAAGCTGGTGGGCCGGGTCGAGGCGTGGTCGACGGTAAGCCTGCGTGCGCGGGTCTCCGGCCAGCTGCAGTCGCTGTCGTTCACGCCCGGCGCGCTGGTGCGCAAGGGCAGCGTGCTGGCGCAGATCGACCCGCGCCTGCTGCAGGCGCAGCTGGACCAGGCGCGCGGCAGCGTGGCGCGGGACCAGGCGCTGCTGCAGAAGGCGCAGGCCGACCAGCGGCGTTATGCCGACATGCTGGCCAGGGGCTTCGTCTCGAAGGCGGACTACGACCTGTACCAGGCCAACCTGGCGGTGGCCCGGGCCACCTTGCGGAGCGACCGGGCCGCGCAGGAACTGGCGCAGACCCAGCTCGACTACGCGCGCATCGTTGCCCCGTTCGATGGCGTCGCGGGCGCGCCGCTGGTGTGGCCGGGCGCGCAGATCAGTGCCGACAGCACCGATATCGTGGTACTCAACCAGGTCGAGCCGGTACGCGTGGCGTTCAACATCCCCGAAGACAGCCTGCCGGCCGTGCGCGATGCGCAGAAGCATGGCGCGCTCGCCGTGCAGGTGATCGTCGCCGGCGACCAGGCGGCGCCGCTGGCCGGCATGCTGGAATTCATCGACAACGCGGTCGACGCCACCACCGGCACCATCGTGCTGAAGGCGCGCTTCGACAACGCCGAGCACCGGCTCACCCCCGGCCAGTTCGTGCAGGTGAGCCTGCCCACCACGCGCCTGGCCGACGTGGTCAGCGTGCCGGTGCAGGCGCTGCAGAGTTCCAGCAGCGGCAGTTTCGTGTTCGTGCTCGGTGCCGACGGCAAGGTGCGGCAGCGCTACGTCACGCCCGGCCCGACCAGCGCCGGGCGTACCGTCATCGACAAGGGCCTGCAGGCCGGCGAACAGGTGATCACCGAAGGCCAGATGCTGCTGGTCGACGGCAGCGCCGTCACGGTCAGGCGCTGACCGCATGAACATCCCCGCGCTATGCATCCGCCGCCCGGTGATGACCACGCTGCTGATGGCGGCGCTGCTGGTGTTCGGCATCGTGGCCTATCCGCAGCTGCCGGTGAACGAGCTGCCGAACGTCGATTTCCCCACCATCAGCATCAGCGCCAGCCTGCCCGGCGCCTCGCCGGAGACGATGGCCTCGGCGGTGGCCACGCCGCTGGAAGGCCGGCTGTCGACCATCGCCGGGATCAGCTCGATGAGCTCGACCAGTGCGCTCGGTTCCACCTCGATCACGCTCACCTTCGAGCTGGACCGCAATATCGACGCGGCGGCGCAGGACGTGCAGTCGGCGATCTCCTCGGCGCTGCGCCAGCTGCCGAAGGAGATGACCACGCCGCCCACGTTCCGCAAGGTCAACCCGGCCGACGCGGCGATCCTGTACCTGGCGATGAGCTCCTCGACGCTGCCGCTGACCCAGGTCGACGAGTACGCCGAGACCGAGCTGGCGCAGCAGCTGTCGATGATCGACGGCGTGGCCCAGGTGAACGTGTACGGTTCGCAGAAGTACGCGGTGCGGATCAGCGTGGACCCCGACCGGCTGGCCGCCGCCGGCATCGGCATCGACCAGGTGCAGAACGCGATCGCCGACGCCAACGTCAACCAGTCCACCGGCTCGCTGTACGGCAGGCGCCAGCAGCTGCCGATCCGCAGCGACGGCCAGCTGCTGCGCGCGGCGGCCTACAACGACGTGGTGGTGGCATACCGCAACGGTGCGCCGGTGCATGTGGGCGACATCGGCCAAGCGCGCGACAGCGTGCAGGACGACCAGCGCAGCAGTTCGTACAACGGCAAGCAGGCGATCGTGCTGGCGATCCAGCGCCAGCCGGGCGCGAACACGGTGGCCACGGTGGACCGGATCAAGGCGGTGCTGCCCAGCTTCCGCGCCGGGCTGCCGCCGTCGATCACGCTGGACACGCTGTACGACCGCTCGCAGTCGATCCGCGCATCGGTCGACGACGTGCAGTTCACCCTGCTGCTGGCCGGCGCGCTGGTGGTGTTCGTGATCTACCTGTTCCTCGGCAACCTGTCCGCCACACTGATCCCGGCAGTGGCGCTGCCGATCTCGGTGCTGGGCACGTTCGGCGTGATGTACGCGCTGGGCTACAGCCTGGACAACCTCTCGCTGCTGGCGCTGACCCTGGCGGTCGGCTTCGTGGTGGACGACGCGATCGTGATGCTGGAGAACATCGTGCGTCACATGGAGGCGGGCGTACCGCCGTACGAGGCCGCGCTCAAGGGTGCCGGCGAGGTCGGCTTCACCATCTTCTCGATGACGCTGTCGCTGATCGCGGTGTTCATCCCGGTGATGTTCATGGGCGGCATCGTGGGCCGGCTGTTCCACGAGTTCGCGGTGGTGATCAGCGTGGCGATCCTGATCTCCGGCATCGTCGCGATCACGCTGACGCCGATGTTGTGCAGCCGCTTCGTCAAGGCGCACGACCATGCGAAGAAAAACTGGCTGGTCGCCGGCTTCGACCGCGGCTTCGGCGCCGTGCAGCGCGGCTACGCCGACAGCCTGCGCTGGTGCATGGAGCGCCCGCGCCTGGTGCTGGCCGCCTTCGGCGTGAGCCTGCTGGCTACCGCGCTGCTGTTCTACGTGACACCGAAGGATTTCATCCCGGCCGGCGACAACGGCCAGCTGCGCATCAACACGGAAGGGCCGGAGGATGTGTCGTTCGAAGGCATGCTGGCGCGCCAGCAGCGGCTGGTCGACATCGTGGCGAAGGATCCGAACATCGCCGGCTACATGTCCACCGTGGGCGCGGGCGGCGCGCGCAGCACGATCAACAACGGCTCGATCCTGCTGCTGCTGAAGCCGGCTCACGAGCGCAAGCTCGGTCCGGACGGCATCATCCAGGAGCTGCGGCCGAAGCTGGCGACGGTAACCGGCATCCGCAGCTACATCCAGAACGCGCCGGCGATCCAGATCGGCGGGCGGCAGTCCAAGGCGCAATACCAGTACACGCTGCAGTCGGTGAATCTCAATCAGCTGTACGAGTGGAGTGGCAAGGTAACCCGGGCGTTCGCCGCGCTGCCGGGCTTCGAGGACGTCACCAACGACCTGGACCTCAACAGCCCGTCGATCACGGTCAAGGTTGACCGCACCAAGCTGGCGCCGCTGGGGCTGACCATGGCGCAGGTGCAGACCGCGCTGGGCATCGGCTTCGGCCAGAACCAGGTTTCCACCATCTACGGTTCGGCCACCCAGTACTGGGTGATCCTGCAGGTCGAACGCAAGCTGCAGGACGACCCGGCGGTGCTGTCGCAGCTGTACGTCACCTCGAACAGCGGCAGCCTGGTGCCGCTCAGCGCGGTGGCCAGCTTCGCCCGCGAGCCGCAGGCGCTGACGGTGAACCACCAGGGCCAACTGCCGGCGGTGACGGTGTCGTTCAACCTGGCGCCGGGCGTGTCGCTCAGCGACGCAGTGGCCAGCATCAACAACGCGATGGACACGATGGGTCTGCCGGCGACCATCAGCGGCAG
>Ga0070693_100001456_pt1 | contig 10662 bp, 10 predicted proteins | sample KBSK1103metaG_FD_65472 | JGI IMG/M metagenome (GOLD analysis project Ga0070693, IMG submission 65472) | Corn, switchgrass and miscanthus rhizosphere microbial communities from Kellogg Biological Station, Michigan, USA - KBS K1-10-3 metaG | ecosystem: Host-associated > Plants > Roots >...
GTCCGGTTGCGTTCGGCCATCACGCCCAGCCCACCCTGCGCCTTGAGCCACTGGAAGGTCAGCCCGGCCACGTACCAGCCCCAGGTGTTCGGCGTATTGAGCATCGAATCGGCGGCAGCGTGTTCGGCGTAGCGGAAGATCCGCGCCATCGGCCGGCCGGCCCGCTGCAGCAGGTCGCGGCGAATGATCATCAGCACCAGGCCGGACGGGCCGATATTCTTCTGCGCACCGGCGTAGATCAGCCCGAAGCGGCTGACGTCCAGCGGCTCGGAGAGGATGTTCGAGGACAGATCCGCCACCAGCGGCACCGTGCCGCCGACCTCGGGGACGGCGTGGAACTCGACGCCGTGGATGGTCTCGTTCGGCGTGTAGTGCACGTAGGCGGCGTTCGGATCGAGCCGCCAACTGTCACGTGGCGGCAACTTCAAATAGTCGTGCGCCTCGCTGCTGGCCGCCACGTTCACCCGCACATAGGGTTTGGCCTCGCTGACCGCCTTCGCACTCCAGTGCCCGCTGACGATGTAGTCGGCACTGTCGCCCGTACCGGCCAGGTTCATCGGGATCTGCGCGAAGTGCTGGGTGGCGCCGCCCTGCAGGAACAGCACGGCGTAGTCGACCGGTATCTGCATCAACTCGCGCAGATCGGTTTCGGCCTGGGCAGCCATCGCGATGAAGCGCTTGCCGCGGTGGGACTGTTCCATCACCGAGGCACCGCTGCCGTTCCAGTCCAGCATCTCGCGCTGGGCGCGTTCGAGTACCGCCAGCGGCAGCGCTGCCGGACCGGCGCTGAAGTTCCAGACTCTGCTCACGTGCGCCTGCGTCCTGTCAAAGGTATTCCGCGCATTATGGCGCAGCGCAGCATGGCGCGGTCAACCCTCGGCACGTGCCTCAGAACCGGATCAGCAGCACCAGTGCGATGCCCAGTGCCAGCACGGCGGCAGTGACGATCAGCCACCACACTTCGCTGCTCGGGCCGGCCGACTCTTCCGGCAGATGCGGAGGCAACGGTTCGGCCATCACGATCTCCGGCTCCGGCTCCATGCCCGGCCCGTCGAGCACGAAGCGGTGCATCGCCACGCCGACCTGGTCGTCGGGTTGCAAGGCCAGTTTCTGCACCGCCACGCCGTTGACCCGCAGCGGATGGCGTTCGCACGACTGGGTGGTTTCCAGATGCAACTGACCGCCCTCCCAGAAAATCCGCAACGCCACGACGTCGCCTTGCGGCAACTCCAGCGGGCAATCGCCGTGCGGTCCGAAAGTCAGGCTGTCCTTCAGCGGCAGCACGCGTCCGGACAACGGGCCGGCCACGGCGCGCAGGGCCACCGTGCAGCGCCCCTGTTCGGGCACGTTCAGCGGCGGGCGGCGGGCAAGGTCCTCATCGGCGCGCAGCAGCAGGCGGCAGTCACCGACGCTGACCACGTCGCCAGCGCGCAGCAGGGCGCGCTCACGCACCGGCCGTGCATTCACGTAGATGCGGTCGGCCGACGGCAGCACCTGCAGCACCCAGCCACGGCGATCCTGCTGGATCCGCAGATGCTGCGGCGCCGCTTGGTCGACGGCCAGCACAAGGTCGTTGTCGGGCGCGCTGCCGATGCGCAACTGCGCCTGCGCCCAATGGAAATCCTCACGGGCCGCATTGGGAAATTCGATACGCATGGATCAACCGGTCGATGGACCGCGAGACTCTAGCATGCAGCCGCATGGCATTAAGATGGAACATTCCCACGGAGCACGTCATGCCCAAGATCGATATCCGTCGCCCGCATCAATTGCCGATCGCCGAGGCCCGTGCCGTGGTCGACCAGGTAGCCGCGCGCATGCACGAAAAATTCGGCATGGATGGGCGCTGGCAGGGCGATACCTTGCTGTTTTCCCGCCCCGGCGTCAGCGGCTCGATCGCCGTGGGCAGCGACGCAATCCAGGTCAAGGCCGAACTGGGCCTGCTGCTGGCGCCGCTGAAGGGGATGGTCGAGCAGGAAATCCGGCGCAAGCTGGATGAGCATTTCGCCTGATTGCCGCCGGCCGGGCCGATGATGATGATTCTTTAACCATGCATTCATCCGTGGCATAATCGACGGCTTACGCAGCCACGACGGCTGTGCGTGAACCCCGGAACACATGGCCAAAGACGACGTCATCGAAATGGAAGGCACGGTCCTGGAGACCTTGCCGAACACCATGTTTCGTGTGCAGCTGGAGAACGGGCACGTGATCATCGCCCACATTTCCGGCCGCATGCGCAAGCACTACATCCGCATCCTTACCGGCGACAAGGTCAAGATCGAAATGACCCCGTACGACCTGAGCAAGGGCCGCATCACCTACCGCATGAAGTAAGCGCGGCGGCGTTGCCGGTTGCCGCGCCCGCGAGGCGGCGGTGCCGGACATGACAAAGGCGGCGCCAATGCGCCGCCTTTGCTTTGCCCAGTCGCCCGCTTTACTCGACCACGGCCGGCAGCTTCTCTGCCGCCTTGCAGTCGACCTTCAGCTGGCCGTCCGCCACGCTCAGGCGGACCACGCCACCCTCGGCCAGCTTGCCGAACAGCAGCTCGTCGGCCAGTGCGCGCTTCACCTTTTCCTGGATCACTCGCGCCATCGGCCGCGCGCCCATCTGTGGGTCGAAGCCGTGCTCGGCCAGCCAACGACGGGCGTCCGCGTCCACGTCCAGGCTCACCCGCTTGTCGGTCAGCTGGCTTTCCAGCTCGATCAGGAACTTGTCGACCACACGCAGGATGTGCTCGAAGTCGAGCGCGGCGAACTGGATGATCGCGTCCAGCCGGTTGCGGAACTCCGGCGTGAAGATGCGACGGATCACTTCCATCGCGTCCGATTCATGCTTCTGCTCGACGAAGCCCATGCTGCGCCGCGCGGCGATCGCCGCACCCGCGTTGGTGGTCATTACCACCACCACGTTCTTGAAGTTTGCCTCGCGGCCGTTGGTGTCGGTGAGCACGCCGCGGTCCATTACCTGCAGCAGGATGTTGAACACGTCCGGGTGCGCCTTCTCGATCTCGTCCAGCAGCAGCACCGCGTGCGGGTGCTTGGTGACCGCCTCGGTCAGCAGGCCGCCCTGGTCGAAGCCGACGTAGCCCGGAGGGGCGCCGACCAGGCGCGACACCGAGTGCGCCTCCATGTACTCGGACATGTCAAAGCGGATCATCTCGATGCCGAGCTGCATCGCCAGCTGCTTGGTCACCTCGGTCTTGCCGACGCCGGTCGGGCCGGCCAGCAGGAAACAGCCGATCGGCTTGGACGGATCGGCCAGGCCCGAACGGGCCATCTTGATCGACGCGGCCAGCGCCTCGATCGCCGGGTCCTGGCCGAACACTACCATCTTCAGGTTGCGCTCGAGGTTGCGCAGCACGTCGCGGTCCGAGGCCGAGACCTGCTTGGCCGGGATCCGCGCCATCTTGGCCACGATGTACTCGACCTCGCCCACGTCGACCGTGCCGGTGCGCTGGTCTTCCGGCAGCAGCCGCTGGCGGGCGCCAGCCTCGTCGATCACGTCGATCGCCTTGTCCGGCAGCAACCGGTCGGGGATGTGCTTGACCGACAGGTCCACCGCTGCCTTCAGCGCCTCGTTGGTATACGCCACGTGGTGGTGTTCCTCGAAGCGCGAGCGCAGACCCTTGAGTATCTCGATGCTGTCGGCCACGCTGGGCTCGACCACATCGATCTTCTGGAAGCGGCGGGCCAGCGCGCGGTCCTTCTCGAACACCCCACGGTACTCCTGGAAGGTGGTCGAACCGATGCAGCGCAACTCGCCGGAAGCGAGCATCGGCTTGATCAGGTTCGACGCGTCCATGGTGCCGCCCGACGCCGAGCCGGCGCCGATGATGGTGTGGATCTCGTCGATGAACAGGATTGCGCCCGGCTGCTTCTTCAGCTGCGCGATCACGCTCTTCAGGCGCTTCTCGAAATCGCCGCGGTACTTGGTGCCGGCCACCAGTGCGCCCAGGTCGAGCGCCCAGATGGTGGCGTCTTCCAGCACTTCGGGCACCTCGCCGTCGACGATGCGCTTGGCCAGACCCTCGGCCAGCGCAGTCTTGCCCACGCCGGCCTCGCCCACGTACAGCGGGTTGTTCTTGCGCCGACGGCACAGCACCTGGATGGTGCGCTCGATCTCGTCGGCGCGGCCGATCAGCGGGTCGATCTTGCCTTCCAGCGCCAGCTCGTTGAGGTTGCTGGCGAACTCGTGCAGCGGGTTGCCCTTCGGCTCGCCGCCCTCCTCGCCCTCGCGCTCGCCACCGGACACGCCGGCCGCCGGCTCGTCGCCGATCTTGGCGATGCCGTGGGAGATGTAGTTGACCACGTCAAGCCGGGTGATCTCCTGCTGGTGCATGAAGTACACCGCATGCGAATCCTTCTCGCCGAAGATCGCCACCAGCACGTTCGCCCCGGTGACTTCCTTGCGACCGGAGGACTGCACGTGATAGACGGCGCGCTGCAACACGCGCTGGAAGCCCAGCGTGGGCTGCGTGTCGCGCTCGTCGCCGGGCGGCAGCACCGGCACGGTCTCGTTGATGATGCGTTCCAGGTCGGCCGACAACCGTGGCAGGTCCACGCCGCAGGCGCGCAGGGCGCCGAGCGCCGACTGGTTTTCGGTCAGCGCCAGCAGCAGGTGCTCCACCGTCATGAACTCATGGCGTTGTTCGCGGGCCTGCTTGTAGCAGTGGCCGATGGTGACTTCCAGATCCTTGCTGAACATTCGGATCGTCTCCGCTTTGCATTGTGAGCGGCCTTCAGCGCCGCAATGAGCACAAAATGGGGTCGCTCAGAGCTTTTCCATAGTGCATAACAACGGGTGCTGATGGGAGCGTGAATATTCGTTGACGTGGGTTACCTTGGTTTCGGCCACTTCGCGGGTAAATACACCACACACGCCCCGCCCGCGCGTGTGTACGTGCAGCATCACCTGTACCGCCTGCTCCTGGTCCAGGTTGAAGAAAGCGCGCAACACCTCCACCACGAAGTCCATCGGGGTGAAATCATCGTTCAACAGCAGCACCTGGAACAGCGGTGGTCGCGCCACCTCGGGCTTCGCGGTTTCCAGCGCCAGGCCGCGGCCGCTGTCTTGCTCATGTTCGGGTTCGTGGGCCATGGTTTCCTGGGGTGTGATCTCTGGTTCGAAGTATACGCCGCGGTGCCGATTTCACCCTGCCTCGGTGTGACAAGGGAGGTGATGGCACAATGGCTACTTTTCCAGTCCCCGCCCGCCCCACCATGGCTGATTCCAGCACCCCTGCCGAGATCTGGCGCCCGCACGTCACCGTCGCCTGCGTGGTGGCCGATGGCGAGCGCTATCTGATGGTCGAGGAAGAGGTCAACGGCCGGTTGGCCTACAACCAGCCGGCCGGCCACCTGGACGACGGCGAAACCCTTGTCGCGGCCGCCTTGCGCGAGACGCTGGAAGAAACCGGCTGGACGGTGGCCCTGCAGCACCTGATCGGCGTGCACCAGTGGCGCAGCACCGAGCACGGCGACGCGGTGGTCCGCTTCAGCTTCGCCGCCCGCGCGCTCAGCCATGACCCGGATCGCCCGCTGGACAGAGACATCCGCCGTGCCCTGTGGCTGACTCGGACCGAGATCGCCGCGCTGGGCGATCGCCTGCGCAGCCCGATGATCCTGCAGAGCATCGACCTGTGGCTGGGCGGCCAGCGGCTGCCGTTGGACGTACTCAGCCACCTGCCCGCGAGCGGCAAGCCATGAAGGTGATGCTGGGCATTTCCGGCGGCGTCGACTCCTCGGTCGCCGCGCTGCTGCTGCAACGGGCCGGCTACGAGGTCGAAGGCCTGTTCATGCAGAACTGGGAAGAGGACGAGCGCAGCGGCCCCTGCACCACCGACGCCGACCGCAAGGACGCCGTAGCCGTATGCGGCCGGCTCGGCATTCCGTTCCACGCGCGCAACTTTGCCGCCGAATACTGGGACGGCGTGTTCGAGCACTTCCTCGCCGAGTATCGCGCCGGGCGCACGCCGAACCCCGACGTGCTGTGCAATCGCGAGATCAAGTTCAAGACCTTCCTCGACGAAGCCCGCGCATTGGGCGCCGACAAGATCGCCACCGGCCACTATGCCCGCGTCGACTGCGTGGATGGCCGCTATCGACTGCTGCGTGCAGTGGACGCAGCCAAGGACCAGAGCTACTTCCTGCATGCGCTGGGCCAGCAGCAACTGGCCGCCACGCTGTTCCCGCTGGGCGGGATCGAGAAGCCGCGCGTGCGCGAGATGGCCCGCGAGGCGGCCCTGCCGACTCACGCGAAAAAGGATTCCACCGGCATCTGCTTCATCGGCGAACGCGATTTTCGCGGTTTCCTGTCGCAGTACATCCCGGCCCGGCCCGGCGAGATGCGCACGCCCGACGGCGAGCTGATCGGCGAACATCAGGGCGTGATGTATTACACCCTGGGCCAGCGCAACGGCCTGGGTATCGGCGGCCGCCACGGTGCTGGCGGCGAGGCCTGGTACGTGGTCGGCAAGGACGTGGCGGCGAACGTGCTGTACGTGGCCCAGGGCGGCGAAAACCACTGGTTGTACTCGCGCCGGCTGCACTCGGAGACGCCAAGCTGGGTCGACGGCGTCGCGCCCGCCACCCGCTTCCGCTGCACCGCGCGCACCCGCTATCGCCAGACCGACCAGGCCTGCGAGGTCAGCGTGACCGACGACAGCCTTGAGGTACGCTTCGACGAACCCCAGCGCGCCGTCACCCCCGGGCAATCGGTGGTCCTCTACGATGGCGAGGTCTGCCTTGGCGGCGCGGTGATTGCCGCCACCGACGCACCCTACGGCGGCCTGCTGCCGGCATTCGCTCCATCATCCACTACATCCCCAGCAAGAGAATCGCAGCCCCGTGTTTGAAACTTTTTCCATGACCGAAGAGCGCGTGCTCGCCCTCGCCGGCCTGTTCCAGGCCTGCGCGCTGGCGCAGCAGTTGGCCAACGAGGGGCGTTGCGACGACGGCGCGATGGAAGCCAGCGTGGCCAGCGTGTTCCGCATCGATGCGCCGTCGGTGGTCGGCGTATACGGCAACATCTCGAATGTGCGGCTCGGGCTGCGCACACTGATAGCACAGCTGGACGAAAGCACCCCCGACATGTCGGTGACGCGCATGACGGTGACCGTGATGCGGCTGGAGCGCAGTCTGTCGGCGCGCGCGGACCTGCTCGACAAGCTGCAGCAGGGAATCATCGCCGCGCAGCGACAGGTCGAGCATTTCGGGCAGGATTCCAGCCAGGTCAACAGCCGGCTGGCCGAGGTCTACGCATCCACCCTGTCGATCCTCAGGCCGCGCGTGATGGTTAGCGGTAACCCGCAGCAACTGCAGCAGGCCAGCGTGGTGGAAAAAGTACGCACCAACCTGCTTGCCGCCGTGCGCTCGGCAGTGTTGTGGCGGCAACTCGGCGGGCGCCAGTGGCAACTGTTGCTGTACCGGCGCCAGTGCAGCATGTTGGCGCGCGGCCTGCTGACCGGAGCCACGCTGGACCATCGCTGACGGCAACTCGCCGGCGGCGGAAAAGCAAACGGCGGGCTGGTGCCCGCCGTTTTCCGTCCATGGGTGGAACTCCGTTGCGATAGACCGTCCGTTACCCGTTCCGCGCAGACAGCATGCCGCCTGCGCATGGCATCAGAATGACACTTCGCCGAACACGCCGATCTCGTTGGTCTTGGTGTTCTGCACGTGCGGCGGCACCGGGGTGGCGACCGACTTCTCGACCTTGCCGTGCTTCCACACGCCGGCCAGCTTGAAGCCCTTGGTCACCTGGTACTCGACACCGGCGTTGTAGTAGGTGTCCTTGGCTTCGCGATCCAGCGTCTTGCTGAGCTTGGCATTGTCGTAGCGGGCGAACAGGTTCACATTGTCGGCCACCGCCACGCTGCCCCAGACCGAGTAGCCGTCGGCCTTGTCGGCGAGCGGGCTGAGCACGTTGTTCCAGTTCTTCGCGGTGAAGTACTCGGCACCGAGGCGGAAGTCCTTGCTGGCATAAGCCACCATGAAGTCGCCGCGCTCGGCGGTATGCACCGCGTCGATGTTCTCGGTCTCCTGGCCGCGGTGGCCGCTGTAGCCGCCGATCCCCACCACCATGTTCTCGAATGGCACGAAGCCCACGCGGCCTTCGACGTCCACGCCCTTGCTGCGGCCCGGGTTCTTGTAGCCGTTGCCGTTGACCACCGACACCGCGTAGTTGAGCGACTTGCTGGCGCCGATGTCGCCGCCCAGATGCAGGCCCCAGTCGGCCGAGTTGCCGTACTTCAGGCGGTCGGTGATGGTGTTCTCGACATAGCGGAAGCCATAGTACTTCTCGGCAAACGGGATCCACGGCATGTCGCTCGAACCGATGCGGAACACCGCGGCCTGGTCGAACTTGCCCTGCACGTAGGCCTTCTTGACGAACACGCTGGTCTGGCCGTCGCTGCTGGCATAGTTGAAATCAGTGGTGAGGTTGGCCGACCAGATGTCGTTGAACTTGTGGTCGACGCCGAGGTAGAAGCGCTTCACGTCCAGGCCGATGCCGGACTTGTCGCTCTTGCCCTTGTCGCTGTTCTTGTCGTCGATGCTGGTGAAGTCGAAGAACATCTTGCCCGACAGCGTGGTGTTGTTGATCGCCTTCGACAGCGCGGCGAGCTTCTTGTCGCTGGCCGCCGTCACGTTGGTGGCCTTCTCCACCGCCTGGCCGGTGCTGACGTTGATCTCGGACTGGGCGTCGGTGCGCTGTTCCAGTTCGTCCACCTTGGCCTGCAGCGCGGCGAGCTGCGCCTTCAGCATCTCGACCTCGGCGCTGCTGGCGGCCGACGGCGTCCTTTGCTGGGCAGGTGCCGCAGCAACCGTGAAGCTGGTGATGCCGAGGCCGGCGGCAATCGCCACCGCAATCAGTTTGGAACGCATGTGATTCTCCGCAAGTTGGTGGAAGACATATCGATCGCCCCATCGATCCGACGGCCGGCCAGCGATTCGTTAAAAGTTTGCCGAGGATTTTTTACGGCAGGATGCCGTTTTGATGACAGAATCAAGACAACCCGTCCCCTCCCGAACATGATTGCGTATCGGGCAGGCTTGCGGCGACTGATATGCTTCGCCGATGGATATTCTCAGCAACAGCATCACGCCGCGCATGGCCGAGCGGTTCCGCGGTTTCCTGCCCGTGGTGGTCGACGTGGAAACCGGGGGCTTCGATGCCGAACATGACGCCCTGCTGGAAATCGCCGCGGTGCCGCTGACGATGGACGAAGGCGGCTACCTGCAGCTGCGGCCTGTCGTGTCCACCCACGTGGAGCCGTTTCCTGGCGCGAACCTGGACCCGCGTTCGCTGGAGATCACCGGCATCGACCCGACCAACCCGCTGCGCGGCGCATTGGCCGAGCGCCAGGCGCTGGACCATATCTTCCAGGTGGTGCGCGAAGCGATGCGCGAGGCCGGCTGCCAGCGGGCGATCCTGGTTGGCCACAACGCCGCGTTCGATCTGGGCTTCCTGAACCAGGCGGTGCGCCGCTGCGGCCACAAGCGCAACCCGTTCCACCCGTTCAGCTGTTTCGATACGGTCAGCCTCGGCGGCCTCGCCTACGGCCAGACCGTGTTGAGCAAGGCGGTGCTGGCGGCCGGTCATGCGTTCGACAGCCGCGAGGCGCATTCGGCGGTGTATGACGCCGAGCGCACCGCCGAACTGTTCTGCAGCGTGGTCAACCGCTGGCGCCAGCTGGAACTGCTGGAGCGGGCGAACGGCAGCCCCAGCGCCGCCTGACCCAGCTACGGGAACGGCCATATGACAGCCTGTCATACGGCTGCAACATTCATTTCATCCAATGGCAACACGAAAAGCCTGAAATGGCAGGGTCGCATCCGACTTCCCTCCAAGGAGCTACCGTGTTGACCATCAACAAACTCCCGCTTCGCTTCGCCGCCGTCGCCACGCTTGCCGTGGCCTCGACCTTCGGTGTGGCCGCGCACGCCACCGACATCACCGGCGCCGGCTCCAGCTTCGTCTACCCGGTCATGTCCAAGTGGTCGGCCGCGTACGCCGAGAAGACCGGCCACCACCTCAACTACCAGTCGGTCGGTTCCGGCGCGGGCATCGCGCAGATCAAGGAGGGCACCATCGACTTCGGCGCCTCCGATGCACCGATGAAGACCGAGGACCTGCAGAAGTTCGGCCTCGGCCAGTTTCCGCTGGTGGTCGGCGGCATCGTCCCGGTCGTCAACATCGCCGGGGTGACGCCGGGCCAGATCAAGCTGGACGGCACCACCCTCGCCGACATCTTCCTGGGCAAGATCACCAACTGGAACGACCCCAAGATCGCCGCGCTGAACGCCGGCCTCGCCCTGCCGGCCAAGAAGATCACCGTGGTGCACCGCTCGGACGGTTCGGGCACCTCGTTCAACTTCACCAACTACCTCTCCAAGGTCAGCAAGGAGTGGGCGGACAAGGTGAAGTTCGGCACCGCCGTCGAGTGGCCGACCGGCGTGGGCGGCAAGGGCAACGAAGGCGTGTCGCAGTACGTCAAGCAGATCCAGGGTTCGATCGGCTACGTCGAGTACGCCTACGCGAAGAAGAACGCCATCGCCTGGGTCGACCTGAAGAATGCCGCCGGCCAGTTCGTCACCCCGAGCGCCGACAGCTTCGCCGCCGCGGCCGCCACGGCCGACTGGGCCAGCGCCAAGGACTTCAAC
>Ga0070693_100001458_pt1 | contig 10659 bp, 14 predicted proteins | sample KBSK1103metaG_FD_65472 | JGI IMG/M metagenome (GOLD analysis project Ga0070693, IMG submission 65472) | Corn, switchgrass and miscanthus rhizosphere microbial communities from Kellogg Biological Station, Michigan, USA - KBS K1-10-3 metaG | ecosystem: Host-associated > Plants > Roots >...
AATGAGGCCCACGACCTTCGCGCCCTTCACGTTCATGAGTTCGGTGACGTTCTGGAATGCGATCTGCGCTTCGCCGCTCGCGACCTTCTCCGCGGTGGAACCGCCCTCGCCCAGCTTCGCCTTCGCGCGAACTTCGTCGCGCAGGCCGAGCTTCGGCAGGACGACCGTATCGAAGTACTTGCCGCTGGAGCCGCGTTCCGGATCCATGTAGGTCACCGACTTCGCGCTTCGCAGCGTCGCCTTCAGTGCCTCCACGGTGGAGATATCGGGCAGTGGCGCGCCGTCCTTCACCGCCGCGCCCATGGAGACCGCCCCGAGATCGCGCCGCGACCCCGGCACGATGATCCCGTCCTTCTCCAGCGCCGCGAAACTCTCGATGGGGATGATCACGATGTCCGCGCGCTGGCCCGACGCGATCTTCTGGCGCAGCGGGCCGGCCGGATCGAAGGTCGCGCTCACCTTGTGGCCGGTGTCTTTCGACCATTGCGCGGACGCATCCGTGAACGGAACCTTCACGGCACCGGTGCTCATCACCGTGATCTCGGCGGCGCCCGCGCCGAGCGCAAGCATCGATGCCGCGGTCAACATCCATCTCATCGTCGTCGCTCCTTTAAGTCCCGCTTAAGCCCAACCGGTAAAATCCCGGGATGCAAAAGAAAGTCCGCATCGTCCTCGCGCTCATCCCCGTCATCTGCGCATCGCTCCTCGCCTACGGCATCTACTACCTCCAGGAGGAGCTGGGCCTGGAGCCCTGCCCCATGTGCATCCTGCAGCGCTACGCGCTGATCCTGGTCGGGGCCACGGCGCTCGTCGCCGCGATCCACGGGCCGCGCGACTGGGGCCTCAAAGTGTACTCGGCACTCATCGTCGCCTTCGCGATCGCCGGCGGCGGCGTGTCGATCCGCCACTCGTACCTGCAGCACTTCCCGCCCAAGATGGAAACGTGCGGCTCCGACCTCGGATTCCTCGTCGGAAACTTCCCGCTCACGCAGGCGCTGCCGAAGATCTTCGCCGGCACCGGAAGCTGCTCCAGCATCGACTGGAAATTCCTCGGCCTCACCATTCCCGAGTGGACGTTGGTGTGGTTCGTCCTCTTCGCGGCGGCCGCGGTGTGGGCCGTGGTCGCGAGCCGGCGTCTCAAATGAAAAACGCCGCGTGAAGCGGCGTTTTTCCTGGAGCGGGATTTCCTAGCTCTTGGCCGGCGCCGGCATGTCGATCTTGAGGATCTTCATCGCCTTGCCGAGCTCGTCGATGGACTCCTGGTGCTTGCCCGCCTTGTGAAGCTCCTCGCCCTTGGCACGATGGGCCTTCACTTCCTTCATCTGCGCTTCGCTGAGCTTCGGGTGCTTCGCGAGGGCATCGTCGATCGCTTTCATGTCCTTCGGGCAGTGGAACGCCAGCGCGGTGCCGGAAACGAACAGCAGCGCCGTGGTGAGGGCAAACATGCGTTTCATGGTGTTCTCCGTTGTTGGTTACGCTGCGCGCGCAATATTACTGCAACCGGACGAACAACGCAGGAATCCCCGATATTCCCGTCACTCGGCGAGCGCCCGCAGGTCGAGCACGGCGTCGCCGGTGAGGCGGCCGTCCCTTTCGGCGGCGAGAATATCGGCCGCGACATCGTCGGCCGGGCGCAATGCGCCTTCGGCCTTCATCTGGCGGAATCGCTCCACGTCCACGAAGTCCTCGGCCGAAACGCTGCGCACCGTGCCCTGCATCCCGGTATCGATCACGCCCGGGGCGAGGCTCACCGCCTCGATCGCCAGGCCGCGGACCTGCGCCTCGAGCGCCACGACGCGCGTGGCCATGTCGAGGCCTGCCTTTGCCGCGCAATAGGCCGACCAGCCGAAGATGGGACGCCGGCCGGCGCCCGAGGAGATGTTGATCACGCGCCGCAGCTTCACGTGCTCGGTCGCGCCAAGGAAAAGGCGCATGAGCACCATGGGCGCCACCAGGTTCACGGCGAGGTTGCGCTCGATCTCGCCCCGATCGGCGCGGTCGAGCGGCGCCACCGGCTCGATGACTCCGGCATTGTTGATGAGCACGGCCTTCTCGTAAGCCGTTCCCGCGATCCGCCCGGCGATCGCCTCGAACGCGCGGGCGATCCCCGCGGGATCCGCGAGATCGACTTCCGGGCGCGAGAGACCGACCAGCTCGTTTCGCTTGTCCGCGGCGATGCGCTTCGCGAGCGCCTCGCCCAGCCCCCGGCGCGTGCCGGTCACGATGTAGAGATTCATGGACAGGATTATATTCGGCGCATGCGCCACGCCCTTTTCGCCCCTTTCCTCCTCCTCGCCATCGCGTGCCCGGCTTTCGCGGCGAGCTTCGAGTGCCAACGCAACGACAACCGCGTGGAGCGCATGATCTGCTCCGATTCGGTCGTGTCCGACCTGGACGAAGTGCTGGCGCGCTTCTATGCGGGCGCGCAAAGCGCGCTCAGGGAAAACGCGTCGTGCCTGAAGCCCGACCAGCAGGAGTGGCTGCGCAAGCGCAACGCGTGCAAGGATGTCGCGTGTATGGACCGCGTCTATCGCGAGCGCCTCGCGGAGCTCACCGCGCTGCAGCCGGGAATCAACCTGCGCCGGCGACTGGACGTCCCCGAGGTGCCGCAGCTCGTGGGCGCGCTCGCGCCCGAGGCCGATCGCGTCATGGCCCCCGCCATCGCCTCGCGGCCGGGTTCGGCCACGGGGCAGCTCGTCTACGACGACAAGCAGGGCGCGTTCGTGATCCGCGACAAGAGCGGGCACCAGACCATCGTGCTGCTGGACATCATGCGCGGCGGCGACAACGCAACCCAGTTCCCCGTGATGACGCAAGTGCACAAGGGGGCCACGATGAGCGCCCGCGGACGCCTCGCGGTCAAGGATGGCGGCACGCCGGTCTTCGACCGGCGCCATTGCGTCTACCTATACCGGCTGCCCCGCTAGGGGTGCACCAGCAGGACCTGCATCTCGCGCACGTTCGCGTCCGCGAACCCCTTCGCGCGCGCCTCGGCGGCGACCTTGTCCGCCTCCGCGCGCGATGTGCCCCCGTGCACGGCGACGAAGGCGGCCGTCTCCCGGGTGTTGGTGTACTTCACGTTGTTCTCCACGTCGCCGTCGCATTCGAAGCGCGACGAGAAGACCTTGCGTTTCGGGAAGAGCTTCTGGATGCGCACCCGTTCCTTCTCCGGGATCGAGCACGCCTTCCCGGAGGCGAGGTCCATGGCGAGTATTATGTGCCGCAGTCGGCCCGGCAGAGGCCGCGGGAACACACCGAGGGAGGAGCGCATGAACAAGCATTTCGTGCTGTCCGTGGTCGTGGTCTTCGTCGTGGCGCTCGTCCTGGGTGGAACCATCCACCACGTCCTGCTGGGGCAGGAATACATGAAGATCGCGCAGATCTTCCGCGCGCCCTCCGAGGCGCAGCAGTACTTTCCGTACATGATCGCCGCGCACGTCATCATGGCGATCGGCTGGACCTGGGTGTACCGCATCGGCCGCGAGAACAAGCCGTGGCTGGGACAGGGCGTTCGTTTCGGCCTCGCGATCGCGGTGCTTTGCACGATCCCGACCTATCTCATCTACTTCGCCATACAGCCGATGCCGAGCGACCTCGTCGCGATGCAGATCGCGCTGGACACGGTCGGCTCGGTGATCCTCGGCATCGTGGTCGCGGCGATGAATCGCGACCCGCTCCCCGCGCGCGCGTGAGCGCGCAGGATCACGCGCTTCGCGTGATGGTGGTCACCGGCGGCGGCCGCGGCATCGGGGCCGCGACCTCGAGGCTCGCGGCGCAGCGCGGCTACGCCGTGTGCGTGAACTATCTTCGAAATCGCGACGCGGCCGAGGGCGTGGCGCGCGACATCGAAAGCTCGGGCGGCCGCGCGAAAGCCGTCCCCGGCGACATCGCGAAGGAAGCCGATGTCGTGCGCCTCTTCGACGAGGCGGCGAAGCTGGGCACGGTCCGCGCGCTCGTGAACAACGCCGGCATCCTCGAGCGGCAGGCGCGCCTGGACGAGATGGAAGCGGCGCGCTTCGAGCGCGTCTTCACGACCAACATCACCGGCGCCTTCCTCTGCGCGCGCGAGGCGGTGCGGCGAATGTCCACGCGCCACGGCGGGGCCGGCGGCGCGATCGTGAACGTCTCCTCGATGGCCTCGCGCCTGGGCTCGCCCGGCGAGTACGTCGACTACGCGGCCTCGAAGGGCGCGATCGATTCGCTCACCATCGGACTCGCCAGGGAAGTCGCGGCCGAAGGCATCCGCGTGAACGCCGTGCGCCCGGGGGTGATCTACACGGAGATCCACGCGAGCGGCGGCGAGCCGGGTCGCGTCGATCGCGTGAAATCGGGGGTGCCGATGCAGCGCGGCGGCCAGCCCGACGAGGTCGCCCGCGCGATCCTGTGGCTCTGCTCCGACGAATCCTCGTATTCGACGGGCACGTTCATCGACGTTTCGGGAGGGCGATGATGGCGGGTTACTCCGGCAAGCCGCTCGCGCAGAAGCTCGGCATCGACAAGCCGATGATCGTGTACACGGTCGATGCCCCCAACGAATACCGCGACTGGCTCGGAACGCTCTCGCCGGGCGTGCACCTGCGCACGAGCCCGCCCAAGCCGCTCACCGCGGCGCACGTGTTCGTCACCCGCAAGGAGGAGCTGCGCAGGCGCCTCACGTCGCTGCGCAAGTCGATCGACCCGTCGGGGTTCGTGTGGATCTCCTGGCCCAAGAAGTCCGCGAAGCTCGACACCGACGTCACGGAGGACACGATCCGCGAGGTGGCGCTCCCGCAAGGCTGGGTGGACGTGAAGGTCTGCGCGGTGAACGACGTGTGGTCCGGCCTGAAGCTCGTCATCCGGAAATCCGAAAGGTAGCGAATCCCATGCAATCGAAAGTCCTCGCGGCGCTCGCCGCATGCGCCGCGTTCCATGCGGCCGGCGCGCCCGTTGCATTGCAGTGCGGCGCCCTCATCGACGTGAAAGCGCTCGCCGTCCTCCCCGAGCGCACCATCGTCGTCGAGGGCAATCGCATCGAGCGAATCGAGGCGGGATACGCATCGCCGGCCGGGGCCACCGTCGTCGACCTGCGCTCGCACACGTGCATGCCCGGCCTCATCGACCTGCACGTCCACCTCGACTCGAACCTCACGCCCGCCTCGTTCATCGAGCAGTTCACGCTCAATCCCACCGACCACGCGATGCGCGCGGTGGCCAACGCGCAGGTGACGCTCATGGCCGGATTCACGTCGGTGCGCGACCTGGGCAGCGACAAGGGCGTGAACGTGTCGCTGCGCAACGCCATCGACAGGGGCACGGTGAGCGGCCCGCGCGTCCAGGCGGCGCGCTTCATCACCTCCACCGGCGGCCACGGCGATCCCACCAACGGATTGCGCCGCGAGCTGATGGGCATGCCGGGGCCCGCCGACGGGATCGTGAGCGGCCCCGACGAGGCGCGCCGCGCGGTGCGCATGGGCTACAAGGAGGGCTATGACCTCATCAAGATCGCGACGACGGGGGGAGTCCTCAGCCTCGCGAAGAGCGGCGATGCGCCGCTGCTCGTCGACCAGGAGCTCGCCGCCATCGTCGCCACCGCACGCGACTATGGCTTCGCCGTCGCGTGTCACGCGCACGGCGTGGAAGGGATGAAGCGCGCGATCCGCGCCGGCGTGACCTCCATCGAGCACGGCACCTACATGGACGACGAGGCCATGGCCCTCATGAAGCAGCACGGCACGTGGTACGTGCCGACGATTTCCGCAGGGAAATTCGTGGCGGAGAAGGCGAAGGCGCCGGGCTTCTTCCCCGACGTCGTGCGGCCCAAGGCGCAGGCGATCGGCCCGCAGATCCTGGGCACGTTCACGCGCGCCTATCGCGCCGGCGTGAAGATCGCGTTCGGCACCGACCAGGGCGTTGCGCCCCACGGCGACAACGCGAAGGAATTCCAGTACATGGTGGAAGGCGGCATGCCGCCGCTCGAGGCGATCCGCGCGGCGACCCTCTACGGCGCCACGGTGATGGGCTGGGCCGATCGCCTCGGCACGCTCGAGGCGGGAAAGCTCGCCGACATCGTCGCGGTGCCCGGCGACCCGGTGCGCGACATCACCGCAATGATGCGCGTCGCCTTCGTGATGAAGGACGGCGCCATCTACAGGAAACCGTGAGCATGGAAATCGCCGCGAGCCGCGAAGGCGGCGTGCTGGAAATCGTGCTCGCCCGCGCGCACAAGAAGAACGCGCTCACCGCGGACATGTACGCGGAGCTTGCCGCCACCCTGCGCGAGGCGGAAAAGGACGAGAACATCCGCGCCGTCCTCTTTCGCGGCAACGGCGACTCGTTTTGCGCCGGAAACGATCTCGAGGATTTCGCGGCCAATCCGCCCGCGTCGGCGGATTCGCCGGTCTACAGGTTCCTCAACACCGCCTCGCAGGCGACCAAGCCCTTCGTCGCGGCGGTCCATGGCTCGGCGGTCGGCATCGGCACGACGTTGCTCCTGCACTGCGAGCTCGTGTATGCCTCCGAGGACGCCCGCTTCGCGCTGCCGTTCACGCGGCTGGGGCTCGTGCCGGAATTCGCGTCGAGCTACCTGCTGCCGCTCTTCGCCGGATACCACCGCGCCGCGGAGCTGCTCCTCCTGGGCGAGCCCTTCGATGCGCGCGTCGCGCACGAGGCCGGATTCGTCACGCGGGTGGTGCCGAAGGAGCTCGTCGTCGAGACCGCGCGAGACGCCGCGCGCAAGCTCGCGGCGCTGCCGCCGAAATCGGTCCAGCGCACGAAGATCCTCATGCGGGGGCCGCACGCGGCGGCGGTCGAGCTGCAGATGAAGGCGGAGGCGGAATGGTTCCGGCCGATGCTGGGCGAGCCCGCGGCGCGCGCCGCGCTGGAAGCGTTCCTCGCGCGGCGCAAGGGTTGAGCCGCGCGTGGCCGATGTAGGAATCCGCCCGCATCGCCTTGCGCCGCCGTGCGGGAACCGGCGCCGCCCGCGCGCGCCAAAGCGACATGCTTTCGTTCGCGCTCTACTTCATCGGCTCCGTCGCCTGCATCGCGGGCCTCGCCTGGATCGCCACCCTGCTCGGGGCCGCCAACCTGTACGTGACCTCGGTCGCCGCGTTTCTCCTCGGCGTGGCGCTCCTGGGGGCGCTCGCCTACAAACGCGAGGCCGAGGCAGGTTAGCAGGCACTTACAGCGCTCGTTGTGCAGCGCAGCAAAGGGGCGTATAGTGCCCGCCCAATCCGTTTCGGACGCGTAAGCTGACGCGGCGGATCCAAAAATGAGCGCCATCACCGCCCCGGCACCCGCTTCATCGCAACAACACGGCTCCACCGCGGCGCTCGTCGTCGGCGCGATCGGCGTCGTCTTCGGCGACATCGGCACGAGCCCCCTCTATGCGCTGAAGGAGTCGTTCAGCCCGGAACACGGGATCCCGCTCACGCCCGACAACGTGATGGGCATCCTTTCGCTCATCGTGTGGTCGATGGTCTGGGTCATCACCATCAAGTACCTCGTGGTGATGATGCGAGCCGACAACAATGGCGAGGGCGGAATCCTCGCCCTCCTCGCGCTCGCGTTGCGCGAGACGCAGGGCAAGCCGCGGTTGAAGTGGACCGTCATCGGCATCGGGATTTTCGGCGCCGCGATGTTCTACGGCGACAGCATGATCACGCCGGCGATCTCCGTGCTCTCCGCCGTGGAGGGCCTCGAAGTGGCCACGCCGGTGTTCGGGCCGTTCGTGATCCCGATCACGCTGGGCGTGCTCACGGGACTCTTCTTCATCCAGCGCCAGGGAACGGCGCGCGTCGGGAATTTCTTCGGGCCCGTCACCATCGTCTGGTTCATCGCCATCGGCGGCATGGGCGCGATGCAGCTCTTCAAGAATCCGGCCGTGCTGCACGCATTGAAGCCCGCCTACGCCGTGGACTTCATGTTCGCGAACCCGATGCCGGGATTCCTCGTGCTGGGCGCCGTGTTCCTCGCGCTCACGGGCGGAGAGGCGCTCTACGCCGACATGGGCCATTTCGGGCGCCGCTCCATCCGCATCGCGTGGCTGTCGCTCGTCTTCCCGGCGCTGCTGCTCAACTACTTCGGGCAGGCCGCCTACGTGCTCGCGAATCCCGCGGCGATCAAGAACCCGTTCTACCTGATGGTCCCGGATTGGGGCCTCTACCCGATGGTCGGGCTCGCCACGTGCGCGACGGTGATCGCCTCGCAGGCGGTGATCTCCGGCGCGTTCTCCGTGACCCGCCAGGCGATCCAGCTGGGCTACGTGCCGCGCTTGAAGCTCCTCCACACTTCGGACTCGATCGGCCAGATCTTCGTGCCCTTCGTGAACTGGAGCCTCTTCATCGCGGTGTGCGTCCTCGTCCTGTGGTTCCAGAGCTCGAGCAAGCTCGCAAACGCCTACGGCATCGCGGTGGCCGCCACGATGGTGATCGAGTGCTGCCTCGCGATGGTGGTCGCGCGCCTCATCTGGAAGTGGAAGACGTGGATGGTGGTGCTCGTGATCGGCAGCATGCTGGTGGCCGACATGTTCTTCCTGGCTTCGAACGCGATGAAGTTCACCGAGGGCGGCTGGTTCCCGGTGCTGATGGGCACCGCGATCTTCGCGATGCTGATGACGTGGAAGCGCGGACGCGCGCTCATGTTCCGGCGCCTCACCGAGCAGGGCATCCCGCTGAAGCCCTTCCTCGAGGGGCTCGACTCGCATCCGCCCACGAAGGTGCAGGGCACGGCGATCTTCATGTCGAGCACGGTGGCCACGGTGCCGCACGCGCTGCTGCACAACCTCAAGCACAACAAGGTGCTGCACGAGCAGACCGTCTTCCTCACGATCGTGACGCACGACGTCCCGCGCGTGCCGCGCGAGGATCGCGTGCAGCTCGAGCGCCTGGTGAACGGGTTCTACCAGCTCGAAGCCTGGTACGGCTTCACCGAGCAGCCCGACATCGACGAGATCCTCGCCGCGTGCCGAGTCCGCTACGGCATGCACTTCGACGTGATGGACACATCGTTCTTCCTCTCGCGCGAGACCGTGATTCCGGCAAGCGAGATCAAGGGCATGGCGCTGTGGCGCGACCATCTCTTCGCCTGGATGTCGCGCAACGCCACGCGCGCCACCGACTTCTTCAATATCCCGCCCAACCGGGTGGTGGAACTGGGCACGCACATCGAAATCTAAGCCCAGGGCGCATGCGCGCCCGGGAGGGATTCGATGATCCACGCCAAGCCCGCAGTCGCGATCTCATGTGGTGCCCTGCTCGTCGCAGCCCTCGCGGCCACGAGCTACTACGTTCGCTCGCCGGGCGAAAAGGCCCAGCAGGCGACCATCCAGTCGGGCGTCGTGCTGCTGCCGGGAGAGACGCTCGTCGCGCCTGCCGATCCGGTGGTCGCGATCGCGGCGCCTGCGCCGGCGACACCCAAGGCTCGCAAGCAGCCCTCCACGCCGCAGTACACGCGCGAGGAGGTGCGAAAGGGTCGGTGAAGCCTACTTCACCTCGGAGAACTCGAAGCGCTCGCCGCCCGGACCGGTTGCGACGATCCGATCGCCCTGCCGCGTGATGCGGGAGCGATCGTTTGCCGCGGAGAGCAACCGCCGCTCGACTTCGCCTCCGGGGCCTGCGCACGCGCGCTTGGTGGTGGCGAAGGGACCCATGCGAACCTCGCCGCCTTCCATGTGCCACGGCCCGCTCAGCATGTTGCATCCCGTGTAGCCCTGGACACGGCCCTCGGCGAATTCGAGCCACGGAGTCGACCCCTCGTCGGCATCGACCACCCCTTTCCATCGAGTCCCGATGAGCGAGGTCGAGGGCGAGGCAGCCACCGGCGCTGCGGGAGGCGGCGCAGCGGAAACCGGGGCGGCCCCCGTTGCCGCATCGGCCGCCCGGAAGCGCAGCGTGCCACCCGATCCCGACATCGTGAGGATGTCCGCCGTCACCGAATAGCTGGAGACCGCCTGCAGCACCTCCAGCGTGCGGGCTTCGGTGAGGCGCTGCATCGAATCGCACAGGCGCCGGTCGATCTCGAGTCGGCCGATGGCGATGGCGCGCGCGCCCACGGCATCCTGCACGTAGCGGCCCACGAATCGGCTGCACCCGCCGTAGCCTTCCAGGATCCCGTCGCCGAACCGGATGTACGGCGGGTCGCCCGGCAACGGGTTTTCCATGATCAGCAGCCACTTGGTGGCCGCGAACGGCTTGGGTGGCGGCTCCTTGTTGGAACTCATCGCGGTGCAACCGCATGCCAGCGCGACGACGACGAAAGCGATCCAGCCCTTCATGGTTTCTCCGCGAGTGCCTTGAGGTTGGCGAGGCCCGCCTCGAAGTCCGGTCCCACCATCCGGTCCATCGCCGCCGCGAGATAGTGCTTCAACGGGTTGCCGCCGACGTCGCCGGAGTTGCTCCAGGTGACGCGCGTTGCGTTGCCGGCGGGCTCCAGGCGCAACGCGCCGGTGGACTTCATCTTGTATTCGGGGAAGCTGAGCGCGTATTCGACGACTCGGTCGGGCTCCACGCGGGTGAACTCCATGCTGCCGGTGCCTTCGCTCTTGCTCACCCAGGACCACTTCGCGCCCATGCCGAAGGGCGGGCCCGAGTAGGTGATGTGCATGTCCGGATCGCGTTGCGTCCACACGCTCCAGTCCTTCCACTTCTTCGGCTCGACGATGAGGTCGTAGACCTTGCGCGGCTG
>Ga0070693_100001462_pt1 | contig 10649 bp, 7 predicted proteins | sample KBSK1103metaG_FD_65472 | JGI IMG/M metagenome (GOLD analysis project Ga0070693, IMG submission 65472) | Corn, switchgrass and miscanthus rhizosphere microbial communities from Kellogg Biological Station, Michigan, USA - KBS K1-10-3 metaG | ecosystem: Host-associated > Plants > Roots >...
AGCAGCGCGAGTTCGCGCGAATTTCGCGCGGCGCGCGCTGCCGCGATGCGCGACGGCAAGACGCGCAGCACTTCCACGGGCGCACTCAGGGCACGTTCCTCGAGTGGATGCCGTGGCAGCTGGCTCTCGCCGAGGGCGGCGTGCGTGGCCGCGGCCTCGTTGCGGTCCATTTGCTCGGGGTGCGCGCCGGTCGCGGCGTGCGCCATCGCGCCACAAGCCAGCGCGGCGATGAAGGCAAGCATGGATCCAGGGCGCCGGCGCGGTCCGGCGCGCCCGACGCCGGCCGCGCTCACGGCGAGTCGTCCGGCTCGAAGAAGCTCCAGCGGACTTCCGGGAAGGTCGCCTTCACCGCCGCTTCCACGGCATTTATCTGCGCGACGATGGTCTTGCCGTCGGTCGCGGGTGCTTCCATCTCGGCCTGCACGGCCAGCATGATCTCGCTGCCCAGCTGCACCGTGATGATGTTGAACACGCGCCGCACTTCCGGGCGCTCGCCGATGAAGCGGCTGATGGCCTGCCGGCGCGCCGGTTCCACCGAACGCCCGATCAGCATCGCCTTGACCTGCTTGGCCACGAAGAACGCAACCACGATCAGCAGGACACCGATCCCCAGCGTGCCGATGGCGTCGTAGATGGCGTTGCCGGTGGCGATCGTGGCCAGGATCGCGACCAGCGCGAACACCAGGCCGAACAACGCGGCCAGGTCCTCGCCGAAGATCACCACCAGCTCCGCCTGCCGGCTGGTGCGGAACCAGCGCCACAGCGACTGCGTGCCGCGCGCCTTGTTCACCTCGAGCAGGCAGGCGCGCATCGAGATGCTCTCGGCGATGATGCCGAAGGTGAGCACGCCGACCGCGATCCACGGCCGGTTCAGGGGTTCGTGCGTGCTGAGCTTGTGCCAGCCCTCGTACAGCGAAAACATGCCGCCGACCGAGAACAGCATCAGCGCGACCAGGAAAGACCAGAAATAGATTTCCTTGCCGAACCCGAGCGGATGGTCCGGGTCGGCGGGGCGCTGGGCGCGGCGCATGCCCAGCAGCAGCAAGCCCTGGTTGCCGCAGTCGGCCAGCGAGTGCACGGCCTCGGCCAGCATCGCGCCGGAACCGGTGATGACCGCCGCCACGCTCTTGGCCACGAAGATGGCGAAGTTGGCGCCCAGCGCGTAGAGGATGGTTCGGAGGGAATTGCCCTGCCCTGACATGGGTCCGCGTTGCCTGCATGTACTGGGAAGCGCGAGTCTAGCATCGGGTCGGACGGCGACAGGCGAGGCCGCGGATGTGTCGGGCAGGCACTGTTAAACTGGCTGGCCGATGAGTCCTTCCTCCCCCCCGCCGCGCACCTCCGGCGAGTCCGCCCTTCCCGTTCCGCCCCGCCCGCGCGCCGGCCAGCAGCGTGCGCGCTGGCGCGCGCCGGACAGCCCCAGCGCGTTCGCGCTCGCGCTGGTCGCATTGGCCCGGGACAACGACGGCCTGGTGCTGGTCGCGGTGCGCGACACCCAGGCGGCGCAATCACTGGAGCGCGACCTGGCGGTGTTCGCCGGCGACCTGCCTGTGCTGCACTTCGCCGACTGGGAGACGCTGCCCTACGACCTGTTCAGCCCGCACCCGGACATCGTCTCGCAACGCGTCGCCGCCCTGTTCCGGCTGCCCTCCACGCAGCGCGGCCTGCTGGTGGTGCCCGCCTCCTCGCTGATGCAGCGGCTGCCTCCGCCGGAGTGGATCGCAGGCAACGCGCTGGACCTGCGCCGCGGTGCGCGCCTGGACATGGACACCGAGAAGCGCCGGCTCGAGTCGGCCGGTTACCGCAACGTGCCGCAGGTGCTCGACCCGGGCGACTTCGCCGTGCGCGGGGCGCTGCTCGACCTGTACCCGATGGGCGCGGACCGGCCGTTCCGCATCGAACTGTTCGACGACGTGATCGACAGCCTGCGCAGTTTCGACCCGGACACGCAGCGCTCCGACCTGCCGGTGGAATCGATCAAGCTTCTGCCCGCGCGCGAGTTCCCGCTCGACCAGGCCAGTACCCGGCGCGTGCGCGAGGCGCTTAGCGAGCGCTTCGATTTCGATCCGCGCAAGTTCCCGCTCTACCAGGACCTGAAGGAAGGCGCGGCCCCGGCCGGCGTCGAGTACTACCTGCCCTTGTTCTTCACGCGCACCGCGCCCCTGTTCGAGCACCTGCGCAGCGACACGCTGCTGGTGCTCGGCGACGGCGTGGGCGATGCCGCCACCGCGTTCTGGGCGCAGACGCGCGACCGCTGGGAGCAGCGCCGCCACGACCGCGAGCGGCCGATCCTGGCACCGGACGAGCTCTACCTCGCGCCGGACGCGTTGCGCGCGGAGTTCAACAAGCTGCGCCGCATCGAAGTCTGCGCGGCCGGTGCGGAAGACGCCGCCAGCGCGGCCACCATCGGCGACCTGCCCGCGCCGGTGCTGGAGTGGATGCCCAAGGGCCGGCAAGGCGACGCGCCGGGCGCGGCGCTGCAGTCCTTCCTCGGCAGCTATCCGGGCCGCGTGCTGCTCGCGGCCGATTCTGCCGGCCGGCGCGAGGCGATGCTGGAATTGCTGGCCTCGGCCGGGCTTCGCCCCACCACGCTCGGCGGCTGGCGCGACTTCCTGGCCGGCGAGTCGCGCTTCGCGATCACGGTCGCGCCGATCGAGGACGGTTTCGCACTGGCTGCGCCGGTCCTCACCGTCCTCACCGAACGGCAGCTGTTCCCCGAACGCGCCGACCAGAGCCGGCGCCGCCGCCGCGCCACGCGCGACCCGGACCAGATCCTGCGCGACCTCAGCGAGATCGTCATCGGCTCGCCGATCGTGCACGAGGACCACGGCGTCGGTCGCTACCAGGGCCTGCTGACGCTCGAGACCGGCGGCGTGGCCGGCGAGTTCCTGTGCATCGAATACGCGCGCGGCGACAAGCTGTACGTGCCGGTGTCGCAGCTGCAGCTGGTCAGCCGCTACTCGGGCGCGTCGCCGGAGTTCGCGCCGCTGCATTCGCTCGGCGGCGACCAGTGGGAGAAGGCCAAGCGCAAGGCCGCCGACAAGGTGCGCGACGTCGCCGCCGAACTGCTCGACATCCAGGCGCGGCGGCACGCGCGCGTGGGCCTGGCGCTGCAGGTGGACCGGGCGATGTACGAGCCGTTCGCGGCGACCTTCCCGTTCGAGGAAACGCCCGACCAGGCGGCCAGCATCGAGGCGGTCATCGCCGACCTTTCCAAACCCACGCCGATGGACCGCGTGGTCTGCGGCGACGTCGGGTTCGGCAAGACCGAAGTTGCGGTGCGCGCGGCCTTCGTCGCCGCGACCGCGGGCAAGCAGGTGGCGATCCTTGTGCCCACGACCCTGCTCGCCGAACAGCACTACCGCAACTTCCGCGACCGCTACGCCGACTGGCCGATCCGCGTCGAGGTGCTGTCGCGCTTCAAGTCTGCCAAGGAGATCAAGGCCGCGCTGCTGCAGCTGGAGGCCGGCACGATCGACGTGATCGTCGGAACCCACCGCCTGCTGCAGGGCGACGTGCGCTTCAAGGACCTCGGCCTGGTGATCGTGGACGAGGAGCAGCGCTTCGGCGTGCGCCAGAAGGAGGCGCTGAAGGCCCTGCGCGCCGAGGTGCACCTGCTCACCCTCACCGCCACCCCGATCCCGCGCACGCTCAACATGGCGATGAGCGGGCTGCGCGAACTGTCGATCATTGGCACGCCGCCGCAACACCGCCTGGCAGTGAAGACCTTCATCGCGCAGTGGGATCCGGTGCTCATCCGCGAGGCCTTCCAGCGCGAACTCGCGCGCGGCGGCCAGGTGTACTTCCTGCACAACGAAGTCGACACGATCGAGAAGATCGCGCGCGAACTGGGCGAGCTGGTGCCCGAGGCGCGCATCCGCATTGCCCACGGGCAGATGCCCGAGCGGGAACTCGAGCAGGCGATGCTCGACTTCCACCGGCAGCGCTTCAACGTGCTGGTGTGCACGACGATCATCGAGTCCGGCATCGATATCCCCAGCGCGAACACGATCATCGTCAACCGCGCGGACCGCTTTGGCCTGGCCCAGCTGCACCAGCTGCGCGGGCGCGTCGGGCGCTCGCACCATCGTGCCTACGCGTATCTGGTCGTTCCCAACAAGAAGACGATGACCGCGGACGCCGAGAAGCGGCTCGAGGCGCTGGCTTCGCTGGAGGAACTGGGCGCTGGCTTCACCCTGGCCACGCACGACCTCGAAATCCGCGGCGCCGGCGAACTGCTCGGCGAGGAACAGAGCGGCCAGATCGCCGAGATCGGCTTCTCGCTCTACACCGAACTGCTCGAGCGCGCGGTGCGCTCGATCCGCACCGGCAAGATTCCCGACCTCGACCCGGCGACGCGCCACGGCGCCGATGTCGAGCTGCACGTGCCGGCATTGATCCCGGAGGATTACCTGCCCGACGTGCACGCGCGCCTGACCCTGTACAAGCGCATCGCCACCGCCCGCGACGAGGACGCGCTGCGCGAGCTGCAGGTCGAGATGGTGGACCGCTTCGGCGTGCTGCCGGACCCGGCCAAGCAGCTGTTCGCGGTGGCCGAGCTCAAGCTCGAGGCCACCCGCCTGGGCCTGCGCAAGCTCGAACTGGGACCGACGGGCGGGCGCGTCACCTTCCTGTCCCAACCCAATGTCGATCCGATGTCGATCATCCGGCTGATCCAGTCGCAGCCGAAGATGTACGCCATGGACGGCCCCGAGAAAATGCGCATCCGCGCGGAGCTCCCCGACGCGACCTCGCGCCTGCGCACGGCGCGCGGCCTGCTGGCCCTGCTCGGCAGGTCCTGAGCCACCCCGCACCGCGGCCTGCCACGGGCGGCGCGGGGAATACCCCAAATGCCGTCGACGCCGCCGATTTGCCGCCCTGAACTTGCGCACAGGCCGAAGGGCGCGGCAGACTCCGGCGACTCAGGGGAGTAAACCATGCCGTCCAGACCCAGGGCTTCCGGGCCCGTGATGCGTCACGTCGCGCTGTCCTGCGCCCTCGTCTGCCTCGCCGCCTGCGGCGGCGGCACCAAACTCGTCAAGCATCCCGCACAGGACACCGCTGCCCTGTTGAGCGCCCCGGTGGCCGTCCAGGCGGATGACGGACGGCTGCGCGCCGCGCTGCACGCCGTCGTTCTGACCAATGGCCCGGGCAGCTGGGCGCAGAACGCCTATTGGGACGAGTACCACCTGCAGGTGACGAACCTCTCCAACGAACCGCTGCAGCTCACGGGCCTGGCCGTCGTCGATTCGAAGGGCACGCGCCTGGTCGCGCTCAACGATCGCAAGGCCCTCGTAAAGGGCAGCAAGTCCACTGCAAAACGCTATCGCGCAGATGGCGTGAAGGTGACGACGGGTGCCGGGAGCGCGACGCTCGTACTCGCGGGCGCCGGCGTCACCGTCGCCGGCGTGGGCGCCACGGCGGCCGCAGCCTACGGCAGCCTGCTCGGGGGCGGTGGCACCGCAGCCGGCGCCACCGCAGCCGCAGGCGCGCTGTTGCTTGCTGGTCCGGCGCTGGCGGTCGTCGGCATCGTGCGCGCCGTGCGCATCAGCCACGTAACCGACGAGTTGCACCGGCGCGCACCGGCCTGGCCGGTGGTGGTCGGCCCCGGCGAAACCGTTGCCCTCGATGCCTTCGTGCCGCTGGCACCGTCGCCGTCGCGCATCGAACTCGACTATGCGGCGGGAAATGCCACGCAGCAGTTGCTCCTGGACGTCCAGGCACCTTTGCAAGGCTTGCACGTGCCCGCGCCCGCGGCGATCACCGCCGCCAAGTAAGGGGGCAGCGCGCGCGATCGTGCCGCGGTAGCATGTCGATGGAGCGCCGACGGTGAGCGGCGAGGAGCCCGCCATGCCGACCTTCATCGAATCACGCACGCACGACCTCGGCGGCTTCACCGTGCGCCGGCTGATCCCGCAGGCGAACTGCCGCAGCGTCGGTCCCTTCGTGTTCTTCGACCACATCGGCCCGGCGACGCTGCAGGGCGAGCAGCCCGTGGCGGTGCGCCCGCACCCGCACATCGGCCTGGCCACCGTCACCTACCTGTGGGAGGGCGCGATGATGCATCGCGACTCGCTCGGCTCGGTGCAGGAAATCCAGCCGGGCGACGTCAACTGGATGACCGCCGGCCGCGGCATCGTGCATTCGGAGCGCACGCCCGACCGCCTGCGCAACGTGCCGCATGCCTTCCACGGGCTGCAGACCTGGGTGGCACTGCCGGAAGGCAGCGAGGACTGCGTGCCCGCCTTCGCGCATCATCCGAAAGCCAGTCTGCCGGTGGTGGATTGCGACGGTGTCTGCCTGCGCATCGTGGCAGGCACCGCCTTCGGCGAAACCTCGCCGGTCGCAGTCGCCAGCGACACCCTGTACGTGTCCATCGAGATCCACGACGGCGGCGAACTGGTAATCCCCGCCGACCACGCCGAGCGCGCGCTCTATGCGGTCGAGGGCGAGGTGTTCCTCGACGAGTCCGAGCCACTGCCGCTCAACACGCTGTGCGTGCTCGAGCCCGGCACGCTGCCCCTGCTCAACGCCAAGGGCAAGGCGACGGTGATGCTGTTCGGCGGGGCGCCGCTCGGGCCCCGCTTCGTGTGGTGGAACTTCGTGTCTTCGTCGCGCGAGCGGATCGAGCAGGCCAAGGCCGACTGGCGCGAGGGCCGCATCGGCCAGGTGCCCGGCGAGACGGAATTCATCCCGCTGCCGGACTGAGCCTGTGCTGGCGCGAAGTCAGAACTTGCCGGCCTGGAAGTCGCGCACGGCCTGCATGATCTCGGCCTGCGTGTTCATCACGAACGGGCCGTAGCGCGCCACCGGCTCGCCGATCGGACGGCCGGCAACGAGGATGAAGCGCGACGCGACCGCGCGGCCTTCGACGCGCACCGCTTCGCCGGCGCCGAACACCACCAGCTCGCCGCGCTGCACCGTCGCGGCGTCGATCGCGACCTCGCCCTCGTAAACGTACGCGAAGACGTTGTGGCCCGCCGGCAGCGCGTGCGCGAACGTGGCGCCCGCGTCGATCGACACGTCGAAATAGGACGGATCCGTGGCCGGCTGCGAGACCGGGCCGACGATGTCACCGATGCGGCCCGCGATGACCTTCGCCACGACGCCGTTCGCGATCGTCGCGGTCGGGATGCCATCAGCGGGGAATTCCTGATACGCCGGCGCGCACATCTTGTCCTTCGCCGGCAAGTTGATCCACAGCTGGAAGCCGCGCATCAGGCCCTCCTCCTGCTCGGGCATCTCCGAATGCACCAGGCCGCGCCCCGCGGTCATCCACTGCACCGAGCCCGGCGTCAGCAGGCCCTCGTTGCCGTGGTTGTCCTTGTGGCGCATGCGCCCGTCGAGCATGTAGGTGACGGTCTCGAAGCCGCGGTGCGGGTGCGAGGGAAATCCGGCCAGGTAGTCGCCGGGTGCGTCCGAGCCGAATTCGTCGAGCATCAGGAAGGGATCGAGCTCGGACAGCTGCGGCGTGCCGATGACGCGGGTCAGCCGGACGCCGGCGCCATCGGAGGTCGCCTGGCCGCGCTGGCGGCGGGCGATCGGCCGGATCGTGGGCGCCGCGTGGACGGGATTGGGATGGGTGCTGGTGGACATGGCGCACTCCTGGAACTGGAATGGCGACAAGATGCGGGCGCGACGCCGCGATGCAAAGGGGCCAGGCGCAACCCAGCGTTGCGTTGGGAAACTGTCGCGGCTAAAGCCGCTCATACGGGTCAGCGCATTTTGGTCGGCGACAGCGTGCGCGATACGCGCCGTTCGTACACGTACACCGTCGCCGGCGGGACGTTCCACCAGGTGAAGCTGGCGCGCCGCCCCACCAGGTCGAGCGCTTCGATGACTTCGCGCGTCACCGGGTTGGCCGGGCCGTAGGTGAACTGGATGAAGCGCCCATCACGCCGGAGCGTGGCGAAGGCGGCCGCGAGGATCGCCTGCTGGGTCTGGCGGGGCATCGACAGCAAGCCGAGCCCGGAGATGACCGCGTCGGCCGCCTCGTCGCCATGGAACCCCCGCGAGGTCGCGATCGCCGCCACATCGCCAGCGTCGCCGCAGACCACGTGTGCCCCCGGGAACATCCCGACCAGGTGATGGTGCAATTCCTCGTTGAGCTCGAGCACCAGCAGGTCGGCTGGCGCAATGCCGTGGTCGAGCAGCGCCTGGGTAAACACACCGGTGCCGCCGCCCAGTTCCACCACGCGCCGGCAGGGCCGCGGCAGCTGGGTCATCATCTGGCGCGCCAGTTGCCGGCTGGACGGCGAGATGGCGGCCACCCGCAACGGGTTCTTCAGCCATTGGCGAAAAAAGGTCCAGCCCGTCGGGGACGGGCGGAGGGTGTCGTCGCGAGGTTTCATCGGCACGAGCATACTGCCCGACCCGGGGTTTCGCCCGGGTTAAACGGACGGGGTGCAGACTCAAGCAGCCGTTTCGACCGGGAGCCCGCCATGAAGTCCGCCTTCCTCGTCCTTGCCGCCGCCCTCGCCGTGCCCGCGGCCACGCCGGCCGCCCCGATCGCGCCGCCCATCTCGCCGCGCCCCCCGATGCTGCACGGCCACGAATGCCTCGATCCCGACTACGCGCGCGGCTGGGTCTACCTCGACGACGCCAACCTGCTGGTCGACACCGGGCGCCACCGCTATCACATCGAGCTGAACACCTTGTGCCGCGACATGGCCTGGGCACCGGTGATCGCCTTCCGCGGCGACCCGACCACCGGCTACGTGTGCGGCAACGCGCTCGACGCAGTGATCACGCGCGAGCGCCCCTGCACGATCCGCAGCATGAGCCTGGTCACGAAAGAGCAGTACAAGGCGCTCGAGCAGCAGCACCGCGGGCACCGCCACGACCGCCGGGTGCCGCGCGCCTACGACTGAGGCGCGCGCAATTCCCAGGCGCGATGGATGCGCGGGTTGCGTTCGAAGTCCGGGTCAATCGTGGCCGGGCTGATCTCGCGGACCTGGGCAAACTCCGCGACCTCGTCGGCCATCTTGAATCGGCGGAAGTTGTTGGAGAACAGCAGCAGGCCGCCGGGCGCGAGCCGCGCCATCGCCGCGCGCAGCAGGCGCACGTGGTCGCGCTGCGTGTCGAAGTCTTCGGCGCGCTTGGAGTTGGAGAAGGTCGGCGGGTCGCAGAAGATCAGCTCGTAGCGGCCGCGGTCGGCCTCGAGCCAGCGCATCGCGTCGGCCTGCACCAGCCGGTGGTCGCGGCCGGCGATGCCGTTCTCGGCGAAATTGCGCCCGGCCCAGTCCAGGTAGGTCGCCGACAGGTCCACGCTGGTCGTCTGCACCGCGCCGCCCAGCGCGGCATGCACGCTCACGGTGGCGGTGTAGCAGAACAGGTTGAGCACGCGCCGTCCCTGGGCTTCGACGGCCACGCGCCGCCGCAGCGGACGGTGGTCGAGGAACAGGCCGGTATCGAGGTAGTCGTGCAGGTTGACCAGCAGCCGCGCCTTGCCCTCGCGCACCACGATAGTTTCGCCGCGCTGCTCGATGCGCCCGTACTTGCTGCCGCCCTTGCCGCGCACGCGGGTCTTCACCGCGACGCGCTCGCGCGGCACGTCCTCGAACACGGCGTGCAGGGCCTGCAGCAGTTCGCCGAACCGCCGGCGCACGTCGGCCTCGGGGATCTCGGCCGGCGCGGCGTATTCCTGCACGTGCAGGTGCACGCGGCGCTCGCCGTCGGCCTCGGTGTACACGTCCACGGCCGCCGCATATTCGGGCAGGTCGGCGTCGTACACGCGGAACGCATCCACGCCCTGCGCCGCGCGCCAGGGCTTGAACTTGCGCAGGTTCTTGCGCAGGCGGTTGGCGACCATGGTCGCGCCCTCGCCCAGCTCCGCAGGCGGCCGCGGCGCGCGCGCCGGTGGCTGCACCGGATCGCAGGTGATCAGTCGGCATTCCAGCGCGCCGTTGAACACCTGGTAGGACTTGGCGGCGCGCAGGCCGGTGGCGCGCGCGAGTTCCTCGTCGCCGCACAACAGGCTGGCGCGCCAGTCCGGCGCGGCCTTCCGCAAGGCATCGCCGAGCGTGCGGTACAGCGCGGGGTCGGCGGCGAGGCGCTGGTCGTAGGGCGGATTGCATACCACCAGGCCGCGCGGCTCGCGCATCGGCGCGAGTGCGGCGATGTCGCGGCGCTCAAGGCGAAGGAGGTCGCCGATGCCGGCGCGGTCGGCATTGGCCTGGGTGGCGTGCAGCGCGCGCGAATCGCTGTCGGCGCCGTGGAAGCGTGCCGACAGGTTGGCGCGACCTGCGTCTGCACGCTCGCGCGCTTCCGCCACCACGCTGCGCCAGAGCGCGAGGTCGAAGCCACGCCAGCGGGTCGGCGCCGCGCCTTCCCAGCGTTGCAGGCCGGGCGCCTCGTCGGCCGCCATCAACGCGCCCTCGATCAGCAGCGTGCCGCTGCCACACATCGGGTCGAGCAGCGGCGCGCGCTCCGCGCACAGCGCCAGCCAGCCGCCGCGCAGCAGTACCGCGGCCGCCAGGTTTTCCTTGAGCGGCGCCTCGCCCTGCGAACTGCGCCAGCCGCGCCGGTGCAGCGCGCCGCCGCCAAGGTCCACCGCGAGCAGGCCGCGGCCCTTGCGCAGCACGAAGTTGAGCCGCAGGTCGGGCGCCTCGGTGTCCACCGAGGGCCGCACGCCATGCGCGGCGCGGATG
>Ga0070693_100001465_pt1 | contig 10628 bp, 10 predicted proteins | sample KBSK1103metaG_FD_65472 | JGI IMG/M metagenome (GOLD analysis project Ga0070693, IMG submission 65472) | Corn, switchgrass and miscanthus rhizosphere microbial communities from Kellogg Biological Station, Michigan, USA - KBS K1-10-3 metaG | ecosystem: Host-associated > Plants > Roots >...
CGCATCTGGACGCGCGTCATCGCCGGGGTGGCGAGGGCGGTTTCGATCGCCATCACCTTCTGTGCGTTGGCGGTCGCCTGCGCCGAACTTTCGCCGATAAGCTGGAGCATCCGTCCGACGTGATCGACGTAGTTGGCTCTGATGTCGGCGTAACGCTTGTCCTGATTGAGGTAATAGTCGCGGTCCGGCAGCGACAGGCCGCCCTGGCTCAGTCCTGCGATCACCGACGTGCTGTTCTTGAAATCCTGTTGGGCGCCGAATCCGAAGAGGAGCGGTACACCGCGCGCATGCAGCCGCGCGACTTCGGCCTCGAGTTCGCGCCGATTCTTGATGGCGTTGATCCGATCCAGCTCCGCCTTGATCGGCTGGAATCCGGCTTTCTCGGCGCCGGCAGAGTCCATGCACGACGAGTAAAACACGGCGAGCTTTTGAATGTCCGCGTTCGCCTGGGTGTTTCCGTTCGCGGCGGCTGCCCGAAGAATCGTAAGCAAATTGCTCTGATTGTTTTCCTGCAGCTGATCGAAGCTTCCCCAGCGCGAAAAAGCGGCCGGGATCGGATTGCGCTTGATCCAGCCTCCATTGGCGAACTGGTAGAAATCAGTGCAGGCCGAAACCGACCGATCGAGATTCACCGGATCGAGAGGTTTCGTCTGGATCGGCACGGCGGTCTGGGCGGCCGCCGATGCCGCGAGCGCGATGCTGAGAGCAAGCGCACGTGAAACGAGACGCATTTAGGTGCTCCGAAAGTTGGATGGACAACTAGACATAATCGGCGGGCACAGTCCAAGTCCAGCCCCCGCAGTTCCCCCTACCGTTTCGAGCGCCGTCGTTTCTTTTTGGGGGCCGGCTTCATGATCGTGCCGCGACAATTCTCGGAGCCGCAGCGGCACAAATAGAATTTCTCGAGCTCGGCGTCGTTCTTTCCCGTGCGCTCGTACTGATAATCGTAGGCGAGCTCGGTGCCGGGCTGAATGCCACGCAACGCGTGGATGTAGATCTTCTTCCCGGTGATCACGGCCTCACAGTTGGGATCGCAGGAGTGGTTGATGAAACTGGCATCGCCCCCGCCCGCGGAGATCGCACCGTCGATCACGGTTTCCTTGTCGAGCGTGAAGAGGAACGTGTGGTGGCGCTTCATCCTCGTGTCGTCGTACCGCTTATCCGCTTCCCGATTGCTGATGCGCTCGCCCGTGTACTCGAGGATCCGAGTCCCTTTCCGGATATAGCGGGTCGCGAATACGCCTCGACCATGAATCGAGGAATTGCGCACGACGTACATGGGTTCTGGAATGACCTTACGGCGAGGCTCGAGTGCAGGCTCTCGCCTTTTTGCAGACAGCGCCATCGATTTCGTTAGAGGTTTACTGCTTCGATGATGCGACTATGAGGCCAGCGCATTCTCCGAGGCCGATGCGTGCGGCGCCTTCGCGCTGAAAATAGGCGCGCAGAATTATCTCGTCGCCGTCGTGGAGAAATCTCCGCTCCTCACCCGTGGGCAGCACGACCGCTTCAGCTCCACGGCGCGTCAACTCCAGCAGGGAGCCCTGTGAGCCGGCGTCAGGGCCGGACACAGTTCCGCTGGCGAAAAGATCGCCCGGCTTCAGGTTACACCCGTTGCTGGCGTGATGCGTGAGCATCTGCGCCGGCGTCCAGTACATGTCAGCGAGAGATGCCTGGCTGAGCCGAAAAGGCCGCAGACGCCCTTCCCTCATCAGCATTGATCGAATGTAGACCTCGATGTTGAGATCGAGTCCGCCTTCGTTGCGATCCCGCTCCGAGGACAGATGCGGCAGCGGCTGTGGATCGCCCGACGGCCGGAAGAACGCGGGTACGCGGTATGGCTCGAGAGCTTCCCACGTCACCACCCACGGCGAGACGGTAGTGGCGAAGTTCTTGGCGAGGAACGGCCCCAGCGGCTGATATTCCCACGACTGGATGTCGCGCGCCGACCAGTCGTTGACGAGGCAGATCCCGAACAGATGCTCCTCGGCCGCCTCGATGCCGACCGTCTCTCCCAGCGCCGTTCCGCGACCGACAAAGAATCCCACCTCCGCCTCGTAGTCGAGCATCTGCGTCGGACCGAACGTCGGAGTGGTGGAATTGGCGGCGACTGTCTGGCCTTTGGGCCGCGTCACCTCGGTGCCGCTGATCACGATCGACGAAGCGCGTCCATGGTATGCGATGGGGACGTGCTTGTAGTTGGGCAGCAGTGGATTGTCTGGACGAAAGAGCTTGCCGACGTTGGTGGCGTGATAGATGGATGCGTAGAAATCGGTGTAGTCGCCGATCGTGGCGGGAAGAAAAAGGTCGGCTTCACTCATCGGCACCAGCGCGCCGGGCGGCAGCGGGTTGATGACGGTGTTGTCCCCCGGCGACCCCGACAGCAGTTCGCTCAGCCGCGCGCGAAATTCCGACAGCGCGTCACGCGGCGCCTGCATCAGCTCGTTCATGGTCGGCCGATCGCACCACCGTGCAACGTCCCGGGCTTTGCCCGTCCACAGATTCGCGCTCAGCGACTCCCCGACGTCGACTATCTGATCGCCAATCGCAACGCCAACACGCCGCTCGGAATCGCCTTTGCGGGAAAAAACGGCGAACGGCAGGTTCTGGATCGGGAAATCGGTCTCTGGAGAATTCGCGGATTCGATCCAGGACGTCAGTGATGGATCGTGGGTTTCGTTCACTTGTCCGTTGCTCTCGCTTTACGGGTGAGGATGGCGAGCTCGTCTACAGGCTCACGAAATGAACACGACCCAAACGCGATTGCAAACTCTGATCGGGCGGCAGCGACCTGGCCGGTGGTCAGCCGCTTGTCTCGCCAGGCGATGGCGTCGTCGCTGAAGGTGAAAGCGGAGGCGGCACTCTCTTTCAGCACCGCCAGGCAAGTATCCTCCCCCTCGCCTGCGTGTACGAGTGCCGCCGCGACGAACACGTTCAGGAAGCCGAACATGTGCGCCCGGGCGGCGTCCGGTTCATATGTGAGGCGGTATTCACCACATACGGGATGATGGAGTCCGGCGGTTGCCTTGAACGGCGTACGCTGCGCCGCGCAGGCAACGATGAAGTCGGTGATTTTCTCAGCCGCCGGGAAAGCGTCATCAGTTACCCCACCAGTTCTGACTTTCGCACGCAGGCTCGTCTTTGCCAGCGCGCCAATCAGCACAGGGATATCTCCGGACAGCGGAATCTCGACATACGCCGTCAGCTTCCCGGACAGATCCGCTCGCTGGCGCCCAATCTCATCGGGTGTGGTAGCCTTGAGCTCCACGACATCGATCTGCGCCCGACCCTTTCGCGATGCCGAGCCGTGATCGCGATTGAAGCGCGCAATTTCCTCGACGGCTCCAGCCAGATCCTCGGCGACGAGCACGCTCAACCGCCACGGCTTCGGTCTCTTGCCTCGCGGCATGAGATCGTTGCCTTCCTTCTCCAGTTCCGAGAGGCGAGCGATCGGAACGATGAACCTGCCGAGGGCCCGCCGGTTCGGCCCCAGGGCGTACGATGCGTAATTCTCGAGGGCGCGACGCATGTCCTCTCCGGCGGGTGGGAACAGGCCGGCGTAATCGATCAAACCTGCGAGGAGAGCGTCGGCGGCTTTCGTCAACGGTCTTTCAATCTCCGGACGAACTTGAGACCCGACCACGTGTCATCGATTGCACAAATTTTGACATCGACCAGTCCCGCGCGAAGACCATAGTCGCGAACGACAGCCTCGTTGAGATCGGTTGTCACACCGGATGTACGCTTCGGCCAGGCGACCCAGAGCATGCCGTTCGTCTCCAACCTGTCCCGCAAAACGGGAAACTGTTTCATCAGATCGTCCAGCTGCTTCACGAAGACGATGGCGAAATCGAGAGTTCCGTCGCGTTGGACCCGCGCGCCGTCGGGCATCGGTCCGACCAGCGCCGCAAAATTCTTCGGCGCCGACACAAACTGGATCCGTGTATCGGGCTTGATGCCCAATTTCTTGACGAGCGGTGTGCCGGAGTATCCGAAGCTCGGTACCCCGGACTTGCTCATCGCCACTTCGCCGTCACTTTGGCGTCGAGCGCCGCGGAGAGTCTCGGAGCGTGTGCGCTCAGCAGATCGCTGCGCGAGAGGATCCCGACGACGACCCGGGGCTGCTCGCGATCAACCACCGGTAGCCTGCCGACCCCTTCGAGGACCATGTGGTCAGCCGCATCGCGCAGCGTGCTGTCTTCGTAGACGACTGCCGGCGCGCGCGTGATGATCTCGGCGACGACCTCATCGTCGGCGTAAACAGGATCGCTGAGATCACGGCGCGTCACGACTCCAATGAGCAGTGAATCCTCGTCCAGCACCGGGAAGCCCTGATGCGTCGAAGGTCCGCCGACCACTCCCGGCGGAGTCTGGAGCCACCGCCGAACCTCACCGAGAGTCTGGTTCGCCCGCAGTGAGATCACATTGCGGCTGGCAGCCTGCCTGACGACGACGTGCGACAGATGGTCGACCTCGTACTCGGTGCGGACGGTTCCCTCTCGACGCGCCAGTTTTTCCGTCAACAGCGAGTGGCGGTTGAACAGCAGCGAGACGAGGTAAGCCGCGGCGCATCCCAGCAAGAGCGGCAGCAAACCGACCGGCTGGCGAGTGGTCTCGAACGCGAAAACGATTGCCGTCAGCAAAGCGTGGGTCGCGCCGGCAAAGATCGCCGCCATTCCCACCAGCGCCGCGATGCGTGGATCGATTCCAATCGAGGGCGCTATTGCGGCGACCAGCGCTCCGACCCAGGCGCCGAATCCGGCACCAATGGTGAACAGCGGAGCGAGCACGCCACCCGACGTTCCGCTGGCAAGATAGACCGCCCAGGCGATGAACTTGAGCAGCACCAGCACGATCAGGGCGCGGCCAACGATGGAGCCCGAGAGAGCTCCGATAATGTTCGGATATCCGACGCCCAGTATGCGCGGCTCGATGATGCCCAGCATGCCGACTACGAGCGCGCCTATTGCCGGCCACCACATCCAATGGACATGGAATCGCTCGCCCAGCACCTCGAATCCATCTTCAATGCCGTAGGTGATTCGGGTGATTCCCACCGACAGGAGTCCGATCACGGCGCCAAGCACCGCGTAGAACGCGAGCGCCGAATCGCTGGGCTGGAAGAGGTCGGCGATCGGAAACACCGGCGCCGATCCCACCATCGCCACGCGGATGGTGGCGGCAACGGCAGAAGCGAGAGCAACGGGAATTATCGATCGCGGCCGATACTCGAACAGCAGCAGCTCGATGGCAAGCAACACCGCCGAAACCGGGCTTCCGAAAGTAGCGGCCATACCGGCGGCGGCACCCGCGGCGAGCAAGGTCTTGCGCTCGTCCGCCGTGACGTGAAGATGCTGCCCGACCAGCGATCCGAGCGCGCCACCAGTGGCGATGATCGGCCCCTCGGCGCCAAATGGGCCACCGGTGCCGATCGCGACCGCCGCGGAGAGCGGTTTGAGGATGGTAACGCGAGCGGGAATGCGGCTCTCACCGTAGAGAACGCGCTGCATCACCTCGGGAATGCCGTGACCGCGAATGGCCGAGGATCCGTAACGCGCCATGAGGCCGACGACGAGACCACCAATGACGGGAATCAGCAGCAGCAGCAGTGGGCCGCGAATCCCCCCGGCGGGCTCGACCACCGCGGTGGACACTCTTCCATAGTACGACAGGTTGGTGGCGAGTCCGATGAGGCGGAGAAATAACTGCGCGACGAACGCTCCGGCCGCTCCGATCACAATCGACAGGCCGGCGATGAGGACGGTCCGACCGCCGAGTCCTTCGTATTCGCGTGGGCCTCTAATGTCCCCGCCTTCGGGGAACGCTTCGGTGCTTTCTATTTCGGGTGCGAGTGCGGCCGCTATTGGTAGGGAGCCTTCCTGGCGCGAGCCGTGGCCAAGATCAGATGTCAATCGGAGCTCTTGCGATCAGTGTCGTTGATTGGCGCCCGAACCCGTCGGGCGAAGCGTCAAACGCAACATAATCAAAGCGCGGGGCGGAGTGATTCTCCGCCCCGCTACTGCGCCGCTAAACCTTCCGTGTAGAGCCGCGTATGACGCGCAGTATCAGTAGAAGTACTACCGCACCGCAGAAGGCGACGAAGATGGTGCCGCCCATTCCCCCGAACGGACTGGAAACGCCGAGCGCGGAGAACAGCCAGCCCCCGATGAACGCGCCGACGATGCCGATGACGATGTCACCGATGATTCCATATCCCGTCCCACCCATCACCAGCGAAGCAAGAACTCCGGCGACGAGACCGACCACGATCCAGGCGAGTATCCCCATTGTCTGCGTCCTCGAATGAGTTTGTCAGCCCTGCGATTGGCTGCGCGAGTGGGTTCCACCCGGGAATACGATAACAAAAAAGGAGCGCTCCGACGAGAGCGCTCCTTTACGCGAGGCAATTACGGTCCTGGTTACCGCTTGTACTCGTACGACTGGACATTGCCCGTACCGTCGTCTTCCTGGAAAAACACGGTCGCGCGGTTCTGCTGGTCGAAGTCGACGTCGGCCGTGATATTCCGCGGGCCGTTGTTACCCTGGGCCGGCGCGAACAGGCTGATCTGCGTGCCGTTGACGGTCGTTCCGTTCACCGTCCATGTCCCGCTGCTGATGAACTGAGTCGAGTACGACGCCTGACCGTTGGGATTGTTGGTAAAGTTGTTCGTCTCGACGAACGTTCCGTTGCTGTTCAACTCGAGCGTCCCGTCGTTGACGACGAAGGTGCCGCCGTTCGGAAAACTCGGATCGCCTGGCGAGATGGTGTAGGTTGTCGGGACGCTTCGTCCCGCAAAAACCGTCAGGTCATATGTGCCCGACAAATCCTGATTCGGGTTGAAGATTCCATTGTCCGTGCATGCGGCGAGTGCCATCACCGCAATCACGCCCAGGAGCCGTTTAGTGTTTCTCATGAGCAGTCGTCCTCGCGCATTACTGGGTAAAAGCCGAGCCGCTGAGGGGGAGCGGTCCCGGATCCGCTAAATTGTATGCAATTGCCTAACCATCATACGATCACCGAGGCGGCTATGTTGACCGTTCCGCCCCGGGTGAAGATCTGCTGTATTGCTTCCCACGCCGAAGCCAGGCTCGCCATCGATTGCGGCGCTTCCGCCATCGGCCTTGTCTCACGAATGCCGAGCGGACCTGGTCCGATTCCGGAATCGCTGATACGAGATATTGCGGAAACTGTGCCGCCTGGCGTCGCCACCTTCCTATTGACGTGTGAGACGACGGCCGAGCCGATCATCACGCAACAGCGTTTTTGTCGAACCAACACGTTGCAGCTCGTTGACGAGGTCGCAGCGGGTGTCTACGACGCGCTGCGCGACGCGTTGCCCGGGATTTCCCTGGTGCAGGTGATCCACGTCCGCGACGACGACGCGGTCCGACAAGCAGCGAATGTGTCCGCAAAAGTGGACGCGATTTTACTCGATTCTGGACAACCGACTCTCGCGGTGAAGGAGCTCGGAGGAACAGGTCGAGTGCACGATTGGGCGGTCAGCAGGAGAATAAGAGATGAAGTCGATGCGCCGGTTTTTCTTGCGGGCGGACTCAATCCCGACAACGTCGTGCAGGCAATCGGTCGAGTGGCTCCGTTCGGCGTCGATGTTTGCAGCGGACTGAGAACAAACGGCAGCCTCGACGAGAAAAAGCTGACGGCTTTCATGCGTGCCGTTCACGGAACCACGGCTAAAGCTGCCGCCTCCCCTTCGACCTGACTCTGTTCAGCAGTGTGCGCATTTCCCTGACGGCGGCTCGCACGAGCGCGACGACCACCAGACGAATCGGACCGCCGCCGCTGAAAGCTCCCGCAATGCCATAGAGCGCCGCCGCTGAAAAACGCGCTCCTTCGGCGATCGCGTAAATCGGCTCCCATTGGTCCGGGTTGAACTTCGCCTTGAACGAATCGAGGCCGACAAAGTTGTAAAAACGCGCGCCGTGAAGCTTGATCCACTCGAGCACGAATCGAAGCCAGAGCGGCTGCGGCGGAAGCGAGACTCCGGCGCGCTGCGACAGCGGTGACAATCCGAGCGTCGCGTAGCTCGCGCCGGAAGCACCAACTGCCCTCATCGCATGGTCTAGCAGCAGCTCCGCGGTGCCGTTTGGCGCACTCCTTCCGCGAATGATTTGCTCGACGAGCCAGCCATTGCGCGCCGGAACGGGGGAAAGAACGGTGAATGCACGGATGTCGTCATCACGCGTCTGTGCGACGAAGACGCGTCGGTCCCGAAGATTGCTCAACGTTTCCGGCTCGACCAGAAAGTGCAGCGGCGGCAGTCCCCTCGTTGCCAGCCACTCGCGCAGGCATCTGCGCAATTCCGGACTGTACCCGGCTTTGGCCGCGTCCCACTCGACGATGCGGATTCCCTTGTTCCGCGCGCGATTGAATTGCGCGCGCAGGGATGGACGGGCGGCGACGGCGGCCGGCCAGCTGCGCGGGTCCCAGACCGGCTGTGCGCCCAACAGCACCCGCGACCACGAGCTACTGTCGGCGTAAATGGATTCGAGTCTGTCCCCTGCCCCGAAATAACAGATCCGAAGACCACGTCGGCGAGCGCTCGCCACGAATTCTTCACCGACTGCCGGGAGCTGATCGAGCGCGCAGACGGGAGCACCGGCGACCACCAGCATCCGCCTATGCCTGACGTAACCGATCACCGCATCGCCGCGATCGGAGAACCAGAGCTCGATTCCTGGATTGAGAATCTGGTAGGCGGTGGCGTTCCACCCGTACTCCAGAACCAGCTTTCTCGCTCGCCGCAGTTGATCCTCAGTCGGCATTGCTCGCCCGCAAAACGTCCTTCACCGCGCGCAATGAGTCACTCGCCTCAGTCACAGGTTCCTCCGCCCACCGACGACTCGTCTGGTCGTGTGAAGGGCGTACTTTCTACGCAGCCGACGAGGAAACCCTTTCGTGGCGCAAGCCCGAGGAGAGACCTCATGATCTACCATTTGACGCAGCATACACGGCCGCTTATCGGCCTTACAGCCCTGACGGTGCTTGCTGCCTGCTCCAGCGATGTAACTGGCGGCAACATGCACAGCGTCCAACTGTCCTTTACCACCAACGCGACGGTAGCCGCCGCGGGCAATCGCGTCGCCGCCGACCTGGTTGTTGGACCGAACGACGAATTGGTACTCAAGAAGGTTCAGCTGGTTTTCGGAAGAATCGAGCTCGATCAGACCGGTAACACGGAATGCATTCCCGAATCCGAGGATGACGATGATCGCGGAGACCACGACGGAATGCATGCTGAATGCGAGGAAGTCAAACTCGATCCTCTGCTTGTCGACGTGCCGGTCGATGATGCATTGCACCCCGTCATCAACGTCCCGCTGCCGGCGGGTACGTTCGCGGAAATGGAGGCGAGACTCGCGCCAGCACGCGACCGATTCACCGCTTTCAACGCCGCCAACCCGAATCTGGTCGGAAAGAGTGTTCGCGTCGAAGGCACGTTCAATGGAACGGCGTTCGTCTTCACTTCGGCGGTACGCGCCAGGCTGGAGATGGATTTCGATCCAGCGCTCGTCATCGATGAGACGACCAAGAACGCGACCGTTGCCATCGATGTAAGAAAATGGTTCCTGAATTCGGGTGGCTCCGTCATCGATCCGACCACAGCGACCCCCGGCAGCCTGAGCTTGCAGCAGATCGAAAACAACATTCGCCGATCATTTCATGCTTTTGAAGACGACGAGGAACGCGGCGAAGACCACCATGAGGGTCATCACGGCAACGACGACGGCGGGCACGACTAAGCCGGCGTCGGGGGTAGCAGGTACCTCGTCGGCCTGCTACCCCAGCCACCCCCCAGCGAGCAAATTGAACTGATGCAGTTATTCGCGACGTCATCCTTCGCGCCTCCACAAAGTCTACGTCTCAGACGCGATCGCGCGGAGCGAATTCTGAACGCGCTGCGAGCCGCCGTGGTTTTTCTGCTCACCGCCGCGGCGCTGATGTACGCACCCCACCTGTCGACGGCGCTCAACGTCGCCAACATCCTCGTCCTCGGCCCGACGCTGCTCTGGACCGTCGCCCAGTATCTGATCTGGTACAAGCGACCCGAGCTGCCTGACTGGCTGTCGGCCGTAAATCCGATTGTGGACGTCACCGCCGTCACGGCGATCATCGGCGGCTACGCCGTGGCGCAGTCGGGAGTGCTGGCTCTGCGCTCGCCGATCTTCCTGATGTACTTCGTCGTGCTGGCGGGCAGACCGGTGGCGTCGTCAGTCCGGAAGGCGGCGCTGATCTCGGTGCTCGCCTTCCTCGAGTACTCGATCCTACTGATCTGGCTGTGGAGCACCCAGCGCGTCCCGACGGTCATCAACCCCATCGACGCTGTTCTCCAGGCGAGAATCACTCCTCTCGACGAAGCCGCCAAGCTCATTCTGCTCGGCATTTTTGGAATCGTGTCTACCTACGCGACCCACTGGGTGGAGCACCTCGTGCGCGAAGCGAGCAAGGAATCGGCAGAGCGGCAGCGGGTAGTGACGCGCCTCGTCCAGTCGGAGCTCGACACGCTCAAGCTGCAGCTCAACCCGCACTTCCTGTTCAACGCCCTCAACAGCGCGATGGCGCTGATCGCCACCGATCCGCCCGCCGCCGAGCGAATGGTGTCCGAGCT
>Ga0070693_100001468_pt1 | contig 10619 bp, 8 predicted proteins | sample KBSK1103metaG_FD_65472 | JGI IMG/M metagenome (GOLD analysis project Ga0070693, IMG submission 65472) | Corn, switchgrass and miscanthus rhizosphere microbial communities from Kellogg Biological Station, Michigan, USA - KBS K1-10-3 metaG | ecosystem: Host-associated > Plants > Roots >...
CAGCACCCCGCTCCCGGAGGGTCCTTGGCCACCGGACGAGATCCTGGCCCGCCCGCCGGCCGGCGTCGCGCCCCGGTCGCTGGCCGCCGCCGGGCCGAGCACAGGCTGCCCGGCGGCGCCGTCCGGAGTGCAGCGGACGGCGCCGGGCTCCGGCAAGACCGTCGCGCTCACCTTCGACGACGGTCCCGGCGTGACCACCCCGGCGATCCTGTCGATCCTGCAGCGGTACGGGATACCGGCCACGTTCTTCAACATCGGCGTCAACGCCTCGGTCCGGCCGGCGTACGTCCGGTCCGAGCTGGTGACCGGGATGGTGATCGGCAACCACACCTGGGACCACCCGCAGCTGCCGACGCTCAACGCGTCCGGGCAGGCGAGCGAGATGGACCGGGCCACGGCCGAGCAGAGCGCGCTCACCGCGGTCGGGTCCTGCGTGTTCCGCCCGCCGTACGGGGAGTTCAACGCGACCACGCTCAGCCTCGCGCAGCAGCGGGGGATGGCCGTGTGGAACTGGTCGGTCGACACCGAGGACTGGAAGGCCGGCACGTCGACGGCGTCGAGCTGGGTCGAGCGGATCTACTCCCGCGCGGTGGCCGGGGGCAGCCAGGCGCACCCGGTGATCCTCATGCACAACCCGCCGGCGGGCATCCCGGCGACCGTGACCGCGCTGCCGCGGATCATCGACTACTACCGCGCACACGGTTACCGCTTCGTCGACCTGGCCGGCGGCACCGGCCAGCGCGCCTCGACGCCCGCCGCCGCCACCACGGCGGCCGGCCTGCACGTGCTGGTCCGCAACGCCGCGGGCAACATCATCGAGCGGACCCTGCGCGGCTCGACCTGGAGCGGCTGGAGCCAGCTCGGCGGCTCGGTGGTCGGCGGGCCGGCCGCGGCGGCGACCAGCTCGGCCGGGCTCGCCGCCGTCGCCATCGGCAACGACAACGCGGTCTACCGGCAGACCGTCTCGGACGGCGGCGCCCGCAGCGGGTGGGGCAGCCTCAGCGGGGTCACGACGACCAGGCCGGGCAGCGGGGTCGGCCCGGACGGCGTGGAGAGCATCGTGCTGCGCGGCGCGAACGGGCAGGGCTACCTGCGGCAGCGGACCGCCGCCGGCTGGGGCGCCTGGGTGCCGCTGGGCGGCCTGCTGGCCCCCTACGCCCCGTCGGTCGCGGCGACCGCGGGCGGCGTGCTCACCGTCGCCGGCGTCGGCGGGAACCACGCGATGTACGTCAAGACCCGGTCCGCCGGCGGGGCGTGGTCGGGCTGGCGGCTGCTCGGGGGGTCGATCAACTCGGACGTCGCGCTGTCGCCCACCGCTGACGGCACCAAGGTGGTCGCGGTCGTCCGCGGCGGCCAGAACGGCTACTACTCGGTGTTCAACCCGGACGGGACCGGCTGGACCGGCTGGCGCAGCCTCGGCGGGAGCCTCGCCTCGGGGCCGGCGGTGACCCGCAACGGCGCGGCGCTGGAGGTGTTCGTCATCGGCGGTGACGGTCGCATCTACCGGCGGACCGCGACCAACGGCACCGCGGTCACCGGCTGGGGTGGCTGGGGAGCGCTGCCCTGAGTCGCGGCGGCGCGCGCCGTCCCGGGCTCGCGGCGGCCCCTCAGCGGTACGGGCGGAAGTCGGGCGGGCGGCGCTCGGCGAACGCGCGGGCGCCCTCCTCGGCCTCGGGAGTGTGGGCGAACAGGTCGAGGCCGGCGAAGGCGATGTTCGACAGGCCGGCGATCGAGTCGCTGTCGGCGTTGAACGAGTGCTTGAGGAACCGCAGCGCGGTGGGCGAGTAGGAGCCGATCCGCCGGCCCCACTCCAGCGCGGTCGGCAGCAGCGCGCCGGCCGGGACCACCGCGTTGACGAGGCCCCAGCGTTCGGCCGTCTCCGCGTCGATCCGGTCCAGCAGGAACCACAGCTGCCGCGCCCGCTTCTCGCCGACGACCCGCGCCAGGTAGGCCGAGCCGAAGCCGGCGTCGAACGAGCCGACCCGCGGCCCGCTCTGCCCGAACGTGGCGTGCGACGCGGCCACGGTCAGGTCGCAGAGCACGTGCAGCACGTGCCCGCCGCCGATGGCCACCCCGTTGACGGCGGCGATCACCGGCTTCGGGATGTCGCGGATGATCCGGTGCAGCCGCTCGATCTCGAACGTGCCCCACTCGGTCTCGCCGTAGCCGCCGGTCTCGGCCCGTTCCTTCACGTCTCCGCCGGCACAGAACGCCCGGTCGCCGGCGCCGGTCAGGACGACACACGCCACCGCCGAGTCCGCCCAGGCGTGCTTGAACGCGCTGATCAGCTCGTCGACGGTACGGCCGCGGAACGCGTTCATCCGGTCCGGCCGGTCGATCGTCACGACCGCGCAGCCGTCCTCGACGGCGTAGCGGACGTCGGTCAGCTCATCCAAGCGCATCCGGGCCTCCCCAGTTGACCAGCGAAACGATCGTTGCCACTGTGCTCGATGATGGTGACCCGCGTGAACCCACCCGGCCTGGCCAGGCCCTCCGGCTTCTCGCACGCGGTGGTGGCCGAGGGCTCGCGGGTGGTGTTCCTCGCCGGCCAGACCGGCATGGACGCGACCGGCGCGATCGTCGCCGGCGGCCTGGTCGCCCAGTTCGAGCAGGCGCTCGCCAACCTGCTGGCCGCCCTCGAGGGCGCCGGCGGCCGCCCGGAGCAGCTGGCCAGCCTCACCGTCTACATCGTCGACATGGCCGACTACCGAGCCAGGGCCAGGGACATCGGCGCGGTCTGGCAGCGCCTGGTCGGCCGCGACTACCCGGCGATGGCCGGCATCGGCGTGGCCAGGCTGTGGGACGCCGAGGCCGTGGTCGAGCTGCAGGGCGCCGCAGTGCTGCCCTGACGGCCGACGGCAAGGAGTCGGCATACTGACCCTCGGGGGGCTCCGCCCCCCGAGTGCCCCCCGCTACAGGAATGGGGCATCCGACCGGGGAGGGCGCGCCATGGACGTCGCGCAGGAGCCGAGGGCAGGTCTCAGCCCGTCGGCACACGTCGACACGTTCTGCCGCAACTCGCTGCCACCAGCCAACCAGTGGCCAGATCTGCGGTTCACGTTGCCCGAACTGTCCTACCCCCGGCGGCTCAACTGCGCCGACGCCCTGCTGTCCGGTCCCGACGCCGACCGCCGCTGCCTGGTCGGCTCCGCCAGCACCTGGACGTACGGGCAGGTGCGCGAGCGGGTCGCCGCGATCGCGCACGTGCTGACCGACGAGCTGGGCCTCGTTCCCGGCAACCGGGTGCTGCTGCGCGGCCCGAACACGCCGCAACTGGCCGCCTGCTGGCTGGCCGTCGTCATGGCCGGCGGCGTCACGGTCGCCACGATGCCGATGCTCCGGCCCGGCGAGCTGCACTCGATCGGCGACATCACCAAGCCCGCGTTCGCGCTCTGCGACGACCGATTCACCGACGACCTGGCCGCGGGCCTGCCGGACCTGAGGATCGTCACGTACACCGAGCTGGAGTCGGCCGCCGCGCGGCACCGGGAGCCGTTCGCGGCCGTCGCCACCGCGGCCGACGACGTCGCGCTGCTCGCGGTGACCTCCGGCACCACCGGCGTCCCGAAGACCACCGCGCACTTCCACCGGGACGTGCTCGCGATCGCCGACACGTTCTCCGCGCACGTGCTCCGGCCGACCGCGGACGACCTGTTCCTCGGCAGCCCGCCGCTCGCGTTCACCTACGGGCTGGGCGGCGAGCTGATCTTCCCGCTCCGGGCCGGTGCGGCGACGCTGTTGATCGAGCGGCCGACGCCGGACGCGATGGCCGGGGCGGTGGCCGAGCACGGGGTCACGGTGCTGTTCACCGCGCCGACCGCCTACCGGGCCATGCTCGCGGCGAAGAAGGTGCCGACCGGGCTGCGGCGCTGCGTGTCCGCCGGCGAGCCGCTGCCGCGCGCCGTCTCGGAGGCGTTCCACGACGCGACCGGACTGTGGATCATCGACGGCATCGGCTCGACCGAGATGCTGCACATCTTCATCTCCGCCGCCGACGACGAGGTCCGGCCCGGCTCGACCGGGCGACCGGTCCCCGGTTACGAGGCCGCGGTGCTGGACGAGGCCGGCGAGCCGGTGCCGGACGGGCAGCCGGGCCGGCTCGCGGTGCGCGGCCCGACCGGCTGCCGCTACCTGTCCGACCCGCGGCAGAAGACGTACGTGCAGCACGGCTGGAACCTCACCGGCGACACCTACCGCCGCGACGAGGACGGCTACTTCTGGTACGTGGCCCGCAGCGACGACATGATCATCTCGGCCGGCTACAACATCGCCGGGCCGGAGGTGGAGAACGCCCTGCTCAGCTCGCCGGACGTGGTCGAGTGCGGGGTGGTGGCCAAGCCGGACCCGGACCGCGGCAACGTGGTGGCCGCCTACGTCGTGCTGCGCCGGGGGGTGGTCGGCGACGCGGCCAAGGCGGCCGAGCTGCAGGAGCTGGTGAAGCGGCAGATCGCGCCCTACAAGTGCCCGCGGGTCGTCGAGTTCCTGCCCGAGCTGCCGCACACCCCGACCGGAAAGCTGCAGCGGTTCAAGCTGCGCGCGCTGGCGGCCGACTGATGCGCATCGCGGTCGTCGGCGGCGGGCCGGGCGGGCTCTACTTCTCGCTGCTGGCCAAGCAGCTCGGCCCTGGGCACGAGATCTCGGTCTGGGAGCGCAACGCGCCGGACGACACGTTCGGCTTCGGCGTGGTGTTCTCCGACGAGACGTTGGGCGGCATCGAGCACGCCGATCCCGTCATCTACGCCGCGATGGAGCGCGAGTTCGCCCGCTGGGACGACATCGACATCCACTTCCGGCCCGGGGACGGCCGCCCGGACCGGCTGATCACCTCGGGCGGGCACGGCTTCGCCGCGATGAGCCGGCGCACGCTGCTGGGCATCCTGCAGGACCGCTGCCGTTCGCTCGGGGTCACGCTGCGGTTCCGGACCGAGGCGCCGGACCCCGACGAGCTGTCCGGCGGCCACGACCTCGTGGTCGCCTGCGACGGGGTCAACTCCGCGACCAGGGCAAAGTACGCCGACCGGTTCGGTCCCACCGTCGACACGCGACAGTGCCGGTACATGTGGCTCGGCACCGACAAGGTCTTCGACGCGTTCACCTTCGACGTCCGGCGCACCCCGTACGGGGTGATGCAGGTGCACGCCTACCCGTACGACGCGACCGGGTCGACGTTCATCGTGGAGATGCACGACTCGGTCTGGCGCCGGGCCGGGTTCTCGGCCGGGTCGTTCGCGCCGGGCGAGAGCGACACCGCCGCCATCGCGGTGATCGGCGATCTGTTCGCCGACCTGCTGGACGGGCAGCAAATGCGGGCCAACAACTCCCGCTGGATCAGCTTCGGCACGGTGCGCTGCGAGTCCTGGCGGGCCGGCAACGTCGTGCTGCTCGGCGACGCCGCGCACACCGCGCACTTCTCCATCGGCTCCGGCACGAAGCTGGCGATGGAGGACGCGCTGGCGCTGGCCGCCTCGCTGCACGAGCAGTCCACAGTGGACGACGCGTTGGCGGCGTACGACGCGGAGCGACGGCCGGTCGTGGTGTCCACCCAGCGGGCGGCGCAGGCCAGCCTGGAGTGGTTCGAGAACCTCGGCCGGTACGTGCACCAGGAGCCGGAGCAGTTCGCGTTCAACCTGCTCACCCGCAGCCGCCGGGTGACGCTGGACAACCTGCGGCTGCGCGACCCGGAGTTCGTGTCCACTGTGGAGAGCGCGTTCAGCGCCGGGACCGGGGTGGCCGCGGGTACGCCGCCGATGTTCCACCCCTACCGGCTGCGCGGCCTCGAGCTGCGCAACCGGGTGATCGTCTCCCCGATGGACATGTACTCGGCGGTCGACGGGGTACCGGCCGACTTCCACCTCGTGCACCTCGGCAGCAAGGCGCTCGGCGGTGCCGGGCTGGTCATGACCGAGATGGCCTGCGTCTCGGCGGACGGCCGGATCACCCCGGGCTGTGCCGGGCTGTGGACGGACGAGCAGGAGGCGGCCTGGGCCAGGGTCGTCGAGTTCGTGCACGGCTCGTCCGGTGCGGCGATCGGCCTGCAGCTCGGGCACTCCGGCCGGAAGGGCTCGACCAAGCTGATGTGGGAGGGCATCGACGAGCCGCTGGACGAGGGCAACTGGGAGGTCTGCGGCCCGTCCGCGGTGGCCTACTCGCCCGACAACCAGGTGCCGCGCGAGCTCACCCGGGCGGACCTCGATCTCATCCGGGACCAGTTCGTGGCGGCCGCGGTGCGCGGCGCGCGGTGCGGGTTCGACCTGCTCGAGCTGCACTGCGCGCACGGCTACCTGCTGTCCTCGTTCCTGTCGCCGCTGTCCAACCGGCGCACCGACGAGTACGGGGGCTCGCTGGAGAACCGGCTGCGCTACCCGCTCGAGGTGTTCGACGCGATGCGCGCGGTGTGGCCGGCCGAGCGGCCGATGAGCGTGCGGGTCTCGGCCACCGACTGGTACGACGGCGGGATCGAGGTCGACGACGCGGTACGCATCGCCCGGGCGTTCGCCGAGCACGGGGTCGACGCGGTCGACGTGTCCACCGGCCAGGTGGTGAAGGAGGAGCGGCCGGCGTTCGGTCGGTCCTACCAGACCCCGTTCGCCGACCGGATCCGCAACGAGGTGGGCCGCGAGCTCGGCATCGCCGTGGTCGCGGTCGGCGCGCTCTCGTCCTGGGACGACGTCAACTCGGTGATCCTGGCCGGGCGGGCCGACCTGTGCGCGCTCGGCCGGGTGCACCTCTACGATCCACAGTGGACCCTGCACGCGGCGGCCGAGCAGGGCTACGCCGGGCCGGGTGCCGAGTGGCCGGCGCCGTTCCGGGCCGGCAGCCGGCGGCCGCAGGCCGGCCGCACGGACGGGCCGCGCCCGCGACTCGAGCTGATCCGGGCCGGTGCCCCCCGCACCCGCCACACCCGCTGGCGCCCGTGACCCATCGGGCGGTCCCGCTGCCCGATCGGGCAGTGCGGCGGTCGGCGCCGACCGTCCGCAGCGGTTCGGTGCTCTGCTTGGTGACGGCGCGTTCGCGAGGGGGGCCGGGGACCGACCCGGCAGACGTCACCGGCCGCGGGCGCGCCGCCATCCAACCGCGACCCGCGATCGCGCGTCAGGGGATCGGCTTGCCGTCCGGGTCGATGAAGAGGTCACCGATCGGGATGTTGAAGGCGCCGGCCAGCCGCCACAGCCCCAGCACGTTGAGTCCGCGCTGACCGCGCTCGACCTGTCCGACGAAGGTCCGGTGCATCCCGGCCGCCTCGGCCAGCTGCTCCTGCGACCAGCCCCGGCTCACCCGCAGCAGCTTGATCCGCAGACCGAACGCCGCGAGCCGGGCCCGGTCCTCCGGACCCGCGGCACCCTCCACCGTCCCGACCTGCTCGGCCATGTCACCACCGTTCGCTCGGCGTCCCGCAGACAGTAGGGACAGCATCGCCTTCACTCCACCGCAATGATGCATCATACGGAGGCATCGTTGCTGCGCGATAGGCGAAGTCCGGGCAATTCGTTCGTCCAGGCGTCAGGTCCGCCCAGGACATCCTGAAGCAGCCGATCTTGCTCATCGAGATGTAGAACGGCATCATGAAGCGGCCAACGGTCATCATTCTCAGACTCGAGGAGTCGCTTCATGCTGTCCGAGGACGGCTCACGCCGGGATCTCCGTCGCCCCACCCGCTCGGTCGGCCGGCGGGCCGGCATGCTCGCCCTGGGCCTGGTCGCGGCACTCGCGGCCGGGTGCGCGTCCGGCTCCACGGCGGGAGTGGGCGGCCGGTCCGCGGCCGCTCCGCCCGGCGCGCGCACCGATCTGCGCGGGATATGCCCGGATCCGATCGTCGTGCAGACGTCCTGGTTCTCCCAGGTCGAGCACTTCGTCGCCTACCAGCTGCTCGGCAGCGGCTACACCGTCGACGCCGGCCACAAGCGGGTGACCGGCCCGCTGATCGCGCACGGCGTCGACACCGGCGTGCGGATCGAGATCCGCGCCGGCGGGCCGGCCATCGGCTTCCAGCAGGTGTCGGCGCAGATGTACGCGGACCGCTCGATCACGCTCGGGATGATCCCGTTGGACGAGGCCATCCAGAACTCGGCCGGCCAGCCGGTGACCGGGGTGATGACCCCGTACGACGTCGACCCACTGGTGATCATGTGGGACCCGGCGACCTACCCGGCGTTCAACACGATCTCCGACATCGGCCAGACCGACACCAAGGTGCTGTTCTTCAACGGCGAGCGCACCTACATGGACTACCTGCTGGGCACCGGCCAACTGCGACGGTCGCAAGTGGACGGATCGTACGACGGCTCGCCGGCCCGGCTGGCCGCGTCCCGCGGCGCGATCGCCGTGCAGGGCTTCGCCACCTCCGAGCCGTGGAAGTGGGAGCACGAGGTGCCGGCCTGGGACAAGCCGCTGCGCTACCAGCTGGTGGCCGACTCCGGCTATCCCAACTACCGCAACCTGCTCGCGATCCGGTCCGGTGACAAGCAGCGGCTCGCCCCGTGCCTGCAGCGGCTGGTGCCGATCCTGCAGCAGTCCACAGTGGACTTCATGGCCGACCCCGACCCGGTCATCCGCACGATCCTGTCGATCATCGGCCGCACCCGACAGGCCTACACCGACTCCACGGCCCGCTCCGAGCAGGCGGTCCGGGTGATGCGCGACGACGGGCTGGTCACCGACGGCAAGACCGCGGTGCTCGGCGACTTCGACCCGAGCCGGCTCCGCCGGCTGATCACGATCGACGTGCCGATCTTCGCCGGGCAGCACAAGCCGCTCAAGCCGGGGCTGACCGCCGACGACATCGCCACCAACGAGTTCCTCGACCCGACGATCTCGCTGCCGGGCAAGTGATGACCGCCGTCGACGTACGCACCTTCGACCACCTCGCCGCCCGGTACGACCGGATCTCCACGCTGCTCGGTGCCGAGCTGCGGGCCTGGCTGATGTTCCACCTGCCGGCCCGCGGCGACCGGGCCCTCGACCTCGGCTGCGGCACCGGCGTGCAGACCGCGATGCTGGCCGACCGCTACGACGAGGTCCTGGCGGTGGACCTGTCCGCGCCGATGATCGAGTTCGCCCGGCAGCACCGGCCCCGGTCCGGCGTCCGCTACGAGCTGCGCGACCTCCGGGACGTGGCGCCGGATACGGACGGGCGGTTCGACCTGGTGTTCTCGGCGTACACGCTGCACCACGTGGACCTCGACAGTGCCCTGCACCGGATCCGATCGCTGGTCCGGCCGGGTGGCCAGGCGCTGCTGGTCGACGTCGTCGACGACCGGCAGCCGGTGCCGCGGTCCTGGTTCCGCCGGCAGGCCTGGCGGATGTTCGCCGCCGACCTGCGCTACCGGCGCCGGCCGGTGCGGGACGCGGTCGAGCTGCTCCGGCTGCAGCTCGACGACGACTGGCTCGACCACCAGACCAGCGACCGGCTGCACCCCGCCGCCGACTGGGACGCACGCTGCCGGGCCGTGCTCACCGGCGCGACGATCACCCCGCTGCGCCGCGCCCGGGCGCTCGACTGGCGTTGCTGCCCGCCGCAAGACTGAGTCGAAGATGACAACGGTTTTCAAATTCGCTAAGTTCGTCTCGTGCGTAGGGGCGGGGTGGTGGCGGCGGTCGTCGCCGCGGGTCTGCTCGCGTTCGCCGGGTGCGGCTCGCGCGGGTCCGATCGGGCGGCCGGCCGGAGTGACCAGATCGACGTGGTCGCCACCACGCCGGTGGTGGCCGACTTCGTCCGCAACGTCGGCGGCGACCGGGTGCACGTCGTGCAGATCCTCAAGCCCGGCGTCGACCCGCACGACTACGAGGCGTCCCCGGCCGACATCCAGGCGATCGCCGACGCCGACCTCGTCGTCAAGAGCGGCGTCGGGCTGGAGGCGACCTGGCTCGACGAGACGGTGAGCTCGGCCGGCTACGGCGGCGAGGTCGTCGACGCCAGCCGCGGGGTGACGATCCGCCAGGGCAACGGCACCGACGAGCAGGCGGCCGGCGACCCGCACATCTGGCACGACCCGGCCGACGCCCGGATCATGGTCGGCGACATCGCCGCCGCGCTCGTCGCGAAGGACCCCGCGGGCAAGGCCGGGTACGAGCGCAACGCCGCGACGTACGACGCGAAGCTGGCCGCGCTCGACGCCGAGAACGAGGCCGAGATCGGCTCGATCCCGGTCGAGCAGCGGAAGCTGGTCACCAACCACGACGCGTTCGGCTACTACTGCGCGCGCTACGGGATCACGTTCGTCGGCTCGATCATCCCGAGCTTCGACACCTCGGCCGAGCTGTCCGGCAAGGAGCTGTCCGACCTGGTCGCGAAGATCGAGCAGACCGGCGTGCGGGCGGTGTTCTCGGAGTCCTCGCTGCCGCCGAAGACCGCGCAGACGGTGGCCACCGAGGCCGGTGTGCAGGTGGTCGAGGGGGAGGACGCGCTGTACGCGGACGGTCTCGGCCCGGTCGGCTCGCCGGGCGGCACCTACCTCGGGGCCGAGCGGCACAACACGGCGACGATCGTGAAGGCGCTGGGCGGCCGTGTCTGAGCCGACCGGGCCGGTGCTGCTGCGCTTCGACCACGCCAGCCTCGCCTACGGCCGCGCCCGGGTCGTCGAAGACGTGCACGGCAGCGTCCACGGTGGCGAGGCGGTCGC
>Ga0070693_100001479_pt1 | contig 10573 bp, 8 predicted proteins | sample KBSK1103metaG_FD_65472 | JGI IMG/M metagenome (GOLD analysis project Ga0070693, IMG submission 65472) | Corn, switchgrass and miscanthus rhizosphere microbial communities from Kellogg Biological Station, Michigan, USA - KBS K1-10-3 metaG | ecosystem: Host-associated > Plants > Roots >...
CCGCCGCGCGCGAAGAACACGAACGCCACCAGCAGCAGGCCCAGCCAGAACTGCCAGTAGACGGGGTTGATGCCCGAAAGGTAGTCCTGCGCGATCATGAACACCCCGGTGCCGACGAGCGCGCCGTAGAGGCGCCCGGTCCCGCCGAGCACCAGCATGATCACGGTGTCCGCCGAGCGGCCGAAGCCCAGCGTGTCCAGGCCCACGAACTGCGTCGTCTGCGCGAGCAGCGCGCCCGCGATGCCGGCGATCGCCGCGCCCAGCGTGAACGCGGCCACGAGGCGCCGGCGCACCGGCACGCCGATGGCGGGCATGCGCGTGCGGTTCTCGCGGATGCCGCGCAGGGACAATCCGAACGGCGAGCGCGCGAGCCGGCGCAGGAAGAGGAAGACGAGGAACAGCACCGCGAGGCTGTAGAGGTAGCCCGTGCGCCCGGCGAGGTCGAAGGGGAAGACGCCGAAGAGTTTCCACATCGTCACGCCCGACAGGCCGTCCACGCCGCCGGTGACGAAGGCGGCCTTGTTCGCCGCTTCGTAGAGGAGGAAGCCCAGCCCCAACGTCACCATGAGGCGCGTGAGGTCTTCTCCGCGCACCACCAGGAAGCTCGTGACGAATCCCACGATCGCGGCGACAACGGCACCGGCCAGCAGTCCCGTGAGCGGCTCGCCCCATCCGTGGACCGCGAGCAGCCCCGCGGTGTACGCGCCCAGCCCGAAGAAGGCCGCATGGCCGAGCGTGAGGATGCCCGCATAGCCCAGCACGAGGTCGAGCGAGAGCGCGAAGAGCGAGACGATGAGGATCTGGCTGCCCAGCACGCGGTAGCCGGGCAGCAGGAAATACGCCGCCAGCAGCGCGAGCCAGAACGCCGCCTCGAAGAGCGTCTCGCGCCGCAACTCGCCGGTGAGTCCCCTCATCGGCGCCTGCCGTAGATGCCCGCGGGAAAGACGATGAGCAGGAGCACCATCGCTGCGTAGATGACGAAGGCGCCCACTTGCGGCATGTAGTACTTGCCGGCCACGTCGAGCACGCCCAGCACGATGGCCGCGACGAGCGGTCCCCGGATCGTTCCGGCGCCGCCGACGACGACCACGAGGAGGAAATACACCAGGAACTTGAGCGGGAAACCGGAATCGAGTCCGAGCACCTCCACGCCGAGCGCGCCGCCCAGGCCCGCGAGCCCGGAGCCGAGCGCGAACGACACGCTGAACACGCGATCGACGTCGATGCCGAGCCCGCGCGCGGCCTGCGCGTCATCGACCGAGGCGCGCATCTGCGCGCCGAAGCGCGTGCGCGTGACGAGCGCGCCCAGAAGCGTCGTGAGCGCGGCCACCGCGGCGATGAGGAAGAGGCGATAGACGCCGAAGTCCGCGCCGAGGAACCGCACCTGCCCGCGCAGGTACTCGGGAAGCCGCACCGGCTGTTGCGACGATCCGAAGAAATATGTCGCCGTGGCGATCGACATGAACGTAAGGCCGATGGAGAAGAGCACCTGGTCCAGGTGGCTCGCCGCATAGAGCCGGCGGTAGAGCAGCCGCTCGAGGATGGCGCCGGCGATCGCGCTCGCGACGAATGCCAGCGGCAACGCCGCGAGGAACGGCACGCCGAAGCGCGTCATCGCGACCACGCACACGAACCCGCCCGCCATGGCGAAGGCGCCGTGGGCGAGGTTCACGAAATTCATGAGGCCCATCGTCACCGACAGGCCCAGGCTCACCAGGAAGAGCAGGCTTCCGTACGCGATTCCGTCGAACAGGACGCCGAGCATCGGCGGATCATACCTGCGCTGGGTTCCCTACCAAAGCTGAAACGCAGAGAAAGCAGAGAACGCTAGAGAAGGCGAAAAAAGCTGGTCGATTCGCGATACTGGTTGCCCGGTCACGAAGGCGAGTGACTGACTTCCTCTGCGTTCTCTGCGTTTCAGCTTTAGTCCGCGAATGCGGCGGACTTTGCGGGAGCTACCTGCTTGATGCCCATCTCCTTCAGCGTTTCAGCGACGGCGGAGGCGACGTTGCGCATCTCGTTGAAATCGATGGCGCCGATGCAGCCCACGCGGAAGGTTTCGAGCTGCGTGAGCTTGCCCGGATAGAGGATGTAGCCGCGCGATCGCACCTTCTCGTAGAAGGGCTTGAACGAATACGCGGGATCGCCCGGCGCGTGGAAGGTCACGATCACCGGGGCCTGCAGCGCGCGCGGAAGGAACGTGCGGAAGCCCTGCGCCGTCATCGCCTCGATCAGGGTCTCGCAGTTCTTCCGGTAACGCGCGCCGCGCGCAGCGGTGCCGCCCTCGGCCTTGAACTGGTCGAGCGCCGCGCGAAAGGCGGCGACCACGTGCGTGGGCGGCGTGAAGCGCCACTGGGTGGTCTTCTGCATGTACGTCCACTGGTCGTGCAGGTCCATCGCGAGCGAGTGCGAGTTGCCTTGCGATTGCTCGAGCACCGCCTGGCGCGCGATCACGAAGCCCATCCCGGGGGCGCCCTCGATGCACTTGCCCGAGGCCGCGACCACCGCGTCGATGGGATGCTTCGAGACGTCGATGTCCACGGCGCCGAACGAGCTCATGGCATCGACGATCAGGCCCTTGCCCTGCCGCGCGCAGGCCGCCGCGATCTCGGCGAGCGGGTTCAGGATGCCGGCCCCGGTCTCGCAGTGGACTTGCGCCACGTGCGTGATGCGCGGATCCATCTGCAACGCGCCTTCCACGATCGCGCCGGTGGCCTGCTTGTCGTCTCCCAGGTCGATCACCGAATGCTCGCGGCCGATGTATTTCAGGATCTTCACGATCCGCGCGCAGTAGGCGCCGTTGTTGGGAACCAGGACCTTGCCCTCGCGCGGAACGAGGTTCGCGAGCGCGGCCTCGACCGCGAACGTGCCGCTTCCCTGCAGCGGCACGCACACGTGGCTGCCCTTGCCGTTCACGACATCCACCACGTCCCTGCAAATGGAAGTCGTGATCGCATTGAATGCCGCGTCCCACGAGCCCCAGTCGCGCAGCATCGCCTGCTTGGTCTCGAGCGACGTGGTGAGGGGCCCGGGTGTCAGCAGGATGGGATCGTTGCCCTTGATCATGAAAGCCTCCAGGCCTGTGTCCCGCGGTCCAGCCAGCGCTGGAGCGCGTAGTAGATGCCGCAGACGAGCGCGGACGTGATGACGATCAAGCTTGCCATGGCGGCGGCCGGCCCGATATCCCCGGCCTCGTCGAGGTTCACGATCGCCACCGACGCCGGCACGGTGTTCGGCGAGTAGAGGAACACCACCGCGGAAACCGTCGTCATCGCGTTCACGAAGAGATAGCGGCTGATGTCGAGCACCGCGGGAAGGCAGACCGGCACCGTCACGCGGAAGAACGTGCGCCAGAATGGCACCCGCAGCGAGGCCGACACCGCCTCGAACTCCGCGTCGATCTGCTTCAACGCCGTGAGCGCCGTGAGGTGCGACGACGAATAGTAGTGCACCACCGTGTTGATCACGAGGATCGCAGCCGTGCCGTAGAGGAAGTGCAGCGGGTTGTCGTCGCGCACGAAGAAGAAGATGTAGCCCAGGCCCAGCACCATGCCCGGCACGCCCATGGGCAGGACCGCCATCAGCCGCACCAGGGGGCGAAAGCCGTCGATGCCGCGCGTCTTCTCCAGCAGGTAGGCCGTGGTGAAGATGAACACCGTTCCCAGCGTGGCCGCCCAGAACGCCATCTTCAGGCTGTTGAGGTACGCGCTGAAGATCCCCGCGTCGACGATGCCCATCCGGTAGTGATCGAGCGAGAGGCTGAAGTTGTACGGCCAGAGCTTCACGAAGGAAGCGTAGATCGCCATCCCGAGGACCGAGAGCATGAGCACGCCCAGCAGCGCGCAGAAGCCGAGCATCGCCGCGTCGAATCCGCGCGAGGGCCGCGGCACGTAGGGGACCGAGCGCGCGGAAAGCAGCGCCGACTGGCGCTTCTGCACGTAACCGTCGACGCCGTAGGTGACGGCGACCGGCACCAGCAGGATGATCGCCACCACGGCGCCCTTGGCGAAGTCCTGCTGCCCGATCACCAGCTTGAAGATGTCGGTGGCGAGCATGTTGAAGTTCCCGCCGATCACCTTGGGGATGCCGAAGTCCGAAAGCGCGTACGTGAACACGACCATCGCGGCGCTGATGATCCCGTACTTCGCCCCCGGCACGGTGATGGTGAGGAACTTGCGCCATGCCGGCGTGCCCAGCGAATCCGCGGCCTCGTAGAGGCGCGCGTCCGTGAGCGAGAGCGCCGTGACCAGGATCATGAGCGCATGGGGGAACGTGGCGAAGATCATCGAGATCACGATGCCCGGCGCGCCGTAGATCTGGCCGTCGCCCATGAGCGGCTTGAAGACACCCTGGTTGCCGAACCAGAAAATGAACGAGATGGCCGCGAGCAGGGACGGAGCGAGGATCGGCACCAGCGCCACGTTGCGCAGCAGCGTCTTGAAGGGCATGCAGCTGCGCGTGAGGGCGTACGCGAAGACGAAGGCGAGCGGCAAGGTGATCGAGGTGACGAGTGCCGACACCCAGGCGCTGTTCCAGATGGACGTGAGCAGCGCGGGCGTTCGAAAGTAGGCCTCGAAGTGGGCGAGCCCGACGAAGTCGCCGGCGCGATCCTCGACGCTCTTGGCGAGGATCATCGCCATCGGCGCGAGGAGGAAGACCGCGAGCGCGATCCCCACGACGAGGAGGATCGCGTTGCCCACGCGGTCGCTCCAGTGCACGCGCAGGCGCAGCGCGCCCGCCGGCAAGCGAGCGGCAGCGAACGCCGCGTCCGCGGCCGGGTTCACGCGGCCCCGAAGACGCGCAGCCGCTCGGGCGGCAGCGACACGCGCAGGGTGTCGCCGGGCTTCACGCGGAACCACGTCATGTCGTTGTCGGAGAGGTCCGCATAGAGCGGCTGGTCGATGCCGGCCAGCCTGAACGTCACGCGCGAGAACGCCCCGAGGAATTCCACCTTCTCGATGGTCGCGTCGGCCGAGTTGGGCGTCGTGCCGTTCACGCCGCGCATCTGGACGGCCTCCGGGCGGAAGAAAACGCGCAGGGTTCCCTGCACGCCGCCGGTGTCGCACTCGAAGCGCTGGGCGCCCACCTGCACGCGTCCGTCGCCCACCGCCTGCGCCGGCAGCAGGTTCGTCTTGCCGACGAAGTCGGCGACGAAAGGCGTGGCCGGATCGAGGTACACCTGCGAAGGCGTGCCGATCTGCTCGATCGCGCCTTCCTTCATCACCACGATGCGATCGGCCATCGACAGCGCCTCCTCCTGGTCGTGCGTGACGAGGATGGTGGTGATTCCCAGCCGTTGTTGCAGCGCGCGGATCTCGCCGCGCAACCGCACGCGCACGCGCGCATCGAGCGCGGATAGCGGCTCATCGAGCAGCAGGAGGGCCGGGGAAGTCGCCAGGGCGCGCGCGAGGGCGATGCGCTGTTGCTGCCCTCCCGAGAGCTGCCCCGGAAACTTGCCTCCCGCGTCGGGAAGCCCCACGAGCGCCAGCAGCTCGCGCACGCGCTCTTCGCGCCGGGCGCGAGGCATGCGCCGGTTCACCAGGCCGTAGGCGACGTTCGCAGCGATGTCGAGGTTCGGAAACAGCGCATACGACTGGAACACGATGCCGTAGTCGCGCTCCATGGGCGGAAGGCGCGAGATGTCCCGCCCGTCCATCACGAGGGTGCCCGCGCTTTGGACTTCGAGCCCCGCGACAATGCGCAGCAGCGTGGTCTTGCCGCAGCCGGAGGGTCCGAGGAAGCAGATGAGTTCCCCCCGGCGCACGCCCAGGCTCACGCCCTTCAGCGCCTCGAACTCGCCGAAAGCCTTCCGGATCCCGGCGAGCTCGAGGAATTCCCCCATCCGCGCTACTTCGGCTCGCTCTTGGTGGCGTAGCGCTTCTGCCACTCCGCCAGGATGCGCTCGCGGTTCTTCGCCGCGAAGGCGAAGTTGTTCTTGATGAGCTTCGACTCGAGGTTCGCCGGCAGGTTGGGCAGGCTCGCCTTCACGCCCTTGTGCGACACGATGACGAAGTTCTTGGCGAACGCCTCGTTGGCTTCCTTCGTGGCGGTCCAGTCGATCAGCTTCTTCGCCGCGCCCATCTTCTTCGTGGTCTTCAGGATTCCCGAGGCCTCGATGTCCCAGCCCAGTCCTTCCTTCGGGAAGATCAGCTCGACCGGCGCGCCCTTCGCCTTCACGTCGTTGCCCCGGAAGTCGAAGGAGACGCCGACCACGAACTCGCCGGCGCCCGCCTGGCGGCAGGGCTTCGAGCCCGAGTGGGTGTACTGCGCGATGTTCTCGTGCAGCGCGTCCATGAATTTCCACGCGCCCTGCTCGCCCATGGTCTGCAGCCACCCCGAGACGTCGAGGAAGCCGGTGCCGCTGGAGGCGGGATTGGGCATCGTCACCTGGCCCTTGTAGACGGGCTTGGTGAGGTCGGCCCACGAGGTCGGCGGGGGGATGTTCTTCTTCTTGCCTTCCGCCGTGTTGTAGCAGACGACCGCGGAATAGACGTCCATGCCGACCCAGCTCGGCGGCCGCGCGGAATCGCTGTAGCGGGGATTGAGCTCGGCGAAGCCGACCGGCGAATAGGGCGCGAGCATGCCCTCGGCCTTGAAGATCTCGAGCGACGAGGCCGAGACGCCGAGGATCACGTCGGCCTGCGGGTTGGCCTTCTCGGCCAGGAGCTTCGCCGTGATGACGCCGGTCGAGTCGCGCACGAACTTGAGGTCGATGTCCGGGTTGGTCTTGTGGAAGGAGTCGGTGTAGGCCTTCAGCTGGTCGGTCTCCAGCGCGGTGTAGACGAGGAGCTCGGTCTTCTGGGCCGACGCCGAAGCGGCGGCGAGTGCGAATGCGGCGGCAGCGGCAATGCGGGCGCGGGGCTTCATTCTTGGGTCTCTCCCTGGGTGGATTGTTGACAATCTACAAAGCGCGGCTTTCTAATGTCAAGGTACTCCACCGGCATCTCACTATGGTTTCCGCGACCGCCCACGCATCGGCCCTCGAGCTGCTGCGCAGCCATTCCCTCACGACCCTCGTGCAGCGCGAGCTGGAGCGGCGCATCCTCGCCGGCGACCTGGCTCCCGGCGACAAGCTGAACGAGGAGGCGCTTGCGTCCCAGTTCAACGTCTCGCGCGGCCCCGTGCGCGAGGCCTTCCGCGCCCTCGAGTCCTCGGGCCTGGTGCGCACCGAGAAGAACCGGGGCGTCTTCGTGCGCCAGGTCTCCATCGACGAAGCCGACGAGATCTATGAGGTGCGCGCCGGACTGGACGAGCTCATCGGCCGGTTGCTCGCCTCGCGCATCCAGCCCGGGCAGCTCACGCAGCTGCGCGAGCTGCTGAAGAAGATGCAGCAGGCCGCGCGCGGGCGAAGCGTGGAGCACTACTACCCGCTCAACGTCCAGTTCCACGACATGCTCGCGGAATTCACGGGCAACGGGACGCTGCTCAACCACTATCGGCGCCTGGTGAACGAGCTGCACCTTTATCGCCGCGAGACCCTCGCGCGCGGCGCCGACAGCTTCCCCATCTCCACGCGCGAGCACGCGGCCATCGTCGATGCGCTGGCGCGCCGCGACGGCGACCGCGCCGGCAAGCTCATGTACGAACACGCGATGGAAAGCCGCGACCGGCTCCATGCGACGCTGAAGGGACGCAAGCAATGAAGACGCTCGAGGTGAACGGACGGCGCTACGGCTGGATGCGCGAGCCGCTGGTGGTCGTGTGCGTGGACGGCTGCGAGTACGACTACCTCACGCAGGCGGCGCGCGCCGGCGTGGCGCCCTTCATCGCGCGGATGCTCGCGGCCTCAGCCTTCCGCGGCGATTGCGTCGTGCCCTCGTTCACGAACCCGAACAACCTGTCCATCGTCACGGGCGCGCCGCCCTCCCTGCACGGGATCTGCGGCAACTACTTCTACGACCGCGAAGCGGACGCCGAAGTGATGATGAACGACCCGAAGTACCTGCGCGCCGGCACCATCCTCGCCGCGTTCGCCGACGCGGGCGCGAAGGTGGCCGTCGTGACCGCCAAGGACAAGCTGCGCAAGCTCCTGGGCCACCGCATGAAGGGCATCTGCTTTTCCTCGGAGAAGGCCGCCGAGGCCACGCTCGCCGAAAACGGCATCGAGGACGTGGTGAAGCTGGTCGGCATGCCGGTGCCGTCGGTCTACAGCGCGGAGCTCTCCGAGTTCGTGTTCGCCGCGGGGGTGAAGCTCCTCGAGACGAGGCGCCCTGACCTCATGTACCTGTCCACCACGGACTACATCCAGCACAAGTTCGCGCCGGGCACCGAGGGCGCGAACCGCTTCTACGCGATGATGGACCGCTACCTCGCCCGCATGGACGCGATGGGTGCGGCGATCGCGCTCACGGCCGATCACGGAATGAACGCGAAGACGAAGTCCGACGGCTCGCCCAACGTGATCTACCTGCAGGATGCGATCGACGGCTGGATCGGCGCCGGGCAGTCGCGCGTGATCCTCCCCATCACCGATCCGTACGTCGTCCACCATGGCGCGCTGGGGTCGTTCGCGACCATCTACATCGGCGAGGCGCGGCGCGAGGCCGTTGCGGCGAAGCTGCGCGCGATGGACGGCGTGGAGGTCGTGCTCGGCAACGCCGAAGCCTGCAGGCGCTTCGAGCTGCCGCCCGACCGCGTGGGCGACCTGGTGGTCGTCTCGACGAAACACGTGGTGCTTGGCACCAGCGCGGCACGCCACGACCTTTCCGGCCTCGACGCCCCGCTGCGCTCCCACGGCGGCATCTCCGAGCAGGTCGTGCCGCTGCTCTTCAACCGCGCCGTCACCGGAATGTCCGGCGCTAAACGGCTTCGCAACTTCGACATCCTCGACGTCGCGTTGAACCACCTGGAAGCACAGGGCGCGAAGCGCGAAATGCGGGAGGGCAGCGCATCATGAACGACCGCGCGAGCAAGCAACGCGTCATCGAGGTTCGCAGCCCCTACGACGGGGAAGTCGTGGGCACGGTGCCGAAGGCGACCGCCGCCGAAGTGCGAAAGGCGATCGCCAGGGCCCACGCGTTCCGCTCCCGCCTCACGCGCTACGAGCGCGCCTCGCTGCTGCAGCGCGCCGCGGCGCTGTTGCGCGAGCGCACCGTGCAGGCATCCGACCTCATCACGCGCGAGTCGGGCCTGTCGAAGAAGGATTCGATGTACGAGGTGGGGCGCGTCTGCGACGTGCTCACCTTCAGCGCGATGGAGGCGCTGAAGGACGACGGCCAGTCGTTCGCCTGCGACCTCACGCCGCACGGCAAGAGCCGCCGCGTCTTCACGCGCCGGGATCCGCTGCTGGGCGTGATCTCGGCCATCACGCCGTTCAACCACCCGATGAACCAGGTGGCCCACAAGGTGGCGCCGTCCATCGCGACCAACAACCGCATGGTCCTCAAGCCCTCGGAGAAGACGCCGCTTTCGGCGCTCTACTTCGCGCAGCTCCTCCACGAGGCGGGCCTGCCCCCCGAGATGCTGCAGGTGGTGACCGGCGACCCGAAGGAAATCGCCGACGAGCTCATCACCAACGAGCACGTGGATCTCGTCACCTTCACCGGCGGCGTGGCCGTCGGCAAGTCCATCGCCGCGAAAGCGGGCTACCGGCGCCTCGTGCTGGAGCTGGGCGGCAACGACCCGCTCATCGTGATGGAGGACGCGGACCTCGACGAGGCGGCCTCGCTCGCCGCCCAGGGCTCGTACAAGAACAGCGGCCAGAGATGCACGGCCGTGAAGCGCATCCTCGTCCACGAAACCGTCCACAAGCGGTTCGTGGACCTGCTGGTCGCGCGCACGGAAGCGTGGACGTACGGCGATCCCATGGCGCCCGTCGAGATGGGCACCGTGATCGACGAGGCGGCGGCGAAGCTCTTCGAGTCGCGCGTGAACGAGGCGATCGCGCAGGGCGCGAAGCTGCTTTCCGGCAACCGCCGCGAGGGCGCGCTCTATTCGCCCACCGTGATCGACCGAGTCGTTCCATCGATGACCGTGGTGAAGCAGGAAACGTTCGGGCCGGTCTCGCCGGTGATGACCTTCCGCAACATCGACGAGGCGATCGCGATCTCGAACGGCACCGCGTACGGCCTTTCGTCGGCGGTGTGCACCAACCGGCTCGATTACATCAACCGATTCGTGGCCGAGCTGCAGGTGGGCACGGTGAACGTGCGCGAGGTTCCCGGCTACCGCCTGGAGCTCACGCCCTTCGGCGGCATCAAGGATTCGGGGCTCGGCTACAAGGAAGGCGTCCAGGAAGCGATGAAGAGCTTCACCAACCTCAAGACATTCAGCGTCCCCGCGGGTTAAATTAGCCCCGTGCTCACGCTCCTCAACCTGCTCGCCGCGGTCGCGCTCCTCGTCTGGGGCACGCACATCGTACGCACCGGCATCCTGCGCGTGTACGGCGCGGACCTGCGCCGGCTCCTCGCGAAGAGCACGTCCAATCGCTTCTCGGCCATGCTCGCGGGAGTCGCGGTGACCGGGCTCGTGCAATCGTCGAGCGCGACCTCGATGATCGCCAGCTCGTTCGTCTCGCAGAACCTGATCGCGCTTCCGGCCGCGCTCGCGATCATGCTGGGCGCGGACGTGGGCA
>Ga0070693_100001483_pt1 | contig 10566 bp, 11 predicted proteins | sample KBSK1103metaG_FD_65472 | JGI IMG/M metagenome (GOLD analysis project Ga0070693, IMG submission 65472) | Corn, switchgrass and miscanthus rhizosphere microbial communities from Kellogg Biological Station, Michigan, USA - KBS K1-10-3 metaG | ecosystem: Host-associated > Plants > Roots >...
ATGCCCATCAGCATCAGCGCGTTGGCCAGCGCGATCAGGCCACCGCCCGCGACCGTCGAAAGCAGACTGCCGTTTTCGTCGAGGCCCTGCGCGAACGCGGCGGCGGTCACCACCCAGAAGGCACTGGCCCAGATGCGCAGCGCCGGCAGGCCGCGCAGCACCAGCCCGAGCAGGGTGAAACTCATCGAGATGGCGATGCCGATGGCCGCGCCGATGACGCCGAGCGTATAGAGGTCGAAGTGCATGCCCATGTCCATGTGCAACCCGAAAGCCAGGGTCGGCGTGACGCCTCCATCATGCGCACGCGGGACGTTCAGGCCGGCACGGCCCGCAAGGTAACACGCCAGGGCACCTGCATCCCTGGCTGATGTCATGCCGCCGCAACACCACCTGCCCGCTGCCACCATGCATACTCCGTTGGCAGACACCCCCACCGGCACCCTGAAAGCGCACGGGAGTTCGCCATGAAAACACTGACTCCGTTCCTGTCCGCACTGGCCGTGTTCACTCTCACGGCGGTCGCGCCCGCCACCGCAACCATACCCGCCGCCACGGAGTCCGCTGCCATGCATGCCACCGGCCATTTCGACGTCAAGGTCTCTCCGCAGACTCCCGACAATCCCCAGGCCCGGGCCTCCGGCCTGGCACGACTGTCGCTGGACAAGCAGTTCCACGGCGACCTCGATGCGGTGAGCCAGGGCGAGATGCTGGCCGCGGGCGACGGCACCACGTCCGGCGCCTACGTGGCGCTGGAGAAGGTCAGCGGCAAGCTGCACGGTCGCAGCGGCACGTTCGTGCTGGTGCACCGCGCCTTGATGGTCGACGGCACGCCGCAGGAGTGGACTGTCGCAGTGGTGCCCGGTTCCGGCACCGGCGAACTGGCCGGCCTGGCCGGCACGATGACGATCACCATCGCCGGCGGCAGGCACGACTACGAGCTCGCCTACACCCTGCCCGGCCGTTGAGCGACCCAGCCATCCCATGAAGTTCCCGGAAGCGCCGCCATGAGCCAGCCCACGGAAGCATCCAGCGGCGACGCGACGCGGGCGCCTTCCTTGCTGCGCCGGATACCGGCCGGGATCTGGGCACTCGGCCTGGTCTCGATGCTGATGGACATCTCCTCGGAGATGATCCACGCGCTGCTGCCGGTGTACCTGGTCAGCGTGCTCGGCGCCTCCGCGCTCGCGGTCGGTTTCATCGAGGGCATTGCCGAATCCACCGCGGCGATCACCAAGGTGTTTTCCGGCGCGCTGTCGGACTGGCTGGGCCGGCGCAAGCTGCTGGTGGCGATCGGCTACGGCCTGGCGGCGTTCACCAAGCCGATTTTTCCGCTGGCGGGCACGCTCGGCTGGGTCGTCGCCGCGCGCTTCGTGGACCGCATCGGCAAGGGCATCCGCGGCGCGCCGCGCGATGCGCTGATTGCCGACCTGGCACCGGCCGACTTGCGCGGCGCCTCGTTCGGCCTGCGCCAGTCGCTCGACACCACCGGCGCGTTCCTCGGCCCGGCGCTGGCGATCGCGCTGATGTGGCTGGCTGCCGACAACATCCGCCTGGTGTTCTGGTTCGCCGTGCTGCCGGCCTTCGCCGCGTTTGCGCTGGTGTTGTTCGGCGTGCACGACGTGCCCGGCGACAGGGCAATGAGACGGGTGCGCGCGCCGTTGTCGCGCGCCGAGCTGGCGCGCCTGCCGCCGTTGTACTGGAGCGTGGTGGCGATCGCCGCGGTGTTCACCCTGGCGCGTTTCAGCGAGGCGTTCCTGGTGCTGCGCGCACATGAACTGGGGTTGGGGCTGGCGCTGATCCCGCTGGTGCTGGTGGTGATGAACGTGGTGTATGCGCTGTCGTCCTACCCGGTCGGCGTGCTGGCCGACCGCTTCGACCGCGGCACGCTGCTCGCGCTGGGCGTGCTGGTGCTGGTGTTGTCGGACCTGGCGCTGGCCTCCGTCGGCGGGCTGGCCGGGCTGGCGCTGGGCGTGGCGCTGTGGGGTTTGCACATGGGCATGACGCAAGGCCTGCTGGCCGCCCTGGTCGCCGACGCGGCACCGGTCAACCTGCGCGGCACCGCCTACGGCATGTTCAACCTGGTCAGCGGGCTGGCCCTGCTGGCGGCCAGCGTGGTCGCCGGCGGACTGTGGGATGCGTTCGGCTCGCGCACCACCTTCCTCGCCGGCGCGGGCTTCGCGATCGTGGCACTGCTCGCGCTGATCCCCGTCGCGCGACGGGTGCGCAGGAAGCGGCCGGCACTGCGCTGACGCCGCGTCATCACGCTTGCCGCTGCAACGACTCGCCGTTGCAGGCGAACCATCGGCTCCCCGCATCGGTCGCGGTTATCCTCGACCCGATCGACGCCGCCACCCGGAGAAGCCATGCCCAACACCATCCAGATCACGCCCTTCATGCACGTCACCGACCTGGACGAAGCACTGCGCTTCTTCAATGACGTCCTCGGCTTCCGCACCCTGCTGCGCACGCCTGGCTACGCCTACATCGAGCGCGAGGCGGCCGGCTTGCGCATCATGGAGAGCAAGGGCGAGTACGCGGCGCCGCCGGGCAACCGTCGCTTCGCCTACTACGTGGACGTGCGCGACGTCGATGCGCTGTATGCCGAATTGAAACCGCAGCTCGACAGCTTGCCGCCCGCCGACGTGCACGGTCCCGCCGACAAGCCCTACGGCCAGCGCGAGCTGCTGGTGCTCGTGCCGGATGGCAACCTGCTGGCGTTCGGGCAGGCCATCGGGAACGTCGTCGAGAAACCCTGACGCCGCAAGCTGCTGCCCCTGCCCGGCGTCTTTGGGCGGGTGTCGATTCCCCCCGGCACCGATCGTCACCAGGGAAAGATTCCTGCCCACGCAAAGCCCCAGCGGAGAGCGGCCATGACGCACATCCCTTCCCTCGTTCCCGCCACCGAACTGGCGGTGCGCAACCGCATGCGCTTTCCCAACGAAAGCGGCGACTACCGCCGCGCGCGCACCGCGTTGCTGGCCGAGGAGATCGAGTTGCGCCGGCACATCGAGCGCGTGTACTTCGCCGGGACGGCGGCGACCAGGCCGCGCTCAACGTGTTCACTCGCGCCGCCGATGACGGCGAACCGCCAACCGCACGAACTTGCGCCTATACTCGCCCGGCGTCAGCCACGCGGCGACGCCATCCATCTACGCAACGGGAGGTCATCATGATCCGCACGCTTGCATCCACCCTGCTGTTCGCCCTCGCCCTGCCCGTCCTGGCCCAGGATCACGCCAAGCCCCAGATGTCGCCGGAAGAGGCGGCGATGATGGCGGCCTACCAGCGGGCCGGCACGCCCGGCAAGCAGCACGCCGAACTGGCCAAATCGGCCGGCAACTACACACTGTCGATCCGCAGCTGGGATCGGCCGGGCGCCGCGCCCAGCGATGAAAAAGGCACCGCCACGCGCAAGATGACCCTGGACGGCCGGGTGATGGTGGAAATGGTGCAGGCGAAGATGCACGGCCAGCCGTTCAGCGGCCACGGCATGGTCGGCTACGACAACGTCAGCGGCAAATGGTGGAGCACCTGGAACGACTCCATGTCCACCGGCCTGATGGTCAGCGAGGGCGATTGCGACGACCAGGGCGCCTGCATCTTCACCGGCAGCTGGAACGACCCGATCACCAAGGGCAAGGTCAACGCGCGCATGGAGAGCCGCTGGACGAACCCCAACACCGAGGTGTTCTCGATGTACGGCCCCGGCCCGGACGGCAAGGAGTACAAGATGATGGAGATGACTTACACCCGCCGCTGATCCGTCGCGCGGTGCCGGGCCGTCGTGGCCCGGTGCCGCGTCATTGCAACGGCGTGCTCATGGTCCCGTTGCGCAGCGGTCGTCGCCGCAACCCTCTGCCGCTTCCGTTTCGGCTGCCGCCGCAGCGGACGACTGCCCCGCCTCGACCAGCAGCGCGCCAAGTTCGGCGCCGAGCAGCAGGTCGTCGTACTGACCGAACACCTGGCGGCGCAAGCGTCCCTGTGCGTCGATCAGGATCGCGGTCGGCGTGCCCTGCATGGCATAGGCGCGCATGGTGCGCGGGATAGGGTCGCCGTCCGGGCCGGGCGCGTCGATGCCGACCGGGAAGCCCACGCGATACTCGTGCAGGAACGCGCGCAGCGACTCCGGCCCCATCGCCGCGTGATGCTCGAACACCGTGTGCAGGCCGACCACCGCCAGCGGCGCGCCCTCGAACAGCCTGGCCACGCGCTGCGCCTGCGGGATGCCGTGCGCCACGCAACCCGGGCAGAGCATCTGGAAGGCGTGCAGCAACACCACCTTGCCGCGGAAGTCGCCGAGGCCCAGCGGCCCGGAGGTATTCAGCCAGGCCGTGGTGTGCCACTCGGGGGCCGGTTCCGGCAGCATCAGAAATCTCCCTCCTTGATGTACGGGTAGGTCCACAGCGTCATCTGCAGCAGACATGACTTCAGCCACGCAGCGTACATCTTCTCCACCTCTTCGGCAGCGTGTCCCTTGCTGGCGAGGAACGGCCGGAGCGTGAACGTCACCGGATAGACCAGCGCAAACAGGTCGCGGAACGGCACGATGGCGGTCGAGGCGGCGCCGTCGGTGCGGTTCTTCTTCGCGCGATGGTGGCGCAGGCCGATCTCGTGCTGGTAGTCGAGCCAGCGCTGGTCGTACTCGGCATCGGCCGTGTCGAGGATCCACCGGCCGAACCGCTTGCGCACGGCGCCGAGGTAATCGCCCAGCGGCTTGCCGTCGACGCTGCCGGTGAAGGATGCCAACAGGTGCGGTTGCGAGCCGACGAAGCCGTACCAGACGTCGAGGATCGCCTCGACCTGATCCTCCACGATGCCGCGCGAAAGGCGCAGATACTTGACGTCCTCGTCATCGAACAGGATGCTCTTCTTCATCAGTTCGAAGTCGCCGAGCGTCACCGGAGAACGCGCGATCGCACTGGTACCGAAGGTGTATCCGGGAATGGCGTGGGTTTCCTGCATGGCCTGTTTCCTCTCGTTTCGCCAGGTTCGGGGCGCGGGCTTGCGCTCCGTGGCCGGGGACTCTAGCGACGGCACCGGCGCACGTCAGGAAGGCACTTTCCGGTAAGGTGGTTACGACATGGGCGAGCACGAACCCGCAACCAGCAGGCAACCGGATATGGCGAACGCCGCTCCCGTTCCCGTCGCCTCGATGGTCGAAAGCATCGTCGGCTGCAAGTGGTCGATCCGGCTGCTGCAGCTCTGCGCGGAAGGCAACCACCGCCCCAGCGCGCTGCTTCGCGCCTGCGCGGGGCTGTCCGCCAAGGTGATGAACGAGCGGCTGCGCAAGATGACCCGCTTCGGCATCATGCACCGCACCGTGCATGGCGAGAAACCGCCGGTGGAGGTGGAATACCGGCTGACGCCGTTCGGCCGCCGCTTCATGGGCATACTCGAAGAGGTGCAGCGGTTGCAGCAGGCGGTCGAGTGTGGCGCGATCGGCGACGTGACGGAAAAGGCGCGACGGGAAAACGCCTGATCGCCGATCGCGCGCTTTGCAGGCCGGCCGCGCGGGCAACGGTGATGGCTCTATCCGTCCGCGGCGTGCGCTTCGGCGACCAGCGTGGGGATCAGTTCCGACACCGTCGGATGGATCGGCACGGTGCGCTGCAACTGCGCGGCGGTGGCACCCGTGCTCATCATGTCGATGATGCCGTGGATCGCCTCGTCGCCTTCGACGCCGAGGATCGCGGCGCCGAGGATCGCCTTGGTTTCGGCGTCGACGATGACCTTCATGAAGCCCTGCGTCTCGTCCTTCTCCACCGCGCGGCCAACCCGGCCCATCGGCCGCTTGCCGATCAGGAACGGGTGCCCGCGCTGGCGCGCTTCCGCCTCGTTGATCCCCACGCGGCCCAGCGGCGGGTCGATGTACAGCGCGTAGCCGCTGACGCGCTCGCTGAGCTTGCGCTGCTCGCCATCGAGCAGGTTCGCCGCGACCATCTCGAAATCGTTGTACGCGGTATGCGTGAACGCGCCGCGGCCGTTGCAGTCGCCCAGCGCCCAGATGCCGGGCACACTGGTGCGCAGCTCGTCGTCGACGGTGATGTAGCCGCGTGCATCGGTCGCCACGCCAGCCCTGTCCAGGCCGAGGTCGCCGGTGTTGGGCACCCGGCCCACTGCCACCAGCACATGGGTGCAGGCGATCCGCTCGCCATCGACCGTCACCGCAAGCGCTTCGCCCGCACCGGCGAAGGCAAGCTCGGCGACGCCGGTGCGGATAGCGATGCCCTCGCCTTGCAGGATGTCGCGCACCGCCGCCGAGACGTCCTCGTCCTCGCGCCCGATCAGGTGCGAGCCCTTTTCCACGACGGTGACGCGGGCGCCGAAGCGGCGGTACATCTGCGCATACTCCAGCCCGATATAGCTGCCGCCGACGATCAGCAGGTGTGCCGGCACGCGGTCCAGACCCAGGATCGAGGTGTTGGTGAGGTACGGAACGTCGTGCAGCCCGGGCAGGTCCGGCACCGCGGCGCGGCCACCGACGTTCAGGAAGATTTGAGGCGCAGTGAATGTTTCCTCTCCGACGCGCAAGGTCTGCGCATCCTCGAAGCGAGCATGGCCCTCGATCACCGTGCAGCCGTCCATGCCGTCCAGCCAGGTGCGCACGTTGTGGCGCGCGTTGGCGATGACGGTATCGGCGCGCGACTTCACCCTGGCCATATCGACGCCCACGCCGCCCGCCAGCACCACGCCGAAATCCGCCGCGCGACGCGCCATGTGCGCGGCGCGCGCGCTGGCAACCAGGGTCTTGGTCGGCATGCAGCCGGTGTTGACGCAGGTGCCGCCGAACAGCTTGCGCTCGATCAGCGCCACCGACCGGCCGGCCCGAGTCAGCCGGTTCGCCAGCGGCGGGCCGGCCTGGCCGGCGCCGACGATGACCGCATCGAAGCGGCGGCTCACGGCGCCACGGCTGCGAACTGCAGCGCGCCGTGCTTCGGCAACCCGGACCCGTGGAGAACCATGCCGCCACTCCCTGCACGAAAATGGTTCTTGTAACGCGAACCACTGCACCGGCCCGGCAAATTTCCGTGAAGCCACCGTCCACGGGGACAGCGTGACCGCTGCCCTTCAGCCGCCGGGTGGCACGTCGAACCGATAAGCCGTGCCTTGCGCCGACGTCCGCTTGCCGAACTCGCGGGCGAAGGCCGCGAGTTGACCATAGGGCGCGAGCGGGATGGTCGCGCGGAAGGCCAGATGCTCGACGAGGCAGAACAGCGACACTTCCAGCACGCTGAGATCACGCGGCGGCAGCGTGTCGATGGTCGACGGCAGCCTTTCGTCGAGCCACTCCAGGGCATTGCGCAACCCCGCGGCCGCCTTGACGAAGTAGACGCTGTCCGCCGGCAGTTTCGCGATCTGCGTACCGAAACCGAGCTGCACCTGCGCCTGCATGGCGTGCCAGACGAGTTCCTGCGCATTGCGCGCCTGCAGGTCGCGCACGTCCTCGGGCCAGACGATGCGTCGCGGCTCCGGTGCGGATTCCGCCAGCACGCGGCAGATGTTTTCGGCGCCGAATACCGTCGCCGTGCCCTTCGTGAGCACCGGCAGCTTGAGCGCGGGATTCCCCGCGTAGTCGCGCGCATCCAGCGACGCCAGGTCGTATACCGGCACGAACTCGCAGGCCACGCCCAGCTCCAGCGCGAACACGCGCGCCAGGCGGGTGAAATGCGAGCTGCTGCGTCCGGTGATCCGCAGCGTCGGCTTCATGTCTTCAGCACCATCTTCACGGGACAAGACACCACCTCATCGGCAACCCTGGAACCGGCAGGCTACTCCTCCAGGGCCGCGCCGGCCCATGGCATTTCCGCGGCCACCGGCATCACGCATTCCCCGTCGAGCCGTGTTGCGCGAAAGCGACGAAACCCTCCACGAACTTGCGCAGCGAGTCACGAGTGCGCGCATCGCCGATGGCGCCGTCGGCATCGAACACGCTGCCCGCGCGCGACACCATCAGGCGGCCGCCGGTCCACAGTTCCGCACCAAGCGTGCGCAGCACCGGCAACCAGGCGTTCTGCGACAGGATCGTGCCGAAACCGCCGGGCGACGCGCCCATCAGCGCCACCGGCTTGCCGGCGAACACGCGCGGGATGTCGGCCGGCGGTCGCGTCAGCCAGTCCAGCGCATTCTTGGTCACGCCGGGAATGCTGTTGTTGTATTCGGGCGTGGCGATCAGCAGGCCGTCGGCCGCGGCGATCGCATCCTTGAGCGCCGCGACCTCGGCAGGGATGCCGTGCGCGGCTTCATCGTCGCCGTTGTACAGCGGGAACGCGGCGATCGACATCATCTCCAACCGGCTGCCGGTCGGCATCACCGCGCCCGCGGCACGCAACAGCGCGGCATTGAACGAGCCCTTGCGCAGGCTGCCGGAAAACCCCACGAGAACGGTCATGTTTCGCCTCCGACACGAGGCTCGACGACAGGAGCGGCAAGAATAACGCAGAGAAGGCATCGCTCCGCCACCGGCGGGACTTTCGACCCGGTCGCGCCCGGCGCGCTTCCCCTACCATCGAAGGATTGCCGATCCGGAGTTCCTCATGCCACTGCTTCGCCTCGCGGTTCTCGCCACCCTTTCGCTCACGCCCGCAGCGGCGCTCGCCGCCGACGAAAAGGACGGCAAGACGTCCAAATGGGACGTCAATGCCGCGCATGGCCCGACCAGGACGGTCAAGTTCACCACCGACGAGGGCACCTGGATCGACCTCGACGTCAGTCCGGACGGCCGCCGCATCGTGTTCGCCCTGCTCGGCGACCTGTACCTGATGCCGATCGAGGGCGGCAGCGCGAAGCGGCTCACCTCGGGCCCGGCCTGGGACGTGCAGCCGCGGTTTTCGCCGGACGGCAAGGAGATCGCGTTCACCTCGGACCGCGGCGGCGGCAACAACCTCTGGCGCATGCCGGCGGGCGGCGGCAGCGCGAGCGCAGTCAGCAAGGAGGATTTCCGTTTGCTGAACAATCCGGCGTGGACGCCGGACGGCCAGTACCTGATCGGCCGCAAGCATTTCACCGGCGAGCGCTCGCTCGGCGCCGGCGAACTGTGGATGTACCACAAGAGCGGCGGCGCCGGCCTGCAGCTGACCAAGCAGAAGAACGACCAGCAGGACCTGGGCGAACCCGCGCTGAGCCCGGATGGCCGCTACGTCTATTACTCCGAGGACGTCAGCGCCGGGCCGTACTTCCAGTACAACAAGAACCCGCACGACGTGATCTACGCGATCAAGCGGCTCGATCGCCGGACCGGCGAAACCGAGACCATCGTGGCGACGCCCGGCGGTGCGGTACGGCCGCAGCCGTCGCCGGACGGGAAATCGCTGGCCTTCGTCAAACGCGTGCGCGACAAGAGCGTGCTGCACCTGGTCGACCTCGACAGCGGCGACGTGCGCGCGCTGTGGGACGGCCTCTCGCACGACATGCAGGAAGCCTGGGCGATCTTCGGCCCCTACGCGAACTTCGCCTGGACCCCGGACTCGAAGAACCTGGTGATCTGGGCGCAGGGCAAGCTGTGGCGCGTCGACGCCGACCAGGGCATGCCCACCCGGATTCCCTTCAGCGCCGCCGTCGAGCAGACCGTGGCGCAGCCGCTGCGCTTCGAACAGAAACTCGATCGGGGCAGCTTCGCGCCGAAGATGATCCGCGACGTCGCCACCAGCCCGGACGGCAAGACGCTGGTGTTCCACGCGGTCGGCCACCTGTGGACCAAGGCGCTGCCGGATGGCGTGCCGCAGCGGCTGGTCGCCGAAGATGGCCAGTTCGAGTACCAGCCCGCGTTCAGTCCGGACGGCCGCAAGCTGCTGTACACGACCTGGTCCGACGCGGCCCAGGGCGCGATCGTCGAGCGCGACCTGGCCAGCGGGCAGACCCGCACGCTGACCAACAAGCCCGGCTTCTATTACGCCCCGACGTACTCGCGCGACGGCAGCCAGATCGCCTACGCCAAGACCGCCGGCGGTTCGATCACCGGCAACCTCAACGCCGGCGAAGCCGGCATCTACCTGATGCCAGCGAACGGCGTCATGGCGAAGCGGATCGCCAAATCCGGCAGCAACCCGCAGTTCGCTGCCGATGGTCAGCGCGTGTACTTCCTCACCGGCAGCGGCCTCAAGAAAAAACTGCAAAGTGTGGGCATCCACGGTGAGGAACCGCGCGACGTGTTCGACCTGAAATACGTCGACGCGGTCAGCCTGAGCCCGGACGGCCAGTGGGTCGCGTTCACCGAGCTGTTCAACGCCTACGTGGCGCCGTTGCCGCAGACCGGCGCGGCGATCGATCTGTCCAGGGACACCAAGGCGATCCCGGTGACCCAGGTCAGCAAGGACGTCGGCTCCTACCTGCACTGGTCGGCCGACTCGAAGGCACTGCACTGGATGGTCGGGCGCGATTACCACTCGCGCGATCTCACGGACGCGTTCGCCTTCCTGCCCGGCGCGCCGAAACAGCTGCCCAAGCCGGGCAGCGGGCGCGGCATCGACGTCGGCCTGAGCCTGCCGATGGACCGCCCGAACGACACCTTCGCGTTCACCGGCGCGCGGCTGATCACCATGAAGAACGCGCAGTCCGGCGAACAGGAGG
>Ga0070693_100001489_pt1 | contig 10550 bp, 5 predicted proteins | sample KBSK1103metaG_FD_65472 | JGI IMG/M metagenome (GOLD analysis project Ga0070693, IMG submission 65472) | Corn, switchgrass and miscanthus rhizosphere microbial communities from Kellogg Biological Station, Michigan, USA - KBS K1-10-3 metaG | ecosystem: Host-associated > Plants > Roots >...
TTCGGCTGACTCCGTCGCGAGTGATGAATGAAACCACGGCGCGGGAAGCATTAATGGCGCTATCCCGCGCCGTCACTCAGCATGCGGGAATTTGAATGCATGCTTCTTCGTTTAGTCTCCGGTCAGCTAGTCTACAGTCAACGGATGAGGCGTAGAAAGTAGACTCCGCCATCACCCACCGCAACAAGGCGTTCGCCGTCCCGTGATAGTACGCAGCCTTTTAGCGGCCAATCTCAGGGCAGCCAAACACCGCCCGGTGCCCTCCACCGCGCTGTGCCGGCTCGGATGCGGCGACGGTCTGAGTAGTAGGCGTCACGTCCGCGCCTTCGACCAATCCCATTCACGCTTCGGCGAATGCCCTGAGAGCGGCATAAGCCTCATATTGCTTCGACAAACAGCCATCTCCGTGATACTCTTCCGTCGTCGCAATTACCTCCTTCTTGATAATTACTGATTCACCATCCGGCTTGACATCGCTTTTCGAATGCAACGCCGCTGTTAGGTTGGCTTCAGAACCATTTCGAGCGCGGCTCGAATAGCGAAAGGAAGACTATGAGAATCCTGCTCTTCAATCCCGATAACGGGGTGACACGGAATTTTATGCCTCATCTATGGATGTTTCTGCTGAAGGCGCTCACCCCGCCTGAACACGAGGTGTTGCTGATCGACGGAAATGCGCAGCGAATGGATGAGGATGGAATTGCGCAGTACGTCCGCGATCAAAAGATCGACCTCGTGGGAATCGGTGCGATGACCAGGATGATCCAGAAGGCATATCGGATGGCTGATGCGATTCGCGCGGCCGGAGTCCCGGTCGTGATGGGCGGACCTCACGTGACAGAAGTGCCGGACGAAGCGCTCGGACGAGACGGCGGCCCTCAGCACGCGGACGCGGTCGCACTTGGCGAAGCGGATGAAACGTGGCCGCGGATCGTCGCCGATGCCGCGCGGGGCGAACTTAAGGACATCTACCTGCCGGTTGACGAAGCCGGTAAGGATAAGAAGCCGAGCCTGGCTCATTATCCGTCGATTCCGTGGGAGTCGATGGACCTCGATCAATTCAACATGGTCCCCAAGGTCTTCGCTCCATTGCTCAAGCGCGCGTTCACCGGTTGGGGAAGTTTCAGGTTGATCCCGGTCGAATCCGGGCGCGGCTGTCCGTATGGTTGCGAGTTCTGCACGGTGACCGGTTTCTTCGGTGACTCGATAAGGTTTCGCACGAACGAGAGCGTCGTTGAGGAACTGCTTCGCTTGAAAGCCAGGTGCCGCAGCGAGCGCGGGCAGATAGCGGTCTTCTTCATCGATGACAACTTCGCGATCAACATCAAACGAACGAAGTCGCTGCTGCGGGATATCATCGCCGCCGGCGCCCAGATGAATTGGATCGCCCAGATAAGCGCGAACCTGTTGCGCGACGAAGAACTGGTCGACCTGATCGCGGCCTCGGGCGGCAAGTGGATATTCATAGGCATGGAATCGATCGACACGGCGAACCTCGCGATTGCGAATAAGAGTTTCAATAAACCGGATGAGTACGGAGCGGTGTTGAAGCGGCTCGCCCAACGCAACATTCACGCGATCACGTCTTTCATATTCGGATTGGACAATGATACTCCGGGCGCGGCTGATCGGACGCTCGAGCAGATCAAGAGCTGGCCGCCGGGACTGCCGGTGTTCGGCACGCTCATTCCATTCCCCTCGACTCCGTTGTACAAGCGGCTCGAGGTTGCAGGCCGCCTGACGCGGCCAAAACACTGGCTGGATTTCCAGCCTTACAAGATGGCACATACGCCGCTGAAGATGAGCATCGACGAGACTCACGCCGAGGTCCTGCACGCGTGGTCGAGCTCTTACAGCGCGGAAGCGATCGAGCGAGCCGTGGATGCGATTGATGAAAATTCGATCGGGTATCGAATAAACATGTTCATCGCGCGGCTATGCTTCCGTGGAATCTACTTTCCGCAGATGGGCAAATGGGAATGGATGAAGCTGATTGGACAGAACCGGCGAACTATATTCAAGCTGATCTCGGAGGCGCTTGGAGAACGGAGCGCGGCGGCCGAGCGGCGCGAGTCGGCGAGCCAGATTCCCGATCCCGAGCCGGAAATGACTATTTGACTGCGTGAGTTTGAGTCGGGCTGATTACGAGCTAACTGCTGCGCAGCCGGTTCACTTCACTGCATAACCACCCAACAGACGCTGCGGCTCAGTGCTCGCATAGTACCCCAGTCATCGTTTGGCTAGCATCGGCGTCTGCGGTATCCTTCGCTTCCAGACCAAAACGCGAAAGGGAATTCCTATGAGAAAGCCAGCAAGGGCGCGAGCAATATTGTCATTGCTTTCGATCCCGGTGCTTGCCGGGATGTTATTCGCTCAAGTGCCGGCGTCGACGACTTCTCATCCCGCCGGCGACGATTCACTACGGCGGCTCGAGCGAGAGATCGCACGATTGTCAAAGGTCTCCGGAGGTGTCGTTGGTGTAACCGCGATTCATCTTGAAACCGGCCGTCGAGTGTCGCTTTCCGGTGGAGAGCGCTTCCCGATGGCCAGCACCTTCAAGGTGCCGATCGCCGTCCAGCTTCTGACGCGAATCGACAAGTCTGAGGTAAAGCTCGATCAAATGATCGAGATCAAGCAGAGCGATTTGCATCCCGGCAGCGGCACGCTCAGTGATCTTTTCAACAAAGGCGGGCTGGCGTTGTCGGTGCGAAACCTGATGGAGCTGATGCTGCTGATAAGCGACAACAGCGCGACGGATGTGCTGCTTCGCACCGCGGGCGGGCCGGAAGCGGTAACCGCCCGAATGCGCGCGTTGGGAATCGAAGGGATAAACGTGGATCGCTCGACCGCACGGCTGATCTCGGATTGGGTCGGAGTCACGAATCTTCCGCCCGAAGATCAATGGACCCCGGAGCTGTTTGATCTCAAGTTTGCCGTGCTGAAGCCCGAAGAGCGGAAGGCCGCGTCAAAGAGATTCGACTCCGACGCTCGCGACACGTCGACTCCCGATGCGATGGCGGCGTTGCTCGAAAAGATTTATCAACGAGAGATTCTGAAGCCGGCCAGCTCCGAGTTATTGCTGAACATAATGTATAGGTGCCGCACCGGCGAGGCCCGGTTGAGAGGCTTGCTGCCGGGCGGAACCGAGATCGCGCACAAGACCGGAACCATCGGCGGCAGCACAAACGATGTTGGAATCATCACTTTGCCGGACAACGCCGGCCATGTGGCGATTGCTGCGTTCGTGAAGTCGTCGGAGAAAGAAGTGCCTGCTCGTGAACGGGCGATTGCCGAAATAGCGCGGGCGATTCACGATTTCTTCCTTTTTCAACCTCGCGCGTCTTCATCATAGCGCCGCATTATTCTTTTTCCGGTTGAATCCGTTTTTTGGTTGCGGGCGTAAAGAAGGTTTGATACTCGAATCAGCCATCTATGGTATTATCCGGTTCCCTGGTGTTTTACGTTCCCCAGCTTGATGGAAGCTGCTCGCAATCAGTCCGCGGCAGTGCGTACTCAACGTAAGAGTTGCGGCTCCTGAGCCGCTGATCACTCAACCAACTTAGAAGGAGATACTCCATGCAGAAGAGAATAATCGTGGCCGCGATCGCGGCAGTGCTCGCATTCGGAAGCCTCAACATTGCGTCCGCTGACAGAAAGATGAAGCCGAAGACGCTTTATTCGCGGCTCGGCGGAAAGAAAGCGATCACCGCCGTGGTCGAAGAGTTCGTTAACAACTGCGCAGGCGATTCGCGCATCAACAAGTTCTTCGCCGACACCGCCAAAGACAAAAAGCGGCTGGCGAAGTTCAAGAAGAACCTGGTTAATCAGATTTGCCAGGCGTCCGGCGGGCCTTGCAAGTACACGGGCAAGGACATGAAGACCGCACACAAAGGTATGGGAATAACCGATGCGGACTTCAATGCGCTGGTGGAAGATCTGGTTAAGGCGCTAGACAAATTCAACGTCGGCGCCACCGAGAAGAATGAACTGCTGGGTGCGCTCGGTGGTATGAAGGGCGACATCGTCGGGCAGTAACACATTGCGGATTGCGGAATGTAGGTTGGGGATTCAGGTCCCCAATTCGAAATCCGCAATCCGCAATTATTTATCTGTTTGGGTGCCGAGGAAACTTCACGTAAGGCAATCTTATCCCGCGCACAAAGAGCCGATCGCTTCTAATTTCGGCCGGCGCCTCAAATCCAGCGCTTCCCATCGACGCAATCAAATCGTCCTGATCCACGCCGTCGCCGCTTATTCCGATTGCTCCGGCGAGCCGTCCGTTCTTGAACAGAGGAACGCTGCCCGGGAAGATTTGAATCCCGTTGGCGATGTTCGGTATCGAAGGACACGGCGCGGTCAGCGCATTGTTCAAAGCGACGGGGTCTCCAGGTATACCTCTTGCCGAATCTCCTATTCCTCTCAAAACGTTTCCGAAGTACTCATCAAGAACAAGATCGAGCTGCAAGCCGACGTTGAACGGGCTCCACTGTCCGAACGGCTTAGAAAACGGTCCGTTTTCGGTGTCGTTGATTCCATCGGGATAGAACGGCCGGCTGAGAAAACCATTCGCGCGATCCGAAAACGCCACGGAGCCGTCGTTCTTAACTCCGTCATTGGATGCGGCGTCGACGTAGCTTCCGAATCCTGCCGAGCGAAGCCGAGCTCCCGCGATCGAGCTGCTGAAGAACGCAGCCGTGCGAGCCTTCTGTGCGGACACATCGAAGCCAAATATAGGCGCGTCTATTGTGCTGAAGATTCCCAGTATCTTCCCGTCAACATCGCAAACGGTGATATTAACTTCGGCGGCGCTGTTTTCAGGTTGGCGAATCGCGGCTCGCGTTATGAACGCCTGCCTCGCGGCTTGTATGATGATCGTCGTTACGTCGCTTTTCGTGAGCGCCAAACCCGCTATGAATGGAAAGAAGCGATTGTCCACTCTGCCAGCCGGCGCGGAACTATCGATTGTGACGACACTAAATTTCGACGGCTGATTTCCTCGCACTGCGGCGGGCGCAAGCCCCGCACATGTATCGAGTGTGCCGCGAAGACTCCCGAACGAAGTAACGGTGACCGCCGCGGGCATCCTCGCATTCACATAAGGAAAGCGAATGCCGTTGACGATGATCTTGTCGCCGGTGATGGCGGCGGGCGCCTCGAATCCTCGCGATGCTGCAACCGCGACAAGTTCTTCAACAGGAACATCATCGTCCGCGGGATCGGCATCGAGCACATACTTGCCGTCGCCTTCGATTCCGATTCCACCAACCTCGAGTCCGTTCTTGTATAGTGGTATGCCTCCCGGATCAGCCGAGAGCCCGAGAGGCGACCTCGCGTTGACGTCGCTGCACAGCAACTGAGAAAACTGTACGCCGAACAGCGGACCGCCGGACTGAAAATCAACCTTCGGCGGAAAGTGTTCCTGGACGATAAAACTCGCAGTGCGAGTGCTGAATGCGTGACCCTGACTGCTGAGGAAGGCGCCGGTGACTGCCTTAGATATCGCCGCGGTGCATGACGGCACGCATACCCCTTCGAGGCCGCATGTAAGTGGCAGGCTCGCGCAACCGCCCGGCGCGCAAGTACTCGCGCCTCCGACTCGTGTGTTATCGGGAGCGCCGTTCATCTTGAAGACTCCGAGAACGTTTCCCTCTTTGTCGACGACCGCGATTGTCGCTTTGAGCCCGCTCGCCTCGGCGTGAGCCACGGCTTGCGCGATCACTCTTTTGACGTCGTCTTCGGTGAGCCGGCTGTCATCGGCCGCGCTGACCTCGATGTGAGCAGTGATCGAGCCGCCGTCGGGATTCGTTACGGTGACATCGACTCCGCCGCGAACGTCGGATTCGGAGATGTTATTCACGAAGATCTTCTTGCTGCTCTTGATTCTCAGGCTGCTGATGTTGATTGATCCAATTGGAGATTTGAGAGCCACCGAGGCGCCTTGCTGAAAGCTCTTGCCTCGTATGATCAGCCGCCCAATCGAAGCATCAAAAGAGCAATCATCGGCGTTGATCGTGGGCGTCGATACCTGTCCAAGCCAGGCAAGCGAGCGGTCGCTGAAGCACAGGAGCACGGCGATGCTCATAAGGGCGACGGTCCGCATAATGCTCTTTCCTGTAATACCGGTTCGTGTGGTCATCTTAAGAGCCTCGCCTCTGAACGAAAGTATGAACGCAGGTAGATGCTCCCTACTGTCGCAATCCAAACGAACGCGATGGCGGCGGCAGTTACTCCGGCGAATCGGCGGCAAGTGTATCCGAAGTGATTAGCCGTTTCAAGCACAAGCAACTTTAATGCGGACGCGTCGCCCTGGTATCAGGCCTTCATCATCACAAACTGTTCAATCGAAAGTTGGCTTTCTTGACTTTGAAATATTCAGGTGATATTTTCCGCCGCGAAACAAGGCGTCGCGAAGTCTTCATTCGTATCCGCCAGTTTGAAAAAGCGAACGGATAAACCATTTCAAGTTCAACTTACGGCACTGCAAGTCATGACGGAAGTCTCTGATTCATCTTGCTTTATTTGGACACGCGGAACAGTGCGCTAAGGGACGTGATGCGCCTGAGGCTGATTGTCATTTTCTTATATTCGGGGGTGTTGGTAGCGGCGGCCGCGTGCGGGCTCGACTGGTCCGCGTCTGCCTCCGAGCAACAGCGACCAGTGCTCGGTTTGGACCTCGATGGCAAGCGCGGGCTCGTTCTGTTTCATCACAACCCACACGAGAGCATAACCCGCGTTTCTGATTTCACTCCGCCTTTTCTGAACAAGCCAACGACTGCGCTGAGCTGCGTCGTGTGTCATCACCGCCGTGACAATACCGATCCCACTAAGCCCGATCTGACGGACATCACCGATATCAAGCAGTTTCAGAAGTGCTCGAATTGCCATCGGCCGGAGGGCGACTCGCGAAACTTCTATGATCGCGATGGCTACGAACTGAGCAATCGAGAGGCGTATCACCGCTTGTGCATCGGCTGTCACATGGCGAAGGCCGATCTTGTGTCGAGTGGATCGTTTCGCGCGGTCGAGAAGATTCCGCTCAAGTGCGGTGATTGCCACGATCGAGAAGGTACCTTCGTAGCGCACATCGATGTGATACCGGAACCCCCGGCGGGACCGACAACGTCAATCATCGAACCTGAACCGCCGCTCGTTAAGACCGCTCCGTTCCCAACGCCTGTTGACGCCGTAACCGGTTACGCCGGGGCTTCGCGGATCGAGAACCCTAAGCCTGAAACCGGTGACACGTTGCCCCGAGCGGATCGATGGCGGATCGGCTTCCCGGATGATCCGCGTTATCAGAAGGGTGAGATATATAACCCGTATCGCCAAAATGTTCTCAAGGGTGACTATCCGATATTCGGGCAACATAACTTCCTTTTGGTGACCGCGGAAAGTGAATCACTCGTCAACGCCAAACGTATCCCGGTGCCCAGCAACGTCGCGGCTCAGAGGCCGGACAGCGAAGAGTTCTTCGGGCGCGGGGGTCAGTTCTTCTTTCGCCAGAACTTTTCGCTCTCGCTCGAGTTGTTTCACGGAGACACTTCGTTCAAGCCAATCGACTGGCGCATTCATATCACTCCTAACTTCAACATCAACTATCTTGCGACCCAGGAGAATGGAATCGTCAACGTGGACTTCCGGCGCGGCAACACACGAACCGACGGTTACATTGCGCTGCAGGACGCGTTCGGAGAAGTTCGGCTCGGAGACACGACTCGGGTGTTTCCGTTTCTGCATGGCGGAAGACCCAATGACCGGAAGAACGCTTACTTTGACACGACCTCGGTTAGGGCGGGAATACAACCGTTCATAAGCGACTTTCGAGGCTTCATCTTCAGCGACACAAATCTCGGCGTGCGATTGTTCGGCAACTACGCGAACAATCGCTATCAATTCAACGCGGCCTACTTCTACATGCTCGAGAAGGACACGAACAGCGAGTTGAACACGCCTCACTTCCGCGATCAGACCGTGTTCATTGCGAACCTGTTTCGTCAGGACACCAGGTATCACGGCTACACGACTCAGTTCAGTTTCCACTTCAACGACGACCGTCCGAGCCGTCACTTCGACGAGAACGATTTTCTTGTGAGGCCGGCCTTGATTGGCGACGTCCGGCTCCACGGAATCAAGTCCTACTATCTCGGATGGACTGGCGATGGCCACATGGGTAAGTGGAATATTACTCATGCGTTTTATCAAGTCCTCGGACACGATTCGCGTAATCCGATCGCCGGGCGAAAGACGGACATCAACGCGCAGATGGCCGCCACCGAGTTGTCGCTTGATCGTGACTGGCTGCGATTCAAAGGGTCGTTCTTCTTTGCATCGGGCGATAAGAAACCGTTCGACGGGACAGCGAGAGGTTTTGATTCGATTCAGGACCTTCAGGAATTCGCGGGCGGCGGCTTCAGCTTCTGGAACAGCCAGGGAATTCCGCTGACGAATACGGCGGTGTTATTGACTACACCCGGGAGCCTGCTGCCGGACCTGCGGAGCAGCAAAACAGAGGGCCAATCGAACTTCGTCAATCCCGGAATATTCGTCTACAACCTCGCCGCCGAAGCCGAGATGACTCCAAAGCTGCGAACGATCTTCAATTTGAACTATTCGCATTTTCATCACACCGAGCCGTTGTCGGAGTTGTTGTTTCAGCCGGACATTCGCAAGTCGATCGGGTTGGACTATGGCGTCGGCGCGCTGTTTCGTCCGTTCCTGAGTGAGAACTGGATCGTGCAAGCGGGCTTTTCGTCGCTCGTGCCGGGCACCGGATTCAGGGACATCTATAGTTCCAATTGCAACACGGGACTGTGCGGCGCGAAATCGAAGATCTTGTATTCGGCATTTGTGAAGTTGAAGTTTGTTTATTGAGCGGTCAAGGAGCGGCGGTGCGCATATGAACGAATCGAAGAAACGCGCAATTAAATTGCTACCGGTCGCCGCGTTGGCGTGTTGCTATTTGGTGTTTGGTTTTACGAGTTCCAACGCTTCTTCGAATCAATCCGATCCTCACGCCAATCTACCCGATCAATCGGGCGACACTCCCGCCGTCGCGTCTCCGTCTCAATCCACCGCGCCGTGTGATCCAACCGCCGCAAAAACAAACTTGTGGGGAATGACCTCCGCCGAAGCCCGCTGCCGAAGCGTCGGCTGCAACGATTGCCATCAGGGCATCGAAGACATGCACAACGGCAAGGTCAATCTCGGATGCATCGATTGTCACGGTGGTCACGCGGAAGTCCGATTGCCCGCTGGCGCACAAAAAGGATCCGCTGAATACAAGGACGCGCAGAACAAGGCGCACGTGCAGCCGAAATTAGCCGGTCTCTGGAAGACTTCCGCCAATCCTCAACAATCGGCCGCGCAACTAAACAAAGAAAGCGCCGCGTTCATCCGCTTCGTCAATCCGGGTGACTTGCGGGTTGCGGCTCTCAGTTGCGGGACTACCGATTGCCACACGCGTGACGTGCACAACGTCGGCAAGAGCATGATGACGACCGGCGCGATGCTGTGGGGCGCCGCGCTCTACAACAACGGATCGTTCCCGCTCAAGAATTATCGCTTCGGTGAAAGCTATGACGCCAACGGCACGCCTCAACGCTTGATCACCGTTCCGCAACCCACGAAAGAAGAAACAGAGAAGAAAGGTGTTCTCCCGTATCTTGATCCGCTGCCGCGTTGGGAGATCACTCACATGGGCAACATCCTGCGGACGTTCGAGCGAGGCGGCCGCAAAGCCGGCGAGGTCGGGCTTCCGAATCCCGAGGAAGCGCCCGGCAAGCCGACTCAGAATCTCCTGAGCCCTCGCGGATTCGGAACACTGCTTCGAACCGACCCGGTGTTTCTCGGTTTGCAGAAGACTCGCCTGGTCGATCCGCTGCTGTCGTTCCTCGGGACCAATGATCAGCCGGGAGATTATCGCTCGAGCGGCTGCACCGCTTGTCACGTGGTTTACGCGAACGATCGCGATGCATATCACTCGGGGCCGTATGCGCAGTTCGGACACGACGGCGCGACCGAGACGGGCGATGCCGCGCTTCGCGATGCTCGCGCGAGCAAAGAACCCGGGCATCCGATCAAGCATCAATTCACACGCGCGATTCCATCGAGCCAGTGCGTAGTGTGTCACATGCATCCGGGAACGCTGGTGCTGATGAGCTACTACGGCACGACCTGGTGGGACCTCGAGACCGACGGCGAGCACATGTATCCGAAGCCCGGCGAAAAGGGATTCGAGAAGCCCACGCCCGCCGAAGAGCAGCAGATACTGAACCGCAATCCCGAAGAATCCGCACTCAAAGGCAGGTGGCGCAGCGTCGATTTTCTGCGCTCTCTGCGCGACGATATTAATCCGAAGCTCAAGCATACGCAGTTTGCGGATTTCAACGGACACGGCTGGGTCTTTCGAGATGTATTCAAGCATGATCGCAAGGGCAACTTCCTCGATTCGGATAACAACATCGTCAGCGATGTGAATGCGGACAAACTCAAACGCGCAGCCGAAGGCCCAATTGACGATCAGGCGAACAAGGGATTGCCCGTTCACCTCA
>Ga0070693_100001490_pt1 | contig 10549 bp, 6 predicted proteins | sample KBSK1103metaG_FD_65472 | JGI IMG/M metagenome (GOLD analysis project Ga0070693, IMG submission 65472) | Corn, switchgrass and miscanthus rhizosphere microbial communities from Kellogg Biological Station, Michigan, USA - KBS K1-10-3 metaG | ecosystem: Host-associated > Plants > Roots >...
TAAGAGGTTCGTCGAAGTAATCAGGAAAGGTCTTATTTCCGTCACCAGCACTCGTGAACGCACGATATTGTCAGCGTTTTACGCCATCATCGTCCTGGTACTCATAGTTAGAGCGAGTACTCCGCCGTGGGCCGTCGACGAACTCATCTATCACTTGCCCGCGACGAAGTCATTCGTTGAAGCGGGACGCGTTTACCCGCTTTACCATCAGCCACTCGGCAACATGCCGTTTCTGATCCACATGATCTACGCTGTTTGCCTGCTTGCACACAGCGACATCGCAGCAAAACTATTCAGCCTGTTACTCACCCTCGTTACGTCCATCGCGCTGTACGGATTCTGCGGTCGTTTTCTGACTCGCAACGTTGGCTTCGTAGCGATGTTCGGGTTTCTCAGTGCGTGCATGGTGGTTGAGGTAGGGATCTCGACACGCATCGACGTGTCACTCGCAGGAATGCTCTTTATCGCGACCTACGCAATGATTCTCTATCTCGACACGCGGGAGCTGAAGTGGCTCATTGCATCAGCGATATTGAGCGGCTTCAGTTTGGGAATAAAACTGAATGCGCTGCTATGGCTTGGTTGTCTGGGAATCATGTTTCTGTTCGAGTCGATCGTGCGTTTGCGAGTAAGCATGCCGCGGCTGGTGAAGACCGCAGCTCTCTACTCGTTCATAACGTTGGCGGTGAGCTCGCCGTGGCTGATCAAAAATGCGATCTGGTTTCACAATCCCGTCTATCCATTCATAACCGGAGAAGTCGCCGATCTCAACAATGGACCGCGTTATTTCAATCGTGAAGATGATCGCAAACTCGACGCGCACTTCGATGCTGCTCGCAAGGCGAGTCCTGAGGAGTTCCAAAAGTTAAAGACAACATTTGATGAGGCGGTTGAATCCGCCAGGCATGAATCACGACGGCATCCGATGTGGGTTTGGGATTACTACATCAACCCGAACAAGTACTTCATGGGCGATTACCATCATTACCCAAGTTACTTGTTTGTGGTGCTGCCGTTGTTTGTGCTCGTGCGGCGCACACGCTGGGTGACGTGGCTACTCTTATGCAGCGTTGCGTTCTTTTTCGTGTTGTCGTCCACGTCGTGGATCGCGCGTTTCCTGCTCACGATATATCCGCCGCTCACGATCGTTTCGGCTTACACGCTTGTCGAGTTCAGTCAGCGCTTTCTCAAACAGCGAGCGCCGTTATTGTGTTCGTTCGTAGTCGCGGCCTGTCTGGTGTTTCAGTTATTCATAAATTGGAGCTTCATAACACAACTTCACCATCTCGAATTTTTTACTGGGGAAACGTCGCGCTCGCAGTTCTTATCGGGCATCTTCTATTCGCCGCCCGTGGAATTCATCAATCATGTGGTGCCTCAGGACGGCGGCGTTTTCTCTCTTGGCGGTGAGATGTGCTACCACATGCGCAGGCGCTACATCTCAGACGGCAGTTGGGACGGCACGGAGTGGCGGCGGCTGCTGGTGCGCAACGCTACTCTTGACGATGTGCACAGGGATCTCAAGAGCCAGGGCATCACGCATGTGTTCTATGCGAATTTCTATTTCGAGTTGATTGCCAGAACGGGCTGGCCGAAACCCGGCGGATCACGTTTTCTCCCGGCGGCAAAGTTCACAGATCCGGCTCGAATTCTCGAATTTGGCCCCGATTATACGTCTTTTAGAAATTGGGTTACGTTTGACCAGTATCGGCGTAATTATCTGGAGCTTGTATATAAGGACGTGAACGGGTACGAGGTTTACCGGCTGAAGTAGCCGAGAGGCGTATGGAAGATTTCTCACGCAAAGATGCAAAGACGCAAAGCGCTGCCGCGCTTTCACAAGGGTTTCTTTCGGCGGTGCTTCTCGGCCTCGCCGTACTCGCTCTCGTCTTTGCTCATCTTCACATCGCCGGTTCTGACACGTACGTCGGCTTGCTTGCTCCGCTCGATCGGCTTTTTGATTTAACTCTCGCTATCGCCATCAGCTTCATGCTGACCTCGTTAGGGATGGTCGTCGCCCGCCTCCTAAAATTATCATGGTCCAACACGGCGGAGACACTTTCGATATCACTATTCCTCGGCACCGGAGTGTTCGGCCTCGCCGTGCTCGGCTTGGGCTTGCTCGGATTGCTCAAGCCCATTCCCGTCCTGATACTCTGCGCTCTCTCGATCATCATCTCGCGTACGGAGTTGCGACGCGTCATCGATTTAATTCGGCATAGCGCGCCGACATTTATCTCCGAAGGCGAATCAAAGCTTCCCGTTCTTCTGTTCGTTGCAGCGCTGGCGCTCCTGTTCATTCGTGCGGCAACACCACCTCATGTTTACGACGAAGCTATCTATCACTTGCCAGTCACGCGTGAATTCGTAGACCAGGGCCGCATCTTTCCAAACTTCAACAACTCGATGGGTAACCAGCCGTTCCTCATTCACATGATCTATGCGCTGTGCTTAATGACTGGTTCAGACATAGCAGCAAAGTTTTTCAGCCTTGGTCTTTCGCTCGCGACCGCTGTGGCAATCTATGGCTTTTGTGAAAGGTATCTCACGCGACGCGTGGCAGCATTCGCGGTGCTCGCTTTTTTCGCGGCGGGGATGGTCATAGAAGTCGCCGCCACAACTCGCGTCGACGTGGCTGTCGCCGGGATGCTCTTTGTAACTACGTACGCGATGATCAACTACTTACATACTGGCGAACGTAGCTGGTTATGGGCATCAGCGTTGTTGGCCGGATTTAGCTTAGGTGTGAAGCATTCAGCCGCGCTTTTTTTGTTGCTCGTGGGTGTGATGTATGTGATCGAGAGTTTGCTGAAACGGCGGACGAGTTTTGCCAACATGCTGAAGTATGGAGTCGGGTATTTTGCCATCGCGCTGGCAGTCGCTTCTCCGTGGTACGCGAAGAATTATGTGTGGTTTGGCAATCCTTTCTATCCGTTCTTTACGGGCGAGGTTGCGTCATATGGCCCAGAGGGTCTTCGTTATTTCAACAGCGAAGATGAACGAAAACTCGACGCTCATTTTCAGGTGGTGCGAAAGGAAAACCCGCGCGTGGTCGAAGTTGCAGAAACAGCCATCACGCGGAGCGCTGGCACGCAACTCGAACGACATCCGATGCGGCCGTGGGAAATCTATGTGCACCCGAATACCTATCTGATGTCGGAGGCGCGTCACTATCCTAACTACCTATTCCTTGTACTGCCTCTTTCGCTTTTCATGATAAGACAGAGATGGCTCGTATGGTTGCTTATGTTGAGTATTTGTTACTTCGTGATGGCCACCTCGAGCTCATGGATCGCGCGGTATCTGTTGCCAGCGTACCCTGCCTTGACGATACTCGCCGCATACACGCTCGTCACCGCGAGCGAGCGGCTCAAACAAAGAACCGCAGTATTGCATCTGGTGCCGCTGTACCTGATTCTAATCGTGCTGACGGTAGTCATCACCACGAGCTTCAGATCTCTCGTGCACAGGAATTATTTATCGTTCATTGCCGGCGCAACTTCGCGTCACGACTTCATGCGTGGATTCGACTACACCTATCCCGTTGAGTTTATCAATTCCGAGTTACCGGCAGATGCACACGTGATGTCGGTCGGAGCGCAGATGCTCTATGGCCTTCAGCGTCCTTATTTGTCGGACGAAACCTGGTACACAACAAAATGGCGTCGTTTGCTCGTGCACAATGATTCGCTTGAAGACGTGCATCAGGATCTGAAGCGACAGGGAATTAATTATATTTTGTTCAACGATGGTGTGTTTTTGTACGCGGCTGAGATGGGTTTGGATCAGGGTCAGGTCGTGCCGCCTGTGCCGCGCCCGCTTGCCGCCGCGGCGCTGGGAATGAAATATGAAACTGATAACGAGCTGAAGCAGAGCTTTGACGAAGCACGACGGCTCGGCCCGAACTTCCCGCTGTTGCGAAATTGGGCCACGTTTGCCGATTATCGCGACAAGTATCTCGAACAGGTTTACAGTGACGAGAATGGTTACCGGATTTACCGGCTTAGGTGACGAATCATACTTTTGGCAGGACTTAGAAGATGAAGAAGGATGCAAGCTTGAAACTGGCGGTGGTTGGTTGCGGCCACTGGGGTCCTAATCACATTCGTAATTTCCGCGCGTTGAATGGCGTGAGTGTTACGTGGGCTGTCGATCGAGATCCGCAGCGACGCGCGTATGTCTCATCGCTCTACGACCACCTGAACACGACCGCCAATATCGACGAGATGCTGGCTGACAAGTCGGTGACGGCCGTCGTCGTTGCCACACCGACGGGCACGCATTTCGATGTCTGCATGAAGGCGATCGAGGCCGGCAAGCACGTCCTTTGCGAAAAGCCTTTGGCCACTACTTCGCTCGAGTGTGAGAAGTTGATCGCGGCGGCAAGTGAACGCGGCGTCGTGTTGATGGTTGGTCACGTGTTTCTTTTCAATGGCGGCATTCTGAAGTTGAAAGAGTTGACGTCATTCAACGATCTCGGCCGGCTTTTTTACGCTTCGGCCGTGCGCACGAATCTTGGACCAATTCGCGACGACGTCAATGCCTCCGTGGATCTCGCTTCACACGACATCTCCATCTTCAACTTCCTCTTCGGCTCGGCGCCAATCTCGGCTTCGGCGTGTGGTCACTCGTATCTCAAGCAGGGTGTGGAAGACGTCGTGTTCATTACTCTGACTTACCCTAACGAGATGATCGCGGGCATCGAGGTTAGCTGGCTCAACCCGCAGAAAGTGCGGCATATCACGCTCGTCGGTGATAAGAAAATGGTGACGTGGGATGACCTTTCGTCGTCGGGCGCGATCACGATTTACGACAAAGGCGTGATTCGCGAACCGTATTACGACAGTTACGGCGAGTTTCATCTGCTGGCGCGTGAAGGTGACGTCACGATCCCGAAGCTCCAGGTCGAAGAACCTCTGAAGCGGCAGGCGCGCTTCTTCCTCGACTCCCTTGCGAAGAAGAGTGCCACTGTTTGTTCAGGTGAGCGCGGTTGGGATGTGGTCCGAACCCTCGAAGCGATTAATGAATCGATCCAAAAAGGCGGCGCACCCGTTGCTGTCGAAAGTTACGAAGCAGCACACAGACAATCCGCGCTGAAGTATTGACTAAAGCTGCCGGAAGACCGTCACCGATGAAAGAAGCACCATTCATTCACGAAAGAGCACTGGTCGAAACAGATGCAATCGGGGAAGGTACGCGCATCTGGGCGTTTGCTCATGTCTTGAAGAACGTCCAGATAGGCTCTCACTGCAACATCGGCGATCACGCCTTCATCGAGAGCGGCGTCACCATCGGCGACAACGTCACGATCAAAAACGGCGTCTGCGTCTGGCAGCATGTGCACGTAGCAGACAATGTTTTTCTTGGTCCAAACGCAGTGCTAACCAACGATCTGACACCGCGCAGCCGCGACGCGAACTGGATACCAGTCGAAACATGGATCGAAGAAGGCGTCACTGTGGGGGCGAACGCAACCATCGTTTGTGGAATCAGACTGGGCCAACGCTGCCTCATTGGCGCCGGCGCCGTTGTCACTCGTGACGTGCGCCCGCACGAACTCGTCTACGGCAACCCGGCGCGACACGGCGGTTGGGTATGTTTCTGTGCTCAACCTTTAAAACAAGACGGCGTTTGTGAGCGCTGCGGTCGGAAGTACGGAATTACAGACACTGGCGTCCAGGAGGTCGCCTGATGTCATCTCTCGAATTCCCCCCTTTGCGGTCACCGCGCGTAGTAGCCATTCCGATCGCGTTCAATGAAGAACTCAAGATCGGCTCCGTGCTTGATCGCTTCGCTGAAGTGGAGGGAGTAGATGTGGCCGTGCTTGATGACGGCTCCACCGATCGCACGCCCGAAATCATCGTGCAAAAGGGTGCGATGCTCATTCAGCATTCGCAGCGCGGTGGAGCGGGAGCAGCCATTCGCACGGCTTATCGCTGGGCCGCTGAACGTGGCTACGACATTTGCGTGATCATGGCGGGCAACGACAAGGATCGACCCGCCGAGATCTTCCGGCTCATCGACCCGATTGCCGCAGGTGAAGCCGTACTCGTACAGGGATCGCGTTACCTGCCCGGCGGCAATTACGGCAACATGCCTTTCTACCGCCGGTTGTCGACTCAGTTCGTTCATCCACTTCTCTTCTCCGCTGCCGCGCGCCGGCGCATGACTGATACCACGAACGGGTATCGTGCTTTGCGGCTCGAAGTCCTGAAAGACAAACGAGTAAATCTCGATCAGGACTGGCTGGATAAATACGAGCTTGAGCCTTATTTACTGTACAAGCTGATCCGGCTGGGATACGGAGTCAGAGAAGCGCCGGTGACGAAGATTTATCCGATGCGAGAGCTCGGTTACACAAAGATGAAACCGATCACAGGGTGGTGGAGCATACTGCGTCCCATCCTGCTGCTCGGGTTTGGTCTAAAAAAATAAACGGGAAGAATAATTCATGGTTCATTCTGTAAAAATACAAACGGTAGTTCCCTTCGTCGACCTGAAGGCGCAGTTCGAAAGCATTCGCGATGAAGTACGCGCTGCGGTCGATAGCGTGTTCGAGAGCACGCAGTTCATACTCGGCGATGCGGTCGAGCAGTTTGAACGCGATTTCGCTGATTATCTCGGAGTCAAACACGTGCTCGGAGTTGGTAGTGGTCTTGATGCGCTGCGACTGGCGTTGGAAGCTGCGGGTGTAGGTGCGGGCGACGAGGTCATCATACCCGCGAACACCTTCATCGCGACGGCGCTCGCGGTTTCAGGAGCCGGGGCAAAACCGGTGCTCGTCGATTGCCGCGAAGACACTTACCAAATCGATCCCGCTTTGATCGAACAAGCCATCACGCCGCGGACCAAGGTGATCATGCCGGTGCATCTGTACGGCCAGTCAGCCGACATCGCGGCGATTATCGAAATCGCGCGCAACCACAAGCTGGAAGTGATCGAGGATGCAGCGCAGGCACATGGCACACGGTTTTTGGGCCAACGCTGCGGCTCGTTCGGTCTCGCAGGTTGTTTCAGCTTTTACCCCGGGAAAAATCTCGGTGCTTATGGTGATGGCGGTGCGGTCGCGACCAACGACGATGACTTTGCGAAGAAGGTCAACAGCCTCCGAAACTACGGGCAGAAGCAGAAATACGTGCACGTCGAGAAGGGCACGAACTCGCGGCTGGATACAGTTCAGGCGGCAATACTGAATGTGAAGCTGCGACATCTGGATGAGTGGAATGCGGCGCGTCGTGCTCACGCCGCGATCTATTCTGATAGTTTGGCTAAAGACTTCATCGTGCCGGCGCTCGATCCCCGCAGCGAGCATATTTTTCATCTCTACGTCGTGCGCACACGGAGGCGCGAAGAATTGCAGCAACACCTCAACAGTCTTGGAATTCAGACAGGGATTCACTACCCGATTCCGATCCATTTGCAGGAGGCGTATCGCGATTTAGGGTTGGGAAAAGGAAGCTTTCCGGTGACAGAGAAACTGGCGGACGAGATCGTTTCGTTGCCGATGTTTCCTGAGTTAACCCACCAACAAATCGAACTCGTGCTCGACGCGTTGAAAGTGTAGCTTTTGTTGGTCCTGAAATCTTGTAATCCTGTGAAACGTGATTAGACAGGATTTCAAGATCACAGGATTAACAAGATCGTCGGATTCGACTCTTGTGCAAACTCCATCCCGTCTGAACACAGTCTTGTGGCTCGCAGTCATTTCGCTGCTTCCTGTGGCCCTCACGAGCTTCATTTGGGTCCAGGTCGTTCGCGGTGTGGCTTCGCGCGCCATCGACGGCTCGGGACACTACGCAGCCGCAGAAATCTACGATCAGTCGATCTTCCCTGACACTTTCGGGTGGACCAACGCGTACTTCGGCGGCATGCCGTTGCCAAACTTTTATCCGCCGTTGTTCTTTTGGCTGGTTTCCCTGCTACACCACACAAGTTTGTTCTCGTTCGCCGCTGCATTCAAACTCGTCCTCGCGGTGCCCCTCATTATCATGCCCCTCGTTTTCTGGATCGTGGCGTATGTCCATTCAGGCAAGAACCTGCATATTGCTTTCGGGACAGCCGTTGCGAGTGCGACGATTTATGGTATCGGTGAGATCTTCCAGCCCAGCACGGGTCTAGACATGTCAAGCACGATGCTGGACGGGTTTTACACACAGCCTTTGGGGTTTGTGTTGATGCTCGCCTGGCTTCTGGTTTACTTGCTGCCACGACAAGGAGTTCGTCATTTTATTGCCGCCGCTGTTCTGTTGAGCCTCACCGTGCTTGCAAACTTCTTCAATGCAATCACCGCGATTATCTTTATCGCATCGGTGCTGACTTGTGACATCGCTGCATGGCTTCGGACTCACGATGCAACTCGACGCCGGCAACAACGAACCAATTTTTTGTTTCACTTTTTATCGCCGTGGCTTGCGGTCGCGTTGGCGGCGTTCTGGCTGGCCCCAATGCTTAGCTCTTACCAGTACCTTGTTACGCGTCCAGTCCTCAGGCCACTGAGCCAGATGATCACAGTGCCTCTATGGTGCTGGTATTTTCTGGCCGTGGCAGGAGCGGTGTTCTGGTGGCGAACTCCAGTTGGCAGGCTCGGACCATACCTGCTCGCGTGTTTGATTTTTATCATCATGCTGATCTTCTCAGGAAGCGTGGCGCCAGCATGGTTTCCGCTTCAGGTGTTTCGATTTTTTGCCACGATTAATTTTCTGTTATGCGTGCCTGTTGGGATCTCACTCGCTCACCTTGCCAGGCTTTACATTCGGAAACGAGCGGGTTGGACTTCAGAATCAGTTTCCAAGCCGAGTCCCGTCAAACAGCTGATTCCGCCAGTGGTCGCCCTGGTAGCCATCGTCGCTGTCAGCATCGCGTCGTCGTCAAAAAAGATGACGAACGCCTCTGCGTTCTACACTCCCGAAACGTTTCCGCACATCTCATCCGTACTGCAGTTTGCACAAAACCGCAAAGACGGCCTTTATCTGGTAGAAGTGTTGCCTTTTGTGCAAGGCAAACTGTCGCGGTCTGACAGTCTGGCGCTGAATGCTTATCTCGGTGCGCAAGGGAACGAGACAGTCAGTATCGTCTATCGTGAAGCATCGCCAAACTCGAGTTTCTTCAACGCCGAGTTGAACGCATTTTCCGTGTATCGTGAAAACTTCGGCATCAGCTCGGCGCTGATGGCCGATCTCGACTTCATCAACCAACCGTTTGCGCAACACATCAAGCGACTTCAGTTTATTGGGGTGCGCTATCTCGTCATCGGCACGCCGGAAACCAAAGTTGCGCTGAGTCGTGAAAGCGAGATTGTGGCGCGTCACGACATCGGCGGGTGGACCATCTTCGAGATACGCCCGATTGCTCCTCCTACTCGAACACTTCAGTATCGTCCGGCGCTCGTCGTCAGCGACTTTACCGTGAAGTTCCGACGCCGGAATCAATACGATTTCATCCGGTTGGCTGAAGAACAGTTTAACGACGCCTGGTTCGACGTTTTGCTGGTGCGATCTCCGGAACGAAAGCTTGATTTGTTACCGCAACTCGAGCAGTTTGGCGCTTTGATAATCGATAAGTACGACTATCAGGACGAAGCGAACGCTGTAGCCCGTTTGAAAACCTTTGCGGAGAGCCACACGTTGGTCCTGCTCTCCAGCGACGCACCGCTTTTCAGTCGACTGCGATCTGAGATTCCACGTGCGATTGTGATCGAACGTCCGCGCGAAGATCCCGGCGATTGGATTACGGCAGTCGATCCATCGGAACATTACGATGGGACTTCGATTCGTAACACATGGAAAGCAATCCGCACCGCGCTCGATCGCGGAAAAGTGGCTGCATCTCAACAACCGGCACCCGTTCTGATCGCACAAACGTTCCATCCGAAGTGGGTACGTTCTGATAACCAGCCGCTCTACGCGGCCACACCGTTTTTTACGTTCGGATTCTTCGACCAAGCTCCGAGCCTTAAGTTTCAACGAACGCGTTTCGATCGCTTTGGGCTTTGGTGCTCCGTCGCTGCACTCGTGTTTTTGGGCGTTTTATTAGCCGCGGATTTGCGCAGATGAACGCGGATTCACTTACCTTTCGCCGCGTCTTTCCCATCGTGCTGCTCGCGATGGTATTTGTGCTTGCTGTGCGCCAGTCTGTTTCGATCGATCCGGATTTGTGGTGGCACCTGAAGGCGGGCCAACAGATCATTGACACGCGCAGCATTCCGCATACAGACGATTACTCGTTCACCAAACAAGGCAGCGAGTGGGTGGCCCATGAATGGCTCTCCGAGGTGATCATGGCGGCTATTTACCGGGTCACAGGCCTGGTCGGGCTCGTCACGATCTTCTCACTCGTGATCGTCATTGCATTGTGGCTCATGTATCGTCGCTGCGACGGTCGGCCATATGCCGCGGGCATCGCACTGGTGCTCGCGGCCGCGGCATCGTCGCCGCTGTTCGGCGTCAGGCCGCAAATGCTCACGCTACTACTAGCAAGTGTCTACATCGTTTTCCTCGAACGATTCGATCCGAAGGCACACACGCGCCGACTCTGGTGGCTCGTGCCGCTC
>Ga0070693_100001491_pt1 | contig 10549 bp, 7 predicted proteins | sample KBSK1103metaG_FD_65472 | JGI IMG/M metagenome (GOLD analysis project Ga0070693, IMG submission 65472) | Corn, switchgrass and miscanthus rhizosphere microbial communities from Kellogg Biological Station, Michigan, USA - KBS K1-10-3 metaG | ecosystem: Host-associated > Plants > Roots >...
TACCAGAACCAGTGCTCGGACGCCTCGATCAACTACCAGGGCCAGGGCTCCGGCGCCGGCCGGACCGCCTTCTACGGCGGCCAGATCCCCGTCGCCGGGTCCGACGCGCCGATCGCCGACGACGACCGCGGCAAGGCCGACGCCCGGTGCTCCGGCGGCAAGGCGATCGACCTGCCGATGGTGCTCACGCCGGTCGAGTTCATCTACAACGTCAAGGGCGTCAGCGATCTGACCGTGACCCCGTCGATCCTGGCCAAGATCTTCTCCGGCAAGATCACCACCTGGAACGACCCGGAGATCGCCGCGGCCAACAAGGGCGTGACGCTGCCGGACACGACGATCACCACGGTGCACCGGTCGAAGGACTCCGGCACCACCCAGAACTTCGCCAGCTTCCTGGCCGCCCAGGTCCCGGACCTGTGGACGTACGGCACCGGCCAGGCCTGGAAGGCGCCGGGCGGCCAGGGCGCGGCCGACTCGTCGGCGCTGGTGCAGTCGGTGAAGGGCATGGACGGCGCGATCGGCTACGTCGACGGTCCGGACGCGACCAAGAACAGCCTGACCCCGGCCAAGCTGGACGTCGGCTCGGGCGCGGTGGAGCCGAACGCGGACACCGTGGGCAAGGCGATCTCGGCCGCCCAGGTCAGCGGTGACGAGCAGGACGTCGTGCTGAAGATCAACTACGGGCTCAAGGACGCCGGCGCGTACCCGGCCATCCTCGCCACGTACGAGATCACCTGCACCAAGGGTCTGACGGCAGGCCAGGCGAAGTTCGTCAAGTCGTTCCTGACCTACACGGCCAGCAACGCCGGCCAGGCCGAGCTGGCCAAGCTCGGCTACTCACCGCTGCCGACCGACCTGGCCGGCAGGGTCCGGTCGTCGATCGACTCGCTGAGCGCGACCTGATCGCCGGAGCACCACCGGCCGGTGCGCCTCGCTGCCTCCCGGGGCAGCGGGGCGCACCGGCGCGAGAACCCCGCAGGAAGGAGCGGCCGTGAGGGAGCGGGAGCCCGTGGGTCCGACGATCGGCACGGCCACCACCCCGTCGGTGGGCGGTGGCCCCCCGGTCGCCGGGGAGATCAGCGGTGCCGCCGTCCGGCCCGGCGACCGCGTCTTCCGCTCGCTCAGCGTCGCCGCCGGCGCCACCGTCCTGCTGATCATGGCGGCGATCGCGGCCTTCCTGATCGTGCGATCCGTGCCCGCGCTGCGCGCCAACACGGCCGACTTCTTCACCTTCGAGCAGTGGCTGCCCGACGAGAGCCCGGTGCAGTTCGGCATCGCGGCGCTGCTGTTCCACACGTTGATGACCGGCCTGCTGGCGATGATCATGGCGGTGCCGGTGTCCATCGGCGTGGCGCTGTTCATCACCTACTACGCGCCCCGGCGGGTCAGTTCCACGCTCGGCTACTTCGTCGACCTGCTCGCCGCGGTCCCGTCGATCGTCTACGGCCTGTGGGGATTCGCCTTCCTGGCGCCCAACCTCACCGGCCTCACGCTCTGGCTGGACAAGTGGTTCGGCTGGATCCCGCTGTTCGACTACCAGCTGCAGAACCGCCCGAACAACCTCACCGACTTCACCGCCGGCATCATCCTGGCGATCATGATCCTGCCGATCATCTCCTCGATCTCCCGCGAGGTGTTCGGGCAGGTGCCGCGGGATCAGGTGGAGGCCGCGCTGGCGCTCGGCGCCACCCGCTGGGAGATGATCCGCACATCGGTCCTGCCGTTCGGGCGCAGCGGCGTGGTGTCCGCCTCGATCCTCGGCCTCGGCCGGGCGCTCGGCGAGACGCTCGCGGTCACCATCGTGCTGTCCACCGTCTACGGGATCAGTTGGCACATCACCCAGTCCGGGGGTGTCACGTTCGCCATGAACATCGCGCTGAAGTACGGCGAGGCCGGCACCGTCGGCACCAACGCCCTGATCGCCTCCGGGCTGTGCCTGTTCATCATCACGCTGGCGGTCAACTTCTCCGCCCAGTTGATCATCCGTCGGCGGAAGGGGGCCTGAGGTGGCCGTCTCGGCCGAGCCGCGCACCGGCGTACCCACCCCGGGGCCGTCGCTGCGCGGCCGCACGCTGCCGACGTATGCGCTGCCCGGGTTCGCGGTCGCCGCCGTGCTGCTCACCCTGCTGCTGTGGGCGACCACCGGGTTCGCCGGCAGGGCCGGCTTCGTGGTCTTCGCGCTGCTGCTGTTCGTCGCGCTGCAGACCCTGGTGAGCTTCGGTGTCGAGGGTCGCCGGCAGGCCGTGAACCGGCTGTTCACCACGCTGGTGACGGTCGCGTTCCTCATCGCGCTGACCCCCCTGGTCCTGATCGTCTGGTACACGGTCAAGGAGGGCGCCGGCGCGATCTCGGACCACTTCCTGACCCACTCGATGTTCCGGGTCGACCCCAGCGAGCCGGGCGGCGGCATCTACCACGCGATCGTCGGCACGCTGATCCAGACCGCGCTGGCCACCGTCATCGCCGCGCCGCTGGGCGTGCTCGCCGCGATCTATCTGGTCGAGTACGGCGCCGGGCGCCGGTTCGCGCGCGCGGTCAGCTTCTTCGTGGACGTGATGACCGGCGTGCCGTCGATCGTCGCCGGCCTGTTCATCTACGCGTTCTGGATCCTGGCTCTCGGGTTCCAGAAGTCGGGGTTCGCCGGCTCCCTGGCGCTGCTGATCCTCATGCTGCCGGTGATCATCCGGTCCACCGAGGAGATGCTCAAGATCGTCCCGAACGACCTGCGCGAGGCGTCGTACGCGCTCGGGGTGCCGAAGTGGCGGACGATCCTGCGGGTCGTGCTGCCCACCGCCATCGGCGGGATCGTCACCGGCATCATGCTCGGTGTGGCTCGCATCATGGGCGAGACCGCGCCGCTGCTGCTGCTCGTGGGCATCAACCAGCGGATCGAGTTCAACCCGTTCGCCGGCACGGCCGAGCAGGTGCCGCAGGAGTCGCTGCCGACGTTCATCTTCGAGCAGTTCCAGCTGGCGGCCGGGAACACCGACAGCGAGCCGTTCCAGCGGGCCTGGGGCGCCGCCCTGGTCCTCATCGTCATCATCGGCCTGCTGAGCGCGGTCGCCCGACTGATCGCCCGGTTCGCCCGGGTGCGGGGATAGGAGAACCGGTGGCCAAGAGCATCGACGTCTCCGGCGTCGACATCTTCTACGGCACGTTCAAGGCCGTCGAGGACGTCTCGATGACGATCGAGCCGCGCAGCGTGACGGCGTTCATCGGCCCGTCCGGCTGCGGCAAGTCGACCGTGCTGCGCACGCTCAACCGGATGCACGAGGTGATCCCCGGCGCCCGGGTGGAGGGCAAGATCCTGCTGGACGGCGAGGACATCTACGGCTCGAACGTCGACCCGGTGAACGTCCGCCGGACGATCGGCATGGTCTTCCAGAAGCCGAACCCGTTCCCGACGATGTCGATCTACGACAATGTGATCGCCGGGCTCAAGCTGGCCGGACACACCCGGAGGACGAAGACCGACGAGGTGGTGGAGAAGTCGCTGCGCGCGGCGAACCTCTGGGAGGAGGTCAAGGACCGCCTCGGCAAGCCGGGCGCCGGGCTGTCCGGCGGGCAGCAGCAGCGGTTGTGCATCGCCAGGGCGATCGCGGTCGAGCCGCAGGTGCTGCTGATGGACGAGCCGTGCTCGGCGCTGGACCCGATCTCCACGCTGGCGATCGAGGACCTGATCAGCGACCTGAAGGACCGCTACACGATCGTCATCGTCACGCACAACATGCAGCAGGCGGCGCGGGTCTCCGACCGCACCGCGTTCTTCAACCTGAACGGTACCGGGCAGCCCGGTCGCCTCGTCGAGATGGACGACACGCAGAAGATCTTCTCGAACCCCTCCAACAAGAGGACCGAGGACTACATCACCGGCCGCTTCGGTTAGGGCGTGTCCCGGGGATCTCGGTGGATGCGGACGGCGTCCAGGCGGGCGACCCGGCGTCCGCCTACCCGCACCGGGCGTCGGCAGCGGTCACCGCGGGTGCGGAGGAGGCCGCCGGCTTCGGCGCGGCCGCCGGCTTGGCGGTGGCGGGATCGCCGACCTTCACGGTCTTCACCCCGGTGTAGTTGCTGCCGATGACCAGGTCGAGCGACGTGCTCGCGTCCGCCTGGAGCACGGCGCCGGGTACCGCCGCCGCCAGCGTGAGCGCCGCGTCCCGATTGTCGGGCGAGTATCGCACCGTCGTCGTCGCGGTCGCCGGAGCGTTGGTCGGCTCCACGGTGGTGAAGCCGGCGGTCTGCAGGTCTCCCGACACCTTGCGGCCGAGCCCGTTGACCCCGACCCCGTTCAGCACCCGGACCTGGACCTCCTGCGGCGCCACGGTCAGCACGTTCGGTTTCGGCGACCCGGCCGGCTTCGCCGCCTTCGGCGCCCGCGGCTTGTCGTTGATGACCGAGTCGTACAGCGCCCGGCCGGCGACGTCGTCGAGCAGCACCCGGCTGCCGCCCTGGCCCGGCGGCGGCGCCGGGAAGCCCGGCGGCGTGTACGCCGGGTTCGCGATCGGCGCGGTGAGGAAGCTGACCCGCTTCGGGTCGAGCCCGTGCAGCTGGGACGCCAGCTCCTTGAGGTCGCCGAACGAGGTGTCCCGGTCCAGCGTGAGCGACTTCGTCGCCGCGGACAGGAACTTCGTCAGCGCGACCGGGTTGACCAGCAGCTTGGTGCTGCTCGCCGCTCGCACCATCGAGCCGAGGAACCGCTGCTGGCGCTGGATGCGCCCCAGGTCCGACCCGTCGCCGATCCCATACCGGGCCCGCACGAACGCGAGCGCCTGCTCGCCCTTGAGCACCGACGTCCCGGCCGGCAGCCGCAGCCCGCTCTCGTCGTCCCGCAGCGGCGTCGTGCTGCAGATCGACACTCCGTTGAGCGCGTCGACCATCGTCTTGAAGCCGGTGAAGTCGACCTGCACGTAGTGGTTGATCTTGATCCCGGTGAGCTTCTGCACCGCGAGCACCGTGCAGGCCGGTCCGCCGATCGTGAACGCCTCGTTGAACTGCCCGTCGTGCGCCGCCTCGGTGCCGCCGCCGGTCTTGTGGCAGGCCGGCAGGCTGACCCAGGAGTCGCGCGGGAAGCTGATCAGCGTCGCCTTGTCGCGGTTGGGCGAGAGGTGGGCGAGGATCGTGGTGTCCGACCGGGCGCCGCTCACGGTGCCGTACTCGCCGTTCGTGCCGGCCCGCGTGTCCGAGCCGATCAGCAGGTAGTTCTCGGCACCGAGCTGCTTGCCGGCGTTGCGGATGGACTTGTCGCCGGGGGCGAGCGCGTCGACCCGGGTGATGTTCCCGGACAGCTTCTTGTACTGGTAGGCCCCGACCCCGCCGGCGGCGACCAGCACCGCGGCCAGCACCGCGCAGACCCAGCCCACCGTGCGGACCCAGCGGGGGCGCCGGTTCCGCCGCGGCCCGGCGGTGCGGCGGTGCCGGCCGGGGACGTCGTCGTCGTCCGGGTCGAGCGGCAGGTCCGGGTGGTGGCCGAGGTCGTGGGTGATCAGGCCGTATCGGTCGGGCGTCCGCTCCAGCACGCCGACCGAGCCGGCCGGCTCGAACCCGGCGGCCTCGGCTCCGTAGCCGGACCGGGACGGCGGGCCGAGCGCGTCGGCGATCCCGGGCCGGTACGGCTCCTCCGGGACGGATCCCCCGCCCGCCCGGGGAGATGCGGCGGCACCGCTGAGCCAGCCGGCGTACGCGGCCGTGTCGTCGAAGCGCGGGGGCTCCGGCCGGGCGGCGGGTGTCGGCGCGGCCCACGGCTGGGCGACCGGCGTGCGGCCGGCAAGCCCGTTCGGCGCAGCCCGGTCACCGGCCGGGAACGACGGCGGCAGCCCGTCCGATCGGTGCCGCCGACCGCTGCCGCCACCCAGCGGCGGTCGCGGCTCGTCGTGCCGGGACGCCGATCGCGGGGCCGGCACCGACCAGTCGTACCCGGACCCGGCCGGCCACGAGGGGTGATCGGGCTGGTGCACCGGTGCGGCAGGAACTCGAGGACTCGACGACGGAACGTGACGAGCCTCCGGAGATCGTGGGCTCGTTCCCGCAGCCGGTTCATCACGGAAAGTAGGCGCATCCGGAGCGGCATGCCGGCCGCCGTCCCGGGTAGGAGACCGCCGCCACGGGCCTGACTGCTCCGCCCACTGGGCCAGCAACGAGTCGAGGTCCTGATCTGTCCTGCCTCCGGTCCCCCAGCCGTGGCCGGCAGCGCCCTCGCGGTCATCCGACACGGACGCTTCGGCTCCCTGAAGTCGGTGAACAGGTCAGCCGGGGACGCATCTCACCCCCGACGGTGATCAACGGGGATGGTACGGAGGCCGCTGGCTCCACCGCCAATCCCCGAGGCACATTCACCCCGTACGGGTCAACGTGAACTGCGTCCTTCGGCGGAGCCGGTTCCTCCGGAAGAGTGGCAGTGTGTCGGCCGTCACCCGGCTCGGCAACGCGTCGGTCGCACTGTGCGACCGGCGGACAACCTCACTGCACGATCAGAAACGTTCACGCTACGTGGTTGTGCTGCGGAGAACGCGTAGTCGTTCCAACTTTGATTGACAAGTACCCGAACGGGCGTCACGCTCCGATTCGGCATCGCCCCTGGCCGCACCGCTGCTCGGCCGGGTCCGAGCAGCTGCGGGGAGACAGCAGGCGGCGAGGGGACGGCGGGTGGCACGTCGGGTGGCACGGCACAGCAGGTCCGGACGGCGGCTCGGGCGAGGATCGATCCTGATCGGGGCGCTGGTGCTGTCCGTCTGCGCGGCCACAGCCGGTGCGGTCCGGGTCTTCACCACCGACTCGACCGGCACCCCGACCGCCTGCACGGCACCGGCCGGCACGCTCACCGTCGCCGCCGCGCCGGCCGCCACGCCGTGGCTGACCCAGCTCGCCGCCGACTACACGAACCAGCACCGCACCGTGGCCGGCCGCTGCGTCCAGGTCACGGTCGAGACGCTCAGCCAGGACCAGGCCCAGCAGGCGCTGCGGCCGGTGCCGTTCCCGGGCGCGCCCACCCCACCGGACGTCTGGGTCCCGCAGTCGACGATGTCGGTCGCGCTGCTGCGGGCGAAGCCGGAGACGGCGAAGCTGCTCGCGGTGCCGACGCCGCCGATCGCCACCTCGCCCGCGGTGCTGGCCGCCCCGGCCGAGGCACTGCGACTGCTCGCCGGCCCGGACGGCAACCAGCCGCCGCTGGTGACGCTCTCCAGCCGGCTCGGCGACCCGCGCGGCTGGGGACAGCCCGGCTTCGACCACCCCGAGTGGGGCGCGATCACGGTGTCCACCACCGACCCCGGCACCACCCCGCTCGGGACCGGGATGTTGCTGGCGCTGGTCGGCGTGCAGACCCGGACGCCGACCCCGGAGGTCGGCGGGGCCGCGTTCCGGCAGCCGAACGTGCAGCAGGCGATGATCGGCCTCTCCCATGCCCTCCAGGCGACCGCGCAGAGCGGCGACGCGCTCATGGCCCGGGTGGCGAAGGCGAGCACGGTCGCCCAGGTGATCTCCTCGGTCGGCCTGGTCGCCGCCTACGAGCAGGACGTCTGGAAGTACGACCGGGACAGCCCGGCGATCGTGCTGTCGGCCGCGTACCCGGTCGACGGCCAGCTCGCCGCCGACTACCCCTACGTGGTGCCGAAGGGCAGCTGGATCGACGCCGCCGACCGGGCCGCCGCCGACGACTTCCGCGGCTGGCTGCTGTCGCCGCCGGTGCAGGGCCGGCTCGACCGGTGGGGGCTGCGCGGCGCCGACGGGGTGGCCGGCCCGGGGATCGCGGCCGGCCTGCGGGTCGACTCGACGCTGCCGCTGGCACCGGTGCCGCAGCAGGCGGTCGACGGTCCGACCGCGGCCCGCACCGCCTGGCGGCTGCTGACCCGGCGGATCTCGGTGCTGGGGCTGTTCGACGTGTCCGGCTCGATGGCCGACCCGGTGCCGGGCACGCGGCAGTCGAAACTCGACGTCGCCCGGGCGGCGACGCAGGCCGCCTTGGGCTTCTTCGACCCGGCCGACTCGATCGGGCTGTGGGAGTTCTCCCGGGAGCTCGACGGCGACCGGGACTACCGGGTGCTGGTCCCGCTCGGGCCGGCCGGGCAGCGGGTCGGGCCCTTCCCCAACCGGTTCGTCGCGTCGGTCGCCGCGTACCGGCAGATGGTGCCGCGCACCTCGACCGGGCTGTACGACAGCATCCTGGCCGCGTACCAGAGCGCGACCGCGGACTACCGGAAAGACGCGGTGAACACGGTCGTGGTGATCACCGACGGGAAGAACGAGGACCCCGGCAGCATCACGCTCGACCAGCTGCTGGCGAGGCTGCGCACGCTGCACGACCCGGCGAAGCCGGTGCACATCGTCACCCTGGCCTACGGCACCGGTGCAGATCAGGCCGCGCTGGCCAAGGTGGCGAAGGCGACCGACGGCCTGCAGTTCGCGTCGCCCGACCCGCGCTCGATCGGCACGGTGTTCGTCACCGCGGTGGCGGCGCTGACCGGCTGAGCCGAATCAGTCGTCGCTGCGCGGGTTGCCGGCGACGGCCTGTGCCTCGAGCACGGTCAGGGCCTCGTCCTCGGTGCGGGTGACGGTCGGCGGACCCTGCAGCGCGGCGCCGGTGGCGGTGACGTTCCAGGTCAGGCTGACCTGGAAGTGCCACTGCTGGCCGGGCTGGCCGCCGGAGGACCGGTTGAAGTTGATCAGGCAGTCGGTGCTGCCGCCGGCCGAGTAGGGCCGGCCGCCGTCGGCGCAGCCGGTCCGGACCGTGCTGCCGGCCGGGACGCCGGAGACGCCGACCTTGCCCGGCGTCGCGGTGACGGTCACCGAGTTGCCGCCGCCGGAGGCGGTCACCGAGACCGGCTGCCAGGCGGCCGGGTCGAACCACATCCAGGTGTCCAGCCGGACGAACGACCGGGCCGCCGGGTTGAAGTTCACCACCGGCATCCGCACGGTCTTGTCCATCGCGTCGCGGGCGAGCCCCATCAGGATCTCCGGCGGCACCGGCGGCTGCGGCGGCGCCTGGCCGGCCGGCACCCAGATCAGCGGATCGTTCTGGGCGCTCCACTGGTCGACGTACGTGAAGAAGTCCTGGATCGACCCGTCGAAGTTGCCGGAGTCGCACTCCCACGAATAGAAGTTGCCGTCGTCGTCCTTGTGCTGGTCGACGATCGGCGGGAACCAGTCGTCGTGGTTCTCGCCGACGTGGTGGGCCAGGCCGTAGTAGTACGGGTCCCTGGAGTCGGCGTACATCTCCGCGCCGCTGCGGCCCTTGCTGTACCAGCAGGGCGGCGGCACCCGGTTCGGCACCTCGACCACGGCGCCGTGCGAGGGATAGTTGCCGCCGTTGACCGAGATCGTGATGTACGAGACGCCGGCGTGCAGGTTGCCGCCGTCGTTGCCGGCCGAGCAGGAGACCACGTTCTGGCACGCTGCCGCCGGCGTCGCGGTGGCGACCGTGCCGACGGCTGCGACCAGCAGGGGGGCCAACAGCAGACCTGCTCTGCGACCGGTCACGCGGCGCATCGATCCCTCCCAGTCGGTGCTCCCGGGTGCGGGCACGCCGGGACCCCAGTCCAGCTTGCCGGGAATTAGTACACCTTGAGGCGGATTCGGTCCAGACGCGTCACCGTGGGCGGTCCGAATGATCACCCTGCGTGTAAGTCGAACGTTTTACCGCGGAAGCGTGCAATCCGCGCCGCTGCTCTTGACCTGCGAGACCTTCCAGGTCCCGCCGCTGTTCGTCAGCGTCACCGTGAACTGCGACTTCGTGCCGTTCGAGCCGGGCCGCTTGGTGCCGGCCTTGTCGTAGAGCCGGGTCAGCGTCTGGTCAAGGCAGGTGGTCGCGCTCGCCGTCGACGCGCCGACCGATCCGACCGTCACCGAGCCGTCGATCGGCCCGCGCTGGCTCAGCCCCTGCGCCTTCACGTCGGTGAACAGCGTCACGAGCTGGCCGGCCTGCGGGTCGACGGACAGCTGCGCGATCTCCGGGTCGGCCGGGTCTGGCTTCTCGGCCAGCCGCACCACCATCGACCAGTACGAGCGGGTGGTCTCCGCCACGGCGGCCTTGCTGCCGGCCTCGGCCGGCCCGAGCCAGCGGATCGGCGAGCGCCGGGTGCCCACGCTCGGCTGCGGCGAGGGCGCGGCCGAGGTGGGCGCGGCGGTGGTCGGAGCGGCCGCGGTGGTGGTGAGGCCGGGGCCGGACGGCAGCGCGGTCGGCTCGTCGCCGGACGAGGAGCAGGCCACGGCCGTGGCCGCGGTCAGCGTGGTCAGCACCACGGCCCGAGGGAGGAACCGGGACATGCGCGACACCTCACCCTGCCCGGGCGGGGCTGTCAACCGGCATCCCACCCGGCCTCCGCGCTGACGGCACCGCCCGCCGGAAAGGCCGGCGATCATGACCCGCTGTCCGCGCTGACGGCACCGTCCGGGCCGGAAAGGCCGGCGATCATGACGCACTGTCCGCGTTGACGGCACCGCCCCGGCCGGAAAGGCTGACGACCATGAGCGACAGCGCGCAGATCGGCGTCACCGGCCTGGCCGTGATGGGCAGCAACCTGGCCCGCAACTTCGCCCGGCACGGCCACGCGGT
>Ga0070693_100001492_pt1 | contig 10548 bp, 6 predicted proteins | sample KBSK1103metaG_FD_65472 | JGI IMG/M metagenome (GOLD analysis project Ga0070693, IMG submission 65472) | Corn, switchgrass and miscanthus rhizosphere microbial communities from Kellogg Biological Station, Michigan, USA - KBS K1-10-3 metaG | ecosystem: Host-associated > Plants > Roots >...
AAGAACATGCCGGCATTTCGGGAAGAGCCGATGATGCCGCCTGAAGACAACGTGCGCTCGTGGGCCACGGTCAGGTACTTGACTCTCTTGTCGCTGATCTATGGTTACAATATGATCGCCGCGCAGCTCTATATCGGCCTCAAGCCTTACCTGAAAGTCGACAACGAGATCAAACAGAAGGTGGCGGAAATCACCGCGGGCGTGGACTCTGCCGAGGCGCAGATTAACAAGATATTCGACTTCTGCCGGAACAATATCAAAAACACCAGCGACAAGAGTCTCGGCTTCACTGAAGATGACATCGAGAAACTGAAAGAGAACAAGAAACCTTCCGACACCCTCAAGCGAGGCGTCGGGCCTGGCATCGACATCAATCTTTTATTCGCGGCGCTGGTTAATGCCGCGGGTTTCGAAGCGCGAGTCACCCTCTTGCCGGATCGCGGCGAACGTCTGTTCGATCGCACCGCGTACGTTCGCGGCTCATTGCGTCCGTCGTATATCGCCGTCCGTTTTGGAGAGACGTGGAAGTTCTTCGATCCGGGCTTGCAGTACATCGCGCCGGGCATGTTGCGCTGGCAGGAAGAAGGTGTCGATGCACTGATTGTCGACGAGCATTCTGCTTGGGTCAGAACGCCGGTGACCGAAGCGCAGAAGTCAAAAGAGAAACGCACCGCGAAGTTGCAGCTCGATGAGAACGGCACACTCGAAGGCGATGTGACAGTCGAATACACCGGGCATCTCGCGGTTGAGCGCAAGGTGCTCAACGAGGACGATTCACCGGTCCAGCGTGAAGAGAATTTGAAAGAGATGGTGAAGAGCCGTTTGAGTTCGGCCGAGCTGACGAACATCGTTATTGAAGACGACGCTGATGCGAACAAGCCGTTCGTCTACAAGTATCACGTGCGCGTTCCTGATTATGCGCAGAAGACGGGCAAGCGGCTGTTTTTCCAGCCCGGCTTTTTTACCAAAGGCATCAGCGCGTTATTCAGTGCGGGCACGCGGCGCTATCCCATCTACTTTCATTTTCCGTGGTCTGAAGAAGACAAGATCACGATCACGCTCCCGAAGGGCTATGCGCTCGACAATGCGGATCGTCCCGCGCCCATCAACGCCGGCGCTACCTCACAGCACGAGATCAAGATGGGTATAACAAACGATCAGAGAACGCTTGTTTATGACCGCACTTTCTTCTTCGGCAGTTCCGATCTGCTGCTGTATCCGGTCGAGAAATACGACGTCATCAAGCAGCTTTTCGAGGAAGTGAACAAAGCCGACAACCACATGATCACGCTCAAGCAAGTGGCGTCGACGAATTGAGCGTCAGGGTTTCTGCGCGGAGATGACGAGCATCTGCGCGGGGAAGCTCATTTGATTGTCTGGAAAGAACTCGCGCACCTCTGCGATCACCTCTGCGCCCATCTGTTCTCTCTGCTCGTGCGGCAGCGTCGCCAGTTTTTCTCGTAGCGTGCCGGAAGTCGCCGAACGCAAACGCCAATACTCTTCGCGTGACATCGCCGCTTCCATGCGGAAGTTCAATTCCCTCTCACGCACGTTCGTCGCTCCTGCTTGCGCTAACAAACCGGCCAGCTTGCCTTGTTCGCTAAAGCGAAACGCGCCCGGCGCGTCAGGCTCCGCGGGCGGCATCGGCATGTGACGCGACATCACCTTGTTCACGCTCGACGTAAACGGGTTCCGCTCACTCGGTGCCCACACCACGAAACACAACGCGCCTTTCGGTTTGATGACCCGCAACATCTCGCGCAACGCGGCCAACGTATCCGGAAAGAACATCACGCCGAGTCGACTCACCGCCGCGTCGAACGACTCATCGGCAAACGGCAGCGCATCCGCGAGACACTGGCGAAAGCGAACGTTCGTCAGCCCACGGCGCTTCGCTTCTTCTTCCGCAGCCGCAACCATCGCAGGCGTTGCGTCCGTGCACATCACGGAACCGGTTGGTCCGACGTGCTCGGCGATAGTCAGCGACGGTTCGCCCGGACCACCAGCCACATCCAACACATGCTGTCCCGTGGAAATGCGCGCGTCTTCGATGATCGCCTCGGTCAATGGCGCAAATAGCGTGCGGATGGTGGCGCTGTGCTCGCGCCACGCCGCCGCGTTGTCGTTCCATTCGCGTAATGTGTCGTTCATATATGATCCATTCTACTCAAAACACGCGCGCAACCGGCGTAGACCTTCAGAGATCTTCGCAGTCGGAATCGCGCCGTAACCAAACAACAATCCTGCCCGCGCCGGATTGTTGAAATAAAACTTCTCCAGCCGTTGCGATTGCACGCCGCGTTCGACAGCACGTGCAAACACAGCGCTAATCTCTTCGATCGAAGCCGTGCGAGCAACCGCCGTGACGTGCAGTCCCGCGATCGACGGCACGATCGCCAGATGATCTGCGAAGTCACGCTTGAGAATGTTCGTGATTTGCGTATGCCGCTCGGCGTAAATGCGCCCGACCTTCCGCACGTGCCGCGCGAATCCGCCCTCGTCGATGAAACGTGCGACTACCGCCTGGACCACGGTCGGCGTGTGCCAGTCGCTGACGTATTTCGCTTTCTGCACGGCCGCCGTGCAGCAACTCGGTGTGATGAGAAAACCAAGCCGCAATGTCGGCAACAACGTCTTCGAAAACGAGCCGACGTAGACCACGCGCCCTGCTGTGTCCAGCGTCTGCAACGGTTCGAGTGGACGCTCTTCGAAGCGAAACTCACTGTCGTAGTCGTCTTCAATGATCGCGGCGTTGTTGCGCGCGGCCCAGTCTAACAGCGCCAGCCGGCGCGCTAACGACATCGTCACGCCGAGCGGATACTGGTGCGACGGGGTCACATAGACCAGTCGCGTGCCCGGCGCAATCGCCTCGACAACGATTCCCTCTTCATCAACCGGCACGCCTTGCACACGCGCGTCGAGTGAACTGAACAAGTAATGAGGCAGCGCGTAACCCGGATCCTCGATGGCCACGCTATCGCCCGGCGAGATCAAGACGCGCGCGATCAGATCGAGCGCTTGCTGTGCGCCGTTCGTGATGGTGACATCGTTGGCTGAAACGTGAACGCCGCGCGAAATGCCCACGTGACGCGCAATTGCTTCGCGCAAACCGCGATGTCCGCCTGACTCGCCGTAAACGCCCGCGGTCGCCATCTCTGCGCGCAGTTCGCGCATCAGCAGGCGACGCCACGTCTCGTGCGGAAACAACGACGCGTCGGGTAGACCAGTACGGAAGTCAAACTCCGCCGGCCTGCCAAACGCGCGCGAGAGATGAAGCGAATTCCAGAACGGACGCGGTTGCAACGCGCCATCACCCTGCGTGCTGCTCGACTCTTTCCGCGCCGGTGCGAGATGATTGCTGACAAACGTGCCCGCGCCGATGCGCGACGTGAGAAAACCCTCGCTTGCAAGCCGGTCGTAAGCAATAGTGATCGTCGTGCGCGAGACCTGCAACGAGCGCGCGAGATCGCGGCTCGCCGGCAGGCAGTCGCCGGGACGCAGACGCCCGTCAGTAATCGCGCGCCGTATCTGCCGATAGATCTCTCCACTCAGGTTCTTGCGGCCGACGAGGTTGATGTGAAGTTCCATTGGCGCGGCAAGTTTACGCTCACGAATTGGCTTGGTCAAAAAAGCGGAAATTGGATCTTGCACCAGTCCTCTTTCAGCGATAAGGTGCGCCGTCAAATGGACAGCAATCGCAAACGCTCGGCGTTGTTGGTGCTCGCCGGAGGCCTTGTCGCGGGCACCTTCGACATCACCTACGCGTGTGTGTACTGGGCCATCAAAATCGGTGCGCCGCCGACGCGGATATTTCAGTCTGTCGCGAGAGGACTGCTGGGATCGGCAAGCTTTCGCGGCGGCGCGGCGACGGCGGCGCTCGGTTTATTCCTCCACTACTTTATCGCGACGACGATGTCTTCCTTCTATTACTTTGTCGCGCGTAAGTGGGCGCCGCTGTACAAGTATCCGTTGCGCTGCGGGGCTGTTTACGGACTGGGGCTCTACCTCGTCATGACGTACGTGGTCGTTCCCCTCTCCGCCGCTGGTGGCGCCAGCGCCAGTTCGCAAGACAAGCTCTGGATCGCATTGAGTATCCTCGTCCACATGTTTCTCATCGGCGTGCCGATCGCATACTTCACACGGCGCGCAGTCACCTCCAGGTAAAACTGGAACAGCCTTTGCCGCGCTCACGGCAGCGAGGTTTTGCCTCGCTATTCCGGGGTCCCTGTCCTCTTTCGCCGCGGCATTTTGGTCACGCCGCACCGTTTAGCCGCATCCTGTCTCATCGCGGTCTTCGCATGTTCAAAAAATTTCCTACCTGGTCTGATCTAGCGGGCAACTCGCGTCTGGGCCAACGCCTGGCTGTGGGCTTCGGCCTGCTGATCGCCAGTTTGATTCTGCTCGGCGCACTCAGCCTGAACCAGTTGCGCAATCTTGATGCGGCGATCACGGAAATAGTCGATCAGGAGTGGGCCAAAGTAGAACTCTCACGCCTCGCACAGTCTTACTCAAACCATAACAATCGCATCACGATGATGGTGTTCCTGGTCGAGGACGAGCAGGAACGGCAGGCACTCATGGCGGAACGGGCGCGTTACAGCAAGGACGTCGACGAACTGATAGACCAGCTTGGCGCGCGCGCCCAAACTGCCGAGGAGCGAGTGCTACTCGATATCGTCATACAACGACGCGCCCTTTACGTTAAAAGCTATCAAGCCGCGCTACACAAACTCATCGACGAAAAGCAGCCGGAAGTCGCGAGAGAAATCATCATTCACGACGCGTTGCCGCGCATCGTCGACTACCATGACGCCTGGGACGCATATGTTAACTATCAAGGCAAGCGCATGGACCTCGCGCAGGAGCGCGAAGCCGCGGCTGCCGAAAAGATCCGCAGGACGAGTTTTCTCCTGATCGCTCTTGAAGTACTGCTAAGCGTCTTCATCGCGGTGTTCGTCATCCGCACGATCGGCCGCCACATTCAGACGCGAAAGCACTCGGAACTACTGTTGGTGCAAGCGCGCGCCGATCTCAAGCGCAAGGTGATCGAGCGGACCGCCGAGCTGACGCAAAGCAATGAAGCGTTGTTGCGCGAGCTGCGGCAACGCGAGGAAGCCGAAAGCCGCCGTCAGGTACTCTTCGATATCACGCAGGGTGTTAACACTACTTCGAACCTCGACGAACTCCTGCACTTCATACAAAAAGCGATTGGTAAGGTGCTCTACGCGGAAAACTTTTTCGTAGCGTTGCACAATCCCGCGACCGGACTGCTGACGATGCAGATCTTCATCGATCAGTACGACGACGCGCCGCCGCCGATGCAACCGGGACGAAGCCGTACGGCTTACGTGCTGCGCACGGGCCGTCCCACGCTGTTCACGTCTGAGTCATTCGCCGAACTGTTTGCCGTTGGCGAAGTCGAATCGATCGGCACCCCACCGGCTTCGTGGCTGGGTGTGCCACTGGAGACTCCGTCCGGCGTTATCGGCGTGCTCGCGGTCCAGCATTACGATGACATAAATGCCTATTCGGAAAACGACGTCGCGTTTCTGCATTCGGTCGGTGGTCACGTTGCTTTAGCAATCGAACGCCGTTGTGCGGAAGTTGCGCAGCGCGAGAGTGAAGAACGTTATCGCGATCTGGTTGAGAACGCTCACGACCTCGTTTACTCACACGATCTCGACGGCAATTACACCTCCGTCAACAACGCTTGCGAGCGCGTCAGCGGCTACACGCGCGAAGAATGTCTCAACCTGAACCTGACCCAGGTGGTCGCGCCTGAGGATCTGGCGCGCGTGAGATGGGCGTTGGGCACAAAGAGCATGGGCAAGGCCTCCTCTGCTTACGAGCTGAACATCATCGCCAAGGACGGCCGCAAGGTAACGCTCGAAGTTCACTCACGGCTGATGCAGCGAGACGGTATTCCCTACGCGATCCACGGCATCGCGCGCGACATCACGTTGCGCAAGCGCGCTGAAATGGAGCGGCAGGCGATAGCCGACGTGGTGCGCGGCATCATCTCGACCAACACCCTCGACGAGCTGCTGGAGATCGCGCGCCAATCGTTGGGAACGCTGTTGCACGCCGAGAACTGCTACGTCGCGTTGCACGATCCCGAAACCGACTTGATGCACTTCGACTACTGGTTCGACAAGGTAAATCCCGCACCACCGCCCGCGCCGGCAACGAAGTGCTTCAGCGGTTACGTACTCCGCACCAGTCAACCGCTGCTGTTAACCAAAGAGATCGAGCGCGAACTCTCCGCCCGCGACGACTTCGAACGAGTCACCGGTAACACGCCTTCGTGGCTCGCGGTGCCGTTGCGCACGCAATCAAGACCGATCGGCGTGCTCGTCGTCCAGCACCACGAACAAGCCGGCGTCTACGACGAGCGCGACATGGAATTTCTCGTAGCCATGGGCGATCAGATCGCGCTGGCGATCGAGCGCAAGCGCTTTGAGTGGGAGCTCGAAAGAGCACGCAACGAGGCGATGGAGTCGGCGCGTTTGAAGTCGGAGTTTCTCGCGAACATGAGTCACGAGATCCGCACGCCGATGAACGGCGTGATCGGTATGACGGGACTTTTGCTCGACACCGAGCTCTCCGAAGAGCAACGCGAGATCGCGGAAACGATTCGTTCGAGCGGCGACAGTTTGTTGACCATCATCAACGACATTCTCGATTTCTCGAAAATCGAAGCCGGCAAACTTAATTTCGAAACTCTCGACTTTGTTTTGACGAACGCGGTCGAAGACACGGTCGACTTGCTCGCCGAAAAGGCACACCACAAGAAGATCGAGCTCGCTTCGTTGATCGATAACGACGTGCCGCGTTTGTTGCGTGGCGATCCCGGCCGGTTGCGGCAAGTCATCACAAACCTGCTCGGCAACGCGATCAAGTTCACCGAAAAGGGTGAAGTGATCCTGCGTGCCCGGACCGAAACTGAGACCGAAACAGAGGTGGTCATTCGCTTCGAAATTTCCGACACCGGAATCGGTATCGACGAAGCAGCACAACGCTATCTCTTCCAGGCGTTCATTCAAGCCGACGGTTCGACCACGCGCAAGTACGGCGGCACCGGGCTTGGTCTGGCAATCTCCAGGCAACTGGTCCAGTTGATGAACGGGGAGATCGGCGTCGAGAGTATCGTTGGAGAAGGATCGACGTTCTGGTTTACGGCACGTTTTGAGAAGCAATCGCGCAGCGCGAGAGTCGCGGAGCCGGCGCTGAATCTGAACAACCTGCGCGTGCTGGCGGCTGACGACAACGCGACCAATCGCCAGATTCTGAAGCACCAGCTCGAGTCGTGGGGAATGATCTACACGGAAGCGAGCTCCGGCTACGAAGCGCTCGAGCTGCTCCGGGCCGCGGTGCAACGCAATGAGCCGTTCAACCTCGCCGTCCTCGATCTAATGATGCCGGCCATGGATGGTTTTGAGCTCGCCCGACACATCAAAAACGATCCGGCGCTTGCGGGAACGGACCTTGTGATGTTGACGTCGTTTGGCGAACGCGGCGACACCGCAACAGCGCAAGAGATCGGGATCGCGGCATATCTGACAAAACCGGTACGCCAGGCGCAACTGTTCAACTGTCTCGCGAAGGTCGTCGGCGCCAGCGTGGTGGACCATGAAGTCAACTGCGTGCCGCCGCCGCAGCCAGTTCGGAAAGAGGTGACGGCGCAAGCGGTGTCGGGCAAACGTCTGCTGCTGGCCGAAGATAATATCGTCAATCAGAAAGTCGCGTTGCGGCAGTTGCAGAAGCTGGGCTATCGCGCAGACGCGGTCGCCGATGGACGCGAAGCGGTAGAGGCGCTCGGACGGATTCCTTACGATCTCGTGTTGATGGATTGCCAGATGCCCGAGATGGACGGCTATGAAGCGACGGCTCTGATTCGCCGCCGGGAAGGCGCGACGAAGCACACGTGGATCGTTGCAATGACGGCAAACGCGCTTGAAGGTGATCGCGAGAAATGCCTCGCGGCGGGAATGGACGATTACATTTCGAAACCGGTGAAGGTCGAAGAACTGAGCGCGGTGTTGAGTAGCCTGCTGGTCGAAGCGGATCCGGTGCTGCCCGGAATCTTTTCACGCGTCGGCACCGTCTTGTAGAGTATGACGGTGCCGTTCGAGCAAGCTCCGCCAACTCTCGGAAATCAGTATGAAGACGATCGCGTGTTGCGGTCTTATCTCGCGCGCGTGTGTCCGCTGGAGATGCTGCGCGAGATCGAGCCGTCGCTGTCTGAGTTGGGCCGTCTCGCCGGCGGCGAGCTCTATCAGTTGCAACTCGCAGATCGGCTAAATGAGCCACGGCTGACGCAGTGGGACGCGTGGGGCAATCGCATCGATCGGATCGAGTTGACTGCGGTGTGGCGACGGGCCGAACTCATCGCGGTCGAGTATGGCGTAGTCGCCACCGCTTACGAACGCAAACACGGCGCACTGTCGCGCGTTCATCAGTGTGCGTTAGCTTATCTGTTCACGCCATCGACCGACATCTACAGTTGTCCGCTCGCGATGACCGACGGCGCTGCCCGCACGTTGCTCGCTTCGGGAAATCAGCAATTGATCGAGCGAGCGGTCCCGCATTTGATCACTCGTGAGCCGTCGGAGTTTTGGACCGCAGGACAGTGGATGACCGAGCTGACTGGCGGTTCGGATGTTGGTTTGTCGGAAACGGTCGCAAAGCCGGGCGCAGATGCAAGAGAGTTTCGGTTGTATGGCCGCAAGTGGTTTACGTCCGCGATCAATTCGCAGATCGCGCTTACGCTCGCGCGGCCCGAAGGCAATTCGCCCGGCGGCCGTGGTCTCGCGCTTTTCTATCTCGAGACGCGGGACGAGCAAGGCCGTCCGCGCAACATTGAGATCAATCGGCTCAAAGACAAGCTCGGCACGCGCAAGGTGCCAACCGCCGAGTTAACTCTAAACGGCACGCCCGCGCAGTTGGTCTCAGGAACTACTGACGGCGTGCGCAACATCGCGCCGTTGCTCAACATCACGCGTCTCTGGAACGGCATCAGCGCGGTCGCGCTCATGCGTCGCGGGCTCGCGCTCGCGTTTGACTACGCTGGCAAGCGCGTGGCGTTCGGTTCGACGCTCGCGGAAAAAGCGTTGCACATGGATACGTTGCAGGGACTTCAGGCCGAGTTTGAAGCAGCGTTTCACCTGGCGTTCTACGTGGCGGAGTTAACGGGCCGGAGCGAGGCGGGTCAGATCGACGAACAGGATGCGTGGCTCTTGCGGCTGTTGACGCCGGTGATGAAGTTGACGACGGCGAAGCAAGCAGTGAGTGTCGCGAGTGAAGTCCTGGAGTCGTTCGGCGGCGCCGGGTATGTAGAAGACACGGGCTTGCCGATGCTGCTGCGAGACGCTCAGGTGTTGCCGATTTGGGAAGGAACTACAAACGTGCTCGCGCTCGATACGTTGCGCGCGCTTGGTCACGCGGAATCGCTCGAGCCGTTAAGGTCGCTGGCGACGCGGTTGCTTGAAACTGTTCACGATTCACAGCTCATCGACCTTGGTCGTATCGCTCTGTCGTCGCTCGATCACGCTGAAACCTGGCTCAAGCAAGCACAAGCAACGAGCCGTCCCCACCTCGAAGCCGGCGCGCGCCGTTTCGCGCTGACGCTGGGCCGCACCATCGAACTTGCTCTACTGATCAGACACTCACAATGGTCACAGGATCAGCACGAAGACTTGCAAAGCTTCCTCGCGACTGCGCGCTTCGCCAAGTCTGGAGTGGATTTAGTAACTGACTAGGAGCGCGGTGTCTTGCGGCGTTCGACCTTGTGCTGGTAGCGCTCAATCTCGTTAGCTTCGTAAACCGCCGTGTGCTGGCATTGAATGCAGCGCCACTTGTAGCTACGCAACAGCGCCGACCGCCCGTGAGAAGGATCGCGGTGGAGCGGCTGCCTTATGCCGCAGCTCTTGCACGTGATCACCAGGTACCACGCGTAGGGTTCGCACACTGATAACAGCATGGGGGCAAACTGGCCGAATCTTGTTCAGGGAAACGAAGGGCCAGAGTAACAGGCTTTTAGAGGATTTAGAGGCGCGTGTCAACACGCAACCGTACATAAGCGTGTAATACGAGCCTCAAGCCAGGATCGCTCAGCGGTAGGGTAATGATATAGTTTGCACTCTCGTGCATTCCAAACCACTGGGACTTTCTGCAAATGAATAAAACTCGCCGGCTCGCCGTCCTGGGCATCGCTCTGCTCAGCGTACTAATCCCTGCTTCAAATCTCAGCGCCCAACAAGTGGACCCGAATGTCTACTCGGGTTTGCGGTGGCGCATGATTGGCCCGTTTCGGGGCGGACGCGTCAACGCCGTCAGCGGTGTCGTGGGCCAACCAGATACGTTTTATTTTGGCTCGGTGGGCGGCGGCGTGTGGAAGTCGTCGAACGCGGGCCGCACGTGGACGCCCATCTTCGACGCGACTAACGTCGCTTCAATCGGCGCGATCGCCGTTGCGCCGTCAGACGCGAACGTGGTCTACGTTGGCACCGGCGAGCCGGACATGCGCGATTCGATCGCTTACGGCAACGG
>Ga0070693_100001494_pt1 | contig 10540 bp, 7 predicted proteins | sample KBSK1103metaG_FD_65472 | JGI IMG/M metagenome (GOLD analysis project Ga0070693, IMG submission 65472) | Corn, switchgrass and miscanthus rhizosphere microbial communities from Kellogg Biological Station, Michigan, USA - KBS K1-10-3 metaG | ecosystem: Host-associated > Plants > Roots >...
CTGTTTGGTCCAATTGTCGTTGCAGGCTCGCCTCTATCCTACTGGGCTGGGGTGCGTGGAGAGAACCCCATGCGCTACACCGGCGGGTTGCTCGGCGGCAGCTGGTTGACCGCTATGATGGGTGATCTTGGAAATGGTAAATTCGACGGCGCATGGCTGGTTAGCAACTTCGAAAATCTCAACCCCACCAACACCTATTGGACTAAGTCCTACAATCTTTATTCCAAGATCGATACCGAAACGCCGCGCTATCTCGAATTCGAGGAGTGGTGGGGCGCCCATGTGATGCTCAATGCCGCGGAGATGCAAGCGATTGCCGACCAACTATTCGTTGGCAACAAGCTCGCAACAGCCGAGATCGTTTCGTCCGATGGCACGACCATAGACTTGCGCAACATTCGGACACCCATTGTGGTTTTCTGTTCGCAGGCCGACAACATTACCCCGCCCCCTCAGGCGCTGGACTGGATTCTTGATCTTTATGAAAGTGTAGATGACATCCGCACGCATGGACAAACAATCATCTATGCCGTTCACCCTTCGGCGGGCCATCTCGGCATCTTCGTTTCCGGCTCGGTTGCCAAAAAAGAGCACGATGAGTTTGCAAGCAACATCGACTTAATCGACGTGCTTCCGCCAGGGCTTTACGAGGCCGTGATGACACCCAAGCAGTCCAGCGATCAAGCCGCCGACCTCGTGACAGGCGATTACCTCGTTCGCTTCGAGGCGCGCACACTCGACGATATCCGGGCTCTAGGCGGCAATAGCGAAGAAGATGAGCGGCGTTTTGCCACTGCGGCACGCGTTTCGGAAATCAATCTCGGCCTTTACCGCACGTTTGCCGAGCCCTGGATTCGGTTGTGGGCCGGTGAGGGAGTTGCCGAATGGATGAGGCGGATGCATCCACTACGCTTGCAGTCTGACGTGTTTTCTCGCGCCAATCCCTTCATGAGCTATGTGCGACATGCCGCTGACAGGGTGCGAGAGCATCGTAAGCCAGTTACACCAAACAATGTGTTCTGGCAGGCGCAGCAATGGACCTCGGATTGGATCGAGACCTCATTGAACATTTACCGTGACACACGCGATCAGTGGTTTGAGACTCTGTTCCATAGCGTCTACGGTTCCACCGCGCTTCAAGCGCTTGTTGGGCTTAAGGGATCCGATCAAACTCCCCGTCGTTGCCCTGGTACCGACTCTACCTACAGGGCCTTCGTTGCTCAGAAAGTCGAGGATTTAAGAAATAGGACAAGCGAAGGTGGACCCCGCGAGGCTGCGATTAGAGCCGCGCTTTATATCCGCATGGCCGAAGGAGTAGCAGACGAGCGCGGGTTCCGATTGCTCCAGCGTTTGCGGGAGGAGGCTGGCTCGGGGCTCAGCTTGGCAGATTTCAAGAAGGTTGTACGAGATCAGTTCTTCACCTTGATGCTCGATGAACGTCGTGCTGTAGAGGCGATTCCACACATGCTGGCGAAGGATCCCGAGCTCGCAAAACGAATGACCTCAGTGCTGGGACGTCTAATTGAGGTCGTCGGAGTCGAAAGCACGACAGCGAAAGCGCGGCTGCGCGAGGTAGAGAAGCTTTTGAGCGAAAGGCCGAGTTCAACTCACGATCTGAAGGCGGCGCGCGCAGCTCGGAACGCTAGCGGACAGTCCCAGCCTATTCCGCGTCGAAGAGCCAGCGGGAATGTAGACTAACGCAATCGGTGTACCGCAGTTTGCGGGCACGAGTGCAGGAGTGAATCATGACTCAGATCACGCCCTCGCGGCAGCACGAGAAATATAATCGCTTAATTGCAGCCGCTAAGAATGTTCCGCCCCTCGCCACTGCCGTTGCGCATCCTTGTGATGAGACTTCGCTCAGAGGAGCGTTGGAGGCGGCCGAGGCGGGCTTAATCAGCCCAATTCTGGTCGGCCCCAAGAACAAAATCGAGGGAGTCGCGCAAACCTCATCACTCGATCTTGCCGAGGCTGAAATCGTTGATGCGCCGCATAGTCATGCGGCCGCTGAGAAGGCGGTTGAGCTCGTGCGCACCGGCAAAGCCGAGCTGCTCATGAAAGGTAGTCTTCACACCGATGAATTGCTGGCCGAAGTCGTAAAACGAGAAACAGGAATTCGGACTGGGCGTCGTATCAGCCACGTCTTCGTCATGGATGTGCCAGGCCATTCGCACACCTTGTTCATCACCGACGCTGCGGTGAACATAGCACCCGACCTGGACGCGAAGCGCGACATAATTCAGAATGCAATCGACCTGTTCGCCGGACTCGGACTCGGCGTGCCGAAGGTCGCCATTCTTTCTGCAGTCGAAACTGTAACGACAAGCATTCCGTCGACCATCGAGGCGGCGGCGCTCTGTAAGATGAGCGACCGCGGTCAAATCACCGGCGGTGAGCTTGATGGGCCGCTCGCCTTCGACAACGCGATCAGTCCCGAGGCAGCGCGCATCAAGGGCATCAAATCGCCAGTCGCCGGACAAGCCCAAATCCTCGTTGTACCCGACCTCGAAGCGGGCAATATGCTGGCAAAGAATCTGAGTTTTCTTTCACGCGCCGATGCCGCCGGTATCGTGCTCGGCGCGCGAGTTCCGATCATACTGACCTCGCGCGCCGACAATGTCATGACACGCATGGCTTCCTGCGCCGTGGCAACGCTTTTTCGTCAAAGCCAAATTGCGAAACAGCCAATCCAGGCCTGAGCCGTGACCGAAACCATCCTGGTCATCAACGCTGGCAGTTCCAGCATAAAGTTTCAGCTCTTTTTAGTGGCTGCACAGAATGAGGTGCGACGGGCGTTGAGGGGTCAGATCGAAGGAATTGGCGTTCGACCCCGGCTGATTGCTAAAAACACCGAAGGAGAAGCGCCCATTGAGGAGGAGTGGCCGGTGTCGGAGGTGGCTACCGTGCCCCAAGCTCTCGATAAGCTCGTGGCATTTCTTCGCGAGCGGCTAGGAACCCTGCCTGTCGCAATCGGTCATCGCGTAGTGCATGGAGGCCCAGACTATAGCGACCCAACGGTGATCGATGATGGCGTGATTGAGCGGCTCGAGAAATTTACGCCGCTTGCCCCGCTTCACCAGCCCAATAATCTGGCACCGATCCGTGCAGTCAGAGCGCGGCAGCAGCAATTGCTGCAGGTCGCCTGTTTCGACACGGCCTTTCATCGAAATCATCCTGAGATTGCCGACCGCTATGCGCTTCCTGAGCAATTCTATGCGGAGGGAGTCCGCCGCTATGGCTTCCATGGTCTCTCCTACGAATATATCGCGGGGAGGCTCCCCGAGATTGCGCCAGAGATCGCTCGCGGGCGGGTCATTGTCGCTCATCTCGGCAGCGGCGCCTCTATGTGCGCCTTGTCTGCCGGCAAGAGCGTGGAGAGCACGTTGGGCTTTACGGCGCTTGACGGTTTGCCGATGGGAACGCGGCCGGGCCAGCTCGATCCGGGCATTATGCTTTATCTCATGAGCGAGAAGCGGATGAGCGCAAAGGAGATTGAGCGCCTCCTCTATCACGAGTCCGGTCTCAAGGGTCTCTCGGGGATCAGCAACGACGTGCGTGACTTACTCGCGAGCCCAGACCCGCGCGCTAAACTTGCGCTGGACCATTTCGTTTATCGCATTTCACTTTTTGCGGGGATGCTTGCAGGGGCAATGGGCGGTATCGACGGCATGGTGTTTACCGCGGGTATTGGAGAAAACGCGTCTGCCATCCGCGAAGCGGTGGCGAAACGCCTAGCGTGGCTTGGCCTCGATCTTGATCTCAAGGCTAATGCCGATGGCGAAGCGCGCATCTCGCGCGAAGGATCGCGCGTCGCCTGCTACGTCATTCCCACCGACGAGGAGCTTATGATTGCCCGCCAAACGCTCTCCGTCCTGCAAGCGCAGCGCGCAAACGCCGCCTGAGGAGAGGCATGAATGATCGATCTTTCAAGCTTGCCGCTGCTGAAGGGCCAAAAGGCGCTTGTCACCGGCATCGCCAACGATCAGTCCATCGCTTGGGGGTGCGCCAAGGCCTTTCGCACATTCGGCGCAGACCTTGCAATCACTTATCTAAACGAAAAGGCCAAGCCTTACGTCGAGCCTCTAGCCAAAGAGGTCGAGGCCTCAATTTTCATGCCATTAAACCTCCAGGTCGAGGGCCAGCTGGAGGCAGTCTTTGACGCTATCAAAGGCAAGTGGGGCAAGCTCGACATTTGTCTCCACTCGATTGCGTTCGCTCCGAAAGATGACCTGCAGGGACGTGTGGTCGACTGCTCTAAAGCGGGTTTTTTGACCGCCATGGAGATTTCCTGCTGGTCGTTTATCCGCATGGCGAAGCTTGCGGAGCCGCTCATGAAGGACGGCGGCACTCTCTCCACGATGACCTATTATGGATCGCAAATGGTGGTCGAAAACTACAATATGATGGGGCCGGTCAAGGCTGCGCTCGAATCGGCGACACGCTATCTGGCTGCCGAGCTTGGCCCTAAGAGGATAAGGGTGCATGCCATCTCGCCCGGCCCACTCAAGACGAGGGCGGCATCGGGTATCACCGATTTCGACGAGCTTATTCAGAAGGCGCAATCAAAAGCTCCGGCGCGTAGTCTGGTGTCGATCGACGACGTCGGCGTAGCCGTCGCATTTCTCTCCATGAATGGAGCAAAGCTTATCACCGGCGAGACGCTCTATATCGATGGCGGCTATCACATCATCGACTGAGCATCGACCGGTGATTGATCCCAGCACCTACCTCGCCAAGGAGACTCTCAAGGATGGCACTGAGGTTACTATTCGCGCCATTCAGCCAGAGGACAGTACCGGCGTCTTAGAGAGCTTCGAGAAGCTCGATCGCGACGCGATTTATCGACGCTTCTTCAGCCTGAAAAAGGAGCTGAGCGACGCCGAGGTCAAACAGCTGACCGACGTCGATTTTAGCCAGGTCGTTGCTCTCGTAGTCACCACCAAGACAGGTAAAGGTGAGACGCTTATTGCTGGCGGCCGCTATGCTGTTGAAAACCCTGAGACTTCCCAAGCTGCTGAGCTGGCCTTTCTTACCGACGAAGCTTATCGAGGGCGCGGCATCGCAGGCCTACTTCTAAGGCATCTAATCCGGCTCGCGCAGAAAGCAGGGATCTCGCGGCTCGAGGCGGATGTTCTTGCTGATAATCACCCAATGCTTGCGGTGTTCCGGCGGAGCGGTTTACCCGTGAGGCAGCAGCGTGAGGGAAGCGTGATTCACCTTACCCTCGATTTACAACTCGATCGTTCCTGACGAATTCGGCTGTTTCAGTGCGTCGTCTCCTATGATCTCATACATCGCGACTCTTATTTGGCTGTGATGGCGCGCTCAATTTGCCTCACCTTTTGAAGGGATAAATACCCCAGGTGTAGAGGCCGTAAAGCATCAAAAAAAAGACAATCACTATTAGCCATATATGCGTGAGGCGTCCCTCCTCTGCGCGTTTCTCCCGCTGGTTTATCATCGTAAAGCAGCAGACGGGCACGACCGTCAGGACATTAGCGACGAGAGGCGGAGCTATGATTCCGCTTGATCCGTAACTGTTGAGATCTCGCGTACGATCACGGCGTGCTCGATTCTGTCGGTGCCGCTGATGAATCAGACACGTAATGAATCGGTTCTTTGGTAACGGCTTCAGCTGTATCAGGGCCGCGCTTCTGGCTTTCTCGCCACAGCGTACCAGCAATCATCAGCGGATCTATCTTCCGCTCCTGCCACCACTCTCGTTCCTTTGTCGTGTTGTGCAGCTGGTGGTGATGTGTAGCGCAAAGTGGGACCGCGAACTCGTCGCTGACCTTGATACCCAATCCTCGTCGTTGCGCATATTTCACATGGTGGGCGTGAGAGGGTGACCGTCCGCAGATGACGCAAGGTTGGCTCGCGACATAGCGGAGATGCTCCTTGCAGCGAATTCGCTTCGCTTCGCTGATTGCGAGGGTGCTCTTGTCGATTATTCGCCGCGCAACGGGATCATCAGATCTCGCTACGCTCTCTTTCTGGGAGGCTTGAGATGCGCCGGCCTGCTTCACAAGGCCGACAGCGCACAACCGAAGATGCGCCACCAGTTTGGTAACAATCCCTGACTCTTCTTTCGAATATCGCTGCAACGTGCGGAGGGTGTCGACGTTCTGTTCCCAGAGGTCGTACAAGAGTTCAATGTCCTTAGCCTCGGTCATTGCTTGACGTAGCAACCAGAGACCTAAGTCACTGGTATTTAGCCGACAAAAGACAATAATTGGCCGAGAGGGTGTCCGCCAGCCACCTAAAAAATCCTTTGAGCTTCAGTACTTACGTTTTTCAGGCAGGAAAGACCCACACCCGAACGCACACCAAAATCGCGGATTTAGGCGGACAGCTGCAAACAGTCGAAAATGAATGTGGCGCGGAAAGCAGTGTGCACCGCAGTTGAGCTTTGCCATTAAATTGCCGCCGTTAACCCTGGGAGTGCACTGGCCTCGATCGCCCATTTATCGCCGTGAAATTCGGAGCCCGTCTAAAAGCACATATCAGGCGTGAATGCTTGCCGGAGGGCTAGTCCAGCATGGACATTACCGCTCCAAAGAGGGTGCAGAGAGCTCGGCGCAGCCGTTTCGTGCGCTTCCTTGGCTTTATCTCTGCCTTATGTCTGGTTGTGTGTCTGGCGGTGGCAAGTGCCGCAGGCTTCATTCTGTGGAAAGCTTCAAAAGACCTGCCCGACTACGAGGTACTCGCCAAATATGAGCCAGCTGTAACGACACGTGTTTATGCCAACGACGGCAACCTGATCGCCGAATTTGCACGAGAGAGGAGGATCTACGTTCCTATTACTGCAATTCCTAATCGGGTCATCCAAGCATTCATTTCGGCAGAGGATAAGACCTTTTACCAGCATGGTGGTCTCGACCTACAGGGCATCCTGCGCGCTGCGATTACAAATCTGACTGGGCATGGTGACCACAAAATGGGTGCTTCCACCATCACCCAACAGGTTGCCAAGAACTTTTTGCTTTCGAGTGAGCAGACCTTCGACCGCAAATTGCGAGAGTTGCTCCTGTCGGTGCGCATCGAGCGAGCCTACACTAAGGATCACATTCTCGAGCTTTATCTCAATGAGATTTACCTCGGAGGTGGTGCATACGGCGTGGCGGCTGCTGCCCAAACTTATTGGGGCAAATCTCTGCCTGAACTTTCGATCGCCGACTGCGCTTATCTAGCTGCGCTTCCAAAAGCTCCTTCAAGCTACAGCCCCTTCAAAGCGCCTGAGCGAGCGATTGCGCGACGCAATTGGGTCATCGACCGCATGGTCGAAAATGGCTATGTGACGCGAGATGAGGGCGAAAAGGCCAAGGCACAATCGCTTGGCGTGACAAAGCTGCAGACCGGCCCGAAGATCCAGGCATCGGAGTTCTTCGCCGAGGAAGCTCGACGTAACATTCTAGACCTCTTTGGTGAGGACAAACTCTACGGCGGCGGCCTATCTGTGCACGCTACCTTGGATCCGAGCCTTCAGCACATTGCCCGAAAGGTCTATGTCGATGGCTTGGTAGCATATGATCACCGTCACGGATGGCGCGGCGTCGTCAAGAACATTGGCGTCAACCCTGACTGGGCCAAGACGCTTGCTGCCTTAGACGTTTGGCCAGACATTGAGCCTTGGCGCCTTGCTGTGGTGCTAGAGGTTACAAGAGACAAGGCGGTTATAGGCCTGCGAGCTCAGCGCAGGGAAACCGGAGGTCTTGATAAGGCCGAGCAGGGCGAGATCCCGTTCAGCGAAATGCAGTGGGCGCGCCCTAAGCTTAAGATCGGTATGGGTGCTTCCCCTCATTCGGCCACTGAAGTGCTTAAGCCCGGCGATGTGATCTATGTGTCTCCCCGAGAACCGAGGGACGACCAGGACAACGCCGATGGACAATGGTCGCTCCAGCAGATCCCCGCAGTAAGCGGCGCACTCGTCGCAATGGACCCTCACACTGGCCGCGTACTTGCGCTCGTGGGGGGCTTTAGCTTCGGACAAAGTCAGTTCGACCGGGCGGTTCAAGCACAGCGCCAGCCAGGGTCGTCATTCAAGCCCATTATTTACACGACCGCGATCGATAATGGCTATACGCCGGCGAGTATTGTGGTGGATGGTCCGATAGTAATCAGTAGAGGACCAGGCCTGCCTCCCTGGGTGCCAAAAAACTACGAGGCTGGTGAGGCGGCCGGTCCTTCAACGCTACGTTTCGGGATCGAGCATTCGCGCAATCTTATGACAGTGCGGCTCTCCAAAGACATGGGCATGCCGATCATTTGCGCGTATGCACGGAGGTTCGGCGTCTATGACAATCTCATGCCAATTTACCCCATGGCCTTAGGCGCCGGAGAAACTACGCTACTGAAGATGGTGAATGCTTACGGAATCATCGCAAACGGGGGCAAGGAGGTAAAGGCTACGCTGATCGACTATGTAGAGGATCGCTATGGTCGTCCCATTTGGCGTCATGATCCGCGTAATTGCGATCAGTGTTCGGCGCAGGAATGGAAGGGAGAGGATGAACCAGTAATTGTCGATGATCGCAAGCAGATCATCGACCCGATAACGTCTTATCAGATGGTTCACATTATGGAAGGTGTCATTGAGCGTGGCACAGCTCAGAAGCTGAAAGTGCTGCAAAGGCCAATTGCCGGAAAGACTGGCACTACCAACAACGAGAAGGACGCGTGGTTCATCGGGTTTACGCCGGATTTGGTGGTTGGCGTTTATACGGGTTTTGATGACCCGGCGCCACTCGGTCATGGTGAGACAGGGGGGAATGTCTCAGCGCCGGTGGTGCGTGACTTCTTCAAGCTTGCCTTGGCTGATCAGCCCGCCGTTCAGTTCCGCGTCCCTCCAGGCATCAAGCTTGTCCGGGTGAACCTAAAGACCGGTCTGCCTGCTGGCCCAAATGATCCCACCGCGATCATGGAGGCTTTCAAACCTAATGAAGGTCCACTGGCGCAGACATCCGGGGGCGATCAGGAACCGGCTGCTGTCGGTAATGAGAGTCAATCTGCTGGTGATACGACACAATCTCCTGCCGATGCTACGCAAGCACGACCGCCAACAGGGGGGATCTCAGCGGAGGCACCGATAAAGCCCACACGGGAAGCACCCAATCTACTAGAGAGGTTGTTCAAAGGTCCTGGCGGGTTTTAGCTCGCTGATTAAGCGCCGCTGTTTCATCACATTCCATGGGCTGAGGCCGGGCAAAAAAATCTCCCCCAGATAAGCAACGCTACGTTGGCTGCATCGGCCTCGCAATGACCTTGGTCAGGGGCGCAAGAGTTCCGGACTCAGGAGGGCTCTCTTTAGGCCGTTTTCCGGACCGTTCAGTGACCTTTCACTAAGCTGCTTTGGCCACGCGCAGACGGTTTTTGGTAAAAACTACCAGGGCAACTACGCACCGCTCATGAGTGACGATGGTAAACTGACCGGCGCTTTTGTTTGTGGGCGTCCCGAAATAGTCACATAGCTACAAGCTACGTCTAGTCGAACGCTTGTTCTAGGGTGTATGGTCGTGCTGCTAAGAGCGTTGCACTAGCCCCGCGCCTCGAGTCTTCCTCCTTCCGGCAGCGGGGCTATTTTTTGGCCTTGCTCGGCTTCGAGCCCAGGCTACCCCATTAACCGTACCTCCAGGCTAGAATTGATCATGCGGTTAAGGGTGCGATTATCGTGGCGAGAATGACGAACGTCTCGAGAGTCTGTGTTCAGTTCTTCGCCGGAACCTCGCATCGCTCCACACCGTTTTCGCAGCGATCACGAATGAAACGCCCGACCGCGGATCGGAAGGAAGAAGGCCCATGAAAAAGTCATTGGCTGTTTATACGGCTGCAGGTGCCCTTGTTGCTCTAGCGATGTTTGCGCCTACCACCGCATCTGCACAGGTCAATATCTACGTTGGCCCTGGGGGTTATGCTCATTACGGATACGGATATGGATATCCTCATTACGGATACGGCTACGGCTACTATCCTCGCTACAACTACGGCTATTACGGCGGATATCCAGGCTACGGCTACTCCGGCGGAAATCCAGGCTACTACGGTGGATATTGGGGCCATGGGCGTCGGGTAGCGCGTCGCGTCTGGCGTCGTCACGAGCGTTGGGGTTGGTAATTGGACCGCCGCGCATCTCCGGAAGCTCCTGACGCATTACGGATGGGCCCAGTCGGAATAGACAGTCAACAGGCGAGGTAGCCACAAAGCCTGTTTTCAAGCCAAGGCCAAAGCCAGTGAAGCCGGCGAACTGAACCAAGCGTCATCCGACCTACTTCAGAGATTGTTCAAAGGTTCCGGCGGTCTCTACTGAGGCCCACTTAGCTTTTCCTTCCGCCTCCGAAGCTGTTACGATGCGAGTGGGGATGTTCGCGGCGGTCTCCGAAGGAAGGAGTTACACATGGGTATCCTTGATGACTTGCTCGGTAATGAACAACTTCAGAAACAGTACAAGGATTTTGTTAAACGATACGAACAAGGCGATCCGTCCGAGGGCTACTCCGATCAAGAGGTTCTGAAGCGGTATGGTGAAGTGTCACACGCCGTGCCG
>Ga0070693_100001496_pt1 | contig 10530 bp, 6 predicted proteins | sample KBSK1103metaG_FD_65472 | JGI IMG/M metagenome (GOLD analysis project Ga0070693, IMG submission 65472) | Corn, switchgrass and miscanthus rhizosphere microbial communities from Kellogg Biological Station, Michigan, USA - KBS K1-10-3 metaG | ecosystem: Host-associated > Plants > Roots >...
GCACCATTGAGTCACCAGGGGTCACGGACGCGGCGCTCGTCAGACACACTTCGGTGAGCCCAGAGGGATGTGGCGGGTCATACAGGACGGCGGAGTCAGACGGCCAACCGTTTGGCGTCTGCCGCTCGGCCTTCATCGGGCAGAGGTTCACCCAGAGGGGGTGCACGGTTGGATTGTGCAGAACGGCGTACCCACTATCGCCGGGGCGGTAACTAGCTGCGTTGGTCCGAACGATTGTGCCGGGGTTCGAGAGCCGCGGCACCGGTTGGTGGCACGCTATTGCGGTGATCATTGCGGCACGCAGAATTATCGCTGCTATTCGACGGCGCTCCTTCACTTCTGTGACTCCTATAGCGTGCTAACGCCCGAGTTCAGCTGCGGGCGGTCGGCCCAATATGCGGATTGCAGGCAGCGATCAGAAGATCTCAACAGGCGCTCAACCGCAATGGCTTCCTTCGATCTCGCGCCCGTCAGTTGCAACGCACGTTAGATAGCCCGCACGAGGAGCCTAAACCAGAGAGTGCTGGTCTCGCCGGTTTCAATTCGTCGAGTGCGAGTCCGGCATCACCTTCTGATTAGTGGATCAGCGCCGAAGCGCTAATCAAGGTTGGGTTCCGCTCCGCGCCCTAACGTTTGACGGTAACGGCAAGAGTAAGAATGAGAACCTACTGAAAATGCAGATCGACACGCACACTGTCGAACGCCTGCGCTCCTTTGCGAAGGGACACTCGCGAGCCCGTAACGGCGACTGTGGTAGTGCGGCCTCCGATCAGGGCACTCGCCTGAACGCCTACGCATACTGAGTCGGCGCCAGCCCCGGTCACGAGGAGGCGATACCGACCCGCCGAATCTGATTCTCTTCCGCTTGCCGCAGCAAGGAGGGGACCTGAACAGCTCCGGTCGAATCCGTCTGCGCTGACGATGGCCCCCGCGATGGGGCTGCCCGAACTGCTGAAGACCGTCCCGTATACGATCGCAGAGGCGGGGAGGGGCTCAACATCGTTCGTACACCCCATCGATGCAAAGCAACAGCAAAGAAGGAAGCGTTTAAGTGAATCAGACATAAATTCTACCTCATCGACAGCAGCGCAGACGAGTGGCGTCGCACCAATCAACGGCGCTGTCTCGAGGCAACGCTTCATTGAGCCTTCGGTAGCATACGCGGCGCCACCTGCTATGCGGCGCTGCGCACGGTCTTGCTCCACCTGGCGGGCGCTTCTCGAAGCTTATGGCTATCTAACGCCCGAGTTCAGCTGCGGGCGGTCGGCCCGAATATGCGCGTTGATGGTTGCGATCAGAAGATCTGAATAGGCGGTCAACCGCAATGACTTCCTTGAATCTCGCGCCCGTCAGTTGCAACGCACGTTAGGTTGCCCGCGCTTCGGAAGCAGGCCCATTGTGGTGCGTGCGTACCGCGAGGCGTAACGAAGCGGCGGCAAGGCCGGCCCCGACGACCGCGAGCGTCGTGGCCGCAAGATAGCCCGGATCAGTTGTAGCACCGATGAGAAATCCGAGCGCTCCGGCAATCAACGTGATCCGACGGACCGGAAGTGTGGTGAGACCTCGACCGTGTCCAAGTGCGGCAATCGCGACGGCGAAACAAGCGCCACAGACGGCACCAGTGACCGTCCACGTCGCAACGTAACGAAGCAGGTCCACAATGATGAGCTTCGTGAGGGGGCGCGGATACATGAGCAAAGGCTGCACGCCGATGCCAAGCCCGACGATGCCGTAGACAGCCGCCCAGATGAGGCTGAGTACGCCGGTCGCCCGTAGGCGAAAGCGAGAAAGCATCGTTGCCTCCGAACAATGTGGCAACCTAACGCCCGAGTTAACCTGCGAGCGAGTCCAACAAAAGCGAGCGAAGCGAGCCATCCGCGAATCGCTCGTCAGGTTCAACGATCGTTAGGTGGCTTGCGCACCGGAATCTCTTGAAAGTCATCGCCCAGCGGCTCCGGGCGGCGCCGCATCTGAATCAAGAGAGCCAAGCCCGCTGCGCTCGGCATCGTGATGGTATCGCGCTGGAGATAATAGCCGGGGCAACGGACCAGAAGGCGTTGTGGCCCAGGGCTCACGCGGCGGAAGCGAATACGGCCAAGCGTGTCCGCCCCGGAGATCCTGGAAGTCGAATCAAAACTCACCACGGCGTTACGAAGCGGAGCGCCGGTATGGGCGTCAAGGATAACCAGCACGACGTCTCCGGCGCCGATTGATTCGGTAAACTGCAACGTCGGCGCGAGTGGAACGGCGTCCCATGCTGGCTGCGCGACAGTCGACGGTTGTCGGCCAAGACGGGCGCACGCGGCCGATAGCAAGAGAACGAGACCGACAAAGACAGTATGCTTCATCAGATTCAGATAGCCACCTAACGCCAATTAGACTGCGACATTAGGCGGCATTCCTGCACAAAACGCCGCTAACCTACGCAGTCTAATTCCAAGTTTACCAATGCTACCCATCGTCGCAAAGATCCGCCAACGCTGAAGTTCCGCATCTCCGCTCATAAACCGCGCGCACATTAGGCTGCGTGGCTATGCCAGCATAACGCGCGAAAACGTCAACCCGCGCGCCGAGTGCGTGCCACGTGACCCTTGAGGCGGCCGATCATTACCAGCGTTCCGTTTTGACACCGTGACCACCAACGGCGACCGATAGGTGCACGCGCCAAGATCCGCCGGATCACAGAACGGAAAACAAGAGGGCCAGGCTTAGCCTGGCCCTCGTGCTTCGCGCAACATCACTCGATCACGGCCAGCGCGTGATGCCCTCTTCGTCCACCGCACCGTTGGTCGCCGCAGCCGCCGGCTTCAGAATGTGGCTGATCTGCTGCCGCGCGTCGTCGAGGTGCCGCTTGGTCGCGACGTCCGTCGCCCGCTTGGCTGCCTGCGCCAATTCGGCGTCGAGCTGTTTCAGCTCTCCGCGCAGCATCGCCTTGATCTCGCCCGTGTTCGCCGGGGGTGCCGCCGCGCCACCACGTCCACCACCACCGCCGCGTCCACCCGCGTCCGCCGCGCCGGCCGGAGGCGGATTGATCTTGTTGCCGACGTCGGTGAGATAGTTCCGCTGCAAGCCGCGGCGATAGATGTCCACCTTCACCGGACCGCTACCATAGAGCTCCGTCCACACGCCGTGCCGTAGGTCGCTCAGCATCTCGGCGAGCGTATAGACCTCGGACGGATTCTTGGACAACGCTTCGTTCTCGACGAGCCGCGTCATCTTGCCGTCGTTGAGCAGGTTGCTCACCAGCGCCGACTGCGCGTTGACGATGCGCGTCACTTCACCGTTCGGCTCGATCTTGCGGAGGATGTCCGTGTCGACGAGCCAGGTCGGCGTCTGGAATCCGTTCTCGGCGATGAACTTCATCGCGCCTTGCTGCTTGGGCTTCGGCACCGGCGTGAAACGCGGGCCCGGCTGGTTGCCGTATTTCTCCTGCGAGTTCATGCCGCCGACGAGATTGGCGACGTGGCCCAGCTCCGTGCGGAACTGGTTGATCTGTCTATTGTAGAGTTCCGCGAGCACATCAAAATCTTCCGTCGGTTTCACCGTCGTCGACTGAATCCACTGCATGTTGCGCTTCAGGTTCTTGAAGCCGAGCTCCGTCGCGCGCACCGGATCGATGTCGCCCACGGCCTCGGTCTCGTCGCCCGGATCGGAACCGAACGCGCCGCTCGTCGAGAAACGCAGCCAAGGCTTCGTGTCTTGCTCGCGCGCCCACGAATCGAGCGTCGTCCGCTCGGCTTCGGCGGCCGCGATACGCTCGGCGCCCGTGCGCTTCGCGGTCCCCTGCTGTGCGACCTGCATCGGCGCGGCCACGGGTGCATAACCCCACTTCGTCGCCCAGATGTCGTACGGCCCGATCTTCGGCACGAGCAGCTCGGGTGGAATCTTGTCTTCCGGCTGCACGACGTAGTTGAAGCGCGAGTAGTCCATCAGCGTCGACACGTGCCCCATGCGACGCAAAAAGTCTGCATTGCGGATGCTATCGATTGGATACTGCGAGCTCGCCTTCATGTTGTGCTGGAAGCCGAGCGTGTGGCCAACTTCGTGGGCGAGCACGTACTCGAGCAGCCGCCCCATGAGCGAATCGGGGAAGGGGAACTGTCGCGCGCGCGGATCGTTGGCCGCCGCCTGCGTGAAATACCAGGTGCGCGCCAGGTTCTGCACATTGTGATAGAACTGGATGTGCGCGTTGAGAATCTCGCCCGAGCGCGGATCGTGGACGTTCGGGCCGCTCGCGTTCTCCGTCGTCGACGGGAGCCAGCGCACGACCGAGTAGCGCGCGTCTTCCGGCGACCAGTCGGGATCGTTCGTCGGCGCGACCTTGCCGATGATCGCGTTCTTGAAACCAGCAGCCTCAAAGGCCGGCTGCCAGTCTTCGATCGCCTTGATCATGTACGGACGCCACTTCTCGGGCGTGTTCGCGTCGAGATAGTAGACGATCGGCTTCACCGGCTCGGAGATCGCCGCGCTCGGATCTTTCTTCTCGAGGCGATACCGCGTGATGAAGCAGCGCTGGTCGTCGGCGACGCGCTGGGCCGGCTGTGAGTAGTCTGTAATAGTGAGCGAGAAGTAGCCGACGCGGTTGTCACAGAGGCGCGGCGTCATCGCCACTTCGGGCAGCTTGTGGAAGCTGTACGACATCACCACGGTCGCCGACGGCGCCGTCACACCCGCCGCTCCTCGTCCGCCGCCGCCCCGTCCCGGGGCCGGCGCCGCTCCGCGCCCGCCGCCGCTCTGGAACGTGAGCGACGTGTGGATGTTCACGTTGTCCGGGAACGATGCCACGCGCTCGATCCACGAACGCGTCGCGTCGATCGTATATCCCGCGCCGATCCGCTGGCCCGGCGACATCTCGGCGGGCGGCGTGGTGAAGAGACGCGATACGTCGATCACCGGAGCGCTGTCCGGCCCGTACGCTTCGACGTTGAAGATCGCGATCACCGGCGGGACGTTCGCCGCCTGGACCGCGCCGGCAATCGGGCTCACCGTATCGCTGGACACGACTTCATATGAGATGCCGCGCAGCGCCACGCGATTGTCCCCGGGCCGTCGCTCGAACCGCAGCACGCGGTTGCCCGCCGCTTGGCCGCCGTAGCCGGCACCGAGCGTCGTCTGCGCGATCTCCTGGACGAGCAGGAGATCCTTGTTCAACTCACGACGCGGGATCTCGAACAACACGCGCTCGCCGATCCGGTGCACTTTGAACAGACCGGACTTCGTTTGCGCCTGGCCTGTGACCACGCGCGCATATGGAAGTGGATTCGCCGCGCCGCCGGCTGCGTTGCCGCCCTGTCCGCCACGGCCTCCGCGACCAGCGCCGCCACCGCCGGTGGGCGTTTCAGTCGAATCTTGTGGGCTCGGGTTCGTGGGGGGCGCGACCGCTTGCCGGCCTGCCGTTGGCGCGGGAGCCGGCGCAGGTGCCGGGGCGGTGGTCGTGCAGCCGATCGCGATGACGGCAACGATGCCGGCGCCGAGGGTGAGCGCGGAGCTCGTTCTCATAAAGCAACTCTGGGGACGGGGGGACAGGAGACAAGGCTCTTCGGTGGTGGCCTGTCATATCACGAACGTGCCGTCCCGTCAAATCGTTGCTCCGCCCTGTCGCGTCCGCTCGGCTTCTCGGCCACTCGGCTACTCGGATGTTGCCGAGTCGCCGAGTCGCCGAGCCGCCGAGCCGCCTCACTTCACTCAGCTTCCAAAATTCGGATTATTCAGTACCTCGACATTGGGCAACGGTACGCATGTGAGACTGCTATAGACCTGACCCTTCCGATTTACTCCAGATTGGAAGGGCAAATTGTATCGCAGCATGTCTGCGTACCGCTGTCCCTCACTGAAGAGCTGGCGCCGACGCTCCTCGAGCACGAGGTCCGTGAATGCCTGCCCGGTCGGCGCCGGGCCGGCGAGCGTCGGGACGCTGTTCGCCGTCCGCACACGGTTGATGGCATCGAAACCCTGCTGGCCACCGACTGCCTCAGCGTAGATCAGCTGCGCTTCGTTCCACGACGCGAGCGGGATCGGCGTTGCGCCTGTCTGGGCGATGAACTTCTGCTGCTGCCACATCCGTGTGATACCATCGTTGCCGTTCCGGCCCGCGTCTTTCACCTTCACGCGCGGGTCTGGAACAGACCCGGGTACGCCGTTCACCGTCAGGTTCTGGTAGGCCGGTGGCACCGATTCGTAATCGTTGCGGATCGTCATGTTGTAGATCCGGTTCTCTCGGCGGGCGTCTCCACCATCCGTGAACTCGATGTTGAACACGAAGTTTGCCGGCACCGCGTTGGCGTCGGCGGCCGCCTCGGGAAGCTTCTTGAGGTCGAGGCGCGTTCGCGCCCGGCCGACCCTTGCCATATTCAGCAAACTAGAATTGTTGATTGCTGTCGCGCGGGCGATCGCGTCGGTGAAGCGATCGTCGGCGATGGCGAGCACCTGCTCCTTGGTCATCTTCGGACCGCGGTCGATCGTCATGTCGCACATCCCTTCGGCGAGCAGGAGTAGCACGTACCCGGTGTAGGCGCGCATCTGCGTCATGAGGAGCGCGCGGTTCGGGATGTCGGCGTCCTCGAACTTATCCAGGCGCGCGAACGCGTCCTCGAGCTGAAAGCGCGCCTGCTGGAGCGGCGTATAAAAGCCCATCGCCGACGTGGTACGCGAGAAGGTACAGCTGCCAGGCGCGTTCTTGATATCGCCCACGCTGCGCCATTCCCAGGTGTGATTGTCGACGAGTCCAGCCGCCGACCAGTATTCGCCGGACAGCACTCCGCCAGTAATAGCGAAGCTTTCCGCCCCACATTGGGCCGTTTGGATCGCCGCCGCGGCGAGCGCGGGGACCAAGGTTGGATCGCCGAGCGATTGTTCGGTGACGCTCGCTGGGTTGTCGACGCCCAGCAGCTGGTCGCACGCGGCCAGTGTGGCGAGGGAAAGCGCGACCAGCGCAGCCTTCACCGTCCTTAGGGTTCGCGCCGCCGTCCGATGTTGGTTGATTCGCAATGACATCTCTCGGTCTCCGTGCATCAGAAGGTGAGTCGCAGGCTGGCGATGAAGCTCTGGGTGGGCGGCAGGATCGTCTGGAAACCGCTGGACCGCGAGCCAACGGCGCGCGTCTCAGGATCCCACACATGCCCGTTGGCGATGTCGACGTAGACTTCGCCGTCGCGCGACGTGTTCCATCCGTGCTGCGCCGTCCAAAGCATCGACAGATTGCGTCCCGCCAGGCTGACCTGTCCGCTCGAGGCGCGGACTGCACGCAGCCACGACGGCTTCAGCGTGTAACTGGCGGAGAGCTCGCGGAGCTTTAGGAAGCCAGCCTTATAGGTACCCGGCCTGTCGGACTCTCCGATCTGGCGGTAGGTGTTGAGAATCGGATCATCGTTTGCCACGGTCGCATGCGACGAGCCCTGGTTGTGCAGCGCGCGAACCTCGGTGTCCGACTGATAGTGTCCACCGTTGCCGTCGGCGCGCGCGTACAGCCGCAGGTTGTCCCACAACGTGACCTGAGTGTTGAGGCCGGCCTGCCAGGTCGGCTGCGAGTGGCCCAAGAACACGCGCGGTGCCCCAGTGCCGGTAAAGGTGCCGATCGGACACGGCGTATCCGGTCCGCCGGCATCGAGTCCGGACGCACCGGTTCCACCGTCGCAGATGGCGGAGGTGACCACTCCCTTCGAATCCATCTTGGCCGAGCGGACACTGTACATGAAGTAGTCGGCGATCCCGTAACCCACACGATTTTGCGCCACGCCGCCACCACCCGTGGTGAGCGACTGCTGTCCGCCCATGTCGATGATTCGGTTGCCGTTGCTGGCGAGCTGGGTACCGAGCTCCCACGCAACGCGACGCCCCTGAAGTACGCGGAAGTTGGCGCCGAGCTCATGCCCCCACGCCTTCACACGTCCGATGTTCACGACCTGGCTGCCCGGGAATCCGACCGACGGCGGGAGCGGTACGTTCACGATCGCATCGGTCACGTTGCGGCCGAAGTGCGTGTACTCGATGTCCATGCGTCCGCGAAGGAGCGTGGTCTCGAACCCCAGCTCGAGCTCGTTGCTCCGCTCCGGTTTGAGCTGCGGATTGCCGAACGACGACGGCACGAGGCCGGCGGCGTTCTGATATCCAGGGTATGACACGTAGAGACGCGAGGCGTCGAAAGTCCCGGGCTGGGTGCCCGCTGCGCCGAGCGCACCGCGTAGCCGCAGGTCTCCAATGGCGCGGGAGATAGCGCCAAGCCGATCTCTCCAGAACGGCTCTTCGCTCACCACCCAGGAGCCGCTGACCTTGGGGTAGTACGCCGCCGAGTAATCCTTACCGAACGCGCTGTTGTCGTCGCCACGCAACGCCGCGGTGAGGAACAGACGATTCTTCCATGCCACCTGCTGCTGTCCGTACATGCCGACCGTAGCGTTCGCGGCGTAGTTCTCAGTCGCGTTTCGGGTCGTCGTGCCCGACACGACGGTGATCGGCGAGGCCGGGAACGTCGTTCCGCTCGCCGTAATGCCGCTGACCTCGGAGCGGTACGATTGGAAGCCGAACGACGTCGTGAAGTCGAAGTCTGCTCTCCACGAGTACTTGAGATTCCCCGTGTAATCGAGCGTCAGGAAGTTGCGGGTCGTGCGATCGACACTTTTGCTGCCAAGTCCGCTGGCCCCATAGTAGGTGGCGTTCTCCGCCGTCTCTCGCGGGTAGAGCGTCCAGTTGTTTTCGGAGTTCACGTCGCGGCCTACGGCGAGTCGATGCGTGAACCAGCTGTACGGCTGGAAGTTCGCCGTGATGCTGATCGTCGATCGGTCGTTGTCGGCGTGGTTCTCGACATCGTCCCAGATGGCGCGCGGCGCGAAGCCAAACCCGCCGGTGGTCGGAATAAGGCCGAAACGACCCCATACGAGATTACTAAAGGGGTCGGGGTTGATCTCGCCCGGCTGCGCGAGGCGAATGCGGTCGCGAACGTACCCCAGGCTTCCCTGAAGCCGCAGCGTGCGCGTCGGCTCGACGTCGATGTTGGCGCGCGTCCCAACCTTGTTCTCCCAGTTCCATGGCACGACGCCGATGTCGTGGTCGAGCGTCGACGAGAGGTAATAGCGGGTTGCATCGGTGCCGCCGGTCAACCCCGCCGAGTAGCCCTGATTCCGACCGTCCGTGAAGATAGGTCCGTGCCCCTGGTCCAGCTCTCGCTGATAGAGGTTGAAGCTCTTCACAGCACCCGTCGAATCCTTGTACCACAGTTCACCAGCACGGCCTACCGGGTTCGCGAGCCAGTTCGTGCCTTGCCGCGTGCTGAAGTCCCATTTGGCCGCGCCGCTCTTGCCACGCTTGGTGATGATCTGCACGACGCCGTTCGATGCCTCGGTTCCGTAAAGCGTCGCCGCGGCCGGTCCCTTGATGATCTCGATCGACTCGATGTCTTCAGGGTTGATGTCATTCAGACGGCTCGCCCCCGCGCCCCCGCGCTGCGCCGGCCCCTGCGACGCATCGGCATCCATGCGTACACCGTCGACGTAGACAATCGGGTCCGTGCTGAGGGAGAGGCTGCCGACCGCGCGGATACGGATCTGCGCTCCCGTGCCGACCTGGCCCGTCGACGGAAGTATGAGGACACCGGGAGTGCGCGCACCGATCAACTGTTCGACGCTGCGGGGCGCTGCCACCTGCATGACCGATTGGGCGTCGATGGTCTCGATGACGTTACCGACCGACCGCCGTTCGACGGCACCGCCCGTACCCGTGACGACGACCTGATCGAGCGTAACGGACCGCATCACCAGCGGGAAGTTGGCCGTCACGGTTTGGCCGGCCTGCACCGTCACGACGACCTCCTTCGGTGCAAAGCCGACGATGCGTGCACGAAGCCGAACCTGGCCGCCGACGTTGACGATCGTGTACCGTCCGTCCTGATCGGTTCGCGCGCCGGTCTTGACGCGCCCGCCCTCTTGGACCTCGAAGACTTCGACCCCCGCGAGCGGGCGCGCGCTCGCGGAGTCAGTGACTTGTCCGGTAACTCTTCCGGTCTGGGCGTGCGCTGCGCCGCCGACGATCAGCAAGGCGAACAGCGGTGTCCAGCGAGGAGCCATGCGAGTCCACATTCGGTGTTTCCTCCAGAATTGAATCGGGCATTGCGTGACGGAGCGCTGGGTGGCGCACGGCACGGAGGTGGCCCGAACATGCGGTGAGTGGCCGACGTCAGCAAGGCACGGCTCGCCGGAGGGCGCTGCCGTCAACAGATGCCAAGAGTAACTCACGACGGTTGGCGGTTGGTCACGCCCGGGCGCCAGCGGGTTACATCAGGCTTCGACGCGACCGCGGAACGGGCTCACCCGGCGCGGTGGCTCGTTCGCAAGATGTAAAGCAAGAAAACTCTTCCCAGGCGCGTCATCCGCCCCGCAGCACGTCCATCGGTTCGGCCTTCGACGCACGGCGTGCCGGTAGATAGCTCGCCACCACCGCGACGAGAGCCAACGTCAACACCATTCCGGCGAACGTGACCGGGTCGGTCGGTTTGGTGCCGTACAGCAACCCGGTCAGCATGCGCGTGGCGAAGAGCGC
>Ga0070693_100001497_pt1 | contig 10527 bp, 12 predicted proteins | sample KBSK1103metaG_FD_65472 | JGI IMG/M metagenome (GOLD analysis project Ga0070693, IMG submission 65472) | Corn, switchgrass and miscanthus rhizosphere microbial communities from Kellogg Biological Station, Michigan, USA - KBS K1-10-3 metaG | ecosystem: Host-associated > Plants > Roots >...
GGATGGCTGCCGGTGCCGAATGCCGCGCCGGGATCGAGCGCGATGTTCACGTCGCCCGGCCGGGGCGGCTCATGCCAGGTCGGCACGATCCACAGACGCTCCCCCGCGCGAATGGGCTCGAACTGGCGCTGCGTGAGCGCCACCCAGTCGGCATCCTCGAGCCGGTCGATGGAAGCATGGCTCGCAGGCACGCCGCTTCGCTCCAGCGCGCCGGACACATCGGTCCCCTCGGGGAAGAGCGCGGTGAGGCGGCAGCGCTCCCAGAACGCGGCTTGCGCGCCGGGCTCGGCGAATATCTCCCGCTCCGCGGCGCTGTCCGCATCGGCGTCGGCGAGGTCGGTGGAAACGGCGCCCTCGGCCTCGAGCGCATCGCTCAACAGTTCCGCCTCGTGGCCGGGAACGATCAACGTCACGCGCTGCCAGGCCATCTCAGATCGACTTGAGCGCCGCGATCTTTTCTTCGAGGTAATGGATGCTCACGCCCCCGCGGACGAAGGCCGCGTCGTTCATGAGCTCCTGGTGCAGCGGGATGTTGGTCTGGATGCCCTCGATCACCATTTCCGAGAGCGCGACGCGCATGCGCGCGATGGCCTGCTCGCGCGTGTCGCCGTACGCGAGGAGCTTGCCCACCAGCGAGTCGTAGTGCGGCGGCACGTAGTAGTTCGCGTAGACGTGCGAGTCGTAGCGAATGCCGGGGCCGCCCGCCACGTGGTACTGCGTGATGCGCCCCGGCGACGGCACGAAGGTGTACGGGTTCTCCGCGTTGATGCGGCACTCGATCGCGTGGCCCTTCTTCACGATGTCCTTCTGGCGGTAGCGCAGCTTCAGGCCCGCGGCCACGCGGATCTGCTCCTGCACGATGTCCACGCCCGTGATGAGCTCGGTCACCGGGTGCTCGACCTGCACGCGCGTGTTCATCTCGATGAAGAAGAACTCGTCCTTCTCGTACAGGAACTCGAACGTGCCCGCGCCGCGGTAGCCGAGCTTGCGGCACGCCTCGGCGCACTTCTCGCCGATGCGCTCGATGAGGCGCGGCTTCACGTGCGGCGCCGGCGCCTCCTCGATGATCTTCTGGTGGCGCCGCTGCATGGAGCAGTCGCGCTCGCCCAGGTAGATCGCCTGCTTGTGCTCGTCGGCGAGCACCTGGATCTCGACGTGGCGGGGGTTCTCGAGGAATTTCTCGAGGTACACGGTCGAGTTGTTGAACGCGTTCTGCGCCTCGGTGCGCGTCATGGTGACGGCGTTCACGAGCGCCGCCTCCGTGTGCACCACCCGCATTCCGCGCCCGCCCCCGCCGCCGGCCGCCTTGATGATGACCGGATAGCCCACGGCCGCGGCGAGGCGGCGGATTTCCTTGGGATCCTCGGGAAGCGAGCCTTCGGATCCCGGCACGCACGGGATGCCCGCTTTCTTCATCGCGACCTTGGCCGAGATCTTGTCGCCCATGGTGCGGATCGACTCGGCGCGCGGGCCGATGAAGACGAAGCCGGAATTCTCCACGCGCTCGGCGAAATCGGCGTTCTCGGAAAGGAAGCCGTAGCCGGGATGTATCGCCTGCGCGTCCGTCACCTCGGCCGCGCTGATGATCGCGGGGATGTTGAGGTAGCTGTCGCGCGAGGGCGCCGGCCCGATGCACACCGACTCGTCGGCGAGCATCACGTACTTGGCATCCGCGTCCGCCTCGGAGTGCACGGCGACCGTCTTGATGCCCATCTCGCGGCACGCGCGCTGGATGCGCAGGGCGATCTCGCCGCGGTTGGCGATGAGGATCTTTTCGAACACGCGTTACTCGATCGTGAAGAGCGGCTGCCCGTACTCGACCGGCTGGCCGTTCTCCACCAGGATCGCCTTCACGGTCCCGGACGCGTCGGATTCGATCTCGTTCAGGAGCTTCATCGCCTCGATGATGCAAAGCGTCTGGCCCTTGGTGACCTGCTGGCCCACCTCGACGAAGGGGGGCGCCCCGGGCGAGGGCGCGCGGTAGAACGTGCCGACCATCGGCGACTTGAGCTGGTGGCCCTTGGGCTCGGCCGGGACGGGCGCCGGCGCTGCCGCAGGCATCCCTCCGGAAGGGCCGCCAGAGGCCGGGACGGCCGCATACGGCATGTTGGGCGCCGCCATGAGGACGGGCGCTCCACCGGGAGCCTGACGGCTGATGCGGACCTTCTCCTCTCCTTCGGTGATCTCGATCTCGCCGATGCCCGATTCCTGGACGAGGTCGATCAGCTTCTTCAGCTTCCTCAGGTCCATGGATCAGCTCCTGCGCTCGAGCGCGCGGCAGGCCGCGTCGAGGGCGAGCTCGTAGGCGAGGGGGCCCAGCCCCGTGATGACTCCGGCGGCGAGGTCCGAGAAGTACGAGTGCCGGCGGAACGGCTCGCGGGCGTGGACGTTGGACAGGTGGACTTCGATGAAGGGGATGCGCACCGCGGCCAGCGCGTCGCGCAGGGCGACGCTGGTGTGGGTGAAAGCCGCAGGATTGATGATGATGTACGCCGTTTCGTCGCTTTTCGCGGCATGGATTCGTTCTATGAGGGGTGCTTCGGCGTTGCTCTGGAGCGCTTCGACCGAATGCCCGGCCTTGCGTCCTCGCTCGATCAGGCGGGCATTGATCGCCTCCAGCGTGTCCTGCCCGTAATGCTGGGTCTCGCGATCGCCGAGGAGGTTCAGGTTAGGCCCGTGCACCACCAGGATCTTGGACATGGCCGGCGAGTTTGCCGCAGATGGCCGGCGAATGTCCAGTTTTGGCCGAAGTTAACGCACGCTTCTGGAAAGGCGGCCTTGGGGCGATCCCCCGGCGGGCACGAATCGAGCTTCGCCAGGGGGACGCCAAACACATTCGGCGCAGATCAATGCCAAACGGCTACTTTTCGGCGCTTATCGTTGCAAGTTGGGCCAGGAGCGAATCCAGGGAATCCTCACGGTAAGCGCCCACTCTGGTGCCGGCAACCCCCTCCCGCCGGTCGAAAACGACCGTGTGGGGAAGGACTCCCATCCGGTTTCCCAGCCTGCGCGATAACTCCGAGACTTCATCCCCTCCCACCCAGAGCGGATAGGTGATGCCGATGCGCTTGGCGAAGTCCTGGACCTTCGACGCGTCTTCTGCGGACACGCCCACGAACTGGACCCCGCGACCACCCCATTTCGCCTGGAGTCGCTCAAAGGCGGGCATCTCCTCGCGGCACGGCGCGCACCAGGTAGCCCAGAAGTTGAGCACGACGACCTTGCCCTGGAATTCGCCCAGGGATCGTGGACGGCCCTGCAGGTCGCGGAAGCCCGCGGCCATGACCGCGGCCGTCGAAACCTCGGGCGCGGTCGGCCCGGGAACACCGGCAGGCCGGGTGGCGAGCCAGAGCGCGGTGCCGGCCAGCGCGGCGAGCATCCCCACCAGCGTGAACAGCCACTTCGAGCTCAAGGGCGCGTCTCGCCCTCGACCCAATTCAGGTACCCTTCGAATCCCTGCTCGATCGGCCAGGCGATGATCTCGGGCACGCTGTACGGGTGGCGTGCGCGGATCGCCGATTCGAGCTCGGTATAGCGAGCACGCGTGGACTTGATGAGCACGGGGTATTCGATGGCTTCTTCGTCGCGGCCTTCCCAGCGGTAGAAGGAAGTGACCGGCGCCAGGACGTTGGCGCATGCCGCCAGCCTAAGGCTCACCAGCTCACGCGCCAGATTGAAAGCGGACCCGGAGTCGGGTAGGTTTGTCAGCACCGCAATGACGGCCAACGGGGAGGTTCTCCCGACCTCGTGCGGCATGATGGAGATGTCGAAGTGATGCGGCTGTTCCTCTTCGCGATCTTACTGGGTTTCCCGGTGCTCGAAGCCGTGGTCCTGGTGCGCCTGAGCCAGACCCTGGGCTGGTGGGTGCTCGCCTGGATGGTGCTGGCGGCGGTTGCCGGCATGGCGCTCATCAAGGAGGCGCGGCTGTCGCTCGTAGCGCGGCTCGCCGCCGGTTTCGCACAGGGCCGCTTCTCCATCGTGGCGCTCACCGACAGCGCGCGCACCGTGCTCGCCGGTTTCCTCCTCATCTACCCGGGCGTGGTCTCCGACCTCATCGCGCTCACGCTGCTGCTGCTGCCGGGCCCGCGCTTCGTCGAGACGACGGCCCGCCGCGAGCGCCGCGGCACCTTCATCGAGGGCGATTTCCGCCGCACTCGCTGAGGCTTTGCCCGACTCCCGCCAGGTCCGCCTCGAACCGAGCGGCCACACGTTCAGCGTCGCGCCCGGCGAGACCCTTCTCGAGGCCGCGCTTCGCCAGGGCATAGGACTGCCCTATGGCTGCCGCAACGGAGCGTGCGGCGCATGCAAGGGCGTCCTTCGTTCGGGCGATCTCGAATACGGCGAGTACCAGGAGCGCGCGCTGCACGCGCACGAGAAGGCCGCGGGCAAGGCGCTTACCTGCTGCACCCGGCCGCTCACCGACATCGTCTTCGAAGTGCGCGAGCTCGCGGGCGCGAAGGACCTCGCGATCCGCACGATGCCGGCGCGCGTCGAGAAGGTCGAGCGTCCCGCCGACGACGTCGCGATCCTCTACCTCAAGCTGCCCACCGGCGAGCGCCTGCAGTTCCTCGCCGGCCAGTACCTCGACGTCCTCATGAAGGACGGCAAGCGGCGCAGCTTTTCCATGGCGAACGCGCCGCACGACGACCCGTTCCTCGAGCTGCACGTGCGCAAGTCGCCCGGCGGGGCCTTCTCGCGCTATGTGTTCGAGGAGATGAAGGAGCGCGCGATCATCCGCTTCGAGGGGCCGCTGGGCACCTTCTACCTGCGGGAGGAATCGGACAAGCCGCTCATCTTCGTCGCGGGCGGCACCGGTTTTGCGCCGATCAAGGCGCTCATCGAGCACGCGTTCCACAAGGGATTCGACCAGCCGATGGTCATGTACTGGGGCGCGCGCGCGCGCAAGGACCTGTACATGCCGGACCTGCCGGTGAAGTGGCAGGCCGATCACCCCAATTTCTCGTTCATTCCCGTGCTGTCGGATCCGCTGCCCGGGGACCGCTGGCCGGGGCGCACGGGCTTCGTGCACCAGGCGGTGCTCGACGATTTCCCGGATCTGGCGAACTTCCAGGTCTATGCATGCGGAGCGCCGGCGATGACCGACATCGCGCGCGCGACGTTCGTGGAGCAGAGGGGCCTGCCCGAAGACGAGTTCTTCTGCGACGCCTTCACCCCTTCGGTCGATCCGAAGAAATAGATCCCTTTCGTTTCGCCTCCAGCTCCCTCAGCACCTTGCGCTGCACCTTGCCCGTCGTCGTCATCGGCAGCTCGGTGACGAATTCGATCTCGCGCGGTTGCTGGTAGGGCGCAAGGGACTGCTTCACGTGTTCGCGGATGGAATCCCGCAGCGCATCGGATTGCGCGTGCCCGGGTGCCAGCAGGACGAAGGCCTTCACCACGGTGCCGCGCGTCTCGTCGGGCGTGGGAACCACCGCGCAGTTCGCGACTGCCGGGTGCTTCACGAGACAGTTCTCGATCTCGGTCGGACCCACGCGGTAACCGGCCACCTTGAAGATGTCGTCGTTGCGTCCCTGGTACCAGAGATAGCCGTCGGCGTCGGACTGCGCCTGGTCGCCGGTGCGGCACCAGTCGCCGCTGTACTTCGCCGCAGTGGCCGCCTCGTTTCCCCAGTAGCCGAGGAAGAACACGGGATCGGGCGTGCCGTCGATCCACGCGCGATGGACAGCCACGTCGCCCACGCTGCCGGCAGGAAGCTCGCGTCCTTCGTCGTCGATGACGGCGATGCGATGGCCCGGGTACGGCCGGCCCATCGAGCCGGGCTTCACGGGCCAGGCCGTGTGCGAGTTGCCCACGATGTAGTTCATCTCGGTCTGCCCGAAGATCTCGTTGGCCGTCACGCCGAGCTCGTCCCGGCACCAGTGGAACACGGCGGGCGAGAGCGCTTCGCCGCCGCTCATCAGCGTGCGCAGCCTCAGGTCATATTTCTCCCGCGGCCTGGGCAACGCCTTCATCATCATCTTGAGCGCGGTGGGAAAGAGGAACGTGTTGCGCACCCCGTATTTCGCAAGCAGGTGGAAGGCGCGCTCGGCATCGAATCGCCCGCGATAGCCCAGGATCGCGAGGCCGTGGTACATCGTGGGCAGCAACGCGTCCCACAGGCCGCCGGTCCACGCCCAGTCCGCGGGCGACCAGAAGAGGTCGCCGGGTTGCGGGAAGCCGTCGTGCGAATGCTCGAAGCCCGGGAGGTTGCCCAGGAGCGCGCAGTGCGGCAGCAAGGCGCCCTTGGGCGGACCGGTCGTGCCGCTGGTGTAGATGATGGCCGCCGGATCGCGGGCTTTCGTCGCCACCGGCGCGAAGCGCGACGACGCGCGCGCGAGGGTGTCTTCCCAGGGCGAGTAGCGCGAGCCGGTGGCGCCCGCGGCGCCGATCACGTTCGTGAGCGCGGCAAGCCGGTCGCGCACCGCCTCGAGATTCGCGGCGGTCTGCGCATCGACCACCACCACTTTCGCGCCGCTGTCGGCGAGGCGGTATTCGAGCGCGTCGGGCCCGAAGAGGAAGGACAGCGGCACCGCGATCGCGCCCATCTGGAAGCAGGCGAGGTATGTGACGACCGTCTCGGGACGTTGCGGCAGGATGAGGGCCACGCGATCGCCGCGCGCGATGCCCATGGCGGCGAGCGTGTTCGAGAGGCGATTGGCCTCTTCCTGGAGGCGCGAATAGGTGAAGGAGGCGCTCGCCCCCGATTCGTCTTCCCACAGGAGCGCGGGCCGGTCGCCCGCCTGCGCCCACCGCGCGCACGCGTAGTGCGCGATGTTGAAGTCCGGCGGGACGTGCCAGCGGAAAGACCGGTAGACCTGCGCGTACCGGTCCTCCACGGCTAGCGCACCAGCGCCGCCTCGACCTCCGCGAACGACGAGGCCACTTCGAAGGTCTGCACCTCGATGCCGAGCTGGCGCGCGACCTGCGAGGCGGAGAAGAGGCCGCGAACGCGCCGGCCATTTTCCTCGGAGACCATGAGGTGCTTGCGCCCGACCGCCTTCAGCGTGGCGACGACGTGGCCCACGCGCATCTGCGCGACGTCGAGCATCGACATCGCCTCGAGCATCGACGCGGGCGTCATGATGTCCTCGACGAGGATCTCCGCGTGCGATACGCCGCGTGCCTGCATGAAGCGCATCGGCTTCTCGCCCAGCAGGTCGGTCGCGGTGATCACGCCGCAGACCGTGCCGTCGTGGTCGAGCACGAAGAGCAGGCGCACGCCGCGGCGGATCATGATGGCGTGCGCGGCATCGATGGTCTCCTCGGGCCGCGTGGTGGCGGCCGAGACCTCGCGCAGGTCCGTCATCACCGAGAACGCCGGGTCGTCCATCGTGACGCGCCCGGGCGGCATCGGTTCGGCGACGCGGGCTCCGCGCTCGAGGATCGTGAGGTGGAGGGGGGCGTATTCGCGCATGTTGTTTCCCTTCGTTGTCATCCCGCCAGCTCGGCCCCGCGGCGGAAATGCTGGACTGCCTCCTGGTGCTTGCCGATGCGCTCCATCAGCGCGGCGAGCGTCATGTGGCCGTCGTGCGTGGGCTCGAGGGCGAGGCTTGCCTCGATGTAGCTCTGCGCCTTGCCCCAGAGCTCCTGGCGCATGCACAGCTTGCCCAGGGCGAGGAGCAGCGCCGGATCGCGCGCATGCGTGCGCAGCCATTTCTCGGCGCGCTCGATCTGCGGCATCGCGTTCGCGCCGCCCGTCTCGCCGTAGAGCGCCACCAGGCTCGAATTCCATTCGCGCTCCAGCGCCTGCTCGACGATCGCCTGCGCTTCGGCCTGCGAACCGAGGGCGAGGTAGTGGCGCGCGGCGGTGGCCGCGACCGTGGGATCCATCCGCATCGCCGAGGGAATCTGCTTCCAGTAGGTCGTGAGCGCGGCGGCTTCCTGCGATTTGCGGGCGAGGTTGGCGAGGTGCGCCGTGCGCCGCATCGACGCGGCTTCCGCGGGCCCAACGCCTCCCAGCTTCGCGAGCGCGTCGAGCGTATCGAGCACCGCATCCCACTGGCGCAAGGCCTGCTCGGCCTGGAGCTTCAGGCGCAGCAACCGAAGGTTGCGCGCGTCGCGCGCGGACAGGTCGTTCAGCACGGCGAGCGCCTCCTCGTGGCGCTCCTGCGAGACGAGGAGATCGGCGAGGGTGGTGAGGCGCGCCTGGTCGAGCTCGTCGGCGCCCCCCTTGGCATGGTCGAGGAACACCTCGCGCTCGTTGAAGCGCCCCAGCTCGTGCGCGCTGCGCGCCGCGATGATCGCGGCCACGCCCTTCGTCTCGTCGCCGGTGAGCGCGGCGGCGGCGCTCTTCTCGGCCGAGGCGTAGCGCCCCTGGAAGAAGGCGATGAGCGCCTCGTTCAGCGACTGGCGCAGCCGCGTGAGCTGGCGCTCGCGCCGATAGGCGCGAACGCGCGCGGGTATCGCGATGAGCGTCGCGAGGAAGCGGGCGAGCGCGTAGAAGGCGACGTAGCCGCCGAGCACGAGGAAGACCAGCAGGTTGAGCGAAAGCTCGATGCGGTACGGCGCCGCGACGATCACGACGTATCCCGCCGAGTCCTTCGCGAGCAGCGCGATGGCCACCGCGAGGGCGGCGAGCACGACCGACCAGAGCGCGAAGCGCATGGCTAGCGCTTCTCCCGCGCGGCGCGCGCGGTGCGCACGGCGGCGAGGCTGCCGTTGATGTCGGGCACGGTGATCGCCACCGGCGTCTCCGCGATCTGCTTCAGGGTCGTGAGCGCGGCGGCCGTGGGCTTGGCCTTCATGTCGTAGTACTTCGCGATCCACGCCTGCGAGGCCTTGAGGTCGTCGCGGAAACCCGCTTCGTCGCGGGCGAGGAGCGCCACGCGCGCCGAGAGCAGGCGCAGCTTCAGGTTCTCGCGCAGGAAATAGCTCTGTTGGGGCGCAAGCAGCGGCGCGTCCTGGCCTTCGAGGTCGCGGATGCGCACGAGGCTCTTCATCTCCTCCCAGAAATCGCGCGCGGCGCGCTGGACGGCGCCGGAATCGTCGGCGTAGCGGGCGCGCGCGGCCACGCGCGCCGCGGGCAGCGTCTCGGCGATCACGAGCGGCAGGTTCTCGCTCTGCGCGATGAGCCCGTCCAGCTTCACGGTGATGCCCACAGTGTCCACCTGCTGCACGGCCTTGAGTCGGTCCATGTCCTGCGTGATCGCGCGGCGCAGCGGCGTGGCGGCGAGCTTGTCCGCGCGCGCGAGCCGCTGGTCGGCCGCCTGCAGGGCCGCCAGCGCGCCGCGCACGTTGCCCGCCAGCTGCAGCTGCTGGCTCGCGACCACCAGGATCTGCTCGACCTCCGAGAGCACGCGATCGTCGGCGCTGCGGGAGAGCTCGCGGTACATCTCCTCGAGCGCCACCCGCTGCTCCTGCGTGTCCGCGACGCGCGCTTCCAGCTCCGCGATGCGCGCCTGCGCATCCTTCAGCGCGGCGTTGGCCTGAGCGAGCGCCGCCTTCGATTGCGAGGTCGCCGCGCCCAGCTCGGCGAGCCTCACGCCGGCGCTCGATTCCACCGACTGCACGCCCATGCGCGTGTCCCATGCGAGCCATGCCGCGGCGATCACGAGCAGCAGCGCGACGACCGCCACGCCGCGCGCGACGCCGTCACGCGGATTGAGCCGCCGGTCGACGGGTCGCGGGGAAGGCGGCGGGACCTGCGGAGGCTGGGAATCACTCATGGAGTCACCCGGATGCGGCTCAATGCTTCGATCAATCCCTCGGCGCCGTGCGCGGCGATCTCGACGCGGGCGAAGCGGCGCGCAATCGGATCCGCGGCGATGGCCTCGTGCGGCACGACGAGCGTCGCCGATGCCATGGGCGCCTCGCCGTCGGGCCCGGCCATTGCGACGAAGTTGCGCAGCGTCTCGACGCTGAGCGCGCTCACCGCGTGGACCTCGCCCCTGCGCCACGCCGCGATGAGCGGCTTGGCATCGGCCTGGGGCTTCACGCGGCGGTAGCACTCCGCGTACTCGACGCGCGCGCCCCGCTCTTCGAGCGTTTCCTTGATTCGCTCGCGGCCGCCTTCACCGCGAAAGACGATGATATTTTGCCCCTTCACCGATCGCAATTGCGCGAGCGCGAGCAATCCCTCGCTGTCGTGGCGCTCCGGTGGTGAGATGACATGTTCGATGCCGGAGTTCCGCAGCGCCTGCGCGGTCGCTTCGCCGATTGCGGCGACGGCGACACTGCGCGGCCAGGGCCCCGCGCGCGAAGACAGCGCGAGGCCGTGCTCGACCGCGTTGGCGCTCACGAAGATCGCGGCATCGAAAGACGGCAGGCGGGCCACCAGCGCCTCGAGCGCGGCGGTGGGCGCGATGGGCTCGATGCCCAGCGCGGGAAAGATGAAGACGCGCGCGCCTTCGGCCTCCAGCGGGTGCGCCAGCGCCTCGGCGGCGGCGCGCGGACGCGTGAGCACCACGCCCAATCCCTCGAGGCGGCCGCTCACGACGCGACCCTCGCCAGGCGCTTCAGGATCTCGCGCCCCCCGGCGGCGAGCAGACGCTCGCCCAGCGCGCGTCCCACGGACGGCGCATCCTCGCA
>Ga0070693_100001498_pt1 | contig 10527 bp, 8 predicted proteins | sample KBSK1103metaG_FD_65472 | JGI IMG/M metagenome (GOLD analysis project Ga0070693, IMG submission 65472) | Corn, switchgrass and miscanthus rhizosphere microbial communities from Kellogg Biological Station, Michigan, USA - KBS K1-10-3 metaG | ecosystem: Host-associated > Plants > Roots >...
GGAGCTCGAGATAGTGCTGGCGGACGAAGCTCTGCGTGTCGAGGATCGGATTCGCCCCGTACGGTCCGAGAAACTCGCATCCGGTGTAGACCATCCCGTCGGCCACATTCATCGAGGCGTTGTTGAGAATGGCCTGCTCGGCAGTGCCGGGCGACGGAAGGCTCGTGTTCGCGAACTGCTCGAGGTAGAGCGCCACCGCCCCCGACACCAACGGCGTGGCCATGGAGTTGCCGCCCAGGAATCCGCCCTTGCCGTAGACGACGTTGTGGCTCAGGCCGCGCTGGTACCAATGCTGGTCGCCGAAGAAGAAGGGATCGTGCCCGGCCGGCGCGCGGATCTCCACGGGGGAGCCGCTGAAGAAGTACGGCGTGTCGTCGAAGGTCGATCCATCGTCGACGACCTCCGTTCCGCCGACGCAGATGACTCCGTTCGAACGGCTTTGCATCGCCAAACGGGTCGGCGACCAGTTGAAGCTCGACTCCTGCTGATTGTTCGTGCCCACCACCACGACCGCACCGGCGCCGACCAGTTGCTGCACCTTGGCGTCGATCTGATTGCACATCGCCGCGTTGAATGAGCCGCTGCAGGGAAAGATGATGCTCATGTTGACCACGGCCGGAAGGCGTGCGCCGTTGCTGTCGAGGATGTGCTGGCGCACCGCTTCGAGGCCGTTGATGAGGTCTTGCGCGGAGCCGATGCCGAACAGCGCGTCGTAGACGCGCACCGAATAGATGGTGGCGTTCTTCGCCACGCCGAAGGTGGTGCCGCCGACCTGGCTGGCCACGTCGGTCCCGTGCTCGTCGTCCGGGATTCCGAAGCTCGGATCGCTCGGGCCGCGCTGGAAATCGAAGAGCGGGATGACGCGGCCGCCGAAGTCGTTGTTGAGGTAGTTGACTCCCGTGTCGACGACGTAGACGGTCACGCCCATGCCCGTGCGCTCGTAGAAGTACTGCCGGTCGTGATTGTTGCCGCGCTGGTCGATGCGGTCGATGCCGATGCTCGATAAGTTCGCAGTGGAATCGGGCGCCGGTGCGACGGCCAGCGGGACCGGTCTTGCCTGCGAGAGCGGCGGCTCGGCGGCGGCGATGGTGAGCGTGACGGCGAAGACGAAGGCGAATGCGACGACGATGTTCCGACGTTTCATGATGTTTCTCCGGTTCGACAAAAAGAAAAAGCCGGGGGATTACCCCGGCTTTCATGCCAGACGTCTTTAATTTTCATCATTCATAAGTTCGACCTCCCCGAAAGTCAAGGGCGGTTGATGTTCCAGGTAGGGAAATCCCCCGCTCCCACACTCCTAGGACATGCCCTTCCTCTGGGTCTTCCTTGCTCTTGCTGCGTCCGACGCGCAGCCGGCGAAGCTGACGGACTCCATCGTCGTCACGGCGGCGCGCGAGGAGCAGCCGCGCGATCAGGCCGCGGCGGCGGTGACGGTGCTCGACCGCAAGAGCATCGAGCAGCTGCCGGCGTCGTCGCTCGCGGAAGTCCTGGCCTTCGTGCCGGGGGTGACGATGATGTTCGACAGCGGTGCGAGCGGGATTCATGCAGTGGAGTTGCTCTGGTCGGACGATCCCGAGGAAATCGGACAGGCCCGAAGCGTGATTCGACGGCAATCGCACAGCATGTCGCGGCTCATCGACGACCTCCTCGACCTCTCCCGGATCAGCCGCGGTCAAGTGACGCTGGAGCGGGGCCGAGTCTCGCTTGCCGAGGTCGTTTCCGCAGGCGTGAACGTGTGGCAACACCTCATGTCGCAGAAGCGGCAGCGCCTGACGGTCCAGGCGTTGAATGACCCGCTGTGGATCGACGGCGATGCAACGCGGCTCGCGCAGGTGTTCGCGAACCTCCTGCACAACGCTGCGAAGTTCACTCCCGAGGGAGGAACGATCGCGATCGAGATCTCGCGCGAGGACGGTTCCGCGGTGGTGGCGGTGCGGGACGACGGCCAGGGAATGACGCCGGAGGTCCTCGCGCATGCGTTCGAGCTCTTCGTGCAGGGACCGCCGTCGCTGGACCGCCAGCAGGGTGGCCTCGGCCTCGGATTGACGCTCGTCCGCCGGCTGGTGAGGATGCATGGCGGGAGTGTCGAGGCGAAGAGCGCCGGTCCGGGCCGCGGCAGCGAAATGTGCGTCCGGCTTCCGCTCGCCGAGCCGGCTCAGACCGCTGTCGTGGCGCCCCATCCGATCGAGTCCGACGTCGCGTTCTCGTCGTTGAAGACAATGCCGACGCGCGCGAGATGCTCGTGATCCTCCTCAAACGCGCCGGCCACGACGTGCGTGCGGCAGGCGACGGCGCGGCGGCCATCGCGGCCGCCGAGTCGTTCCTGCCCGAGATCGTGCTCCTCGACGTCGGGTTGCCGGGAATCGACGGGTACGGCGTCGCCCGGCAGCTTCGTTCATCACCGCGCACCGCCGAGGCGCTGCTCGTAGCGCTCACCGGCTACGGGCAGGAGGAAGATCGCAAGCAAGCGCTCGCCGCCGGGTTCGATCATCACCTGCTGAAACCGGCCGAGCCCGCTGCCGTGCTCGCGTTGGTCGCGAGAGCGGATCGCGCCCTGAGCCCACCTCCTGCATAGCTCTTGCATCTTCATCTGGGCCATCTCATTAGTGAATGCGGTGTGAGGGAGTCCACATGACAATCGCTGAAGGGGAGCGCGCCGTCCATTTGGCAGGATCAGTGCTCGATCGTGCTCGTCATGTGTGTGCGTTCTTCCACACCACCGACGAGGAGTATCGCGTGCTCTTGCCGTTTATCACCGAAGGGTTCGAGCACGGCGACCGCGCGTTCCATATCGTCGACCCGGACCACCGGCCCGAGCACATGGAACGGTTGCGCGAGGGTGGGATCGATGTCGACTCCGCCGAGGCGCGCGGACAACTCACGGTGCTGCGCTGGGAGGACGCCTATCTTCGCGGCGGGCATTTCGATCAAAACGCGATGCTCGCGCTGATCGAGGAGGTGCTCGCGGCCGGCAAGGCGGAGGGATTTCCTCTCACCCGCCTGGTGGCGAACATGGAGTGGGCGCTCGAGGACCGGCCCGGCGTCGAAGACATCGTCGAGTACGAGACGCGGTTGAACTACGTTCTTCCGAAGTACGACGACGCCGTCACGTGAACGTACGATCTCGCCAAGTTTGGCGGGGGCGTGGTGATGGACATCATGAGAACGCACCCGATGGTGATCATCGGAGGCTTGCTGCAGGAGAACCCTTTCTTCGTACCGCCGGACGAAATGCTCGCCGAGCTCCGGCGGCGGCGCGCGGTCGATGGCCCATCGTGATTCTGGCGCGGAGCGCGACCGCGACCTCGCCGCGTTGCGCAGCTCGCTGCGCGACGTCGTCGCGCTCACGATGCTACCGACGGTCTGGGCGGCGTACGAACCGCCCCAGATCTGCGTCGATCTCGTCGACGTGATTTGCCGCTTGATCGATGTGGACGGCATCTACCTGATCGCTCCGTCGTACGAATGCAGCGAGATCCTGAGGCTCAAGCGCGAAGGCGACCGCGAGACGGAGCGCTCCTTGCGCGCGGCGATCGGGCAGGCGCCCAATGGCAACGTTCAGGCGGCCGCAGGATCCCGGGAACCAGGTCTCCGTCTGGTTACGTTCGAACTTTCGTCTCGCGCTTCCGACCGCATCGCTGTCGCCGCACGCCGGCCCGGCTTCCCCACCGAGATCGAGCGGCTCATTCTGCGCGTCGCGGCAAATCAGGCTGCGACGTGGCTCGGTTGGAAGCAGGCGGAAGCGGCTGCCGCGTCGGAATCGGCATTCCGGCGGGCCATCGAAAACTCGATGCGCGCGGGCGTCGCCGTAGTCGACGAGCACGGACGGCAGACGTACGTCAACCGCGCCTTTGCCGCGATGGTCGGCTGGAGTGAAGCGGAGCTGGTCGGTAGAACTCCTCCCTTCGAGTATTGGGCGCCGGAGGACGGCGCCAACATCCAGGCCGCGTTCGAAGAGGTCATCGCGGGAAGGACGAATCCGGCGGGATATGAGCTGCGGTTTCAGCGCAGGGACGGACGACGCTTTGACGCGCTCGTTCTCATTTCTCCTTTTGAGCAACCTGGAGGGCCGCCCGGTTTTTTAGCCTCGGTGTACGACATCACCGAGCGTAAAACCGCCGAGCGTACCGCGCGGTTCCTCGCCGAGGCAGGCGAGATCCTCGGCCGCTCGCTCGAATATGAGGACACGCTGCGCGCGATCAGCAACCTGGTTGTCCCAACGTTCGCCGACTGGTGCTTCATCGATCTCGTCGAAGCGGACGGCGGATTCCGGCGCATCGCCGCTGCGCATCCGCCGGGTGAAGAGACCGAAGCGATCGCGCGCAGATTGCAGCGCGCCTACGCGCCGAAGAGCGCTCCCTACGGCGTGTCGCACACCTTCGCGAGCGGCGCGTCGTTCCTGATGAACGACGTGTCGGACGACGTGCTGATTGCGGTGAGCCGAGACGACGACCATCGGGAGGCGCTGCTCTCAATGGGTATCCGCTGCTTCGTCTCGGTTCCGATGCGCAGCCGGGGGGCGACGTTCGGTGTCCTCACGTTCCTCGGAACGGAGTTGCGGGCACGATTCGAGCCGGAGGACGTCGCTCTCGCCGAGGAAGTCGCGCGCCGCGCTGCACTCGCGATCGACAACGCTCGCCTGTACCGCAATGCTCAGGAGGCGAATCGAGCCAAGGACGAGTTTCTGGCGAACCTCTCGCACGAGTTGCGCACGCCGATGACGGCCATTATCGGATGGGCTCACCTGCTGCAAATCGGCGACCTCGACGCCGAGCAGGTTGCGCTCGCGCTGCGGACCATCCGGCAGAGCGGCGAGGCGCAGGCAAAACTCATCGACGACCTGCTCGACGTCTCGCGGATCGTCACTGGAAAGCTACACCTCAATACGGCCGAGGTCCGGCTCTCCGACATCGCGCGCGGCGCGATTGCCGCGATCCGCCCTGCGGCCGAGGGCAAACGGCACTCGCTCGAAGTGGACATCCGCGCCCATGACGCGATGGTTCTCGGAGACGCGTCGAGACTGCAGCAGGTCTTCTGGAATCTCCTCAGCAACGCCGTGAAATTCACACCGCCGGGCGGCGTCGTGCGAGTCCGCCTGGCCGACCGCGACGCCGATAACGTCATGCTGACGGTCGAGGACAGCGGGGAAGGCATCGCGTCCGAGTTCCTGCCGCTGGTGTTCGAACGTTTCCGTCAGGCCGCCACGGCCGTGCGCGGACGCACGGGCCTCGGGCTCGGCCTGGCCATCGCGAAAGAGCTCGTGGAGATGCATGGCGGCTCGATCGCCGCGACCAGCGGCGGTCGCGGGAAGGGAGCGACGTTCACCGTGACCTTGCCGAAACTCACCCAGAATCGACAGCCGGCGGAACGGGTGCAGCCCACAAAGCGTGTGCACGAGAGGCTCCGATCACTCCGCGTGCTCCTCGTCGAAGACGATGAGACCACCCGTACGCTTCTGGTCACCGTTCTCGGCACCTTCGGCGCGAATGTCACGGCCGCATCGTGCGCGAGCGACGCCGAGGCGGCGCTGCGCACCTTCGAGCCGGAGATCTTGATCACCGACATCGAAATGCCGGGGAACGATGGTGTAGCTCTTCTACACTCGCTTCGCGGGCTCATGAGCGCCAACTTTCCCGCCGTCGCCGTCAGCGGATACGCCGACGACGTCAGCCGCGAGCGCGTCCTTGCCGCCGGGTTCAACGGATTCGTCGCCAAGCCTCTCGACCCGGCTCTCCTCGCGGACGAAATTATCCGGGCGCTCGCCATCGGCTGACGCGCTGCGGAGCGGCATCAGGGCGTGGCGTGAAACGTCGCGGCTGCCGCTGTCACGGTTCACAGTCTAATCAGCCGTGTAAAGGAGCCAAGGGTTCCAAATGTCGAGCTAACGACATGGCGGCGCGCGCGCGTGGCGTTCGCCTCTCAACGCGCGGGTCGAGGCACGAGGCTCCGGACCGCCGCTACGAGCTCCGCCGGGTCCACCGGTTTGCTCATGTGCGTCTGAAAGCCAGCGGCCAAAGCTCGGACGCGATCGACACTCCGGGTATACGCCGTGAGGGCGATCGCCGGGACGTGAACGGATGGCGGCTCCTGCAGCCGAATTTTCCGAATGAACGAGTAGCCATCTTCACCGGGCATCTCGATATCGCTGATGATGATGTCCGGCCACGTACCGGCCACGATCCTCATTGCGCTCGCGACATCTCCCGCTGCGTGCACACGTGCTCCGGCACGGGAGAGGATCGTCTGCAACAGCTTCCGCGAGTCGTCGTTGTCCTCTACGACGAGGACGTCGAGTCCGGTGAGGTCCACGAACTCGCGGGTCGTGGCACGCGCGGCCGGCAGCTCAATGTGCTGCGCCACACGGTCACCAGGTCGATCGTGGGCCACGAGCAGCGGCAAACGGACGACGAATGTCGCGCCGCACCCGATACCCGGGCTGAACGCCTGCACCGTACCGCCATGCAATTCCACGAGGTGCCGCACGATGCCCAACCCGAGGCCGAGCCCGGTATGGGCACGCGTCGAGCTGCTGTCCGCCTGGCTGAATCGGTCGAAGACAAATGGGAGAAAACTCGGCGCGATCCCTTCGCCTGTATCGCTCACCGCCAGCTCGCAGTGAGAGTTGACACGCTCGAGCCGGACCTGCACTTTCCCTCCGCCCGGGGTGAACTTGACGGCGTTGGAGAGCAAATTCCAGACGACCTGCTGAAGCCGGTCGTGATCGCCGGAAACGTATCCGGCTTCGGAGTCGAGCATCCGCTCGATGCGAATCTGCTTTGCATCAGCCGCCGGCCGGACGACATCGATCGCGGCGTCGATGACGTCCGCCAGATCGACCGACTGAACGTTGAGGCGCAGCTTTCCTGCGTTGATGCGCGAGAAGTCGAGGATGTCCTCGATGAGACGGCTCTGCGCACGCGCGTTGCGGTCGATCGTCTCCAGCCCCTCGGCCAATGACGCGGAGTTCTGGTCGAGTTGAAGCAACTGAATCCACCCGATGATGCTCGTCAGAGGCGTCCGCAGCTCGTGGGAAACGGTTGCGAGAAATTCGTCACGCGCGCGCGATGCGGTCTCGGCCGCGCCAAGGGCGCGCTGCAGTTCGGCGCGCGTCGCGTCGAGTTTCGCGGCAAGCGAGTTGGCTTGTGCCGCGGCGTGGCGCGCAATCTCCGTTTGAACGGCAGCGCGAGCTGCCACGGTCTCGCTGCGAAAAAGCGCTCCGAACATCGGCAGAAATTCGCGGAGCAGCGGCCGCACCGGCGTCGCGACTCTTTCACCGACCAGCACGGCCGCCGTGCCGTCAGCCGTCCCGATCGCCCAGGCGTTCCGCGGCTCGCCACGCCGATCCTGTACGACTCCCTCTGACCAGCCGCTTTCAACCGCCGCGGCAACGAGCTGCCGCCATGCACGCGCACCGCAGAGCGTCTGCGGGAATCCCGGCGCGGGAAGCGAACAGCCGACCTCGTCATCGCGGATGAAGACGATCAGGTCATCTGCGTCCCAACGCCGGGCAAATGATCGCGCGGCGTCGGTCCGCCGGGAACGATCCGCCAGCGCAACCGCTGCCCTCACCGCCTCGATGATTTCATCGAGCTCGGTCACGTCAATCCGGCAGCAGCGCGACGGTTGCCGTGCAGTTGTGAAACCCGCTGAACTGCCCCTCCGATCGTGCGATTTGTCCGTACGTGTTGCAGCCGGCGTAGGACACCTTCCCGAGAGCGCGCTGGAGCGCATCCATCTCGATGCCGAACTCGCCCCCCATGCGCAGCCGCGTCGCTACGCAGTCGAAGAAGAGCGCCACCTCGGGCTTTGTACCGTGCATGTCGCCGAGCGCGGAACGCACGGCGCGCGCGGCCGCCTCGGCGGCTGACGTTGCGGTCGTCTTCATGATGCGAACGGTAGCTCCGGCAGGAACGTCAGAGGCGCAGGCGATGGAGCCGTTTTCGAGCACCGCCAGCGGGACGCGGAGTTTGAATCCCGACTCAGTGTCGATGCCCAGCACGTTGTGCAGGAAAAATGGGATCGGGTCGCTGCGGTCGAACCGCTGACCGGTCTTCTCCGCATGCTCTTCGAACGCTTCGGCGGCCGGTGCCGCGTTGAGACTGACGACCGTCGACCCCTCTGCCTCGGTGACGCGCAGCGGCTCGCTGGCCGTCTCCCAGCCATGGCTCACCCCGACGCCAATCGGTTTCGTGGAAAGAATCTCGAGTGCAACCGCGGCGTCGGTGAATGCCGACGTGCCGCAGAAGACGTGCGTCTTCGCGAAGTGTGCGTCATCGCCGGCACCTCCACCGAAGAAGCGGTAGTTGCCGAGCGTCGCGACGCTGAGCTGCTCGATGAAGTCGTCCGTGTAGCCCGCCAGAGCGTCGGCGAGCACCAGCGCCGCGCGATGCGGATACTGATGCATCGCAAGCCCGCGAAACGATCCGGCGATCTCCGCCGCTGCCGCGTGACGATCCTGCCGCAGATTACGTCCGACTCCCGCCGTGAAGCGCATCGCGTCCGAGCGAAGAGCAACGGCGGACGCGGAGCCTTCGCCACGGTCGCCGCTCACGAACTCTCCGGCCGACGAACACCCGATGAGCACACGCGGTGCGCACGTATCCTGAATCGCCTGCAACATCCGCTCGTACTCGTGCTGCGAGGACGCGAAGAGGATCACGGCGTCGGGCGTCTGGCCTGAAAGGCCGTCTTTCAACCGGGCTCCCAAATCTCTTCCCGCGGCCGTGCTGTTCGTTTCTTTCGTAAAGACGACGGTCGACTCGGTCATTCGCGTTCTGCTCCTGATGTGGTGGTGGGATGGGGCGAGCTCTTCGGTGCAGGCGGAGCGCTCGCCATCGCGCGTGTCTGCAAGGATTGATCCGTCACGTGAGGACTTCCGGTCTTGTGTGAGCACAAGGGAAGGGGCGGGCTGCGGGCCTTAGGCCGGTGCGCACATTGCGAAGGCCGACGCGGAACTCGTCGGAGGTGTGCTCGCAGCAGACGTAGAGACAGCGTTCGCCGCGGGCCAGCCCCCCACGAGGTAGTCGATGCCGTTCTTCCGGCATAACGCGGTATTCTCTTGCCGTCCGGAGTGGCCCGGGCTTACCCGCTCGGATCGGGGTCAAGCGGGGACACCGAACCTGCCCGCATGGAGGCTCGGCATGGAACAAACGTCCACCCTCGATCCGACTTACTGCTATTCGGTGAAGGAATTGGCTTTCCTCTGGAACATGTCACCCGAGTCAATCCGGCGACTGTTCGTCCGGGAGCCGGGCACCCTGATCTTTCGGATACAGGCGACCGGCAGGCGAACGTACCGCAACATTCGGATCCCAGGGAAAGTCGCCCTTCGCGTACAGAACCGGATGACGGTAGTTGCTCCCATGACATCCTTCGCCGCGAGGTAACGCGGCACGCTGTTCGCGGGACGGCGGCCACTCGTCGCCCGCCCTTCCGCTTGCGTTCCGTGAACTTCGGCGCCCGCTGAATCCCCGAACTCTCCTCACCCTCCGGCCCGAGCCGCGCCATCTTCCCTCGCCTCAAGTTCGCTTCTACGTTGCTTCGCATGCGAATGAGAGAGCAACTCCTCCTCGGCGACTCGACGAAGCGGCTTGCGGAGATCGAAGACGGCGCGGTCGATCTCGTTCTTACCGATCCGCCCTACAACACCGGCATGACCGCCCGGAACGCGACGCGGCTCCAGAACTTCTTCCTCGACGCCTACGAGCCGGACGAGTACAAAGTCCTCGCGCGAACGGTCGCGTGCGAGTGCTACCGGATACTCAAGGACGATCGCGCTTGCTACGTCTTCATGAACTGGCGCAGCCTCGGTGTATGGCTCGAGGCGTTCGCCGCAGCGGGCTTTCGGCTCAAGAACCTCATCGTGTGGGACAAGATCGTACCGGGCCTGAACTATCAGAACTACGCCCATACGCACGAGCTCCTCATCTTCGCGGCGAAGGGACGCTTCCAGCCGCGCAACAAAGGCACGGGCGACGATCAGGGCCGTGACGTCTGGCGCATCCGCCGCGAGACGCGGCACGCGCGCGCGGAGGACTTCCACCACGAGACGATGAAGCCCGAGGTACTCGTGCGCCGCCCCATCGAGCACGCGAGCGTGCCGGGCGAGGTCGTCTGCGATCCCTTCATGGGGAGCGGCACGACCTGCGCGGTCGCAAAGACGCTCGGCAGGGGCTACGTCGGGATCGAACTCGATCCGCGGTTCTTCTCGCTCGCGGCCGCGCGCATCGCAGCGGCCAGCGCTCCATTCGCCGCGGAGGACGATTGCCGCGCATCGCGCCGCACTCCTCCACGCGCGCGTAAATCTGGCGCGCGATGCTCGGAAGCTGCGAAAAGGCGCGAGTAGCCCGATGAACGCTCGTCGTAAGCGGCGCCTTTCCGCGCGCCCGCACCTGATCCGGGCCGCCTCGCGCGGCCCGACGTGTTCCAGGTAGGGAAATCCCCCGCTCCCACACTCCTAGGACATGCCCTTCCTCTGGGTCTTCCTTGCTCTTGCTGCGTCCGACGCGCAGCCGGCGAAGCTGACGG
>Ga0070693_100001502_pt1 | contig 10506 bp, 12 predicted proteins | sample KBSK1103metaG_FD_65472 | JGI IMG/M metagenome (GOLD analysis project Ga0070693, IMG submission 65472) | Corn, switchgrass and miscanthus rhizosphere microbial communities from Kellogg Biological Station, Michigan, USA - KBS K1-10-3 metaG | ecosystem: Host-associated > Plants > Roots >...
CAGTTGGGCCGGCGAGGGGCTTGCCGTTGTCCGTCGCCTCGTCTTTTTTTGCTTCAGGACTATCAGCGGGCACGACCGCGAACAGGCCGCTTTGCCGGCGAATGATGAAGAAGGCGCGCATACATTGGAAGGGATCGAACTTGATTTCGTGTTCGAACTCTTCCTTCTTTAGATCGGGGTGCGCACCCTTCAGGCCCCAGAAGACCATGTCCATCATCGACCGATACTGATCGGCCGTCATCTGAAGCGCCGTCTTTCCGAACTCGCCGGCGGCCATCTTGCCTTCGAAGTAATCGGTCAGCGCCAGCATCGGCTCCCAGATTTTCTCCATCTGGAACGGGGCCAGCTCGAGGATCGGCCACTTCGTCTTCTTCTTTCCAAGCTCGATATATTCAACACCTTCGAGCTGATCGTCAGGGATTACGGCAGGCGTTACAGTCATCAGATCACCGTTGCTTGGACCTTTCGGCCGGCATCCCGAAGATCGGCCGGGCTGGACACCTTGTGGACGCCGATGCGAGGAATCAGAAGGTCCGAGGAAAGGTACTTCTCGCCCAGCTTGCGCAGCGTGTCCAGAAGCGGCCGCCGGTTCAGCGCAATGTCGAAGGCGGTTTCGCAGGCCAGGGGCGGCATTGCCCGGCGGAAGCGATACTCGGTCAGCTTGCGGCGGACGAACGCGATATCCTGCTGAACTTCGAGCTCGGAAAGCGAAAACGCCGCCATGATGTCCGCGATAGGGACACCGATGACGGCGTTCTCGAACACAAGCTGTCGGCGCAGGCCCACGTTGATGGGCTCTTGCGTCATGCGGCTTCCGCGAAGCTGAAGCTGCCCAACACGCCGCTGGTATCGCACGAACTGTTGAAGCCGAACGTCGGCTTCCCGTAATCGTCCAGCTTCGTCGCCAGTTCGGTGTCGGTTGAAAGGCAGTTGTTCAGGGTCAACAGCGATTGCTCCGATCCCCAGAGGAACTGCATGACGGCTGTGAAGTTGCCAACCTTCCCCATCGGCGCGTTATTCAGCGGCACGGTTTCGCCGGAAGATGAGATCGTGAACGTGTAGCTGATCAGCACCGCCTTGCCCTGATCGGCGCTGGAGAAGGTGTAGACGCCGGCGGCGGCCGAATACTGGCCGGCGGCCGGGCTGGAAGCGACGCGCGCCATCGGCTTGCCGGTGGTCGCATCGATCACGCCTTCGTTGCCGGTCCAAGTCGCGGAATTAGCCACCGTGACAGTGAACGGACCGCTGCCCGGGATTGCCCCCGGTTCCTTGTTGGCCAGATTGGTCTGGCCTGGCGTTCCGCTGACGCCGAACACCAGATCGGCGAACATGCGCGGGTTGAGCGTGGCCAGCGTGACCTTGCCGCTGACTTGCATTGTGCCAGACGAAACGTCTTCCGGCAGCTGGTTCTCGCCGAACAGGCTTTTCACGTCGCGCTTGAACGTGATGGTCTGATCTTGCGGAACGCCGAACACGGTCGGCGTTGGGACCGTGACGTTGTTGATCCCAAAGAAGCGGCCAGCGGCGAACACCTTCTGGCCATTAACGACAGGCATGGATTTGGCTCCTTTGCGTTGTGGCCCGTTAGGCCGGGTTGACGTTCAGCGCGCCGGCGAGATCCTTCTTCAGCTGATCCTTGGCGGCGAACAGCTGTTGGAAGATCGCGGCGTCACGCGCAATCGGCCCGTTGTGGGTCGTGTTGTTGAACCAGGCATCGACCGTCTGATCGATCTTGGCGGCGATATCGTCGGGCATTGGGGCTCCTATTGTGCGGCGATGACAATCTCGACAGGCAAGTAATACACCGCTTGCCGGTGTTCGGTATCGGTCGAATTAGCGCCGAGGTTCTTCATGGCCGTGCCCTTGATCCGGACGGCCGTGACGCGATCGCCAAGGTTTAGCTGCTGTTCATCGCCCGGCACGGTCGACTGAAGCTTGGCGCGAACGGCCGAAATGAGCGGATTGAGGGTCTTGCTGGCGCTGATCTGACCCTTGGTCGATGTGCAGCCGATGTGGAAATACACCGTTGCCACGATGAAGGTCAGGACCGCACCGCTATACATATAGTCCTCGAACGCCTCGTCTTGGAACAGCGCCGGCTGCTCGCCTGGCGGGACCCGCTGGATCTCGATCGGATCGTCGCTGAACGTCTTAAAGATGCGCAAGGCCGGATCGGGGTTGTCAGGCCCCAGCATCTTCATCAGGTCGTAGAGATTCTGATAGGCCAACTGAAGGACCGCAAACGGATCAGTCGGCGCCGGGATTGTCACTTGGTCGCTCCATCGACAACCTGACGGATGCCGTCCTGAAACGGCACCCGATATTGGAACAGGGCCAGCTGCGCGTAAGACCGCTGCGGGATGCGCGATCCCGGGTGCTTGACCTTGCGCACGATCGTCAGCGCCGTTTCGAAGCTGCCGCGGCCGAACCCGCGCCGCCAATCCGATCCGATCCCGCCGGCATAACCGCCGCCGCGCATCTGGAAGGCCAGCGCCTTGCCGTGCACGGGCAGAATGTCGTGCGGCCGTGTTTCGCCGCCGTACTCTTGGATTGCGGCGTATGGGATGCCTTGCGTGTAGACCCGGCCCGTGATTGCGCCCGGCCGTTCCGTCATGCTGGACCGAACGGATTTATAGAGATCTCCAATCGATCGAAACCGAAGCTCGATGTTTCCCTTCACCATATTGCGAAGGACGATCGTCGCGCTGGCCATGAACGGCCGCAGCCGGTTCTGCACATCTGGCGGGATACGCTGAAGCTTCGCCTGAAGCTCGCGAAGGCCAATGATCGTATAGAAGATCACGATTGTGTCTCGTTTCCGACCGGCGCTTCCGGAATGTAATTGTCCGTCATCCCGAGAACGAATTGTGGCTGAACGCGGTTCGTGTTCGCTTCCTGCGTCCGCTTCTGCGTCGTCAGGATTCCGGACGCCCATCCAACGCCGCCGCCGGCGCCGTCCGCGCTCTGAAGATATTGAAGCGCCATCTGGCGATAATTGCGCGACTTGCTGGAATACATGGTGCGAAGGTCTTTATCGACCGTATCGACCAGCCGCGCGAACTTGCTGGCCAGCGCGTTGCAGAGATCGGATGCGATGCGGAAGCGGTTGACGCCGCCGGCCGCCTGGATCGCGTACAGGATCTCGCCGTCCGTCAGCTGCTGGTCGGACTCGATCGTATCGCCGACCATGTAGCGGATTTGGTCCTTTTGACTTGTGCGCGGATCTCCGCTGTACGTCCAGACCGGCGCCCGGCCGACCTGAAGGCGGCCGGTGGAAACCGTCGATCGCAAACCAAGATCGTCAAGGATCACGGCCTCGTGCATGTAGAAGCCGGAAAGGTTCTGTGTGTCGGCGGGATCGATCGTGACTGCAAAGCGGCCGTCCTGACCGCCGTTGAGCCGCACGATCTGGCCGGCGGACATGGATTTCGAAATGACGGCCGCGCTGTCCAGATCGCGCTGGGCCGTCCAGAAAATGTCGCTGATGTTTGTCAGCGGGATAGGATTTCCCGAGCTGTCCAGAACCTGAAAAGTCGGCAACGACTGATCGCCGACATAGATCGTGAAGTCCTGCGATGTTTTGGTCATCGGCTATTCCACTTTGCCCTTTAGAACGATCGTGACCTTCGAACCGAGCAGCTGCGCTTTGCCGATAAGCGCGAAGCCGTGGAAAAGCAATGGCAATATCGTGTCGCGTGTGACGTCGATCGTAATTTCGCCAGGAATCGCGGTGTCTCGGATCAGCGCGCCAAGGTTTTCAAGGTTGATGATCTGCGCCCGGCTGAGTGTTCCAACATTCTCCATCCGCATCGCGTCGTCAGCGGCGATACCGGCAAGAACCTCGATCGAAAAGCCTGTGGATCGGCCGATCGTCCCCCTGAACTCGATCGGTGCCAAGCTGTCTCGAACGATTGACCCCAGCGCCTCGATCGGAAGCATGATGATCTTGCTGACGCTGCCCAGCTGTTCGATCGGCATCGGATGGCCGATGACAAGTTGGCCGGCGATTTCGATCGCCGCCGACATGATACGGCTGATCGCTCCCTGTATTTCCAGCGGCAGAAGCGTACTGCCCTGAACGCCAGCCACGATCTCAAGCGGTGCGATCTGTGCGCGATTGATCGCGCTGACGATTTCGATCGGAAAGGATTGACCGGCAACGATTATGCCGGCGATCTCGATCGGGAACAGCTGATCGCGTTCGATCGACCCGATATTTTCGGTGCGGATCGTCGTCTGGCGGCGCACGTCAACCGCGATCTCAATCGGGATCGTGTCGCTGATCGGCCCTTCCATCCAGAAGTGTTCGGCCGGCGGAGTTGTCGCGATATGGGCGCCGGCATTGGTCACGAACAAATCGGCGCCATCAGTCGCCAGGCCGGCGTTCTCGGTATCAAATACCAAGCCGTCCTCGGTCAGCAGATATCGCGGCGGCGGCGTCGTAATGCTGGCGAGTTCTTCAGCTGGGGCGGCTGTCAGTCGCGAAACATCACCAGCAACGTCAATACGAACCCGGCTGTCCTTGAAGATCGATCCAAGCGACTCCATGGATTCAGTGTCACGGCCGCGGCCGTATGCGACGTGATCGCCGGCATCGGTCACAAAAAGGCTTCCGCTGTCAGCTTCAAGGCGCCCCCTGATGCTGTCTGATGGCGTCTCGATCGATGCAAGCACCTCCTGAGGCATCCCCGGCCGGCCGGCGCCGAACACCAGCGATCGGCCGCTATCCGTGACCAGCGCCGATCGCGCGTCCGTCACGATCCGGTAACTGTCACCGAAGTTGCTGATCGTGCCGCGCCACTCGACGGGCGGCCGGATATCACGCGCGATACCGCCAAGCACAGCGAGGGGATCGCCGGCATCGCGGGTAACGCTGCGGCCGATCTCGATCGGCGCGATCGGCCGTGTCGTCAAAAGAAGATGATCGCCGGCGTCCGTCGCGAATAGCGATCCGGCATCGCTCTTGAGACGCCGCGCCGAATCAAGATCGGTCGTGATCGTGCCGAGCACATCGATCGGTGCGCCGCGATCGATCGCCAGTTGGCCCAGCGTGGCTTCGCGACCGGCGTCATTCGCGGCGATCGATCCCAGCGTGGCCTCGACAGCGCCGGTATCGCGGAAGATGACGGTCGGATCGGCCAGCAAACCGGATGATCCGTCAGTGATCAGCCGGTTGCCAGAATCCGCGAGAAGGTAGCTCGTCACGACAGCCGGGCGCTTGCCACCAAATGGATCGCCAGGATATCGCCGGCATTCGCCACTGTGCCCGATGTTGCGACCAGCACGCCTTCCTGACCGAGGGTTGTCGAAGGATCAACCGAAACGGTCGCGTCCGCGCCGGCTGTGATATTGCGCCAGTTGGCGTTCGCGGCAGACGGGTTGTAGGTCGTGATTGTCGGGTTCGCCCGCATCGTCGCCAGGAATTGCTGATAATGCGACGGAAGGCCCGACGCGATCGGGTTTTTGATCGTGATCGCGCCGGCGACGCCGGCGTTCTGGGCCGGTGCCGTGCCCGGCTGGAACGTCTTGAAATAATGGCGCTGACAGCGACCAAGGTCTTGCGCGAACGGCCGCGGGATATAGCCGACGTCCCACGAACCTTTTCTGACGCGGACATTGGTGATCTGGAATGTCGCGCCGTTGTTCTGGGAAATCTTGGTCGTGCCCGTGATGCCGGTGGTCGTTCCTGATTGCCACGCGTCGGCCGTAACCGTTTCATCGGCGGCATTCCAGTCGAGCATAATCGAGACAGAGAAAAATGCCGCATTTGCGGCCAGCCCAGCCCAGCCAGCGCCAGCGCCAGCATTCTGATCGCCAGGAAGCAGAAACGACACGTAAGTCCATGTGCCGCCGCTCGCGATGTTAAACGAATGCTGAAAGGTGCGGGATAGCGACGCTGACGGCGCGACCTTGACAGTGAAGTTGCCGGTCAGAGACGACTTCACCCAGAAGCTGACCCAGCAGTTTTGCGCGTTGGCGCCGCCGTAATTGAGGTCGTAGTTGTCCTGCACCTCAAGCGCCGTTCCAAGCGTAATCGCTTTGGTTGCCGGCACGGTCGGAACCGCGTTGACAGTCGCTTTCAGGCTGTAGAGGAATCCCGGCGGCGCATCGTTGATGCGCTGGAGCGTGAAGTTCATTCCGGTGATCGTCGATGCGACGAAGATGCTGAAGGCATCGGGACCGAACAGCGATCCGACCGATGTGCTGCTGACAGCAGCGCTTTCGTTCGCCTGATCGACCAGCATGTCGCCGTTGAGAACGCGGTTCTCCTGCGTTGGCAATGCCACCATCGCCAAATCTTTGAAGAAGATGTTGTCCGACTCGTAGGTGTTGTTCGCCGGGTTGCTTTCATCTGAACCGGCCGTGATCCTTTCCATCAGGAAAAGGTTCACGCGGGCAATCGCGGTCGAGTTGGGAAGGTCTTTGACGCGAACGTCGGCCATGGTGGCTCCTTTTACGACAGGTTGATCGTGCCAGAACGGAGAATCCCGTCCGTGCCACGAAGCTTGAACGTCAGCAGCGTGTTGCTGGTCTTTTCGATCACCAGATCGCCGTTGAGGATGAATACCGGATCGACCGTCTGGCCGACCGCATTGGTGACCCACGGCGCCACGATCGCCATCGCGCTGGGGTTGTCGAGTTCATCGACAGCGATAATCTCGAAATTCCCGTGGCTAGTTCCAAGATCGACGGGATATCGGACGCTCGAGTCGATGATGATCTTCACCGGCGTTGTGTCGATGTGCACACAATCTCGGATGTGCACGCCTTGCGTTGAAGCGCCGGTGATGCGGATATTTTCGTCATCAGAAATCCGCAGCCGAAGAAGCGAACAGTTATAAGCGTTCGTCAGCTGGATCGCATCGCCGCCGGCCAGCGTCGGGTTTTCGAACCACATATCCGCGATCGTCATGCTTCCGGAATCCGTCGACACAAACGACGATCCGGTCATCGCTTGGGAAATGCCGTTGATGAACGTATTTCCGCCGCCGCCGAACAGCGTCCCGTCGAAGCCGCGAGAACACATCTGCATCTCGAGGCCGTCAAACAGGTTATTGTTGAACCCATACCCCGAGATCTGGATCGCAGTGCCGCCACCGCGGCAGCGCAAGCCCTGGAAGATCATTTCCTCAGACGGGCCGGCCGCGAACAGCAAGTTGGCGTTGCCGAGAACAACGCCAGACCAGATCGATGACATCGGCGCCGTCCCGATCGTCGTTCCGGTCGCCAGCAGCGTGCTCGATCCTGATCCCGGCCCAATGAAGCAAACGCCCGACATGTGGAACGATTTCGTCGCCGCGAAGCCGCCGGTCATTGGCATTGTGATCATGATCGCGGCGCCGGTTGTCGCTGTGCAGTAGAAAACCGATCCGTCTGTGTCGGTCAGCCAATTTGTGGAGCCGTACGGCCAGCGCCGATCGGTATAACCTTCGCCGATCAAGCTCACGTTGTTGTTCCAGACGCGATTTCCAGAGATCACCATGCGGCCCCGCGGAATGCGGATGCACGATCCCGGCGGGACAGCGTTGATGAATGCGGTGAAGACGTCGCCGTCGTCATGGCTTCCGTCGAAGTAGACGCCATCCGGCAAGTCGTAGAAGGCAACCGGAACCCATGCGACGTTTGTCCAGCGGAAGTCGCGCTGCAGATCCTGAACGCGATATGGCCGCGAGGGATACGGCGTCAGGAAGTGCCAGGCGCCAAGGGTGAACACGGCAACCTTGTTGTCTTGGCCGGTCCAAACGCCGCCTGATCCAGCCGGGACGATGTAGCGATCGCCTTCAGCTGGCGAACCGGGCGCTGGTGTCGTCATCGAGATCACGTTCTTGACGGCCGACATGAGCGGCTTGCCGATCGATGGGCTGTCCATCAGATCGGCAAGGGCCAGCTTTACGGATCGCGGTTGCGATCCGACGCCCTGCGATAGCGCGATAAGATCGGTGCCGGTCAGCGTCCCAGCTGCCGGCAAGCCTGAAAATTGCATGACAGCCCCTTACGTGGTCGTGCCTTGCTCGCGCATCGTAAAGCCCGTCTTCTGCGGCGCCAGCCCTGCCGGCAACGTCAGCCGCAACCAAACGCCTTCAGCGCCAGCCGCATTCGGCGCCGCGCCGGCCGGAAGATTGCCGGGCGCCGGCACGTTGGTCGATTGAGGCGCCGCACCGGAACTGAACGTCAGCGCACCGCCGCCCTGATTGGTCGGAAGCGTCTGGCGGTTTGCTGCCGTCGCGTTGTCGTTCAGCGCGGTGCACAGCGCGAAGTCGAGCGTTCCGCCTGACGGATCGGTTTGCTTGATGATCGCGGCCGCGGTCAGCGACGTGGCCGTGTTGTTGTTCATCGCGAAAATCTTCTCGTAATAGATTTTCGATGCACCGCCCTGGATATCGGCGGATGAATTGTAGAAGGCCCGGCGAACCTCGGTGACCTTGTTCGGCGCCTTGTTGAAGAACATTCCGTTAGCGATCGTATAGACGGACGTGTTGTCCGGGATGACCGACCAATCGGAATCGACGGCGATGAAGTCTGTCCCGTACGTATTGGCGCCGGCGATGATCTCGCGAACCTGACCCGATCCGGTGCCGGAAGTGATGCGGACCAGCTCGCCGACCGTTCGGCCAGCGCCGTCGCCGGCCTGAAGCTTCATCAGCGCCGGCGTGATCCCGGTTGAATTCGCCGATCCGGTCTGCGCGGTATGCGCGGAGATTGTCGCCGTATGCGCCATAACGGCGATGTTGCCCACCGCAGCCGTGCCGCCTGCGACGGCCTTGAGGATGCGTTCGGTTGTCTGGGAGCCGTTGACCAGCGTTGTGCCGTTCAACGTCTTGGTTTCGGTCTGGATCGCGCCGGTGGCGTCGCGAACCGTCGCCGTGATCGTGACCGCCGTATCGGACGCGCTGTCAGAGACATAATCCAGAAGACCGTTCGCCGACATATCGGCAAAGCTGATCTTCTTGGTGGTATCGACAACACCGCCCGTGGTCAGGCCATCGGCATCTGGCATGTTCGCCGATCCGTAGAAGCAAACGTCGCCGGGCTTAACGCTCATCAGTTTCTCCTGAAAAGATGGGAAAGAGGATCATGAACGGCCGGATATCAGCCGCCCGTTTGCTGGCCTATGAAATTCGGTAGACCGAGAAAACGTGATCGGCCGTTTTGCGGAAGCGCAGAACGCCCTGCGATGCGAGCGTGATCCCGCTGTGCGCCGGGAAGTCCATGCTTCCGACCAACGTCATGTCGGTATTCGTCGTGATCGACGCATCTTCGGCGTCCACGGTGCTGATGTTCATCACCGAAACGTCGAAGCTGTCATCCACGGCGAAGTCGGCCGGAAGCGCCGCCTGAAGCGCGGTTCCGGTCGGGAGCTGTTGCGCCGACGTGGCGCCGGCGCCCTGATTGATCGTGATGATCCGCGAAAGCACTTCCGCGGCCGTCAGCGTCGCCGAGACCGTCTTGGCCGCCGGCGCTGGCTGGTTGCGGATCAGAACGCTTTCGACGCGAATGCCGCCAGCAATACCGCTGCCGTTCTTGGCGCCGCCGGTCAAAACAACCGATCCGCCGTTGCCATTGCCAGCCGCGGCAGCGCCGCCGTTGACCTGTGCGGCCCCGCCATCGCCCGACGTGGCGCCGCCCTGGCCGCCGGTAACGCTGGCCACACCGCCGGCGCCAGTAGCGCCGCCTTGGCCGCCCGTAACCTTGGCCGGGCCACCAGCTGACGAGCCGTGACCGACGCCGCCGACCACATCGCCTTCGCCGCCGGCGCTGTTGCCGCCCAGTGCCGCGCCGCCAATGACTTTCGAAGCGCCGCCGGCGCCGGAAGTCGTTCCGCCGGTGCCGCCGGTTAGCGTCGCATCCGATCCCGCGCTTGTGGCCGAAGCCGCGGCCGCCGCGGCGATCGCCGCCAGCCCCGCGTAAACGATGCCACCGGAACCGATAAAAAGCTTCGTGGCCTTAACCGCGGCCTGCCAACGCTGCATGACTGCCATAGGGGTTTACTCCCAAAGAGGTTTCGGATCGACGGCGCGATCGCGCCGTCAGTTCTGGACTTCGGCCTTTGTCGCGGCAAGCTGTTCGGCTTCGGCGCGCTTCAGCGGCTTTTCGTTAAGCTTCTTCCCGACGATCACGTCGAACCGACCCATCCCCATGTGCACGACAAACAGCTTGGTATCCGCGTCAGCGTCGGCCGCGATCTGGGGAGCGCTTCCATCGGCTGGCGCCGGCGGAAAGACTTCCAGATTGCCCTGATCGATCAGCGTGGATCGATTTCGTGACGGGATCGAAAGGACTTCTTCCCGTGTCAGCGGCGGGTCCATCGTGGTCAGCTGGCGATCGCCCATACGGAAGCCGCGGCGAATATAAGCGCCGCCGATGCGATCTTCAGAAAGGATTGTCGAGTGCATGGTTCAAGGGTGTCCTTGTTGGTTTCGGGAAGGGCGATGCCGGCGCGCGTCAGTCACGCGCCGGCGATCGATCATGCCACGATCGAGGTGAAGTAATACCCCAAATCGGCGC
>Ga0070693_100001503_pt1 | contig 10503 bp, 8 predicted proteins | sample KBSK1103metaG_FD_65472 | JGI IMG/M metagenome (GOLD analysis project Ga0070693, IMG submission 65472) | Corn, switchgrass and miscanthus rhizosphere microbial communities from Kellogg Biological Station, Michigan, USA - KBS K1-10-3 metaG | ecosystem: Host-associated > Plants > Roots >...
CAATCACAGAGACACAGAGAAAATCATCGACAGGCGGCCGCTCGACTGCGGTATCATGTACCGGGAGTTGATGCTCACATCGGAACCCGGAGAAAGGTGAAAGCTTGATGGCACCCAATGGAGAGGTCGATTTTTACGAAACACTTCAAGTAAGTGACACGGCTGAACCGGAAACCATCAATCGTGTCTATCGAATCTTCGCCCAGCGGTATCACCCTGATAATCGAGAAACGGGAAACGAAGCTCGCTTCCGCGAAATAACGGAGGCCTACCAGGTGCTCTCCAACCCGGAGAAGCGGGCTCAATACGACGCGACGAGCCAGAAGCGCCGTAAGGATCGCTGGCGACTTGTTTCAGCAGGAAATGAGGCTGAGAACGATTTCGAAATGGAGCAGGTCGTACGTCTCACAGTGCTCGAAGCTCTCTACACAAAACGCCGCCTCGAACCGCACGATCCGGGTATCTATTTGCGTGAGCTCGAGAGAATGATCGGACGCCCGCGGGAGCACCTGGAGTTCACGGTTTGGTTCTTGAATCAGAAGAAGCTGATCAGCACCGACGACTCGCGCATGTACCTGACGGCTGATGGCGCCGAGTATCTCGAAGAGAGCTATCGCCACAATCAACACCGCAAACGATTGCAGTCACACAACGATTAGTCAGTACGGCCTTGCCTCGAAAGTCGAAAGTCATTGTTGGATACGGTCAGTACCGTAACGCGGTAGCGTCGGGTCGTACGTGAGTCTCCTAATTTGCTAAGAATTTCGTATGTTCGAGACTGACCGGACGCTACCGCGTTACGGTACTGACCTCCTCCAAGTCTGAATCGTGACTTTTGAGGCAAAGCCGCCCATTGTCGCTGGTGAAGATCACCAAAGCTCTCTCTCTCGATACCCGCGACTCTCACAGCATCCGTCACGCGACTGATCCCGTCGCAACATCTCCGCATACAGCTTGAGCGAACCGAATTGTGCCATGGTCGCCGGCTCACTCGCTTTATCACTGGCGGAGCCGTGTAATGAAGACTGAGATAGAAAGGTGCGGTTCGACGGACCGCATAGATTTTTTACCTCGGGCCCTGATATACATTGAACGCGCTCAATCTTCAAAGTTAAAATCACCGGCAGTTCTTAGGGCCAAAATCACAAAGTCGCCTGATCAAGGGGGCCAGAGGGTGCGCAATTCGCTTAAAAATTATGGGCTGGGGCTGGTCGCGGTAGCAGTCGCGGTGTTACTCCGTTGGGTGCTCGATCCGCTCATGGGCGACACGCTACCTCTAGTTACGCTCTTTGGCGCGGTGGCTGCGGCCGTGTGGGTGGGCGGGTACCGCGTCGCGATCCCAGTCGCCCTTATAGGTTACGGTGCGTGTCACTATCTATTCATCGCACCTCGCGGCACGTTTGATATAACTGACGTCACCAATGTCGTCGGATTGATCGCATACCTCTTCACTTGTTCTCTGATCATTGTCTTCGGCGAAATCGCGCGTGTCGGTAAAACGCGCGTCACTCAGCAGCGCGAAGTCTTCCGAGTTACATTACGCAGTATCGGCGATGCTGTACTGACGACTGATACTGAGGGACGCATCACCTACATCAACGAGGTGGCCGAATCGCTAACAGGATGGTCTCACAAAGACGCATTGGGCCGACCGCTCGAGCGCGTGTTTCAAATCCTTAATGAGGTCACGAGAAAGCCAGTCGAAAATCCGGCAACGAGAGCGTTGCGCGACGGCGTCGTCGTAGGCCTCGCGAACCACACCGTGCTCATCAAGAAAGACGGCAACGAATGCCCGATCGACGATAGCGCGGCGCCGATTCGCGACGAGCAAGGATACGTATCGGGATGTGTACTGATCTTTCGCGACGTTAGCGCACAGCGTTTGATCGAGCGCGACAAAGCAAACCAACTTCTGACGGCTCGCCTGCTTGCATCGATCGTCGAAACTTCAAACGATGCAATCATCAGCAAGTCGCTCGATGGCATCATTCAGAGCTGGAACGCGGGCGCGGAACGGGTCTTCGGCTTCACTGCCGAGGAGGCCGTCGGACGTCACATCTCGCTCGTGATCCCGCCTGAACGCTTAGCTGAAGAGGATCAGATCATTGCCAAGTTGCGCGCCGGGCAACGGGTCGAACATTTCGAAACCGAACGAGTGCGGAGCGACGGTCAACGCATAATGGTGTCTCTCACCATCTCGCCGATCAAAGATGCGGCCGGAAACGTGACTGGAGCTTCGAAGATCGTGCGCGACGTCACCGCGCGTAGGCGTACGGAACGCGAGCGCCAAAACTTTGTCACCGTCGTCGAGAATAGTACTGACTTCATCGGCATGTGTGACCTTCAGGGTCTTCCCTTCTTCATCAATCGCGCGGGATTGGAAATGATCGGTCTGGACGATCTCGAAGAGGCTCGCAACACGCCTATTCAGGAATTTTTCTTCCCGGAAGATCAGGGGATGATCATGAACGAGTTTTTTCCAGCGATCCTTGCGAACGGCCATGGCGAGGTCGAGGTTCGCTTTCGACATTTCAAAACGGGCGAGCCGCGCTGGATGGCTTACAAAGTGTTGACGCTAACCAACGCCGCTAACGAGCCCGTCGGATTTGCGACTGTCAGCCAGGACGTCACCGAACGCAAGCAACTCGCCGACGACCTGCGAAGATTGGCAGCAGACCTGGCTGAAACCGATCGGCGTAAGAATGAGTTTCTCGCGACGCTTGCTCACGAGCTCAGAAATCCGCTGGCGCCCATGAGCAACATGCTTGAAGTTGTGAAGCAGGCGGGCGATGACGCCGAGGTTCTGAAACAAGCCCACGACACTATCGAGCGTCAGTTGGGTCAGATGGTCCGGCTCGTGGACGATCTGCTCGACCTGAATCGCATCACGTACGATCGTCTGGAATTGCGGCGGAGCGAGGTCGAACTATCCTCAGTGGTCCAACAAGCGGTCGAAGTGGCGCGTCCACTCATCGATGCCGCGGGTCATGATTTGATTATCGATTTGCCTGACGAGCCGGTTTATCTGAACGCGGATCGTGCCCGGCTGGCCCAGGTATTTGGCAACCTGCTCAATAACAGCTCCAAGTACACGCGACCAAACGGCAGGATCTCGTTGAGTGCAAAGCGAGTCGACGATGAAGTGGTGTTGACGGTAAAAGACAATGGGGCGGGCATACCGCAGGACAAGTTAGACCGAATCTTTGACATGTTCATGCAGGTCGATCTGACGGCGGAACGATCGCAGGGCGGTCTGGGTATCGGACTGACGCTGGTTAAACGTTTAGTAGAGATGCACGCCGGATCGATCGAAGCGAGAAGCGCCGGCGAGGGTGAAGGAAGTGAGTTCATTGTGCGCCTGCCGGTGATTACGAAACCATCAGGTGCGGCGCAAACCGGTCCAGCAGCAGAGCCATCGCCGCAGCGCCGTATCCTGATCGTCGACGATAACCGAGATGCGGCTGACTCGCTCGCGATGCTGATGGAAATAACAGGCAATACGACCTACGTGGCGCACGATGGTATCGAGGCCATCGAGGAAATCGAAAAGCACCGCCCGGAAGTCGTGTTGCTCGACATTGGTTTGCCCGGACTGACCGGGCACGAGGTCTGCCGGCGCGTGCGCCAACAACCGTGGGGGAAGAACATCGTGATGATCGCGCTGACAGGCTGGGGTCAGGAAGACGATCGCCGCAAGTCAGAGGAAGCGGGCTTCAATGGACATCTCGTGAAACCAGTGGATTACGATAAACTGTTGGAGCTGCTGAGCTCGTTAACAAATGGCGAGCGCGTGCATAAATGAAACTTGTTCTGACGATTTGTCTGTTTCTGATTGCAACGCAGTCGCTTGCGACCGCGCAACCGCGGCGCACGTCGTTGACCCGGGCGCAAGTGAAACAAGCAGAAAGCCGGCTCGCGGATATGGGGTACTGGACAGGCGCCGTCGATGGCCGAATGGATTCGGGGACGAGTGCGGCAGTGATCTCTTTTCAGAAATGGGAGGGCCGGCGCGTCACGGGCCAACTCACGATCGAGGAGCTCGAAGCGATTCGAACCGCCGCGTCGCCGAAAGCCAGGGAAGACGGGTACGAGCACGTCGAAGTCGATCTCGATCGACAGGTGTTGTTGCTTGTCGACGATGACGGAAAGGTGAGAGTGCTTCCTGTCTCAACAGGCAATGGAAAGGAATTTTTCTACGACGGTCAGACGAGTGTCGCTTACACGCCGCGCGGCCGTTTCGTCGTTTACGAGAAAGGTGTTGGTTGGGAAAACAACGTGCCGGGATCGATGTATTACCCGAATTACATCAGCGGCGGCATTGCGATCCACGGAAGCCTCAGTGTTCCGAGCCAGCCGGCCAGTCATGGTTGCATTCGGATACCGATGTTTGCGGCGCGTGAAGTCAGTGAGCTCTTGAAGCTGGGAACGATCGTGCTGGTCTATGATAAGGTGTCGTTCGTCTCGGCGAAGTCGTGGGTTGAAAATCCGAAGCTGAAGGAAGCCGCGTTGGCTAACAGCGGCCAGCATTAACTAGTCGTCCAGAACGCGATCAGCGCGGGCACCAGCAACCAGAGCAGTCCCTTCACAAGGAAGAAGAGAAATCCCCAGAACCCGAGTCGTTTGATCCAATTAGCCGCCTTCATACCTGTTATCATGGCATTAAGGTCACGCGGAGATTGTGACCAAGAACGCTCGAAAATCAAAGTCCGGAAGGAGTGTTTCTGAATGTTCCCCCACATGAAGCAGACTCTTGTCGTTGTTCTGATCGTCGCCTTATTCTCAGCTCAACTCTGTGCAGCAGCACGATTAACTCACGCGGATGACGAAATTGTTCTCGCCGAAGGCACTGCGATCAACGTCGTCACAGCCGGCGATATAACGAGCAAAGCAGCCAAACCGAACGATCCGGTGAAGTTCACCGTTGCCGAAGACCTCGTGATCAATGGTCAGGTTGTCGTGCGTAAAGATACGACGGCTCTCGGCAGCGTCATCACCGCGCAGAAGGGTGGCTACATGGGCAACTCAGGCAAGCTGGCGATTGCGGTTGAGTCGACAACGACCGCCGATGGGCAGCCTCTGAAGCTGCGGGCCGCTAAAGGTAATGAAGGAGACGACAAGACCACCAGCACATTTGCGTTGGCGTCAGTCATCAGCCCGCTATTCCTTTTCCGGAAGGGCGGCGAAGCGAAGATCTCGGCCGGAACGCCGATTACGGTGTACGCGGGCGAAGAGAAGCGTTTTCGCGTTGAGGGCTCGAGCCTGGTAGGTGTCGCGTCGGAACCTCGAACGGTCAGTTCAGAACCGGCGACTGTTTTCATTTATCGTCCGAGCAAGTGGGTCGGCAGAGGTCTCGAGCCTTCTGTGTTTGTGGACAAAACGGAGTTAGCGCGAATGGACAACGGGCGGTTTTTCGCGCTCAAGTTGACGCCCGGGAAACACATCGTCCACATGACTGACGACGAGAAGGGCTACGCGATCGAGATGGGGCCCGGCGAAACGTACTTCTTTCGCATCGGCCTCGAGGCCGGAATGTGGAAAGGTCAGGGGAAGATCACACTCGACGATCGAGATCGCGCAGTAAAAGAGATCAAGAAACTAAAATTCATCGGCAAGGACAAGATCAAAGCCCCTGACGTCGTGGTCGAACTGACGCCGCCTACTCCATAGGAACCGGCGTATCCTCTGGGGGTGATTGCATTCCCATGTGATGCTCAGCGCGCATTTTTTGAAGTTGTTCTTGTTGCTCAGGTGTCAGGCGGTTCTTCAATCGTATTGCCAGACCGATGTGCAGGCGTTTGATCTCACGCTCGATGTCGAGCACTTTGTCGAGCTGAGTAAGCGCTTGCTGCTCGTTAACGACCGGCGCTTTCATGGTTTCATGGAGCAGCTCCATTTGATCCTGAAGTTTCCATTGTAGTTCCTGAAAACTTGCCGTCGTTTTTTGAATCTCACTTCGCATGAACGTTTTCTGGTCGTCCGTGAGACCGAGTTGACGAGCATGGCCCATGATCAGTTCTGGCGGAAACATGACGTGCGCCAGAGGATCCGGAGGAGGCGGAGGCTGCGGAGCATCTGGCGGATTCTGCGCGTGGGGCGGCATGTTTGGGTGAGACGGCGGCGGCGTGGGCTGGCCTGGTTGCTGGCCAACAACGACCGTTGCGATAAGAAGCGCTATTCCCAGCATGATTGCAAAGATGATCGGCAGTTTTCTCTTCATTGCTTGAACTCCTTCACGTCGTTGTTTGGCAGAAATGATTCCAATTCGCGCGCGGATTGATTGAGCTGCGGCAGCGATGTAAACGCTGGTGTCACTGGAGACTGTAAGAACGAGATCGTCGGTGACTGCCAGTTCGAGAGTATGGCGAGCTCTTGAACTGCTGGTTGAATCTTCTTTTGTCGCGCAAGTTTTTTCCGATGCTGCGGAGGCGGTTTTGTTTGAGTAACTTTGTCTTCTTCCTGCACCGTCGTCGACGTCGACGGGTTTGATGGGTTTGCCATTGCGACCACGACTTGCGCAGGTGGAGTTGATCTGGATCGCGACCATAATGCGAACGAACCGACGGCGATCAGAGCAACGGTCGCGACAAGCAATACGAAAGATGGGCGTAAGCTGCGAACCGAATCCGGTGTCGTTCTCTCCGCGTGACGCCACAGTTCCTCGAACCGAGGTGTCACACTCTCGTCTTCGAGTGACAGTTCACAGAACAGCGCCCGAATTCTCTTTTCGTCTCCAGCCAAGTCCATAACCGCCTTCCTTCTGATCCAGTGCTTCCCGCAAGCGTTTCTTTCCCCGCTCGTAATGTCGACGTGCGCTTCCGATTGAGACGCCCATGACGTCTGCGGCTTCGCGCAGACTCAGGTCTTGATAAAACACCAGGTGTAACGTCTCTTGCTGTCGCGCCGGCAAACATCTCAGAGCCTGTTGAAAACGGCGCTGCATTTCCGAGCGCTCGAACTCGACCGCCGGTTGCGAATTCCCGTGATTGGATCCTGACGTCTCGACGACCGAGCTCAGTGTGCGCAACAACTGTTTGCGACGTTCGCTGATTGCTGTCTTTCGGATCACGGCAAACAGCCAGGTTCGCAGACTGGCTTCACCCCGATAACGCGCTTTGCCCTGCAGGATTTTCAAGTAGACAGTTTGCAGAACTTCTTCCGCGTCGCTCCGATCGTGACGGCAACAACTGAGCGCCCAGCCGAAACTGGAATCATGAAGCTTTTCGAGCTCTGCTTTAAGCTCTGCAGTGTCCATCCGCGGCAACTAGTTCTGAGTATTAGTCGCTCGAGCGGTGAGATTGTATGACAGGGGCTGTAATCGGCGGCTCATTCATATCTCAATGCCACCAGCGGATCGACCTTCGTAGCGCGTCGCGCGGGTATCAAACAGGCCACCAATGCTACCAGCAGTAAAACCATTGGGACTGCTACAAACGTTACGAGGTCGGTCGGCGTTACGCCGAACAGTAGATTCGACATCAACCGCGTCACAGCGTAAGCACCAGCCAGCCCGATGATCGCGCCAAGCAAAACCAGCGACATGGCTTTTCGCAACATCAAACCCAGCACGTCTGTCATTTGCGCGCCGAGTGCGATTCTGATTCCGATCTCCTGTGTGCGCTGAGCGACGGTGTAGCTTGTGATGCCGTAGATCCCCATGGCGGCGAGCAACAAAGCCGTTATTCCGAAGATTCCGAACAGCACCAGACTAAAACGGCGCTGATCGAGTGAAGAGGAAAACACCTGGTCCAGCGTGCGAAACTTGAGCGGCAGTTGCGGATCGAGCGTTCGCACCACCTCACGCATCGCCGGCACCAATGTCGCAGGCTCAGTTTGCGCGCGAGCCACCACGGTCCAACTCGACGATGGCAAGCGCTGTAGAGCGTTGGCATAGATTGTCGGAGCAATCTCCTCGTCGACTCCGTAATCGCGCACGTCGCCGACCACGCCGACGATGTGTAACAAGCGCAAGTCGCCATCCATGTTTCCGAACTGAATCGTTTGACCGATCGGATTTTCGTTGGGCCAATATTTCTTCACCAGCGACTGGCTGACGACTGCCGCATTCGGCGCGTTCGGCTGGTCGGTCGAATCGAACGTGCGGCCACGCAGCAGAGGGATCCTCATGGCAGCAAAATACCCGGCCGTCGCACGACGGTAATCGGCGTTTCCCTTTCTCGCAGGGTCATTGTTGATCAGGAAGGTTCCATCTGGTCCACCACCGGTTAACGGCAGTTGAGTGATGCTTCCGGCCGCGACGACTCCCGGAGTCGTGCTGAGTCGCTCGAGCAGTTGCGTTTGAAAAAGTCTCTGTCGTTCTTCTTCCGCGTTTAACTTAATGGTCGCGTCAGGCGCGATGCCCTGTTCCATCAAACGCCGGTACGACTCCATGAGTTGTTTGTAGCGCTGCTCATCCATCGGCGGGTTGGGCAGTGACAACTCCATCGCCACGGCGCTCTCCGTTTGGAAACCCGGATCGATCTGCAAAAGCCGATAAAAGCTCTTGCCCAGCAAGCCTGCCGCTATCAGTAGGATCAGTGTCAACGCCATCTGCGCTACCACCAACAGACCTCGCAGATGCTGGCCTGCATACCCGCGCACACCGCTCCCGGTCTCTCGCAACGTTCTTTCCAGATCCTTTGTAGAAAAACGAACCAATGGCACGAGTCCGAGGATTACGCCGATGAACAACGAAAGACCTAGCGTGAAGGCCACCGCCCGCGCATCCACGCCGATGTCACTCGTGCGCGGCAGGCTTTGTTCATTCAAACCGAGTAGCAGATTGACGCCCCAGAACGAAATCAACACGCCGAGTGCGCCGGCCACCAGAACCAGCAACACGTTCTCAGTGATGAACTGTCGCGCTAGTCGCAAGCGAGTTGCGCCCAGCGCTGAGCGTACGGCAAAGTCTTTTTGTCGCGTCGTTACCTGGGCCAACAGCAGGTTTGCAACGTTTGCGCACGCCACCAGTAACAGGAATCCGACGGCCACGAAGATCAGCAGTAAAGCATTGCGAACATTTCCGACCATGTATTCCTGCTGCGGCACAACGGCGAAATCGACGGCATCCATGTCCTTGCCGTGTTCTTGTTTGAGTTGTTTCGCGATCGCGCTGATTTCGGTGTGGGCTTGTTCAGTCGATACGTTTGGACGCATTCGCGCGACGACGCTCCAGTTGTGTGCAGAACGCGAAATTTCCGCCGGAAATAACTCGCGTGGGACCCAGATCTCGGCGTCTCTTGGGAAAGTAAAACCGGCGGGCATCACTCCGACGATCTTTACGTTCTGGTCCATCAACCGCAGCGTTGTTGCCGCAAGGTCCGGATTTCCGCCTAACAATCGTTGCCAGAAACCGTAACTGATCACTGCGACCGGCGTGCCGCCAGGTTTGCTCTCTTCAGGCGCAAAGGTGCGACCAGCAATCGGCTTAATGCCGAGCACATCGAAGAAATCCCCAGACACGATGAACGCAGGAACACGAACGGGCTCACTCGCGCCGGTGACGGTCGTTAAATCGCCGGCATATTGCGCAACGCCTTCGAACGCGCGACTCCGCGCGCGCACGTCGAGAAAATTGGGTTCAGTGAACGCCATCCTGCCGCCGCGCTGGTTCACCTCGCGAAGCTGCACGATCTGTTCGGCGTTTGGATACGGTAACGGCTTGAGCAAGACGCCATCGACGACACTAAAGATCGCCGTGGACGCGCCAATCCCGAGCGCCAATGTGATAACTGCGATTACAGTGAACCCGGGACGCTTTGCGAGGGTTCGAATGGCGTGGCGAATGTCTTTGAATAGTGTGTCCATGGGTGTGATTCCTCTGCACGGATTGGCTGCAAGCTGACTTTTATCACAGATTAGCTTTACTGTCGTATGGTATCCAACATCTGAATGAAATTACGTTTGCGTTTGTATTCGACGCGAAGAGCGGTAAGGTAGTCGGAGAATTCAGACTCGCAGTTAAGGCGTGAGGCGAGTTTGCGCATCTTTTTCAGTAACGTGATTGCATCGGCGTAAGAGGTGTTATTCGTCTGGTTAACCGTTGGACCAATCAACTCTCGGTAAACGCTATACGCTCGCTCGGGTTTCTCGGGCGCAATGCGGTCAGCCAATTCAAGCCAGAGATATGCGAAGCAACCGCCTGCGATTGCTTCTTCCCAGGCGTCGTCATAGTTGTTTTCCCAGAGAAAGATTTCGACCAACGTAGAATCATGACCGCGCGTCTGCCAGGTATTGGAAATGTCGATTTCTCGATTTCGTGATTCAGGATTTACTTTATTAGGCGTGAGTCTTTCGCGTAAAAATCGTAATGCCTCTGCACGCCAATGCTCCCATACCTCATTACTCTCGGGCGCCGAATTAGTGGAATGACTCGTTCGTTCACTATTGCGAACTGGTGACTTTACCTGCACTGCGTGTTCGTGCAGGTGCTTGTACATTTCCAGCCCGGGTCGCTCGACGAATTGCTCCCAGATCAACGTCATAGCTCTGTCGTGGAGGCCACGA
>Ga0070693_100001504_pt1 | contig 10502 bp, 8 predicted proteins | sample KBSK1103metaG_FD_65472 | JGI IMG/M metagenome (GOLD analysis project Ga0070693, IMG submission 65472) | Corn, switchgrass and miscanthus rhizosphere microbial communities from Kellogg Biological Station, Michigan, USA - KBS K1-10-3 metaG | ecosystem: Host-associated > Plants > Roots >...
CCGCGAGTGGATCTACGCCGCGCTGCGCGAGCAGTTCCCGGGCTGCCGCTTCTACAGCTTTGCCGAAGAGCACGTGCAGAAGCAGGAGAGCTTCGACTTCCGCGCGCCCGACGCGCCGGCGCCGAGCATCATCACCGAGCACGGGCTGAAGTTCCGCGCCAGCCCGGGCACCGGGCACAAGACCGGCTTCTTCGCCGACCAGCGCGACAACCGCCTGTTCCTGTCCACGCTGTGCCAGGGCAAGCGCGTGCTGGACATCTGCTGCAATTCCGGCGGCTTCGCGATCTACGCCAAGGCCAGGGGCGGCGCCAGCGAGGTGGTCGGCATCGACCTGGACGAGGAGATCCTGGCGATCGCCGAGAAGAACGCGCGGCTCAACGACGCCAAGATCCGCTTCGTGCAGTCCGACCTGTTCCCCTGGCTGCGCGACGCGGCCTTGGCCGGCGAGCGCTTCGACGTGGTGATCCTGGACCCGGCCAAGCTGACCCGCGACCGCGAGCAGGTGATCCCGGCGCTGAAGAAGTACAACGACATGAACAAGCTGGCCATGTCGGTGGTGCGCCCGGGCGGCATCCTGCTCAGCTGCTCGTGCACTGGCCTGGTGTCCGAGGAGGAGTTCCTGGACATGCTGCGCCGGGCGGCCTACTTCGCCGGCCGGCGGGTGCAGATCCTGAAGGTGGCCGGTGCCGGGGGCGATCATCCGTTCATGGCTCATGTCCGGGAAAGTCGCTACCTCAAGGCCGTGTTCTGCCGGGTGGACTGAAACCCGGTTGCCGGAACGCTGCCAGAGCCTGCTGCACCGCCACACAGGGGAAATGCCTTGAATCCGTCGCACACCGCGCGCCACCTCGCGCTGGCCGTCCTGCTTGCCTGCGCCTGCCCCGTGCACGCGCAGTCGCCCGCCGCCAAGCCCACGCCGCCGCCCGCGGTGGCGCCGGTGCCGACCGTCGACCGGGTCGCGCCCGCGCAGCCGGCACCTGCGCCGGGGCGACCGCCGGCCGCTGCCGCCACGCCTGCAACTGCGGCCGCGCCCGCCGCCGCGCCCGCCGCCGCGCCCGCCGCCGCGCCTGCGCCGCCGCCGCCGCCGCCCACGCCGCTCGACGACGAACACATCGCCGCGCTCAAGCCGGGCCAGTTCGCCTGGGCGGCGGACATGGTGCCGAGCGGGCCGCTGACCATCGTGGTCAGCATCCCCGAGCAGAAGGCCTACGTGTATCGCAATGGCGTGCGCATCGCGGTGTCGACGGTGAGCACCGGCAAAAAGGGCCACGAGACGCCGACCGGCGTCTTCACCATCCTGCAGAAGAACAAGGACCATCGCTCGAGCCTGTACAACGACGCGCCGATGCCCTGGATGCAGCGCCTGACCTGGGACGGCATCGCCCTGCACGCGGGCAAGCTGCCCGGCTATCCGGCCTCGCACGGCTGCGTGCGCCTGCCGGACGACTTCGCCAGGATGTTGTTCGCGGTGACCGACTTCGGCATCACCGTGATCATCGCCAACGACACCAGCGCGCCGACCGAAGTCACGCACCCGGGCGTGCTGGTGCCGCCGGTGCCGGTCGCGGGCGCGGCCGCGACCAAGGAACCGCGCCTGAGCTGGTACGAGGAATACCGCTGGCGCCCGGACCTGTCCCCGAACGGCCCGCTGACGATCCTGCTCAGCAGCAAGGACCGGCGCGTGCTGGTGATGCGCAACGGCATCGAGATCGGCCGCGCGCGCTTCGACCTTACCGGCGTGGCGCCGCTGGGCACGCAGGCCTACGTGCTGCTCGACGGCCGACGCAACGAACCGAGCCTGGTGGTGCCGGAACGGCGCGCGCTGAACTGGCTCGCGGTCGCGCTGCCCGGCTACGCCGGCGGCAAGGACGGCAAGCGCACCGACACGCTCGACCCGACCACCGCGGGCCGCGTGCGCCTGCCGGCGATGTTCGCCAAGGGCGTGTACGACGCGCTCGTGCCGGGCGCGACGCTGCTGGTCACCGACGCCTCGGTGCTGCCGAAGACGACGGGCGAATCGCTGACGGTGCTGAGCACCGGCGTGCCTGCGGACGAGCAGTCGCCGCCGCCAGAGTAGTCGTGCGGCGTCCGCGTGTTAGCGCGCGCTGATACGCGGCGTCGCGGAAACGCGAAAACGCGAGGTGGCGAAAGCACGAGAGTGCACGAAAAGCGTGAAAGCGCGAAAAGAGGCGGATTTCCGCTGCATCCCCGCGCAGCGGGCGCGGCGGTATCCCCACGGCAAACGCGTATGTCGTCAGTCATGCCTCGAAACGTGTCCGCGCTGTATTGCGCGGCGCGTTTTCCTTCAATAGAGGCAAAAGTGAGCAGAGCGTGACCCGCGCCTGAGTGCATCGTGAGCGCGAGGCCCACCGCCGCTGAACGACGTGCGCGAAACCACCATGCGTTGCGCGCGCACTCATCCTGCGAACCCCGCAGCGACTTAGTCTCGCTTCGTCGACATCGACGTCGACGCGCAACGCGAAGGATCGCCGCCATGACCCGTCCCACCGCCACCACTACTGCGATTGCCGCTGCCCTCGCCCTGTTCGCCATGCAGTCGGCCCAGCCGGCCGCCGCCCAGTCCTTCACCCGGGACACCGGCCTGCAGGCGAGCGTCCAGTCCGCGGACACCAGTCCGGCCAATTACCCGCGCGCGCCGGACGGCGGCATCATCGTGCCGGTGCCCGCGCCGGCCAGGATCGTGCGCGACCCCGCGCTTGCCGACGTGGCGGCGCAGGCGGCCTCGCTCAAGCCGGGCGAATCGAAGTGGCTGGACACGTCGACGCGCGACGGCGTGATGCTGGTCGTCGTCGACCTGTCCGCGCAGCGCGCCACCGTGTATCGCGGCGGCCGCCCAATCGCGATCAGCACGGTCAGCACCGGCACCACGGGCCGCGAGACGCCGACCGGCACGTATCCGATCCTGGTCAAGGAGAAGATGCATCGCTCCAACCTGTACAACGACGCGCCGATGCCGTTCATGCAGCGGCTGACCTGGCATGGCGTTGCGCTGCACGCGGGCCACATTCCCGGGTATCCGGCGTCGCACGGCTGCGTGCGCCTGCCCAAGGCTTTCGCCGAGCAGCTGTTCGGCGTCACCTCGCGCGGCAACCTGGTGGTGATCGCCGACGACGCCAGCCCCAGCTCGCTGATGCGCGCGGGCCTGCAGCAGTGGATGGCCCTTCAGGTGGGCGTGCTGTCCCACGACGAGGCCTCCTCCATGCTCGCGTCGGAAGGCGGCGCCTCCGCCGGAATGGCGCTGGGCTCGCCGTAACACCATCGGTCGGGCACGCGCCCCGCGCGCGTCCCGATCCGGACCAAAACCGCATGCATGCGGGAATGAGCATGCAAAAAGCATGCGAAAAGCACGATTTCGTCCACAAATCGGAGAGCCGCCAACGCAGATCGACTGAATTCGGCCGAAAAACACCATTCAGCGAACGTTTTGCTAACCTCCCGACCGGTATCTTTCGCCGGTCTTGGGAGGAATCACGACGATGCGTTTGCCCTTCGCCGCGCCCCTGTTTGCCGGTTTGTGCCTCACCCTTGCCACCTCTCCGGCGCTGGCGACCCCCGAATTCCAGTCGATGGCCGTCTCGGTCACGGTCGACGCGCCGGCGCTCGCGCTCTCGCGCCTGGCCACCGACGCCGACCCGCGCGTGCTGCAGCTCGCCCTCGACGCGCGCCAGTGTGCCGCCGACTCGCTCGGCCAGGCGCCATCGCCGCGCCTGGCGGTGATCGACTACTCGCGCCCGTCCACCGAACCGCGCCTGTGGGTGTTCGACCTGGCCGCCAACAAGCTGCTGTTCCGCGAAGTCGTGGCGCATGGCCAGGGCACCGGCGAGAACATGGCGCAGCACTTCTCCAACATCGACGGCACGCACCAGACCAGCCTCGGGTTGTTCCGCACCGCCGACACCTACATCGGCCACAACGGCTACTCGTTGCGCATGCAGGGCCTGGAACCGGGCACCAACGACGCTGCGATGTCGCGCGCGATCGTCATGCACGGCGCGCCCTACGTGAACACGCAGCTGGCGAAGGCCAAGGGCCGCCTGGGCCGCAGCTGGGGTTGCCCGGCGATCCGCCCGGAAATCGCCCACCAGGTGATCGACAGCCTGAAGAACGGGCAGATGATCTTCTCGTTCTACCCTGACAGCGGCTGGCTGAAGCGCTCGCCGTTCATTGCCTGCAAGGCGCGCCGCGCGCAGCAGCAGGTGCTGGTCGCCAGCAACGACGCACGCCCGGCCGGCGCGATCGCCGGCGGCGGCAGCAAGGCCGCGCCGAAGTAAGACACCGCGCGGCCCGCGGGCCGCGCCAGCTGGCGCGGGCGCGCCCATCGCCGCCCGCTCGACACTGGCCCGCTCGACACAGGCTTGAGCAACGCCGGCCCGCCGCGAAGTAGCATAGGCACTCCCTCGGTCAACGGATTCGCGCGTGGACACACCCGCGGTGCCTCGCGTGCGCAATGCTGCGCTCGCCTTCATCTTCATCACCGTCCTGCTCGACATTCTCGCGTTCGGGATGATCATCCCGGTGCTGCCGCACCTGATCGCCAGCTTCTACGGCGGCGACGTGTCCAAGGCGGCGGTGATGCATGGCATCTTCGCGTCGGTGTTCATGGTGATGCAGTTCGTCTGCTCGCCGGTCCAGGGCGCGCTCAGCGACCGCTTCGGCCGCCGCCCGGTGATCCTGCTGTCCAACCTCGGCCTGGGCCTGGACTTCATCCTGATGGCGGTGGCGCAGACGCTGCCGCTGCTGTTCATCGGCCGCGTGCTGTCGGGCATCACCAGCGCCAGCTTCAGCACCGCCAACGCCTACATCGCCGACGTCACGCCGCCTGAAAAGCGCGGCGCCGCCTTCGGCAAGCTGGGCATGGCCTTCGGCATCGGCTTCGTGATCGCACCGGCGATCGGCGGCTGGCTGGGCGAAGTGAGCCCGCGCGCGCCGTTCTGGGTGGCGGCGGCGCTGTCGCTGGCCAACTTCTGCTACGGCTTGTTCGTGTTGCCGGAATCCCTGCCGGCCGACCGGCGCGCGCCGTTTTCCTGGAAGCGCGCCAATCCGGTCGCCTCGCTGTCCTTCCTCTCGCACCACCCGGAAGTGTTTGCGCTGGCCGGGGTGCTGTTCCTGATCTCGATGGCGCACATGGTGTATCCGAGCACCTTCGTGCTCTACGCCGACTACCGCTTCCACTGGGGCAGCCAGATGGTCGGCGTCACGCTGGCCATCGTCGGCATCCTCAGCGCGGTCCTGCAGGGCGGGCTGGTCGGCCGGGCCATCAAGGCCTGGGGCGAGCGGCGCACGCTGCTCACCGGCCTGGCCTTCGGTGCGATCGGCTTCGTGCTCTACGGGCTGGCCCCGACCGGCTACTGGTTCTGGGCGGCGATGCCCGTCACCTCCCTGTGGGGCCTGGCGATGCCGGCCGCGCAGGGGCTGATGACCCGACAGGTCCTGCCCACCGAGCAGGGCCGGCTGCAGGGCGCCGTCGGCAGCCTCTCCAGCCTGGCCGGCATCATCGGCCCGCTCCTGTTCACGCGCGTTTTCGCCGATGTCACCGGCAAGGACCTGCACACCGGCTGGGCGGGCGTCACCTTCTTCCTGGCCGCGGCGATGCTGCTGGGCGCCTGGTTCCTGGCCTGGCGCGGAACCGCGGCCACACGGGCCGCGCGCGCGGCCGCGGCGGCGACGCAGGACGTCGCCCCGGAGTAGGGGGGCCTCCGGCGCGCGACATGCGCCGGGTCGCGCCGCGCCCCCTCACCTGCCCCGCACGCCATTCCCGTTACGATGCCGGCTACGACGCAGGAGCACGCCATGGACGACCAGCCGCCCACCCAGGCCGACGCCGAAGCCGCCGTCCGCACGCTGTTGCGCTGGGCCGGCGAGGATCCGGCGCGCGAGGGCCTGCTGGACACGCCCAAGCGCGTGGCCAAGGCCTACGGCGACTGGTTCTCGGGCTACGCGTTGGACCCGGCCGACTACCTGCGCCGCACCTTCGAGGAAGTCGAGGGCTACGACGAGCTGATCGTCCTGCGCGGCATCGAGTTCGAGAGCCATTGCGAGCACCACATGGCGCCGATCATCGGCAAGGCGCACGTGGGTTACCTGCCGGCCGGGCGCGTGGTCGGCATCAGCAAGCTGGCGCGCGTGGTGGAAACCTACGCACGCCGCTTCCAGGTGCAGGAAAAGATGACCTCGCAGATCGCGCACACCATCTGCGACGTGCTCAAGCCGCGCGGCGTGGCGGTGGTGATCGAGGGCGCGCACGAGTGCATGACCACGCGCGGCATCCACAAGCGCGGCGTCAGCATGGTCACCAGCTCGATGCTCGGCGCCTTTCGCGACGATGCGCGCACCCGGTCCGAGTTCCTGCAGTTCATCGGGATGCGTCCCTAAGGCCGCTCCGGCCCCAAGGCCGCCTTGCCCCTGGAGCGCTCCGCGCGTCCGTGCCCGCCGTCACGCCTTCGCTGCTTCAAGCGCCACTTGCGGCCGCGCTTCGCTGCACCGCACCGCCAAATTCAGGCAATAATCCCGCCATGAAGGATCCCCGCACCCTGCTGGCCGAGTTCCGTTCCCGGGTCGTGATCGCGCCGGCGCTGCCCGCGCGCGAGGACTGGCTCGGGCGGATCGACGCCATCGCCAAGGCGATGGAGGCACAGGCCTCCCAGATCGCCCGCCTGCGCCAGGACATCGAGGACGCCGAGCACACCCGCGACGCCGCCAACCTGGCGCGCATGCGCGTGTTCGGCCAGCTCAACACGCTGCACAAGACGCTGGCCGCGGCCACGCCGGAGTTCGACGGCGACGCCGGCGGCGAGGCGCAGCACGTCGCGCTGCGCCGGGTCGAGTGGCTGGTGCACCAGGGCGGCACCGACCCGATGGCGGCGCAGGCCGCGCACGACGCCGAGATGGAGGCGCCGATGCCGGGCCAGGCCGTGCTCGAGGCGGTGATCGCCGGCGAGCGCCGCTTCACCAAGCCGCAACTGGAGTTCAGCCTGTCCGAGGCGATCGTGCTGACCAACTGGGAGCTCACCCCGCTGGAGCTGATGGAAAAGGGCGAGCCCTGGATCGCGGCGCTGATCCTCAAGAACCACGGCGTGCCGGCCGCCTGATGGCCGCACCCGCCGCCGCACCGGCCGCCGCCGCGGCGGCCCGGTTGCCGCGGCAAATCCCCTACATCATCGGCAACGAGGCCTGCGAGCGCTTCTCGTTCTACGGGATGCGCAACATCCTGGTGCAGTTCCTGGTGTCGAGCGTGCTGCTCGCCTACCTGCCGGATGCCGATCGCGAGGGCGTGGCCAAGGACGTCTTCCACAGCTTCGTCATCGGCGTGTACTTCTTCCCGCTGCTCGGCGGCTGGCTGTCGGACCGGTTCTTCGGCAAGTACGACACGGTGCTCTGGTTCTCGCTGGTGTATTGCGCGGGCCACGCCTGCCTGGCCATGTTCGACGACGACCGCAACGGCTTCTACACCGGCCTGTTCCTGATCGCGCTGGGGTCGGGCGGCATCAAGCCGCTGGTGGTGAGCTTCGTCGGCGACCAGTTCACCCGCGACAACAAGCACCTGGCCAAGGTCGTCTTCGATTTCTTCTACTGGACGGTCAACTTCGGTTCGTTCTTCGCCACGCTGCTGATGCCGCTGTTTCTGCGCAGCTACGGGCCGGCGGTGGCGTTCGGCATCCCCGGCGTGCTGATGCTGATGGCGACGATCATCTTCTGGCTCGGCCGGCGCCAGTACGTGCGCGTGCCGCCGACGCGCGGCCAGGACCCGCACTCGTTCTCCAACGTGGCACGCACGGCGCTCACCGTGCAGGTGCCCGGGCAGGGCCGTCCCGGCTTCGTCGTCGCCGTGGCCGGCGCCGCCATCGCGGTCGTCCTGCTGCTGTGCTGGGCGCTGCGGCCGGCGTTCTGGCCGGAGGGCTTCGGCTTCGTCATCACCGCCTGCCTGGCGCTGGGCGTGCTGATCGCTGCGGGCGGCATCGGCACCTCCCTGCAGCTGGAGCGCGCGCGTGGCCTGCACCCGGATGCGGCGGTGGACAGCGTGCGCGCGGTGCTGCGCATCGTCATCGTGTTCGCGCTGACCACGCCGTTCTGGTCCCTGTTCGACCAAAAGGCATCGACATGGGTGCTCCAAGGCCAACAGATGGTCGTGCCGCACGCCCATTGGTGGTGGCCGAGCTTCCTGGTCAAGGAAGCCTCGCAGATGCAGGCGCTCAACCCGCTGCTGGTGATGGTGATCATCCCGTTCAACAACCTCGTGCTGTATCCGGCGCTGCGCCGCTGGGGCATGGAGCCGAGCGCGCTGCGGCGCATGGGCACCGGCATCGCCTTCGGCGGCGTGGCCTGGATCGTCGCCGGCCTGTTGCAGTTGCGCCTCGATGCGGGCGAGGCGGTCTCGCTCAGCACGCAGGTGTGGCCCTACCTGCTGCTGACCTTCGGCGAGGTGCTGGTGTCGGCGACGGCGCTCGAGTTTGCCTACAGCCAGGCCACCGCCGCGATGAAGGGCGTGATCATGGCGCTGTGGTACCTGGCCAGCACCTTCGGCAGCCTGTGGGTGCTGCTGACCAACGCGGCGGTGCGCAACGACACCGTCACTGCGCGCATCGCAACGACCGGGCTGAGCGAAAACGCTTTCCTGATGTTCTTCTTCGCCGCGTTCGCCTTCGTCGCGGCGCTGGCCTTCGCCGCGTACGCGCGGCGCTATCCCGTGCAGGACAACTATCGCCTTGCCTGAGGCCGCGCCCCCGAGCGCGCTACGCACCGGCGCCTGCCTGGCGGCGGCGCTGGCCTGCTTCGCCGGCAATTCGCTGCTGTGCCGGGCCGCGCTGCGCGACGGGGCGATGGATCCGCTCGTGTTCACCGCCCTGCGCCTGGCCAGCGGCGCGGCGGTGCTCTACCTGCTGGTGGCGCTGCGCCGCCGGCGCGACGGCCGCGGCGCCGCCGGAACGCAGGCCGCGCGACGCGTGGACGGCGACTGGCCCTCGGCTTTCGCGCTGCTTGCCTATGCGCTCCTGTTCGCGCTCGCCTATCGGCAGGTTGGCGCGGCCACTGGCGCGCTGCTGCTGTTCGGCGCGGTGCAGCTGACCATGCTCGGCCAGGCCGTTCGCGCCGGCGAGGCGCTCGGCGGCTGGCGCGGCGCTGGAATGGCGCTCGCCGCGGCCGGGCTCGGTGCGCTGCTCCTGCCCGGCTGGCAGGCCCCGCCCGCGGCGGCGGCCGCCGCGATGCTCGGCGCTGGCGTGGCCTGGGGCCTGTATTCCCTGCGCGGGCGCGGCAGTCGCGACGCGCTGGGCGACACCGCCGGCAACTTCCTGCGCAGCCTGCCGGCGCTGGCCGTACTGGCGCTGGTCGCCGCCGCGATTGGCCGCCTGCACGGCGCCTGGTCCGCGCAGGGCCTGGCGGCGGCGCTGGCTTCCGGCGCGCTGGCCTCGGGGATCGGCTACGCACTCTGGTACACGGCCCTGCCGCGGCTGGGCCGGGCGGCGGCAGGCAGCGCGCAGCTCGCGGTTCCGGTGCTGACCGCGCTCGGCGGGGTTGCGCTGCTGGGTGAGCCGCTGGTGGCCCGGTTGCTGCTTGCCGGCGCGCTGGTGCTGGGTGGCCTGGGCCTGGTGTTTGGCGCGCCGCCGCCCACTTCTGCGACGAAATCGTGACAGCCGCCGCGACTGCGGCGTCGCCTTGATGCGACTTTGCACAGCAACCCGCGACCGCGCGCACGCTTCCTGAATCCGCCGCTTTCCGATCCCCTGACGCTGGCTAGAGTTGGCCCCTAGTCCATCTGTACCGGGGTACCTGTCATGGGTCGTATGAATCATCGCCTGCCCACCGCGATCGCCGGCGCGCTCCTCGCGCTCGCCCTCGCCCCGGCGGCGTCCGCCAGCCAGAGCCACGCCTACGGCGCCCTGCGCTTCGCGCCCGGCCAGCTGCGCAGCGTGTCCGAACTGCCGCCCGGCCAGCTCAAGCGCCGCATCGAAAATCTCTCCCCCGCCGCCCAGGCCAACGCCCTGCGCTGGCTGCAGAACATCTCGGTCTCCGGCTCCGACCTCGACACCCTGCGCGTGGACGCCGGTGGCGGCGTGTTCGTGGTCGACGACCAGGGCCTGCCGGCAGCGACCGCGAACAAGGCCAACACCACCGTGGCCAGCGGCGGCGCCGCCGTCGCGGCGGCGTTTGCGCCGGCCGACGCCTTCAGGCTGCACAGCAAGCCGGGCGCGGCCAACCGCGTCTACCTCGATTTCGACGGGCACAGCTTCACGGCCACGGCCTGGGGCACCGGCACCTTCAACGCGCTGGCCTTCAGCATCGACGCCGACCGCACCACCTTCAGCGATGCCGAGCGCCTGGCCATCGGCGAGATCTGGCACCGCGTCGCCGAGGACTACGCGCCGTTCGACATCGACGTGACCACGGAAGCGCCGGCGAGCTTCGATGCACGCACCGGCCGCGTGGTGATCACCGAGGACCAGCAGGCCGACGGCAGCGCGATGCCTTCGCAGGGCGCCGGCGGCGTC
>Ga0070693_100001510_pt1 | contig 10483 bp, 14 predicted proteins | sample KBSK1103metaG_FD_65472 | JGI IMG/M metagenome (GOLD analysis project Ga0070693, IMG submission 65472) | Corn, switchgrass and miscanthus rhizosphere microbial communities from Kellogg Biological Station, Michigan, USA - KBS K1-10-3 metaG | ecosystem: Host-associated > Plants > Roots >...
CTCGCCATCCTCGGCGACAGGACCCGCGGGCTCCTGCGCCTCGGGCCTGGCGTAGGCCTCCGGGTTCTCTTCCTTGAGCTGCTCCAGCGCCGCCTGCTCGGCTTCGGCTCGCTGGCGAGCTTCCTCGTGGCGCTTCTCCTCTTCGGCGGCTTCCTGCGCCTCGATGTCAGCGTCGGGTTTACCGGGGCGGCCCTCTTTGGCGAAGGGCATGCCGAGGCCGAGCAGCAGCTCGAAGGCCTCCTCGTCAGTCGCCGCGCTGGTCGTGATCGTGACGTCGAGGCCGCGCACCTCGTCGATCGAGTCGTAATCGATTTCGGGAAAGATCAGCTGCTCCTTGACTCCCATCGAGTAGTTGCCGCGGCCGTCGAAGGAGCGGGGGTTGAGGCCACGGAAGTCGCGGATGCGCGGCACCGCGATCGAGCAGAGGCGGTCGAGGAACTCCCACATGCGGGCGCGGCGCAGCGTCACCGACATTCCCACCGGCATCCCCTCGCGCACCTTGAAGGAGGCGATCGACTTGCGGGCGCGGCGCACGTTGGGCTGCTGGCCGGCGATCGTCGCCAGCTGCTCCTGCGCCGCTTCCAGCATCTTCGCGTTCTGCTTGGCCTCGCCGAGGCCCATGTTGAGCGTGATCTTCCGCAGGCGCGGGGCCTGCATCGGCGTCGAGTAGCCGAACTTGCGGGTCAGCGCCGGCAGGATCTCCTGCTCGTAGCGCTCGCGCAAGCGCGGCGGCGGCGCTTCCTGCTGGGGGGTCGCCGTGGCCTCCATCAGAACGCCGCCCCCGACCGCTTCGCGTAGCGCTCGCGCTTGCCGCCTTTGTCGCGGCGGACGCCGACGCGGGTGCGCTTGTCGTCTTTGGGGTCGAGCAGCATCACGTTGGAGACGTGGATCGGCCCCTCCTTCTCGACGATGCCGCCGACCTGGCCGCCGCGGGTGGTGTCCTGCGAGGGTCGCGGCCGTTCGTGGCGCTTGACCATGTTGAGGTGCTCGACGTAGACCCGTTCCCTCTTCGGCTCCGTGCGCACGACGCGTCCGGTCTTGCCGGCGTCCTTGCCGCCGATCACCATCACCTGGTCGTCTTTCCTGATCCTCATCCGCCTGGCCATAGCTAGAGGACCTCCGGCGCCAAGGAGATGATTTTCATGAAGTTGCGGTCGCGCAGCTCGCGGGCGACCGGGCCGAAGATGCGCGTACCGCGCGGGTTGTTGCTCCCGGGGTCGATCAGCACCGCGGCGTTTTCGTCGAAGGCGATGTAGGTGCCGTCGGCGCGGCCGAGCTGCTTCTTGGTGCGCACGACCACGGCCTGGACGACCTCGCCTTTGCGCACGCCGCCCTGCGGGCTGGCCTGCTTGACGGTCGCCGTGATCACGTCGCCGATGCCGGCGTAGCGGCGGTGCGAACCGCCCTTGACGCGGATGCAGAGCAGCTCGCGGGCGCCGGAGTTGTCGGCGACCTTCAGTCGGGACTCCTGCTGGATCACGCTACTTCGCCCTCTCCACGACCTCGACCAGGCGCCAGCGCTTGGTCTTGGAGAGCGGGCGGGTCTCGACGATGCGAACGGTGTCGCCCTCGCCGGCCTCGTTGCGCTCGTCGTGCGCGTGCAGCGTGCGCGAGCGGCGCACCACCTTCTCGTAGGTCGGGTGCCGCCGCGCGATGTCGATCCGCACGGTGATCGACTTCTCCCCCTTGTCGGAGACGACGATCCCCTGCCGGGTCTTGGCCGCGACCGAATCCGTCTCGGCCCTCGGCGTCCCGGTCCCCGCGGTCTTCGCGGCCTTCGTCGCGGCCCGCTCTTTGCGCCGCATCCCAGCCTTGCTCGTGCGTCGCTTGCTCCGCTCCGAAGCTCTTTCCTCAACGGTGCGCGCAGGCCGCGCTTTGTGCGGCTGACGAGACTTCGCGAGTCGGCGCCGCTCCTTCCAGGGCAGCTCGTCCTCTGGATTCGGCTCAGCCTCTGCTTCCTCGGCCGCAGGCTCGCTCCCCTGCTCAGCTTCCGCCGCGTCGGCAGACTCCGCTTCAGAGGCCTCGTCCTTGGATTCCTCGGCATCTGCCGCGGGTGGCGTGGCGGTGGGCTCCTCGCCCGCAGCCTGCGAGGACGAGGAGCCCTCTGCCGCGACAGGACCCGCGGCCTGATCGCCGTCGTCCTTGGGCGTGTCCTCTGTTGCCTCGTCTTTTTTCGTCTCGTCGTCCGTCATCTCTTCAGCTCTTTCTCCACGTCGATCCCACGCTCTCGCGCCACGGTCAGCAACCTCGCCACGTCCCGCTTAGCCTGCCCGACCCGCGCCGTGTTCTCCAGCTCGCCCGTCGCCTTGCGGAAGCGCAGGTTGAAGGCCTCCTGCTTGGCGTCGATCAGCTTCGCCACGAGCTCGTCGTCCTTGAGGTCGTGCACCTCCGCGGCCTTCACTGCGCCTCAGCCCCCTCGCGCGTCACGAACTTGGTCCTCAGCGGGAGCTTGTGCCCGGCGAGGCGGAGCGCCTCGCGAGCGAGATCCTCGGGGACGCCGGCCAGCTCGAACATCACCTTGCCGGGCTTGACCACGGCCACCCAGCCCTCCGGGTTGCCCTTGCCCGAGCCCATCCGGGTCTCGGCGGGCTTCTTCGTGTAGGGCTTGTCGGGGAAGACGTTGATCCAGACCTTGCCGCCACGTTTGATCTTGCGGGTCATCGCCACACGGGCCGCCTCGATCTGACGGTTGGTGATCCAGCCGCGATCGAGCGCCTTCAGCCCGTACTCGCCAAAGGCGACGGTGCTGCCGCCCTTGGTGTTTCCGCGCATCCGGCCGCGCATCTGCTTGCGGTGCTTGACCCGCTTCGGCATCAACATGGCTAACGCCCGCTCCCGCCGCGCTGTCCGCCGCGGCCACCACCAGGTCCGCCGCGGCCGCCTCCGGGACGACCGCCACGATCGCCGCCTCGCCCGCCGCGGTCTCCACCCGGACGACCGCCGCTCGGCGGACCGCCGTCCTCGTCGGTGAGCTGGTCGGAGCGGAATCCCTCGGGCATCACCTCGCCCTTGTTGATCCAGCATTTGACGCCGATCCGGCCGGTCGTCGTGCGCGCCTCGTAGAAGCCGTAGTCGATGTTGGCGCGCAGCGTGTGCAGCGGCACCCGCCCGTCGGAGTAGCCCTCGGTGCGCGCCATCTCGGCGCCACCGAGACGGCCCGAGACCTGCACCTTGACGCCCTTGGCGCCGGAGCGCATCGCCGAGGTCAGCGCCCTTTTCATCGCTCGCCGGAAGGCGACGCGGTTCTGCAGCTGCTCGGCAATCGACTGGGCGACCAGCTTCGCGTCGAGCTCCGGGCGCTTGACCTCGCGGATGTTGACCTTGACCGGCTTGCCGGTCAGCTTGTGCAACTCCTTGCGCAGGGCGTCCACTTCGGAGCCGGACTTGCCGATCACGATCCCGGGGCGGGCGGTGTGGATGTCGACGACCACCTCGCCGTGGCGTTCGATCGTGATGTCGGAGAGGCCCGCGTGCGCGAGCTTGCCCTCGATGTGGCCGCGGACCTGCAGATCCTCGTTGAGGACATCGGCGAAGTCTTTCTCGTCGAACCAGTTCGACTTCCAGTCCTGGATGTAGCCGACGCGGAAGCCGCCGGGATGGATCTTCTGCCCCATCAGTCTTCGTCCTCCGGGCTCAGCGCCACGGCGATGTGGCTGGTTCGCTTGTTGATCCTCGTGGCGCGGCCCTGGGCGCGCGGGCGATAGCGGCGCAGGGTCGGGCCTTCGTCGACCGTGATCTCGGCGATGCGCATCTCGTCGGCGACCAAGTCGTGGTTGTTCTCAGCGTTGGCCGCCGCCGCCTCGATCAGCTTGCCGATGTCCCGCGCGGCGCCGCGCGGCGAGAACTGGAGCAGGGCCCGGGCCTTCTCGATGTGCAGGCCGCGGACCTGGTCGGCGATGAGGCGCGCCTTGCGCGGCGCGACCCGCACGTAGCGGGAGCTGGCTCGGACGACGATCGGACCGCTCGCCACGCTACTCACCCTTCCCCGATCCCGAGTGGGCGCGGAAGGTCCGCGTCGGAGCGAACTCGCCCAGCTTGTGCCCGACCATCGACTCCGAGATGAAGACCGGCACGTGCTTGCGGCCGTCGTGGACGGCGATCGTGTGCCCGACCATCTCGGGGAAGATCGTCGAGCTGCGCGACCAGGTCTTCAGCATCTGCTTCTGGCCCGACTCGTTCATCGCGTTGACCCGCTTCATCAACGCCCCTTCCACCCAAGGTCCCTTTTTCGTCGATCTACCCATCAGCGCTACCTCTTCTTCTTCCCGCGGCGCCGGCCGCGCACGATGTAGCGGTCGGACTGCTTGCCCTTCTTGCGGGTCCGGTAGCCGAGCGTCGGCTTGCCCCAGGGGGTCACCGGATGGCCGCCGGGCGTGTGATGGGCCTCGCCGCCGCCGTGCGGGTGGTCGACGGGGTTCATCGCGACGCCGCGGGTCTGCGGTCGCTTGCCCTTGTGCCGGTTGCGGCCGGCCTTGCCGACCTTGAGGTTCTGGTGCTCGGCGTTGGAGAGGACGCCGACGGTGGCCCGGCACTCGGCACGCACCATCCGCATCTCCGAGGACGGCAGGCGCAACGTGACCATCTCGCCCTCCTTCGCCACCAGCTGGATCGAGGTCCCGGCGGAGCGGCCGAGCTTGCCGCCCTGACCGGGCGTGAGCTCGACGTTGTGAACGATCGTGCCGGTCGGCATCTCGCCCAGCGCCAGCGCGTTGCCGGGCCGGATGTCGGCGCCGGGCCCCGACTGGACGGTGTCGCCGACGCCGATCTGGGCCGGGGCGAGGATGTAGCTCTTGGCGCCGTCGGCGTAGTGCAGCAGGGCGATGTAGCAGCTGCGGTTGGGGTCGTACTCGACGCTTGCCACCTTGGCGGGGACCCCGTCCTTGAGCCGCTTGAAGTCGATCTGCCGGTAACGCCGCTTCGCGCCGCCGCCGCGGTGACGGGCCGTGACCCGCCCGTTCGCGTTGCGGCCCCCTGACTTGCGCAGCCCCTCGGTCAGCTTGCGTTCCGGTTGAGACGCCGTCAGCTGCTCGCGCAGCGGATAGGTCGCGAAGCGGCGTCCGGGGCTGGTCGGTTTGGTCTTTCGGTTCGGCATCCCAGTTCCCTATGCGGTCTCGGCGCCCTCGAACAGCGCGATGGTCTCACCTGGAGCGAGTTGGACGACGGCCTTCTTCCATCCCCGCGTCTTGCCCACGCTGAGGCCGCGGCGCTTCGGCTTCGGCCGCACCTTGGCGGTGCGCACCGCGGCGACCTTGACGTCGAAGATCTCCTCGATCGCCTGCGCGATCTGGGTCTTGTGCGCGCGGTCGTCAACGCGGAACGTGTACTTGCCCTCCCCGATCAGCGCGTAACTCTTCTCGGAGACGACGGGGCGGATTATCGTGGTGCGCGCGTCCATCAGGCCCCCAATCGCTCCCGCAGCTTCGCGAGGGCGCCTTCGGAGACGACGATCGAGGCGGCGCCGATCACGTCGGCGACGCCGACCGCGCTCACCTCGGCCACCTCCACGCGGGCGATATTGCGGAAGCTCTTCGCCGCGCCGCCCTCCTCGGGCGCGAGCACGACCAGGGTCGAGCGCTTCGCGCCCCACTTGCTCAGGGCCTCGGCGGCAGTCTTGGTCGAAGGCGCCTCGAAGGCGGTCGCGTCGAGCAGGGCGACGCTGTCGCGCTCAGCGTGGACCGAGAGCGCCGAGCGCAGCGCCTTGCGGCGCGCCTTGCGGTTGACCTTGACCGTGTAGCGGCGCGGCTTGGGGCCGAAGGCGACGCCGCCGCCGAAGCGGGTGGGCGAGCTGAGCGCGCCGACGCGGGCGCGGCCGGTGCCCTTCTGGCGCCAGGCCTTGGCACCGGTCATCGCCACCTCGCCGCGGGTCAGCGTCGAGGCCGTGCCCTGGCGGCGAGCGGCGAGGTCGGCGCGCGCCGCCTCGTGCACGAGCGAGTGGTGGAAGGGCTCGGCGAAGAGCTCTTTGGGCAGGTCCGCCTTGGTCGTCTTGCCGAGAACGGTGGCTTTAGCCATCGGTGCGCACCTCCAGCACGGCGTTGCGCGAGCCGGGGACCGAGCCCTTGATCAGCAGCAGGTTGCGCTCGGCGTCGACCTGGGTCACTTCGAGGCCCCGCTGGGTGACGCGCTTGTTGCCCATCTGGCCGGGCATGCGCATCCCCTTGAAGACCCGGGCGGGGAAGGTGCTGGCCCCGATCGAGCCGGGCGCGCGCACGTTGTGCGAGCCGTGCGTGACCGGGCCGCGGCTGAAATTGTGACGCTTGATCCCACCCTGGAAGCCCTTGCCGACCGAGACCCCCGAGACCTTCACCTTCTGGCCGGCCTCGAAGGAGGCGACGGTGACGTCGTCGCCGATCTTGGGCCCCTCCTCGGCGCCCAGATCCTCGCCCCGGAACTCGACCAGGTGGCGCATCGGCGGGGCGCCCGCCTTCTTCAGATGGCCTTCCTCGCCCTTGCTCAGCTTGCCCTGCTTGACCTCTCCGAAGGCGAGCTGCACGGCGGCGTAGCCGTCGCGCTCGACCTCGCGCACCGCGGTCACCTTGCAGGGGCCGGCCTCGATCACGGTGACCGGCGTGACGGTGCCGTCCTCCCCGAAGACCTGGGTCATGCCGAGCTTCTTGCCGAGGATCGCGGCCATCACAAACCCTAGAGGCGGATCTCGATGTCGACGCCGGCCGGCAGCGAATCCAGGCGCTGCAGCGAGTCGACCGTTTTCGGCGTGGGCTGGAGGATGTCGATCAGGCGCTTGTGCGTGCGCATCTCGAAGTGCTCGCGCGAGTCCTTGTCCTTGAAGGGCGAGCGGATCACGCAGTAGACGTTCTTCTCGGTCGGCAGCGGCACCGGGCCGGAGACGCTGGCGCCGGTGCGCTCCGCGGTCTCGACGATCTCGCGGGCAGCCCTGTCTATGGCGTCGTGGTCGTACGCCTTCAGCCTGATTCGAATTTTCTGTGCCGCTATCGCTGCCACTTCGGACTTCTCTCGTCTTTCTCCTACGCGCCTCAGGGCGCATGAAGGGCGGAGCCCCGGTTATGGGGCACCGCCCCGGTCGTATGTGCTTGTTGAAGTTGCCTCGCCGCCGCAGGCAGCGAAAGGGCGGGCCCACGGCCCGCCCCGGTGTGAATCGCCTACTCGATGATCTCCGCGACGACCCCCGAGCCGACGGTCCGGCCGCCCTCGCGGATCGCGAAGCGCAGTCCCTGGTCCATGGCGATCGGCTGGATCAGCTCGATCGTCATCGTCACGTTGTCGCCCGGCATCACCATCTCGGTCCCCTCGGGGAGGTTGGCGATCCCGGTCACGTCGGTGGTGCGGAAGTAGAACTGCGGGCGGTAGCCCGAGAAGAACGGCGTGTGACGACCGCCCTCCTCCTTCTTCAGGCAGTAGACCTCGGCTTTGAACTTGGTGTGCGGCGTGATCGAGCCGGGCTTGCAGAGCACCTGGCCGCGCTCGATCTCCTCGCGCTTGGTACCGCGCAGCAGGGCGCCGATGTTGTCGCCGGCCTGACCCTCGTCGAGGATCTTGCGGAACATCTCGACCCCGGTCACCGTGGTTTTGCTGGTCTCGGGATGGATGCCGACGATCTCGACCTCGTCGCCGGTGTTGACGATGCCCTGCTCGATGCGACCCGTCGCGACGGTGCCGCGGCCGGTGATCGAGAAGATGTCCTCGATCGGCATCAGGAAAGGCTTGTCGAGCTCGCGCACCGGCTCGGGGATGTAGGAGTCCAGCGCGTCGGCCAGTTCGAAGATCGCCTTCTGCGCGTCCTCGTCGCCCTCCAGCGCCTTCAGCGCCGAGCCCTTGATGATCGGCGTCTCATCGCCCGGGAAGTCGTACTCGTTGAGCAGGTCCTTGACCTCCTCCTCGACGAGCTCGATCAGCTCGTCGTCGTCGACCTGGTCGACCTTGTTGAGGAAGACGACGACGTGCGGGACGTTGACCTGACGGGCGAGCAGGATGTGCTCGCGGGTCTGCGGCATGACGCCGTCGGCGGCCGAGACCACGAGGATCGCGCCGTCCATCTGGGCGGCGCCGGTGATCATGTTCTTGACGTAGTCGGCGTGGCCCGGGCAGTCGACGTGGGCGTAGTGACGATTCGCGGTCTGGTACTCGACGTGCGAGGTCGCGATCGTGATCCCACGTTCCTTCTCCTCGGGCGCGTTGTCGATCTCCTCGAAGCTTTTCGCCTCGGCGTCGCCTTTCGTGGAGAGGGTCTGGGTGATCGCGGCCGTCAGCGTCGTCTTGCCGTGGTCGATGTGACCGATCGTGCCGACGTTCACGTGCGGCTTGTCGCGCTCGAACTTCTCCTTGGACATCTCTCTCCGTTCTACCTTTCGAAGTTGGGGTTAATTGTCTGCCCGTGGGCGAACTTGGGAAATATAGCCAGAATCGAAAATCATGAGGTCGCTCCGACCGGCTCGCCGGAACGGTGCTCGACGATCTCCTCGGCGATATTCGCGGGAACCTCCTCGTAGCGCTCGAACTGCATCGTGTAGGTCGCCCGCCCCTGGGTCATCGAACGCAGTTCCGTCGCGTAGCCGAACATCTCGCCGAGCGGCACGAAAGCCTGGACGGCGAGCGCGTTGCCGCGCTGGTCCTGGCCCTGGACCTTGCCGCGGCGGCGCGAGAGATCGCCGATCACGTCGCCGAGGAAGTCCTCGGGGGTGACGACCTCGACCGCCATCACGGGCTCGAGCAGGACCGGGTTGGCTTTGCGCGCCCCGTCCTGGATCGCCATCGAGCCGGCGATTTTGAACGCCATCTCGGAGGAGTCGACGTCGTGGAAAGAGCCGTCGACGAGTTCGACTTTGACGTCGACCATCGGGTAGCCGGCCTTGACCCCGTTCTCGAGCGCCTCCCTCATGCCCTGCTCGGCAGGGCCGATGAATTCGCCCGGGATGGCGCCGCCCTTGATCTTGTTCTCGAAGACGAAGCCCTCGCCGGGGGCCGGCTCGACGTTGATCACGACATGGCCGAACTGGCCGCGGCCGCCGGTCTGGCGCACGAAGCGCGCCTCGACCTTCTTGACCTCCTTGCGGATCGTCTCGCGGTAGGCGACCTGCGGCTTGCCGACGTTGGCCTCGACGTTGAACTCGCGCAGCATGCGGTCGACGATCACCTCGAGGTGAAGCTCGCCCATGCCGTGGATCAGGGTCTGGCCGGTTTCCTCGTCGGATTCGATCTTGAAGGTGGGATCCTCCTCGCCGAGCCGCTGCAGGGCGTTGCCCATCTTCTCCTGGTCGGCCTTGGTCTTCGGCTCGATCGCGACGGCGATCACGGTCTCGGGAAACTCGATGCTCTCCAGCGCGATCGGCGCGTCGGGGGCGCAGAGGGTGTCGCCGGTGCCGGTTTCCTTGAGGCCGACGCCGGCGCAGATGTCGCCCGCGTAGCACTCGTCGATCTCCTCGCGGCTGTTGGCGTGCATCATCAGCAGGCGGCCGATGCGCTCGGTCTTGCCGGTCTTGGTGTTCAGCACCCGGCCGCCTTTCTCGAGCTTTCCCGAGTAGACCCGGAAGTAGGTCAGCTTGCCGACGTAGGGGTCGCTCATCACCTTGAAGGCGAGCGCGCTGAAGGGCGCGTCGTCGGCGGCGGGGCGCTCGTCCTCGCTGTCCTCGGCCTGGCCCTTGCCGGCGGGAACCACGCCGGTCACAGGCGGCACCTCCAGCGGCGATGGCAGCAGCTCGACGATCGCGTCGAGCAGCGGCTGCACGCCCTTGTTCTTGAACGAGGTGCCGCAGAGGACCGGGGTCACCTTGGTGTCGAGACAGGCGCGATGCAGTGACTTGGCGATCCGCTCGTGGGGGATCTCCTCCTCGGCCAGGTAGGCCTCCATCAGCTCGTCGTCGTAGTCGGCGCATGCCTCGATCAGCTGCGTGCGGTACTCCTCCGCCTGCTCTTTGAGATCGTCGGGGACCTCGATCGTCTCGTACTCGGCGCCGAGCTCGTCGGTCCAGACCAGGCCCTTCATCTCGATCAGGTCGACGACGCCTTTGAACGCGTCCTCGCCGCCGATCGGCAGCTGGATCGGCAGCGGGTTGGCGCCGAGCCGGTCGACCATCGTCTTCACCGAGTTGAAGAAGTCGGCGCCGGTGCGGTCCATCTTGTTGATGTAGGCGATGCGCGGAACCCCGTACTTGTCCGCCTGGCGCCAGACCGTCTCCGACTGGGGCTCGACGCCGGCGACGGCGTCGAAGACGGCGATCGCGCCGTCCAGCACCCGCAGGCTGCGCTCGACCTCGACCGTGAAGTCGACATGGCCGGGGGTGTCGATGATGTTGATCCGATGGCCCTTCCACTCGCAGGCGGTCGCGGCCGAGGTGATCGTGATGCCCCGTTCCTGCTCCTGCTCCATCCAGTCCATGACCGCGGCGCCCTCGTGGACCTCGCCGATTTTGTGCGTGCGGCCGGTGTAGTAGAGGATGCGCTCCGTCGTCGTCGTCTTGCCGGCGTCGATGTGCGCCATGATGCCGATGTTGCGGACCTTGGTCAGGTC
>Ga0070693_100001514_pt1 | contig 10475 bp, 4 predicted proteins | sample KBSK1103metaG_FD_65472 | JGI IMG/M metagenome (GOLD analysis project Ga0070693, IMG submission 65472) | Corn, switchgrass and miscanthus rhizosphere microbial communities from Kellogg Biological Station, Michigan, USA - KBS K1-10-3 metaG | ecosystem: Host-associated > Plants > Roots >...
CAATGGCAACAGTGTTCTGAGGTCTATCACTTCCGCTTCGATTCCGTGTTGATCCTTTAGCTGTGTTGCCGCTCGCAAACACCAATGGACGGGAGTTCCATAGGTGATAATAGTCATGTCGCTGCCTTCGCGGCGGATTCGAGCCTTTCCAAACGGGATTTCGTAATCCTCACCCGGGTTTGGCGCCTTCGCGAACATTTGGTTGTACAGATACTTCGGCTCAAGGAAGAACGTCATACCCCGTGTGTGCATCGCGTGACGCAACAAACCAACCGCGTCATCCGCAAAGGCTGGAATCACTACGCGTAGACCAGGCAGCGCAGTAAACATCGCTTCAAGATTCTGAGAGTGATAAAGCCCTCCGGCAATGTAGCCACCCGACGCCAGGCGCGCGACGATGTTCGGCACAAACTGGCCATTCGATCGATAGTAATCGTGCGAAGTGTCGACCACCTGTTCCATCGCGGGCCACAAATAGTCGGCAAACTGAGCCGCCTCGATCACGACCCAGATATCTTCACGAAACCGCGAGAATCCGTTTGCGGTTCCTACGATGTAGTCCTCGGCGATCGGCGCGTTGAAGACTCGGCTCGGACCGAACTCCTTCTGCATACCCTTAGTAAGATTAAAGACACCGCCTTTGTCTTTCGAAGCGACGTCCTGCCCCCACAGGAACGTATTTGGATTTCGGCGGAATTCAGTCTTGAGTGTTTCGTTGATAGCTTCGCGAAGCGTGATCGGCGCGCCACCCTCGGCCGGAATCTGCGCTTCATCCGTGACCGCGGTTTCTTCGGGGAGCACAAACAAGGTAGCGGTATTCGGATCGGGATCGGGTGAAGACTCCGCGTTTTCCGCGGCGTCGGTCACCAGGACTTTGTTCTCCTCTTCAATAGCCAGAAGAGTAACCTCTTCGACGTCCTCGACATTCAGAAGGTGAAGCCGCAGCCGCTCGTAAGGATCGTATGTGCGGACCTCGATCAACTCTTCTTCGCTTCGATAGAGTTCGTGGCGATCGGAGTTGGAATGCGCATATATCCGTTCACAGAACGCGTGGACAAGCACCGGCCCCTCGCCCGCATGCACGGCTTCTGTTGCGCGATGTATTGCCTTCACCGAGTCGAATGGATTCGTGCCGTCGCAATTGATGATGGTCAGGCCTCGAAGCCCGCGATAATTTTCGGACACGATGGGATTCGCGGTTTGCTCGGCCACGGGAACCGATATGCCGTAGCCGTTGTTTTGAATGACGAAGATCACGGGCAATCGCTCGCGGCTCGCGCCGTTCAGCGCCTCGAACACATATCCTTCTGAACACGAGGACTCGCCCTGACTGCAAAAGACTATGGAGTCCGCATCGTAATACTTGACCGCGCGCGCGAGTCCGGCGGCGTGCTGTGTGTGATTGCCGGTCGCTGACGAAACATTCCATATTCCGATGGGGATCTTCGCGAAGTGATTGCTCATGTGACGGCCGCCGGAGGCTACGTCGGCGCCCTTCGATAGACCGTTCAGGATGACTTCGTATGGAGTGATGCCTGCGGCAAGACAGGTGAGCATGTCGCGATAATACGGAAACATGAAATCTTTGTTTGGCCTGAAGGCGAGCCCGACCGCGATCTGAATTCCATCGTGCCCGGCATGCGAAGCGTGATAGGACCAACCCTTCGCTTGTCTCAGGTAGTTTCGCGCTTTGTCATCGAGGAGTCTTCCAAGATGGATTAGTTTGTACCACTCAAGCTGCTTTTCAATCTCTACGGTTCCCGGCGCATCAGCCAACGGTTTATAATCAATCTGGCCCACTTGTTCCGCACTCATTCTTTTCTACCCCTCTCCCGCTTTTCGATGTCTGCAATCGCGCAAGTCTTCGCACCCGGCGAAAGTTAGCTTGACTGTCCCATTGTTTAGAATTTTGATGTGGTCACAACTTTTCAACATAGCAAAAAAGAAATGGCAGAACAACTGTTGATGGTTTCCAGTGTCTGTTGATCGTTTTCAGGTTGTGCGCGTTCCGCGTGTCATGCGTAACTCGCGAGGAAGAATCCGGCGCGGATGGGACGTGGGTGTGGAGGGATCTAAATGACGGCGGGATCGCGTTTCCTTGACATCAAGAAAGTCGATCTCGTACCATTTCAACGCAAATCAGTATGGGGCTGTAGCTCAGTTGGCAGAGCGCGTGGCTCGCATTCACGAGGCCAGGGGTTCGAATCCCCTCAGCTCCACCAATATCTCAAACACGCGAGTCTCCTTGATGGTGACTCTTCTTGCCTAACTAACGGCGGATCGAGAAGATTAATCCGGATAGTATTGCGAAGTCCGAAGCGGCCGGTTCAACAAGCATTTGCGCCCGGCGCCACCCAACTAATAGTCGTGTCCGTAAGGCTGAAACAAGCTACACAGGTGATACAGCCGGGCTTGGCTTGAGCCGCGGCACAGCCGGCATTACCAGAGCAGGTGCCAAGAATACTGTTACACACCGAGGGGCAATCTTGAACGCCGTTGCTCTTCTTTATACACGTTTGGCACTGTGACGGTATTGAAGCGCCTGCCATGGCAGTTGGAGCCACCACGGACATCACTACCGGGACGGTGAGCAAACTGCCGATTGCGAGCCGCCGTACGGCACTTCTCCGCGACATGCCAATCTGCGCGTCCGGCAAAGTGATTTGTTCCTGCATCAGGTCAGCCCTGCTGAGTTTGTTCAAGGTAAACCAGATCACTTCTTCTCGGACAGGAGTGCGCCACTTCCTCTCCATTAGCTTCGCTATCTCGTTCGCCGTTGTCTGACCATCGCAGTGGTTCCAAACAAACGCCGCAGTCTCGTTTAGGCAGTGAGCGTTATTGCTCTTGAGGTCATATATTAAGACCTCGTCCGGCAACTCCTTGACTATCAACTCCGTCGTTCGGGCAAGGGCCCTCGGATCGTCACCTTTTGCTTTCTTCAATCTATCCCCTTTCAAGTATAAGGCGTAGGACGAATACTGCCGTATCCGAAAGAATCGATCAAGTGCAAAGGCCCGCGCGAGGTGCTTTCAAGCATTCGCTCGGTGCCCTCAGTTCCAGAGTCGCCTCGCCTCTCAATTGTATTGACGAACGGCGCCGGCCATTCTAGACTCAACTTGCCTCGCGATAGCATCCTCACCAACCAGCTACTTGTCTCAGGAGCACAAAGCGTTATGGGTTGAGATCCAAACCCGGACACAGACAAGGCAAAAACGAAGATCGAGCGCGCATCGAGTGTGTTCGATTCGAAAGCGATTTCAAAATGTGTAGGAGGATGAGATGAAGAGTATTGGATTGAAGCTGGCCCTGGCACTAATCATCAACGCGTCACTGCTGGCGTTTGCATCGAGCACCACTTTTGCACAGGGTCAAAGCGACAAAAAGGCCGCTAAGCAGGAGATGAAACAGGTCAATAAGGAAGCGAACAAGCTGGCGAACAAAGCCGACGAGACCGCGGACCAACTTGGCCGCAAAGTGGTCTTTTGCATTTTGGCTGCCCACACGACCGGAGTCGGGAGCGCGCTGGAATTGAAGGCTAAGTTTGATTCGCTTACTGATTTTTCTTTTGGGCAGTTTGTTGCCGGAGTGCTGCTTGCGGATCGTATCGATAAACCGCTCGACGAGATAATAGCGAAACTGATCGCGGGCGATTCGATTGGCCAGATCACGAAAGACGCCAACGTGAATATGGGAGAGGTTCGCAGTCACTTCGGACAGTTTCGAAGCGAACTCGCGCGATCCCAGACGAATCCTCCGACGAAGGATTGTCTGAATAGTACCCCATAAAGAGACTGGAACTTCGCCGGTTTCTTCCGGCCCCTTACTGGTAGCACGCGGCAAATATTTTTTGCCGCTGACGGCCAAATCTACGACCAGTGACGTGGCGGCGGACGGCTCAGCCAAAGCTGTGATCCACCGTCGCTACGCGACTCGCTGCCTCGGCCCGCGTTTCAAACAGCAATGTCGCTAAATTGATTTGACGAGTGCCTCAACCTCGGACCGTTTGAGACGATAACCTTTACCGAGATCTTTCCGATCTGTTAATCTGCCGGTTCGAACCGCTTGATTGAGCTTAACTTCTGACAGGCCTGAATACGCCGCTGCTTCGGGCAACGTAAGCAGCAGCTTTCTTTCAATGCAAGCCTGTTGTTCCGTCAGAGACATCTCGTCATCACCTCCCGTTCTGTCGTTGCAATAGGGCTCGTAGGGATGCAGCTTTCCTCACTTATCCAGCCCAAGACTTTGAAGTCATCCGCTCAAGTCTTATGGCAAACGTCACGTCAAGCCAGTCACAGATTCTCCGTGTGTTTTTGCAATACCGCAATCACGACCCGACCGAGCCGAATGCCTTGTGTAGACAATCCCTGAGAGCCGGCCGAAGTATGCCGCAAACGCGGTCTCGGCGCACCACCAAAAAGTCCTTTGATGTTGGAGTGTTTTCTCTACGCGGCGACGCTTTGGAGTGCGGCGACTTGGCCGGTTTTTCTTGATGTGTCCAGCGACAGACTCGGTCGAGCCTCAGGCCACTTCGACCTATCGAGAGCGATTCATTGAGGGAGTTATTTGCTGTCGCGCGTGAGCTCGAAGAATTTTCCATTAAGGCGGCCGGTTTGTGCGACTTTGAGGTGGAAAGATGTTGACTAAGGTGACAGCCGTGTCAATGGTCCCCGACAGTTAGGCCCTGTTAGTTCTCGGCTTCGTTGTTCTTTACGAGCTTCTCGGCTCAGAGCATCGCCTCCATAGGGAAGACAAACCGCGTTTAAAGCCCATTCAGTAATCGTTGACCCCAACGGCATCACGTTTGCGAACTGCTCGAGTGAAGTCGTTATGTAGTTAGACGCTTTCTTAACTTCTGCGGCTCTCAACGCCCTCAGTTGCAGATGGCAGAGCCTTTGTTCCTGTTTGCTGTCAGTCAGTGACCATCCCCCTTGGAGCGCCCCTTCAACTGCTAATCAAAAGAACAGAGCGCCAGCGGAAGAACGACGAAACCGGGATGCCGCGCAAACAGAGGATTCGATGATGAAAGTTGCCAAGACCGCCACCGCCATTTTGCTATTTGCATTTCTGATCACCGGACTAATCGGCCCGAGCTTATTGTCCTGCGCAACACACCTGGGAGCGGGGACGGTGAGCGCGCAAAGCCTTAGCGCGAACTCACAGGTTCCGTCAGAAGCCGAGGCACGCCGGATCCAGGCGCGTGAGGTGACGACCCGTTTCGTTGATTTGGCTACGCGTTATCAGCTTGCGGATAAAGCAGGGCGCGCTCTGCTCAAACAGGATCTCCGGGACTTAGCCCGGCAGCGCCGAGAGATGCTCATCGCATTGATCGATAGCGATCCTGGTGAGCTACTTCGTGTCGCTCTCCCCGATGATCTTCGCGCGAGTTTGCCATCTTCGCTTCGAGCTAATATTGAGCAGCGTGTTGAAATCGAGGGAGAGTTTGAGGCCCTGTATCAGTGCGGAGAGCAGGAAGCGCGCTTGTCATATTTTCTTAATACAGATGGCGAGCGGTTGACTCTTTATTTTGCATCTGACACGCCGGACATTCAGACAGGCGCTCGGATTCGCGCCACGGGTGTCCGCGTGGGTGAGGCGCTTGCTATTCAATCAGGGCGTGACAATCTGAGTGCTTCAAAGAGTTCTGGCTTCGAGACCATGGCTATGGCGGTCGCACCGAATACTTTCGGAGAGCAGAAGGTTCTGGTGCTGCTGGTCAACTTCCAGGACAAGACGACGCAGCCCTGGACGGCTGATCAAGTTCGCAGTCTCGTTTTCGGCTCTGTAAACAACTTCTACAAAGAATCATCCTACCAGCAGACCTGGCTCACCGGTGATGTCTTCGGTTGGTACACACTTCCGATCAGCAGCGCCAGTTGCGATCAGACAACGATTGCGACTTATGCAAAACAGGCAGCTACGGCGGCGGGAGTCAATCTCGCTGCCTACAACCGCTACGTTTACGCATTCCCAACGCTTTCGTGTGGATGGACGGGTTGGGGAACATACGGGGGCAATCCCTCTCAAGCGTGGATCAATGGAAGCATGTCATTGAGAACGGTTGCTCACGAGCTCGGCCATGGTTTTGGGCTCTATCATGCGAGGTCATTGGATTGCGGATCGCAGGTCATCGGCGGCACATGCAGTTACGCCGAATACGGGGACATCCTCGACATCCTCGGCCAGGCTGGTGTGTCGGGACATTCTCATGCCAACCAAAAAGAGCGGCTTGGATGGCTCGGCTACGGGACATCACCCGGCCTCACGACGGTGCAAGCAAGCGGCACGTATTGGATTGATCCCTATGAGACGGCAGGCACGAATCCCAAGGCCCTGAAGATTCTGAAATCCACCGATCCAACAACTGGCAAGAAGACGTGGTACTACGTCGAGCTCCGCCGCCCTGTTGGATTTGACAGCTTTGTTTCGAGCAACACCAGTGTAATGAACGGCGTCATCGTCCATACAGGCACCGAGGGTTATAGCGTTGATGATTACATTCTGGATATGACTCCTGAAACCTCTTCGTTTAACGATGCTGCCTTGAGCGTTGGCCGCAGCTACAACGATCCGAACATCAGCGTTACGATCACACCCTTGTCGGTTGGTGACACCGGAGCGTCCGTCAGCATAAGCTTCGGCCCGCAGCCTTGCGTCAGAGCAAATCCCTCAATGAGTCTTTCGCCTTCCGTGAGCCAGTGGGTTGCAGCCGGTTCAACGACAACTTATCAGGTATCGGTGACCAACAATGACAGTGGAGGATGCACTGCGTCTAACTTCAACCTGCAGGCTAACGTGCCGAGTGGTTGGACCGCGGTGTTCGCCAGCCCGTCCTTGAACATTGGGCCAGGTGGGAATGCGGCGACGACCTTAACCGTCACCTCTCCGTCATCTGCCATGGATGGTTTTTATGATCTTGCGGTGACGGCTGCAAATGGGAGCGATTCGAGTTATTCGGCAACGATCCCCGCAACCTGTGCCGTTGTCTCTTCTTTAGCAGTTGCTGCTTCCAGCAACCAGCCAAGCTATACACGCACTCAGACGGCAACGGTCACGGCTACTGTGAATGCATTGGGATTGCCGGTTTCGGGGGCTGCTGTAAACTTCGCGATGACCAAATCAAATGGCGGCGTGGTCCAGGGCGCCGCTACCACTGGAACTAACGGCAAGGCAGTTTTCACTTATCGATTCAACAAGAAACAGGATCCGGTTGGGACTTATCGGATTTCTGCGAACTCCACGCTTAAGGGCATAGTCGGAAACGCCGTGACCAGTTTCGTGGTGCAATAGTGGTGCAGCGTAGATAGCAGCTAGTACCGCCGAAGGAAAGATGGAACCAAAAAGCCGGTCAGAGTAAAGCTCCGACCGGCTTTCGGTGAATTCAGCCAAAGCTGGTTATTGCTGCTGGAAACTAAACGGGCAAGGCGTTGCCTGAACGAAATTCAGGTTATTGTTTCCCTTATCCAGAGCATTCTTTAGACACTCCTGATACGAGCGAATCGGTCCTGCTGCGACCGTGTACCCATCGGTTCCGAGGCTTGCGTTGGCTGCTGCTATCAAGTCATTAATTGATATGAAGCCCAGCGCGTTTTCATTGGCGGCTGAGCCTATCAGACAAGGTGCATAAACCAACGCACTGCCGGACACACCACCCGAAGCTCTATTCAAATACATGGCTGCGAGCTGCGCGCTGAGCATGTTGGCCATATTTGACGCGTTTGCGTTGAGCAAAAACTTCTGGAAGTTTGCGAGGTTCACAGAACCCAGCAAGGTCCCATTAGCGTTGCGAAGGTTCAATGCGAGCACACCGGCCAGGAGACTCGGCGGTCCGGTGATCACCTTGCCGCCATTCTTGTTGCTCCAGTAGCCGAGTGTAAGACCCCCACCAGCTCCGAGACACACATTGCCGAATTCAGTAGTGTGGACTTCGCCAGCGATCACACTAAAGTGCTCCGAAGTCGGAGTCGTATGGACCCAGTTTCCCTCGACTGGATTCTTCTCGCTAACCGTATAACCATCAGGCACCACGGTCATGTCGAGAGGGGTCACATGGCTGCAGTCCAGAATCCCGGCGTCCTGTTGCACACAGACCCCCCAGCCGGCGATTTCCTGTCCATCGTCATTAATCCCGTTTGCGTTGGCGTCGTAAAACTTCACGGCAATGATTTCCGCGGTATCCACATCACCGCCGCCGCAATTAGGGTCGACCTCCGGATCGCAATTCGGATCACATACACCCGACTTGAAGTTGTCTGTTTTCGAGGCGCTCTCAACGAAAGTGCTGTCGCTGCTCACCCACACTTTGTATTCACCGCCCGGATTGGTTGTTGTATCGTAGCCGGGAGTATTGTCGCTCGCCTTGGTCACGATAGCCGACAATTGATAGCATTGGTCGAACGCCCCGGCTGTCACATGAACAGGAGTGTTAGGCACGCTTGTACCTAATAGTGTTCCGTTGGGTTCCGTCACTCTGACAAAGTAAAACCCATCTGGCAGGCCGGCTGCATTCGGATGCGCGGGCCCGCCATTAACGTAGACATCCTCTTTGCACTTGTAGATATTCAAATCTACGCCATTACAACTGCTACTGGTTGTGAAAATGGCTCCTGTTAGCGGCGGCGCCGCGTTGACAAAAACGAGTGAGGAAGCAAATAGGCAAGCAACTATCGTTACCAAGACAGCGTTGCCCTTAACGATTCTTCTTCCTTTTGATAGTGACGACTTTCTAGAAATCATGTTGTTTCTCCTGCGCGCCGGGTTAAGACCAGCGTTCGGTTAATGAGACTGACCGACCAGTTCTCAGTGAGGTTATTTCTTATCCCCGATCAAAGCGGCGATGTGTTTGGGGCTCGTATCTTAGAATCCTAGTCATAAACTTATGCAAATCCCAACAGAACTTTTGTTGCTTGCTCCTTATTACTGAGTCATTACAAAACTCGCTTGATTCTACCTTCATCCTACGTGCATCGTTTTCTGGGTACACCCAAGGAGGCACTTAAGGCGTCGTCATTCTTTGATCATCTGCGGAGCCTCGGGCTCTTCTCCTTCTATTCCCTTCAGCGTAAGCTCCCGTGTCACTCTGCCCGGAGCCGGGCACGAGTAAGAGGTCAGAGCGATACTGCACCGATCCTATTTCACACCCTGATGATTGTCAATTCCCTTAACGGGTATTTTCGCCGAAAATCGCACCAATCATTCCCCAAGGTTTCTATGCTCTACTCAATATGACGAGAAGTACGCTGCCTGCAATGCAAACAGTTTTCATATTTGTAGAATCTATTTCCCCAATTGCCGTCGATGGCCGTTTTCGCTCCGAAGCTTCGGTGTGGCCTCGGTCGCGCTCGCATCTGCGAGGCCCATTATTACCCATGTGTGCCGAAAGTCCTCAATGTCCTGTGCAAGACCGTCAAGCGCGAGCCCCGCAAGGCCACCCCAGATTGCGAGATCAGTTGGACGTCCCCGCCTTAGCCACAGCGAGGCAATCAGAAACAACAAGGCAACTAAGGCAGGAAGCCCGAGTGTCGACGCAACATTGAGGGCGGTCAAGTGGGCATCAAACGCCAAGCCTCGCGCGGTCCCCGGGTTTGTACCCAGGCCGCTTCCAAAGAGCGGGTGCGCGCTTAGCGTTTGCAGGGACGAAGTTGCCGCTTGTAACCGGGTCGAGGGAGCGGTTTGGAGGTGAGCCGCAAACGGGTGAGAAGGATCAAGCACTGGATTCCACAGAGTTGCCGAGAGCATTATCACCGCACAAGAGATTCCCACGGCGCCGGCAATCTTTTTTTTCTTCGGAGTGTGTGCGTTTCGTATCATCGCCGCAACAATAAAGCCCAGAATGCCGCGCGAGAAAGTAAGAACGACAGTGACCCACAACGCGCAGAGCGCGAGTCGCCGTAGCGCGACAGGCATTCCGGAGTCACGCCGCGCAATGATCGCAGCAGCAAAGATACAAAAGCTCGCTAGTAAATTCGGATTGTGTGTGCCTGCTTGAACGCGCGCGTACCACCGCGAAGGCTCGAGCTCACCGTAGATGCCGATCAACGGCAACCTGACGCCCCCATAGAAGAGAAGCAGACCCGCGGCAGCGGCCGCGCCGGTTATGAGCGACGTTATCGCAATCGCTCGCGCGATGCCAGGCGAAACGCCGGGCCGCGATGCAAGATCGGATGTAATGAATGCGAGAGTGCAAAGTTCGCCAATACCCACGAGCTTGGGGAGCCCGCTTACCGGATGTGGCGACGCGAAGAGAAGAGAAAGGCAGGCGAATAAGAAGTAGAGCGCGAGCGCGATGTGAACGGGCCTTAACCGAGGCCAATTACCGAGTTGCCAACATTCAATCACCCATGCCAGGGCCGTCACGCCAAATACTGCATCGCTCCACTGAGCGTGCTCGTGAAGCCAGGGAAACGGGGGAAACCACGTCCACGGCAACAGAACGAGTGAAGAGAAATACAGAACAAGCACCGCTCGCGAGATTCCCG
>Ga0070693_100001515_pt1 | contig 10475 bp, 3 predicted proteins | sample KBSK1103metaG_FD_65472 | JGI IMG/M metagenome (GOLD analysis project Ga0070693, IMG submission 65472) | Corn, switchgrass and miscanthus rhizosphere microbial communities from Kellogg Biological Station, Michigan, USA - KBS K1-10-3 metaG | ecosystem: Host-associated > Plants > Roots >...
GAGAGAAAAAAGATACTTCATATTGTTGCGTGAATTTTCCCTATCAAAGAAAAAACTATGCCAGCCGTCCGGATCACCGCCGCAAAATGCAACCCCTGCCAATTTAATTTGCAAATGCCTGTCGGTCAATTGGTTTTTGACCAAAATGCATTTGGAATGACTGCAATGGCAAATCATTATCCGGTAATTGTATTAACTTTCGGCCACTGATCAGATCCGTTGAAGGTTGACCGCCAACCGTCGATGGAAATCGACTGCTTATGAATTTCTTTTTCAGAATAATATCCCGGTATTTGCCTGCCCTGCTGGTAAGCTGCCTGCCGTTTGCAAAGCCTTACGCACAAACCGGTTTCCAGTTCTCGCATATCGATTTCACCCAGGGTTTGTCGAACAACCAGGTAAATGCCATTTATAAGGATACCCGCGGGTTCATGTGGCTTGGCACCATGTCCGGCCTCAACCGCTACGACGGCTATCAGTTTAAAATATTCCGGCATAACCTGTCGGATACCGGTTCCCTCAACGATAATTACATTTCCCGTATCTGCGAAGATCCTTTTAAGAAATTATGGATCCAGACCCGCGAAGGCTTTAATATCTATGACCCGGAAACCGAAAGGTTTAACCGGAATCCGGCCAGTTATTTACAATCTCTTTCTCTTCCGGTGACTGGTTTTTCTGATGTAGTTCAGACAAAAAATGATTTCTGGATTCTTTATTCCGGTATAGGCATTTATCATTTCGGATCCGGGAAGAAAATGCGTTTTTTGCAGCCGGCTGCCTGGGATCCGGGTTCCATCGCGAATGACCCGGTGGCAGATATTCAGGAAGATTCGAAGGGATTTATCTGGCTGGTTCATCAGAACGGATTAATTGAAAAACTGGAGAGCCGGAACGACAAAGTCATTTTCAGGACGGAGATCCTGAAGAATAAAACCGGCGGCCATTCCATTCCATATCATCTTTATGTTGACGGACAGAATGATATCTGGTTTTATTCCGTAGGAAATTTGGACGGGGTATATTATTATCAGCCGGAAAAAAACGAACTGAAACATTTATCAAAAACAAATATCCGCGGGGGACTGAATAACAACCTGGTAAACGGAATCGTGGAGGATGACAAAGGGATGATCTGGATTGGCACGGATCACGGCGGGGTGAATGTGCTTGATAAGAAAGATGGTTCCGTACGGTTCATCACCAATGAGCCCGATGATAATAAAAGCCTTTCCCAGAACTGCATTACGACCCTGTATAACGATGGTCAGGGCGGGATCTGGGTTGGAACCTATAAAGGGGGCGTTAGTTATTATCATGAAGGAATGGTGCGCTTTCCCTGGTACCGCCATCAGCCGTCGATCCCAAACAGTTTGCCCTTTGATGATGTGAACCGTTTTGTGGAAGATGAAAAGGGGAATCTCTGGATCGGCACCAATGGCGGCGGGCTGATTTATTTCGACCGGAAGAAAAACAGCTACCGGCAGTTCCTGCATAACGCATCTGATCCAAATAGCCTGAGTAATAATGTAGTGGTGAGCATGTGGCTGGACCACAATAATATATTGTGGATCGGAACTTATTTCGGCGGACTGGACAGTTACGACGGAAAGCATTTCGCACACTATAAACACAGCGATGCCATTCCGGGCAGTCTCTCGGATAATAAGGTCTGGGAGATTTACGAGGATTCAAAAGAGGATCTCTGGGTAGGCACCCTGGGCGGGGGCCTCGATAAATTTGACCGGAACAAAAATATCTTTATCCATCATAGATCGATAAATCCGAACTCCATCCATTCGGATTATATCGCGGCACTGACGGAGGACGGACAAAATAATCTGTGGATCGGCACTTCGTTCGGAATTGACGTAATACAAAACAACCGGCAGATCGTTCATTATTCAACAGAAAATAAATTAAGCAATAACAATATCATTGCGATTTTAAAAGACCATCAGGGCAATATGTGGGTCGGAACCCGGGAAGGATTAAATGTCTTCCATCCGGAAAAACAAAGTTTTCAATCATTCCGGATGGAAGACGGATTGCCGGATAATACAATCCTGACCATCGTGGAAGACGACGAAAATCATTTATGGGTAACCACCCCGAATGGCATTTCCCGTATTTCCGTTCAGGGTGCTGTGGCAAAGGGATTTCAGATCCACTGCCGGAATTACAATGAAATGGATGGACTCCAGGGCCGTGAGTTCAATGAGAACGCCGCTTTGAAAATAAGCTCCGGCGAACTGGTCGTTGGCGGCGCGAACGGAATGAATATTTTTAATCCTGTAAATATCCAGTCCAATATCAACCATACCTCCATTGTTTTAACCGATTTCCAGATTTTCAATAAATCCATTCATACCGGAGAAAAGGTAAACGGAAAAAAGATCCTGAGCAAAGCCATTTCCGAAACGGATCAGGTTTCTTTAAAATATAATCAGAACGTTTTCTCGGTGGAATTTGCCTCGCTTAGTTTCAGCAATACAGCGAAATACCGGTATGCCTACAAACTGGACGGCTTCGATAAGGACTGGCTGGTAACCGATGGCAACGCGCGTAAAGCCACGTACACCAACCTGGATCCGGGGACATACATTTTTAAAGTCAGGGCTTCCAATGAGGACGGCATCTGGAATGAATCGGCAAAAACGCTGACCATCATCATCCTGCCGCCCTTCTGGAAAACGCCCCTGGCTTATTTCTGCTATCTGCTCCTGCTTACCGGGATCCTGGTACTATCCCGGCGCATGATCATACAACGTGCCGGAATGCGGTTTGCGCTGGAAAACGAAAGGAAGGAAGCGCACAGAATGCATGAGCTGGATATGATGAAGATCAAATTCTTCACCAATGTAAGCCACGAATTCAGAACACCCCTTTCCCTGATTCTCACGCCGCTCGACAAGATCATCCGCGACACAAGGGATCACGCACAGAAAAAACAGTTCAACCTGATTCACCGCAATGCCAGGCGCTTGCTGAACCTCGTGAATCAATTAATGGATTTCCGGAAAATGGAAGTGCAGGAATTGAAGCTCAATCCGGCCAAGGGCGATATCGTAAAATTCGTGCGGGAAATTTCCTATTCATTTACCGACCTGGCCGAGCAGAAATACATTCAGTTCTCTTTTCAAACCAATATCGACCAGCTGTATACGTCGTTCGATCAGGACAAGATCGAACGGATTTTATTCAACCTGCTTTCCAATGCTTTCAAGTTCACCCTGGAAAAGGGAACGGTAGGCGTGGAGCTCACGGCGGCCAGAAAAGAAAAGGAGATGCTGCTCGATATCCGGGTTGAGGATTCAGGCATCGGCATTCCTTCCGAAAAACAGGAGAAGATTTTTGAGCGGTTCTTCCAGCAGGAAGTGCCGGGTTCCCTCGTAAATCAGGGAAGCGGCATCGGGCTCTCTATTACGAAGGAATTTGTTAAACTCCATAATGGCAGCATCCGGGTGGAGAGCGAGCCGGAAAAGGGAAGCTGCTTTATCGTGCAACTGCCCTTCAGCGAATATGAAACCATTCTGACCACGGAACCTCTGCAGATCAGCCGGGATCCGGATAGCCAGCCGCTGAAGGAGGCGGCTGTGGAACAAAAAACCAGGAAAGGAAAGCATCATGCAGAGAAAAACCTGCCCGTTATTTTACTCGTGGAAGACAACGAGGATTTCCGCTTCTACCTGAAAGAAAACCTGCGGGAAGAATTTAAGATCGTGGAAGCTGCCCACGGTAAGGAAGGCTGGCAGAAAGCCCTTGCCATGCAGCCGGACCTGGTGGTGACTGATATCAGCATGCCGCTGATGAACGGAATCGATCTCTGCCGTAAAATAAAAGCGGATTCCCGTACGGAGCAGATACCGGTGATCCTGCTGACGGCCCTCACGGGAGAGGAAGAACAGCTGCGGGGACTTGAAACGGGCGCATCAGACTATATTACCAAGCCATTCAGTTTTGAAGTGATGGTTTCCCGGATAAAAAATATCCTGGCCCAACAGGTTTCCCTGAAAAAAACTTTTGCCCGTAAAGTCGAAGCCATCCCCACCGAAACGGCCATTGAATCCAGCGATCAGCGCTTTGTGCAGCAGGCCCTGGAGATTGTTGAAAAAAATCTCTCTGATCCCGCTTTTTCCGTAGAGGGGCTCAGCCATGCTTTATATATGAGCCGGATATCTGTTTATAAAAGACTGCTTTCCCTGACGGGTAAAACGCCTATTGAATTTATCCGTTCCATCCGGCTCGGCCACGCTGCCCGGCTCATGGAAAAAAGCCAGCTCACGGTGGCGGAAATTGCCTGGGAGGTCGGTTTTAATAATCCCAAATATTTCACTAAATATTTTAAGGCGGCCTATAATATGCTGCCATCTGCTTATATCTCAGCTAAGAAAAAGCAAACAGGGTCAGTTTAGTCCCCATCCCGGTTAACATTTTACTACCTAATCAGAAACAAAGCATACCCCCCGCATTCTGACGACTCCGCTACTTTTATGCCGGTGACCAAACCAGACTAAAGTTGTGAAATCATGATTGCTATTGCTTTGCCAAAACGAAGGACTGCCCGGTTATTTTTTATTTTTCTGCTGACTGCAGGCTGCTATTTTGTTTCCTTTTCCTGTCCGCCAAACAATTTCCTCAAAATGGCGGATGGCATCGTTATATATCCGGATTCCAGCCAGTCAGGCAACACGAAGGCCGTCAAATTACAGGTCATATCAGCGACTATTATCCGGGTGATCGCCAGTCCGGCTCGTGATCCGCAGGAAATTAAAAGCCTGATGACCAGCTATTCCGGCCTGCCCATGCCAAAATGGTCGGTAGAAGAAGGAGACAAACTGGTTGTGCTGAAAACGGATTCCGTTTCTGCCAGCATATCAACCGTAACCGGGGCGGTTTCTTTTAAGGATTTCCGGGGTAATCCGCTGCTGAGCGAGAAAGACCATGAGGGAAGGCTTTTTGTGCCGGCAGTATTTGATGGTGAACTCTTTTATCATATCCGCCAGTCATTTCATACCCGGCCCGGTGAGTCATTATATGGGCTCGGTCAGCATCAGGATGGAATATTAAATAATAATCACCGGCAGGTAAATCTCTTTCAGAACAACAGTGAAATAGCTATCCCCTTCCTCCTGTCCGATAAGCACTACGGGATCCTGCTGGACAACTACTCCCTGACCAGCATGGGGGATACCCGTCCCTTTATGCCGCTTTCCAGGTTAAAACTCTTTTCAAAAGAAGGGGTGGAAGGATTCCTGACCGGATCCTTTGTCAATAGTCAGCAGGGCCTGGAAAAAATCCTGCTCAGCCGGCCTGAATCGTCGGTTAACCTCGTCTACCTGAATGATGACAGGCAGTTTTTTCCGAAAGGATTTAATGCGGCCAAAGGGACCTATATCCTGGAAGGTTCCATCGCTTCCTCCTTTACCGGTATGCATCAGTTTAAATTTATTTATGGTGGCTACATAAAAGTATGGTTCAATGGAAAGGAGTTGCTGGATCGCTGGCGCCAGGCCTGGAATCCCGCGAATGCTGTGCTCGATCTGTCGCTTGAAAAGAATCAGAAATATTCGTTTCGCATTGAATGGAAACCGGATGGGGATGAATCTTATTTGTCGGCCACCTGGTTGAATCCGGCGTCCTCCGAAATGCAGGACGAGTATACATTTTCCGCTGAAGCGGGCAAGCAACTCGACTATTATCTCGTCTACGGCAACAGCATGGATGCTATTATTAAAGGTTATCGCCTGCTCACCGGCAAGGCAACCATGATCCCCCGCTGGGCCATGGGCCTTTGGCAAAGCAGGGAAAGATACAAGAGTGAAACGGAATTGCTGAATACGGTAACTGAATTCCGGAAACGGAAGATCCCGCTGGATAATATCGTGCTGGACTGGAGCTACTGGAAGATCAATGCATGGGGCAGCCAGGAATTTGATCCGGCTTTTTTCCCGTCGCCGGACAGCATGATCGATCAGATTCACCGCGATCATTGCCAATTTATGATATCCGTATGGCCGAAGTTTTATGAAGGCATACCGGCCTATAAAATGTTCAACGATAAGGGCTGGCTGTATAAACGTAATGTGGCCGACCGGCAGCAGGACTGGAAAGGATATGTATCTACTTTTTATGATGCCTTTAATCCGGCCGCGCGAAAAGGATTCTGGGACCTGATCAACGAAAAATTATACAAAAAGGGAGTGGATGCGTTCTGGATGGATGCCAGCGAGCCCGATATACTCGGCAATGCCAGCCCGGAGAGAAGAAAAGAGCAAATGACCCCGACAGCCCTAGGTCCCGCAGCCGCATATTTAAATGCTTATCCCCTGGAAAATACGAAAGGAATCTATGAAGGACAACGGGCCGCGGATCCGGATAAAAGAGTGTTCATATTAACACGTTCGGCGTATGCCGGTTCACAGCATTATGGCGCCGCCGTATGGAGCGGCGACATTGCCGCGCGCTGGTCGGATATGAAGAACCAGATCACGGCAGGCATTAATTTCTCGCTCTCCGGAATTCCCTTCTGGACCATGGATATTGGCGGCTTCGCCGTTGAGCACCGGTATGAACACGCGCAGGGCGAAGATCTCGAAGAATGGCGCGAGCAAATGACGCGCTGGTATCAGTTTGGGGCATTCTGTCCGCTGTTCAGGGTGCACGGACAGTTCCCTTTCCGCGAAATTTATAATGTGGCGCCGGAAAATCATCCTGCCTATCAGAGCATGCTATATTATGATAAGCTGCGCTACCGCCTGATGCCCTATCTCTATACCCTCAACGGCATGACTTATCATAATGACTATACGATCATGCGCGGACTGGTAATGGACTTCGCCAAGGATTCCGTTGCAGGTCAGATCAGTGACCAGTATATGCTGGGTCCTTCCTTACTCATCAATCCGGTGTACACTTTCAAAGCCCGGAGCCGGGAAGTTTATCTTCCCTCCGGTCAGGGTTGGTATGAATTCTATTCGGGTGCTTATGTTAACGGCGGACAAAATATTACTGCCGATGCGCCTTACGGGCGAATGCCCGTGTACGTGAAAGAAGGTTCCATTATTCCTTTCGGACCGGAACTGCAATACACGGCAGAAAAACCGGCAGACCCCATCAGCTTATTCGTTTACGGAGGCCGCGACGCATCCTTCAGCTTATATGAGGATGAAAACGGGAATTACAATTATGAAAAAGGAGTGTTTGCGAATATTCCGTTCCGATATGACGAATCCGCAAAAACGCTGACGATCGGGAAAAGGGAAGGATCCTTTCCGGGCATGTTAAAATCCAGAACCTTCCGGATCATGCTGATTACAAGGGACAAACCGGCGGGATTAGATTTCGGACCCGCGCGGGCACTAACGGTGCAGTATAGTGGCAATCAGAAAATAATTAAACTGAAATAGACCTGCATTCAATCACCATTCATTCTTTAAACCACTAATTGTTTGTATATGAAAAGAACCAAAACCATCAGGAAGCTGGCTGTTTATTTTGGCGTACTCCTGTCTGGATTTTTGATCAGCAACAACGGGGTTGCACAAAATTCAAACGCGGCTGCACGCAATATAACCGGTAAGATCGTTTCGAAGAACGGCGATGCGGTTTCCGCAGCTTCCATCACGGTAAAAGGAACACAAAATACCGTTACTTCAAACCAGCAGGGAGAATTTTCCATCCTCGCTGCCAGCGGGGAAACCCTGGTTATTTCCTCGGTCGGATTCGCCCAGCGGGAAATCAGGATAACCAGCAGCACGCAGAACCTGGACATATCCCTCACCGAAGATTATGGCAATCTGCAGGATGTGGTAGTTGTGGGATATGGCACCATGAAGAAAACCGACGTTAGCAGTTCCCAGGTTACGGTAACCGCAGAGGATATTTCAAAAACGGTAAACACTACGTTCGATCAGGCATTGCAGGGCCGTGCGGCAAACGTGTATGTTTCTTCACCCAGCGGTCAGCCCGGGGCTGCGCCTTCTGTCGTCATCCGGGGATTAAGTTCATTAACCGGCTCGACCCAGCCATTATATGTGATCGACGGAGTCCAGATCAAGCCGGAAAATCCCGCAGATGATCCCTACAATCATCCGACCGGATTCGCCAATTTGCTCTCGGGTATCAATCCGGACGATATTGAAACAATGAACATTCTGCAGGGACCTTCTGCCACTGCCATCTTTGGTTCTGCCGGTGCCAATGGCGTTATTATGATTACCACCAAGAGAGGAAGAGCGGGAGACAGCAAAATAAATGTCAGCACTTTATGGACGATGCAGGATAAACCCAATTATATACCGGTCATGAACCTGCCGCAATACGCAGCTTACCGTAATGAAGTGCAGAAGGCAGGCGGAACGGGTACGGATTCTTCCTTTGCCGATCCCTCTGTACTCGGCCCCGGAACCAACTGGCAGAATGCTCTGTTCAGCAGAACCTGGCTGCAGAAACACCAGATGTCTTTCAGCGGCGGTACGGATAAAACCACTTTTTATTTTTCCGGCGAATATTTTAATCAGCAGGGAATTGCCCCGGGTTCCGGATTCTCCAGAGGTTCCCTGCGGCTGAACCTGGACAATCAGGCGCGCAGCTGGCTGAAGATCGGGACCAGCTTAAGTGTGAACCAGACACAGGAAAAAGTAAATACAACCAATGCCGGCATCATTCAGCTGGCCATTGCGCAAAATCCATCTGTTCCCGTTACCAATCCGGATGGCAGCTGGGGTGGCCCGTCTACCACCCAGTTTCAGTTTTCCAATCCGATTGCTCTTGCCAATATCAATAATGATTATAATAAATCGACGGCTTTCATCGGTGGGGTAAATGCCGATATCACGTTTATCAAAGGACTGGTATTTCATAATGAAGTGAACGGAAGCTTTCAGTATTATAACAGTTATCTTTTTCATCCGGGATATAATTTCAACGGATATATTGTTCCCAATACCAACGCTACTTCAACCAGAACAGCCAACAATAATTACTGGTGGAATTTTAATACGCGGTTGCAGTATGACACAAAAATCGGGAAGCACGGAATTACGGCAATGATTGCCCATGAATCCCAGGCCTGGCAAAATGAAGGACTTTCCGGGAGCCGGACAGGGTATGTTACTTATGATAACCAGGAATTATCCGGCGGCGACGCGAGCAGTATTTCGAATGTTAAAAATAACAGCTCGAAATCGGACGGAGCAAAAGAATCCTATTTCGGCAGGCTCAACTATTCTTATAATGACCGGTATTTTCTTCAGGGCACTTACCGGTATGATGGTTCTTCCGCTTTCGGTCCGAATAAACGCTGGGGCGGATTTCCTTCCGTATCGGCTGCCTGGAGAATTTCACAGGAAGATTTCATGAGAACGTTAACAGCGGTAAATGAACTGAAATTAAGAGTGGAATATGGATTATCCGGCAATGCGAATGCACAGGGATATTATTCCAAGTTACAAACGGTACCAACCGCATGGGGAACCGGTTTTTTATCCCAAAATTTTGCGAACCTGGATATGCAGTGGGAAACCGATAAAACCATTAACCTGGGTTTTGACCTGAGCATGTTCAATAACCGCCTGCAGGTGGTGGCAGACATATACCAGAAAGATATTGACGAACTGCTGACCACCAATCCTTATGCTTTTTATAACGGCGGCGATATCGCCTATTCTCCCGGCTATATTTCCTGGCCAACGACCAATGTCGGTTCCATGCAAAACAGGGGATTTGGTATCACGGTGAATACGGTAAACATCGCCAATAAAGATTTTACCTGGAAGACGAGTGTGAATTTTTCGCTCGACCGGAATAAAATAACCAAACTGATTACACCGATCAACTATGCTTTTAATGCATCACAGGCGGAATTTGTTTCGGAAGTGGGTCAGCCTGCCAGCATGATTACCGGGTACATTGCGGAAGGCCTCTTTCAGAATAATCAGGATATCACCGATCATGCAGCGCAAACCTCCAACGGTGTTGTAACGGTAAGCCCCCAGGGATCATGGCCCGGCGATATTAAATTCAAAGACATCAGCGGCCCGGATGGTAAAACGGATAATATCATCGATCATAACGACCGGCAGATCATCGGCAATCCCTGGCCTAAATATACTTTCGGTTTCAACAACAGTTTTTCCTATAAAAAATTCGACCTGAATATTTTCATTATCGGATCCGTTGGCAGCGACATCCTGAATTATGCCCGGTATCAGAATGAGCTGGGTTCGGGTACCTATGGAAATTACCTCGCATCGGTAACCAATTTTGCAAGGCCCAGCAGTTATGCGCTGGCAGATGCTTCCACGGTGACGCTCACCAATCCCGGACATCAGATTCCGCGTATTGCGCCCGGCGATCCCAATGGTAATAACCGCATCAGTCAATGGGATATCGAAGACGGTTCCTATATAAGGGTTAAGAATATTTCGCTGGGATACAGTTTGCCAAAACAGCTGGTTTCCAAAATTTCCCTG
>Ga0070693_100001516_pt1 | contig 10473 bp, 9 predicted proteins | sample KBSK1103metaG_FD_65472 | JGI IMG/M metagenome (GOLD analysis project Ga0070693, IMG submission 65472) | Corn, switchgrass and miscanthus rhizosphere microbial communities from Kellogg Biological Station, Michigan, USA - KBS K1-10-3 metaG | ecosystem: Host-associated > Plants > Roots >...
CCAGCCATGCTGTACGCGGCCGCGACGCTCAACGGCGCCTACGCGGGCAACTTCACCGGCGACGATGCAGTGCGGGCCCAGCGCCTTGCCGGGAAAGGCTTCGCCTACGCGCGCCGCGGCGTGTGCATCGAGGATGCACCGCTGTGCGCGGCGATCGATGGCGGCGGCGATGCCTTCGCCAAGGTGGTCGCCGGCGACACGCAAGTGGCGGCGATGTACGCCCTGGCGACGGCCTGGGCAGGCTACCTGCAGGCGAACTCATCGGAGTGGGGCGCGATCGCCGACCTGCCGAAGATCGAGCACCTCCTGCTGCGCGTGGTGGAACTCGACCCGGGGTACGACCACGGCCAGGCCTACGTCTACCTCGGCGTGCTGAACTCGCTGCGTCCCGAGGCCGTCGGCGGGAAGCCGGCGCTGGGCCGCGAGTACTTCGAGAAGGCGATCGCCGCCTCCGGTGGCCGCAATCTCTACGCAAAGACGTTGTTCGCGCAGTATTACGCGCGGCTCGTGTTCGACCAGGCGCTGCACGATACCTTGCTGAACGAGGTGATCGCGGCCGACCCGAAGGCGCCAGGCTTCACCTTGATGAACACCCTCGCGCAGGACCGTGCGCGCAAACTGCTCGAAACCGGCAAGGATTACTTCTGATGCGCAAGACCATTCCCGCGCGCGTCGCGCGCGCGTTCCTCGTCCTTTCCCTGGCACTGTGCGCGAGCGGCGCCGCCTTCGCGCAACAGGTGGTGAAGATCGCCACCCTGGCGCCGGATGGTTCGGCCTGGATGCGCGAGTTGCGCATCGCCGCCGCCGACGTGCAGACGGCCACGGCCGGCCGCGTGCAGGTGAAGTACTACCCCGGCGGCGTGATGGGCAGCGACACCGTGGTGCTGCGCAAGATCCGCCTCGGCCAGTTGCAGGGGGGCGTGCTCACCTCGAGCGAACTGGCCGCGCAGTACCCGGATGCGCAGATCTACAGCATGCCCTTCCTGTTCGACAGCTGGGACCAGCTCGAGCGCGCGCGCGTGCAGGTCGATCCGCTGCTGGCGAAGGGCTTCGAGGCCAAGGGCTTCAAGATGCTCACGCCGGCCAACGTCGGCTTCGCCTACCTGATGAGCGCGCGGCCGCTGCGCAACCGCGCCGACTTCATGGCCGCCAAGCTGTGGATCCCGCAGAACGACATGATCGCCGAGCGCACTTTCAAGGCCGGCGGCGTCAGCCCGATCCTGCTGCCGCTCGGCGACGTGTTCACTTCGCTGCAGACCGGCCTGGTCGATACCGTCGCCAACACGCCCGCCGGCGCGGTCGCTCTGCAATGGCATGGCAAGCTCCACACGATGCTGGATTTCCCGCTCAGCTTCGTGGTCGGCTTCGTGGTGATGGACCTGAAGGCCTTCGACAAGATCGCGCCGGCCGACCAGGCGGTGGTGATGAAGGCGTTCCGCGCCGCTGGCACGCGCGTCGATGCCGGCATTCGCCGCGACGATGCGGCGGCGCTCGCGGCGATGAAGAAGCAGGGCCTGCAGGTGGTGCCGATGCCTCCCGCCGAAGCCGTGCGCTGGCGCCAGATCGGCGCGCAGGTGACGCGCGAGATGGAGGCCGACCACAGCGTGTCGAGCGCCGCGCTCGCTGCGTCGCGCAAGGCGGCCGGGGGCCACTGATGTCCGTGTCCGCCGAGCGGCCGATGCCGCCCGGCGGCGCCCCGCCACCGGCCGCGCCGGGTTCGGCGGGCGCGCGCCTGCTGCGCGGCCTGCATGCGCTCGAGGACGCGCTGCTGGCCGCGCTGCTGGGCAGCCTGCTGCTGCTTTCGGTCACACAGATCGGCCTGCGCGTGTTCCTCGGCTCCGGCCTGGACTGGGCCGAGCCGGTCAGCCGCGTCGGCGTGCTCTGGCTGGCCTTGCTCGGCGCGCTCGGTGCAACGCGCACGCGTCGCCACATCGCAATCGACGCGCTGCCGCGCGTGCTGCCAGCGCGCCTGCAGCGCGCGGCATGGATGCTGACGCAACTGGCGGCCGCGGGGATCTGCGCAACGCTCGCCTGGACCGGCTGGGGCATGGTCGCGTTCGAGCGTGAGGCGCCGTCGATGTTCGTGCCGGGCGTGCCGAGCTGGTGGCCGATGCTTGCGTTCCCGGCCGGCTTCGCGCTGATCGCGCTGCGCTTCGCGGTGTCCGCGTTCGGCCCGCCGGCCGAACCCGGCGCGCCGCCTGAGGTGCATCTCGCCGACGAGGTGCCGCCGCGATGATGACGGGCCTGCTGGTGGTGCTGGTCCTGGCGGCGCTCGGCATGCCGCTGTTCGCGGTGATCGCGGCCGTCGCGCTGCTGGGCTTCCACGCGGCCGGCTACGACCTGATCTCGGTGGCGGTCGAGTACTACCGTCTGGGCGACAAGCCGGGCCTGATCGCAATCCCGCTGTTCACGCTGGCCGGCTACCTGCTTGGCGAAAGCGGCACGCCCAAGCGCCTGGTGCGCCTGTCCCTGGCCTTCCTGGGCGGTTTGCCCGGCGGCCTGGCGATCGTGGCGATCGTCGCCTGCGCGTTCTTCACCGCCTTTACCGGCGCGTCGGGCATGACCATCGTCGCAATCGGCGCGTTCCTGTATCCGGCGCTGGTGCGTGCGAACTATCCGCGCGACTACAGCCTGGGCCTGGTCACTTCCTCGGGTTCGCTCGGGCTGCTGTTCCCGCCCTCGCTGCCGCTGATCCTGTTCGGCTTCGTGGCCGGCCAGCTCGCCACCACGCCCGCGGTGAACGTGCAGGACCTGTTCGTCGCCGGCCTGATGCCCGGCGCGCTCATGATCATCGTGTTGGCGCTCCATGCGATGTGGGTCGGCCGGGCGCTGCCGCGCGCGGTCGGCGGCTTCGATCGCGCCGAAGCCTGGGCCGCGCTCAAGGACGCCAAGTGGGAACTGCCCCTGCCGTTCATCGTTCTGGGCGGCATCTACTCCGGCCAGTTCGCCGCAAGCGAGGCGGCGGCGATCACCACGCTGTACGTGCTGATCGTGACGGTCGGCATCAAGCGAGAAATTCCGCTGCGCCAGTTGCCGGCGACGATGTCCGAGGCGATGCGCCTGGTCGGCGCGATCCTGATCATCCTCGGCGCCGCCGGCGCGCTGTCCAACTGGCTCGTCGACCAGGAGGTGCCGAACCGCCTGTTCGAACTCAGCCGCGCGCACGTGCATTCGGCCTGGCTGTTCCTGCTGGTGCTCAACGTGGCCCTGCTGCTGGTCGGCATGTTCCTGGACATCTTCTCGGCAATCGTGATCCTCACGCCGCTGCTGGTGCCGGTGGCGATCGGCTACGGCATCCACCCGGTGCATTTCGGCATCGTCATGCTGGCCAACCTGCAGATCGGCTACTTCATGCCGCCGGCCGGGATGGACCTGTTCATCGCCGCCTACCGCTTCGAAACCGGCATCCTCACGCTGGCGAAGGCCTGCCTGCCGTTCTTCCTGCTGGTCGGCGGGGCCTTGCTCGTGATCACCTGGTGGCCCTGGTTGTCCTTGGCATTCTTGTAGGAGCGGCTTCAGCCGCGACCCGCGCAGTCGCGGCTAAAGCCGCTCCCACAGGGTATAATTAGCCGCTTCCTGCACCCGGAGCCGCCCATGCTGCGCATCCAGGCCGAAGCGCTGACGTTCGACGACGTCTCCCTCGTTCCCGCCCATTCCATCGTCCTGCCCAAGGACGTCTCGCTGGGGACGCAGCTCACCCGCGGCATTCGCCTCAACCTGCCAATCGTCTCCGCCGCCATGGACACGGTCACCGAGGCCCGCCTCGCGATCACGATGGCGCAACTCGGCGGCATCGGCATCCTGCACAAGAACATGAGCGCGCAGCAGCAGGCCGCGCACGTGGCGCAGGTGAAGGGCTTCGAGGCCGGCGTCATCCGCAATCCCTTCAGCGTCGGGCCCGAGACGACCATCGGCGAAGTGATCCGTCTCACCCGCGCACGCAACATCAGCGGCGTGCCGGTGGTGGACAACGGCCTCCTGGTCGGGCTCGTCACCAGCCGAGACATGCGCTTCGAGACCAAGCTCGACGATCCGGTCCGCCACATCATGACCAAGAAGGACAAGCTCGTGACGGTGCGCGAAGGCGCGACCGACGAGGAAGTCCTGCAGCTGATGCACAAGCATCGCATCGAGAAGGTGCTGGTGGTCGACGACGGCTTCCTGCTGCGCGGCCTGATCACGGTCAAGGACATCCAGAAGGCGCGCGACAATCCCAATGCCGCCAAGGACAGTTCCGAGCGCCTGCTTGCCGGCGCCGCGGTCGGCGTCGGCGGCGACACCGAGGTGCGCGTCGAGGCGCTGGTTGCGGCCGGCGTGGACGTGATCGTGGTGGACACCGCGCACGGCCACTCGCAGGGCGTGATCGAGCGCGTCGCCTGGGTCAAGAAGACCTACCCGAATGTGCAGGTGATCGGCGGCAACATCGTCACCGGAGACGCCGCCCTGGCACTGATGGACGCGGGCGCGGATGCGGTGAAGGTCGGCGTCGGCCCGGGCTCGATCTGCACGACGCGAATTGTTGCAGGCGTCGGCGTACCCCAGATCACCGCGATCTCGATGGTCGCCGAGGTATTGAAGGGCCGCATCCCGCTGATCGGCGACGGCGGCATCCGTTACTCGGGCGACATCGCCAAGGCGCTGGTCGCCGGCGCGAGCACGGTGATGATCGGCGGGCTGTTTGCCGGCACCGAGGAAGCCCCGGGCGAAGTCGAGCTGTACCAGGGCCGCTCGTACAAGAGCTACCGCGGCATGGGTTCGCTCGGCGCGATGGAGCAGGGCAGCAAGGACCGCTATTTCCAGGACGCATCGGACGCCGACAAGCTCGTGCCCGAGGGCATCGAGGGCCGCGTGCCCTATCGCGGCCCGCTCGCCAACATCGTGCACCAGCTGGCCGGCGGCGTGCGCGCGTCCATGGGCTACGTGGGCTGCGCGACCATCGAGGAGATGCGCACGCGGCCGAAGTTCGTGCGCGTGACCTCGGCGGGCACCCGCGAGTCGCACGTGCACGACGTGCAGATCACCAAGGAGCCTCCGAATTATCGGGCGAGCTAGCTCGCGCGGTAATTCGATTCGTTCGTTTTTGATTTGAAGCACGGTCCGCCGTCGCGCCGTCGGCCGGACGACCTGCAATCCGCGGCATGCGACGGCAAACCGCGGTCTCCGCGAAGGAACGAGGAAAGTCATCCCGATGCAGGCGCAGGACATCCACGGCGACAAGATCCTCATCCTCGACTTCGGCGCGCAGTACACGCAGCTGATCGCGCGCCGCATCCGCGAGCTGGGCGTGTACTGCGAGATCTGGGCCTGGGACCACGATCCGGGCGACATTGCGCGGTTCGCGCCCAAGGGCATCATCCTGTCCGGTGGGCCGGAATCGACGATCGAAGCCGATTCGCCGCGCGCGCCGCAACAGGTCTACGACGCAGGACTGCCGATCCTGGGCATCTGCTACGGCATGCAGACGATGGCGATGCAGCTGGGCGGCCGCGTGGAAGGCGGGCACCATCGCGAGTTCGGCGCCGCAGAAGTCGAAGTCACCGCGCCCAATCCGCTCACGGACGGGATCGAGGAGCGCGCAGGCGCGCCCGGCCGTCTCGACGTCTGGATGAGCCACGGCGACCGCGTGACGGACGCGCCGCCGGGCTTCCGGGTCACCGCGCGCACGGACACGGTGGACATCGTCGCCATGGCCGACGCCGCGCGCGGCTGGTACGGCGTGCAGTTCCATCCGGAAGTGACCCACACCCGCTCGGGCGAGGCGATGCTGCGCCGCTTCGTGGTGGACGTGTGCGGCTGCCGCACGCTGTGGACCCCAGCCAACATCATCGACGACCAGATCGCGCGCGTGCACGCGAAGATCGGCGACGAGGACGTGCTGCTCGGCCTGTCCGGCGGCGTCGATTCCTCGGTCGTCGCGGCGCTGCTGCACAAGGCGATTGGCGCGCGGCTGACCTGCGTGTTCGTGGACACCGGCCTGCTGCGCTGGCAGGAAGGCGACCAGGTGATGGCGACTTTCGCCGAGCACATGGGCGTGCGCGTGATCCGCGTCAACGCCGCGGACCGCTATTTCGCCGCGTTGGCGGGCGTCGCCGACCCCGAGGCGAAGCGCAAGATCATCGGCCGCCTGTTCGTCGAGATCTTCGACGAAGAGGCCGCCAAGCTGCCGAAGGTGAAGTGGCTGGCGCAGGGCACGATCTACCCGGACGTGATCGAGTCGGCCGGGAGCAAGACCGGCAAGGCGCACGTTATCAAGAGCCACCACAACGTCGGCGGCCTGCCCGAGGACATGAAGCTCGGGCTGGTCGAGCCGCTGCGCGAGCTGTTCAAGGACGAGGTGCGCCGCATCGGCGTCGAACTGGGGCTGCCGCGCGAGATGGTGTACCGGCATCCGTTCCCGGGCCCGGGCCTGGGCGTGCGCATCCTGGGCGAGGTGAAGCGGGAGCACGCCGAGTTGCTGGCGCGCGCCGACGCGATCTTCATCGACGAGTTGCGCAAGTCTGGCTGGTACGACAAGACCAGCCAGGCCTTCGCGGTGTTCCTGCCGGTGAAGTCGGTCGGCGTGGTGGGCGATGCCCGCGCCTACGAATGGGTGATCGCGCTGCGCGCGGTGGAGACGGTGGACTTCATGACGGCGCACTGGGCGCACCTGCCCTACGAGCTTTTGGGCGCTGTTTCATCCCGTATTATCAATGAGTTGCGAGGTGTTTCTCGCGTAGTTTATGACATCAGCGGCAAGCCGCCCGCCACCATCGAGTGGGAGTGAGGCGAGTGGGAGTGGGGCGCGGGCGATGAGCACTGAAGCCGACCTCGGCCCCGCGCCGGCCTTCGGCGCGGCGGACGCGCGATGGATGGCGCAGGCGCTCGCGATCGCCGATCGTGCGGCGCGCGAGGACGACGAGATCCCGGTCGGCGCGGTCATCGTCGGGCCGGACGGCGTGCTGCTGGGCGAGGGCGGCAACCGCAACATCGGCGAGCACGATCCGTCCGCGCACGCCGAGATCGTGGCGATGCGCGTCGCCGGCCGCGCGCTGGGAAACCACCGGCTGCTCGGCTGCACGCTCTACGTCACGCTGGAACCCTGCGCGATGTGCGCGATGGCGATGGTGCATGCGCGCCTGGCGCGCGTGGTGTTCGGCGCGCGCGATCCCAAGACCGGTGCCTGCGGCAGCGTGTTCGACCTGCCGGCCGATCCGCGCCACAACCACCGGCTGGTGGTGGAGGGCGGCCTGATGGCGGAGGAGGCGGGCCGTCGCCTGACCGGGTATTTCCGCGCGAAACGCGCGCGCGCGCCGCAGGCCTGAGTCCCCTCAGTCGGACCGTCGCGTGTCTTCCAGATCCAGCTCTTCGTCGAAGCTGCGTACGGCCAGGCTGACCTCGATGCCGAGGTAGGCGCTGGCGAGCAGGAGGCAGAGCACGCCCGCCACGGCAAGCACCGTGGGCAAGACGGGCAATCGGAATCCGCTGAAGGCATCGACCGCGAGGGCCAGGCTGGTCCCCACGAACGCGCCCACCGCCCAGTACAACAGCACGCAGGCATGCAGCACGTAGCGGCTGCGCCGCCGATGCCGCGTGATTTGCTGGTCGAGGGGTCCCTGTGCGTCACCCACCAGGCCGTAGCGCAGCGCGAGCAGGGCGCGCAGGCGGTCCACCACCCGCGCCAGACGGTTGTTCGCGGAAATCAGCAGGGAGCCGGTGGCCGCGAGGAACAGGGCTGGCGCCAACATCGACGAGAGCACCTGGTAATGTGCGGCGGCGTCCTGCGGAACGAAGGGGGATGGCATGGCGGGGCGGCGTTGGGGGCTGCGGTTATCATGGCATGCCCCGATTCCAGACAGGATTGCGCCGCCGTGAGCACGCCCGAAGACCAACGCCTGATCTGGATCGACCTCGAAATGACCGGGCTCGATCCCGACACCGACAGCGTGCTGGAGATCGCCACGCTGGTGACCGATGCGAACCTGGAGGTATTGGCCGAGGGCCCGTCGCTCGCGATCCGGCATCCGCTTTCGCGGCTCGAGGCGATGGACGACTGGAACCGCAACACGCACGGCAAGTCCGGGCTGTGGGACCAGGTGCTGGCCAGCACGGTGGACATGGCGGGCGCCGAGGCGCAGACGCTCGCGTTCCTGGCGCAGTGGGTGCCGGCGGGGAAATCACCGATCTGCGGCAATTCCATCTGCCAGGACCGGCGCTTCCTGGTGCGCTGCATGCCGACGCTCGAGCGCTACTTCCACTACCGCAACCTCGACGTCAGCGTGCTCAAGGAATTGTCGCGCCGCTGGTCGCCGGCGATCGGCGACGGCTTCCGCAAGGCGGGCAGCCATACGGCCCTGGCGGACATCCGCGAGTCGGTGGCCGAGCTGGTGTACTACCGCCGGTTCATGGGCGCGCTCGGCGGCCATCCGGCCGCCTGAGGCCCGCGCTACAGCGAGGACGTCAGGACCGCGTCGGGCAGTTGGACTGCCGCCGCGGCGCCGGGCTGGCCATGGTGGAACACGTGCACCTCGCGCATCGGGCGCGGCACGCTCAGGCCCTGCGCACTGAACGCCGCAAGCGCAGCTTCCAGCAGTTCGGACTGCACGCGCGGGTGTGCGGAGGCGTCGGTCCATGCGCGCAGCTGCACGGTGACGTGGCTGGGATCGCCGGCCACCAGCAGCACTTCCGGGGGCGGCGATGCGTGCACGTCGCGGTTGGCCGCGGCCACGCCGAGCAGCACGGCGCGCAGCGCCGCCACGTCGTCGCCGAAGGCGATGCCGAGCGAGAGGTCGACCCGGCGCGTGCCGCTGATGGTGTAGTTGATGATCGGGCCCGCGGTGATCTGGCTGTTCGGCAGCACGATCAGGCGGTTGTCCACGGTGTGCATCCGGGTCTGGAAGATGCGCACGCTGTCGATCACGCCCTCCAGGTCGCACACGCGCACCGCGTCGCCGGCGTTGAAGGGACGCAGCACGATCAGCATCACGCCCGAGGCGATGTTGGACAGCGAGTCCTTGAGCGCCAGGCCGATGCCGAGGCCTGCCGCGCCGATCACCGCCAGCAGCGAGGTGGTAGGCACGCCGGCGAAATCCAGCGCGACCACCAGCATCACGATCACGACCACGGCGTAGGCGACGTTGCGCAGGAAATTGCGCAGGATCTCGTCGACGTGGGTGCGCTTTAGCAGCCGGTCGAGCAGGCGCGAAACCCAGCGCGCCAGCCACATGCCGACCACCGCGACGCCCAGCGCGACCAGGATGCGCCACACCCATTCGTGCGCCACGATGGCGAGCAGCTCGTCTCCGAACGCGCCCATGGTCGTCAGCCCGACTTCGACGGTGCCAGCTTCGCGCGCGCCAGCCGCAGCCAGGTGTCGACCACCGTGTCGGGGTTGAGCGAGACCGACTCGATCCCCTGTTCCATCAGCCACTCGGCGAGGTCGGGGTGGTCGGATGGGCCCTGGCCGCAGATGCCGATGTACTTGCCCTTGGCGCGCGCGGCGGAAATCGCCATCGACAGCAGCTTCTTGACCGCGGCGTTGCGCTCGTCGAACAGGTGCGCGACGACCGCCGAATCGCGGTCCAGGCCCAGCGTCAGCTGGGTCAGGTCGTTGGAGCCGATCGAGAAGCCGTCGAACAACTCGAGGAACTCGTCGGCGAGCAGCGCGTTGGATGGCAGCTCGCACATCATGATCACCTTGAGGCCGTTCTCGCCGCGGCGCAGGCCGTTGGTGGCGAGCGCCTCGATCACGCGGCGGCCCTCGTCGAGGGTGCGCACGAACGGGATCATGATCCAGCAGTTGGCCAGGCCCATGGTCTCGCGCACCTTGCGCACGGCGCGGCATTCCAGCGCGAAGCACTCGGCGAAGCTCGGGTCCACGTAACGCGAGGCGCCGCGGAACCCGATCATCGGGTTCTCCTCGTGCGGCTCGTAGGCCGCGCCGCCGACCAGGTTGGCGTACTCGTTGGACTTGAAGTCCGACAGCCGCACGATCACCGGCTGCGGCGCGAACGCCGCCGTGAGCGTGGCGATGCCTTCGGCCAGCCGCTCGACGTAGAAATCCACCGGGCTGGCGTAGCCGGCGATCAGCGGAAGGATCTGCGCCTTGACGTCGGCCGGCTGCCGGTCGAATTCCAGCAAGGCGCGCGGATGCACGCCGATCTGCCGCGCGATGATGAATTCGAGACGGGCGAGGCCGATGCCGTGGTTGGGCAACTGCGCGAAGTCGAAGGCACGCTCGGGGTTGCCGACGTTCATCATGATCTTGAGCGGGGCAGGGGGCATGTGCCCGAGGTCGGTGCTGATGCGCTCGAAGGGCAGGTCGCCGGCGTAGATGAAGCCGGTGTCGCCCTCGGCGCAGCTCACGGTCACCTGCGCACCGTCCGGGATGGCGTCGGTGGCGGTGCCGCAGCCGACCACGGCCGGCACGCCGAGCTCGCGGGCGATGATCGCCGCGTGGCAGGTGCGGCCGCCGCGGTTGGTGACGATGGCCGCCGC